>Ga0208516_100258_pt1 | contig 26169 bp, 20 predicted proteins | sample LakWasM117_HOW13_2_FD_183931 | JGI IMG/M metagenome (GOLD analysis project Ga0208516, IMG submission 183931) | Freshwater sediment methanotrophic microbial communities from Lake Washington under simulated oxygen tension - Sediment Metagenome... | ecosystem: Environmental > Aquatic > Freshwater >...
GCTGGCGGCCGGTGCCCTGGCCTCGTATGTGCTGGGCGACTCGGTGCTGCAGTTCTCCACCATCATCGGCACCTACCTGTTCGCCATGGGCGTGGGCTCGTGGCTCTCGCGCTATTTCGAGCGGCAGCTGCCGGCGCATTTCCTGCGCATCGAGCTGCTGGTGGCGCTGATCGGCGGCATGCTGCCGGCCCTGCTCTTCCTGGCCAACGCCTTCGTGCCCGGCGCGTTCCGGCTGCTGCTCTACGGCATGGTGCTGCTGGTGGGCACGCTGGTGGGCCTGGAGATTCCGCTGGTCATGCGCATCCTGAAGCGCAACGTGGCGCTCAAGGACCTGGTTTCGCAGGTGCTGACGTTTGACTACCTGGGCGCGCTGGCCGTCTCGCTGGCCTTCCCGCTGCTGCTGGTGCCGCAGCTGGGCCTGATCCGCACGGGCCTGCTGTTCGGCCTGATGAACGCGGCCGTGGCCGTGTGGGCGCTGTGGCTGTTCCGCCATGAACTGCGCCGGCTGCGCGAGCACGCCCTGGCCTGCACCCTGGTGCTGGGCCTGCTCGGCGCGGGCATGGCGGGCGCGGACCGCATCACCAGCGTGGCCGAGGACAAGTTCTACCAGGACCGCATCGTGCTCTCGACCGCCTCGCCCTACCAGCGCATCGTGGTCACCCAGGGCAAGGCCGGCCACCGGCTGTTCCTCAACGGCAACCTGCAGTTCGCCGAGCGCGACGAGTACCGCTACCACGAGGCCCTGGTGCACCCGGCCATGGCCGCGCACGGCGCGCCGCGCAAGGTGGCGGTGCTGGGCGGCGGCGACGGCATGGCGGTGCGCGAGATCCTGAAGTACCCCTCGGTCGAGTCCGTCACCCTGGTGGAGCTGGACCCGGCCATGACCACGCTGTTCGGCCAGAACCCGCAGCTCGCGCGGCTCAACGGCGGCGCGCTGCGCGACCCGCGCGTCACCGTCGTCAACCAGGACGCCTTCCAGTGGCTGCAGCAGGGCGACGGCACGAGCGCCGCCGGGCCGCCCCAAGGCGCGAGAACCCCCTTGGGGGGCAGCGAACCACGCGAAGCGGGGAGCGTGGGGGCACACGGTACTTTCGACGTCATCATCGTGGACTTCCCCGACCCGACGAATTTCGCCATCGGCAAGCTCTACACCAACAGCTTCTACGCGCTGCTGGACCAGCGCCTGGCCGCCAGCGGCTACGCCGTGGTGCAGACCACCTCGCCGCTGGTGGCGCGCCAGAGCTTCTGGACGGTGGTGAGCACTATCGAATCCGTGGGCCTGCGCACCGCGCCCTACCACGTCCATGTGCCGAGCTTTGGCGAGTGGGGCTTCGTCATCGCCAGCCGCCGCCCCTGGCGCTTGCCCGAGGCGCTGCCGCCAGGGCTGCGCTTCCTCGGGCCCGAGACCCTGCCGCTGCTGCGGGACTTCCCGCTCGACATGGCGCGCGTGCCTGCCGAGGTGAACCGCCTGTCCAACCAGGTGCTGGTGCACACCTACGAGCGCGAGTGGGGGAGGCATTGAGCACCCCCCTGAGGCGCTGCGCGCCTTCCCCCCGCTCTCGCAGCGCTGCGCGCTGCGGGCAGGGGGACGCTCCCGGCGCGGCGGGGCGGCCCTTGCGCGGGAGCCCTGGCCTGGGCCGTGCCGGTTTCATCGGCAGCGCCCGGTGGCGCTGACGCAGAATTCCCCCATGCAGCGCCGCCAGTTCCTCGCCACCGCCGCCGCCAGTGCCCTGGCGGGCTGCCAGGAGGCGCCGCGCACGCTCGAAGGGGGCTTCGCCGGCATCGACATGGCGCGTGGCCACCGCCTGCGCGACCTGCTGGCCCGGGGCCCGCTGCCCGCGCCCGCCGTGGTGCGCCGCACCCAGGTGCTGATCGCGGGCGGCGGCGTGGCGGGCCTGGCGGCGGCGCGCGCGCTGCGCCTGGCGGGCGTCGACGATTTCGCGCTGCTGGAGCTGGAGGATGAGGCCGGCGGCAACAGCCGGGCCGGCCAGGTGGCCGGCATCGCCTGCCCGCTGGGCGCGCACTACCTGCCCGTGCCCGGCGACGACGCGCGCGAGGTGCAGGACCTGCTGGAGGAACTGGGCCTGCGCCGCCGCGTGGCCGGGCGCTGGCAGTACGACGAGCGCCACCTGTGCCACAGCCCGCAGGAGCGCCTGTTCTTCGAGGGCGAGTGGCACGAGGGCCTGCTGCCCGTGCACGGCGTGGGCGCCGGCACGCTGGCGCAGTACCGGCACTTTGCCGCGCAGGTGGCGGCGCTGGGCCAGGCCGCGCGCTTCCCCATGCCCATGCTCAAGGGTTTTGATGCAAAACGGCCTCTGGCGCCCAGCCATCAAGCGCTGGACGCTATGCTTTTTGATGACTGGCTGACGCTCCAGGGCCTGGACGACCCGCACCTGCGCTGGTACCTCGGCTACTGCTGCCGCGACGATTACGGCGCCGGCACGGCGCGCGTCTCGGCCTGGGCCGGCATCCACTACTTCGCCAGCCGCCACGGCTTCCACGCGCCCGGCGAGGCCGCGCCCGGGGAGCGCGAGGCCGTGCTCACCTGGCCCGAGGGCAATGGCTGGCTCACGCGCCGCCTGGCCGAGCCGCTGCGCGCGGGCGGCCAGCTGCGCACCGGCTGCAGCGTGCTGCGCATCGCCGAGGGGCGCCAGGGCGTGGAGGTGGACGCCTACAACCACGCCACCGACAGCGTGGAGCGCTGGCAGGCGCGCCGCTGCGTGGTGGCGCTGCCGGTGCTCATGGCGGCGCGCGTGCTGCGCCAGCCGCCGGACTTTCTGCAGGAGGCCGCACGGCGCCTGCAGTGGGCGCCCTGGCTGGTGGCCAACATCCACATCGACGCGCCGCTGCAGGACCGCCCCGGCGCCGCCCCCGCCTGGGACAACGTGCTCTACCAGGACGCCAACCCCGGCGGCCTGGGCTACGTGAATGCCGGCCACCAGCGGCTGGACGCCCGCGCACAGCACACCTTGCCCACGGTGCTGAGCTACTACCAGGCGCTGGGTGACCTGCCCCAGGGCCGCGAGCAACTGGCCACGCAGCCCTGGACGCACTGGGCCCACGCCGCCCTGGCCACGCTGGGCGTGCCGCACGCCGACCTGGCGCGCCGCGCCACGCGCGTGGACATCACGCGCTACGGCCACGCCATGGCCATCCCCACGCCGGGCCTGCTCGGATTTTTAAGCAAAATCGGCCTGCAACGCCCGATGGGCGGGCGCAAGCAGCTATCGAATGGAGAGCGCGCGCCCTGGCTGCCCACGCCCACCACGGCGCGGCTGGCGTTCGCGCACAGCGACTGGTCGGGCTACTCGGTGTTCGAGGAAGCCTTCACGCGCGGGCACGCGGCGGGCGGGGTGGCCGCCGGATAGGACAATGCCGCGTACCGCCGCCGCTCTCCTGCCATCGCCCATGCCCACCACCCCCGCCTCCCACCATTTCGAACGCCAGCATGAACGGCTGGACGCCCTGCTGCACGCCCACCTGCTCGACGTGGCGGGCGCGGACTTTGCCAGCGCACTGCAGCACCTGCAACGCTGGCACCAGGGCCTGCAAGAGCACATCGCCATCGAAAACACCCGCCTGCTGCCCCATGTGCCCGAGGGCGCGCGCTGGGCGGCGCGGGTGTACCTGCTGGAGCATGAGCGCATCGCCCTGCTGGCCGAGGAATACCGGGAGCGCGTGCAGGCCGTCGTCCAGTGGCCGCCCCAGGACGAACCGGGCCGCCGCCGCTCTGTGCTGATGCTGCTCGACGCCGCGCACGCGCTGCGCCATGTGCTGGAGCACCACCACGAGCGCGAACACGCGGCGCTGGCCCACGAGCTGCCCCAGGACCTGCAGGCGGCCGCCTGGCAGGGCGTGGGCGGTGCCGGCGTCCCGGAATAATTTCAATCCAATTGGCCTGCAGCGCCCAACCATTCAGCGCCAACAGCTATTAAATCAAGAGCGCACTGCATGACGCCCCGCCCCCTCGCACCACACGATCTGCCCGGCCTGCTGGCCGTGCAGCGGGCCTGCTACGGCGCGGGCTTCGTCGAGAGCGCCGAGGTGTTCGCCCGGCGCCTGGCCAGCCCGGCACAGTGCTCGCTGGTGCTCGAAGACGGCGCTCGCGTCTGCGCCTACCTCGCGGCCTACGACTCCTGCCTGGGCAAGGTCACGCCGCTGCACGGCGACTTCGAGGCGGTGCCGCAGCCCGACGCGCTGTACCTGCACGACATGGCCGTGCTGCCCGATCTGGCCGGGCGCGGCCTGGCGCGCGCGCTGCTGGAACCGCTGTGGGCGCAGGCCGGGGGGCGCGGCCTGCGCCGGTCGGCGCTGGTATCGGTGCAGGGCTCGCAGGGCTTCTGGGAGCGCCACGGCTATGCCGTGCACACGCTGCAGGACGCCGCGCAGCGCGAGCGGCTGGCCGCCTACGGCGAAGGGGCGGTGTACATGGTGCGGGCGCTGTAGGCCCGGTCAGGGCAGGGTCACGCCCGCCTGCGTCACCACCTTCTGGTGCGCATAGTCGCCCGGCGCCGGGCGGCGCAGGCCGCCGCGCGCGCGCACGTAGTCCACGAAGGTCTGGGTGTAGAGCAGGTAGGTGTTCACGAAGCGGCCGGCGGCATGGGCCGCGCCCAGCGTGGCGTAGCCGTCCTTGCCGCTGGCGACGAAGTCGTGCGTCACCAGCACATAGCTGCGCGCCGGGTCCAGCGGCCGCCACTCCCCCGTGGCCTTGTCGCGCACCTGCACATGGGCAAAGCGCTGGCCGCGCGGCTGGCGCATGTCCAGCTCCCAGCGCAGGCCGGCGGTGTAGGGGTGCGAGCCGTCGGACAGGTGCTGGTCGAGGTGGTTGGCCACGCCGTCCTCCAGCACGGCCAGCACCTCGGCGCCGGTGAGGTCCAGCTCCACCAGGGTGTTGGCGAAGGGCAGCAGCGTGAACGCGGTGTTCATGGTGAGCAGGCCCGCCGCCACGGGCACGCGCATGCCGCCCGCGTTCTGCAGCGCGATGTCGGCGCGCCGGCTGCCGTACAGGAAGGCCTCGGCCACCACCTGGGCGACGTCGCTGCCGCGTGCCAGCGTATGGGCAGCCGCGCAGCCGGCCACGCCGGCGCTGCGGTTGGTGCTCTCGCCGGGCACGCGCACCAGGCACAGCGGCTCGGCGGCCCGGCCGACGGGCTTGGCCTTCTCGGCCGTGAGCGCGCTGGTGTATTCCGCCAGGATGCGTTCGGCACCGGCATCGGACGCCAGCACCTGCACGGCCGGTGTGGCCGCCAGGCGCCGGGCCAGCGCGGCGCTGTCGGCCGGCGCCAAAGGCTGCCACTCTCCGGCCGCGTCCTGGCGCGCGAACGGCTCGCCGATCAGCAGGCGCGCCTGGCCCGCGCAGTCGAGCACGCGGCCCTCGGCGTCGAAGCGCACGCGCATCTGGCCGATGGCCTTGGCATATTCCCAGGCCTGGCCGATGCACACCGGCTCGCCCGCGCGGTTGCGCGCCACCGTGGGGTAGGGGCCGGAGCTGGCCACGCCCTGGGCGGTGAAATCGCCCAGCAGGGTGTGCGAATCGCCGCCGATGATGACGTCCACATCGGTCAGGCGCTCGGCCAGGGCCTTGTCGTTCTCGTAGCCCTGGTGCGTCATGAGCACGATGTGGCGCACGCCGCGCGCACGCAGCGCGTCGATGGCTTTCTGCGCCGAGGCGGCCTCTTCGTGGAAGCGCGTGCTGGCCAGCGGGCGCGAGGAGTTCACCGTCTTGCCCACGATGGTGGCGCCCACGATGCCCACGTCCACGCCGCCGATGCGCCGCACGGTGGAGGGGCGCAGGTAGGCCGGACCGCCCTCGGGCGCCAGCGGCGTGCCAACCTGCGGCTCGATGTTGGACGACAGCACCTCGGTGCCGCAGCCGCCCTGGGCCAGCGCGTCGAGGAAGCCGCGCAGCACGCCGTCGCCGTCGTCGAACTCGTGGTTGCCGGGGATGAAGGCGTCGAAGCAGATGGTGTTCATCAGGCGCGCGTCGGCGCGGCCCTGGAAGAAGGTGTAGTAGAGCGTGCCCGTGAGCGCGTCGCCCGCGTGCAGCTTGAGCAGATTGGGCGTGCCCGCGAGCGCCTTGAACGCCGCCGTCTGCCGCGCGAAGCCGCCCAGCTCGACCTGCGTGGGCACGCCGTCCAGCCGCAGCTCGGTGCCGGCGAAGGGTTCGAGCTGCGAGTGGTGGTCGTTGATGTGGGCGATGTTCAGCTCGAACGGCGCGGGCGGTTCGTAGCGGCCGCTGCAGGCCGCCAGCGCCAGGGCGCACAGCAGGGCGGGCAGGGGGGACAGGAAGCGTTGGGTCATGGTCAGGGTTCTCCACCGGAACGGGTGGCGGGGGCCGGGTCGGCGGCCATTGTCACGCGCCCGTCACCGGGCGCGGGCAAGCTGCACGCATTGTGCTTTCTCCCGGACCGTTTTTGGACATGAACCGCCCCGCCCTGCCAACCCCGATCGCCCGCATCGCCACCATCCTGCGCGTCACCGCCAGCGCCTGGGCGCTGCCCACGCCCCAGGCCCCGCAGCCCGCGCCCGCCTGCTGAGCGGCACGCCCGCGCCGGGCTGGCGCGGGCTATGGCGATAATGCCCGCCATGCCAAACCGCTGGAAACCCAACGTCACCGTGGCCGCCGTCATCGAGCGCGATGGCCGTTTTCTGCTGGTGGAGGAAGAGACCACCGACGGACTCAAGCTCAACAACCCGGCCGGCCACCTGGACCCGGGCGAGTCGCCCCTGCAGGCTTGTGCCCGCGAGGTGCTGGAGGAGACGGCGCACGATTTCGAACCCACGGCGCTGCTCGGCGTGTACCTCAACCGCTTCACCAAGACGCGCACCGGCGACGACCTGACCTACATGCGCTTCGCCTTCGCCGGCCGGCTCGGCACGCACCACAGCTGGCGCTCGCTGGACGAGGGCATCGTGCGCACACTGTGGATGACGGCCGACGAGATCCGCGCCTGCCCCGAGCGCCACCGCAGCCCGCTGCTGCTGCACTGCCTGGAGGACTACCTGGCGGGCCAGCGCTTCCCGCTGCACCTGGTGCACACCGACGCGAGCGTCACCCACCCGGTCCCTGCGGACTGACTATTTCGCGGCCGGCCCGGCCACCTGCGGAATGAGCCGGTGGTAGAAGCGGATGGCGTCCTGGTAGTTGGCCACGCTCAGGCGCTCGTTGGTGCCATGGAAGCGCTTGAGGTCCTCGGCGTTGGCGCGGATGGGCGAGAACTTGAAAATGTGATCGCTGATGGCGCCGTAGTGGATGGAGTCCGTGCCCGCCACCATCAACCCTGGGGCCACCAGCGCGTCGGGAAACACCTCGCGGATGGTCTGGTTCAGGGTCCGGTACTGCGCTGAATCGGTGGGCGCCACCTTGGACGCATCGACCGCGCCGGGCAGCGCCACCAGCTCGAACTTTCCGCCCGGCGCCGCATCGGCCACATGGCTGTGCACATGCGCCAGCACGCCCTCCTTGGTATCGCCGGGCAGGATGCGGAAGTTCACCGTCGCCTCGGCGCTGCCGGGCAGCACGTTCTCCTTGTTGCCCGCGTTCACGATGGTCAGCGCCGTGGTGGTGCGCAGCATGGCGTTGGTGCTGGCCGCGCCTTCGAGCTGCTTTTGCACCACGGGGCCGAACAGCCACAGGTTGGACAGCGCCACGCGCGCAAACCCGCCCATCTCGGGCGCCAGGGTGTCGAACATCTCGCCCGCCACGCCCCGGATGCCGGCGGGCAGTTGCTTGTCCTCCAGCCGCGCCAGCGCCGCGCTCACCATGGCGATGGCGCTGGTGCCCTTCGGGGGCGGCATGGACGAGTGGCCCGGCGTGGCCGCCACCTTGAGCACCACCGACATGTAGCCCTTCTCGGCCACGCCGATGAGCGCCGTGGGCTGGCGGATGCCCGGCATCAGGCCTTCGAGCACCAGCAGGCCCTCGTCGAGCACGAAATCCAGGCGCACGCCACGCTCCTGCAGCAGCGCGGCGATGCGCGCCGCGCCGCGCAGCCCAGCCACCTCCTCGTCGGCGCCGTAGGCCAGGTAGATGGTGCGCGGCGGCTGGTAGCCACTGGCCAGCAGCATTTCCACGGCTTCGAGCTGCGAGAGCAGGTTGCCCTTGTCGTCCCAGGAGCCCCGGCCCCAGATGAAGCCGTCCTTCACCTCCCCGGCGAACGGCGCGACCTGCCAGTCGCCCTCGGTGCCGGGCGCCACGGGCACCACGTCCTGGTGCGCCATGAGCATGATGGGCGGCGCCTGGGGGTCGGTGCCCTTCCAGGTGTAGAGCAGGCTCAGCCCGCCCACCACCTCGCGCTGCAGGCGGGCGTGCACCTTCGGAAAGCGCTTTTGCAGCAGGGCGTGCAGGGCCTGGAACTGGTCGGCGTTGAGCTCGGCGTCATCGCGCGAGGAGATGGTGGGCAGGCGCACCGCCTCGGCCAGGCGCTCGGCCACGGCCGCGCCATCCACGGCCACGGGCGCGAGCGGCGCCACCTGCAGCTGGCGCGAGCCTTTGCGCGCGGTGTTGGCGGCCACCACGGCGGCGAGCAGCAGCACCAGGGCCAGCAGGCCGGCGAGGATTTTCTTGACCATGCGGAGAAACCTTGGGAACGAAAGTGGAGGCAGGTTGCAACAAGTGGCGCACCGTGACAACCCGGATAATCACTCCCATGAGCAAGCAACGCGTCGTGGTGGGCCTGAGCGGCGGGGTGGACTCCGCCGTCACCGCCCACCTTCTCAAGCAACAGGGCCACGAGGTGGTCGGCATCTTCATGAAGAACTGGGAAGATGACGATGACAGCGAATACTGCTCGTCCAACGTCGACTTCGTGGACGCCGCCGCCGTGGCCGACGTGATCGGCATCGAGATCGAGCACGTCAACTTCGCCGCCGAGTACAAGGACCGCGTGTTCGCTGAGTTCCTGCGCGAATACCAGGCCGGGCGCACGCCCAACCCGGACGTGCTGTGCAACGCCGAGATCAAGTTCAAGGCCTTCCTCGACCACGCCATGCGCCTGGGCGCCGAGAAGATCGCCACGGGCCACTACGCGCGCGTGCGCCAGAACCAGACTTCCGGCCTGTTCGAGCTGCTCAAGGGGCTGGACCCGTCCAAGGACCAGAGCTACTTTTTGCACCGGCTGAACCAGGCCCAGCTCTCGAAAACACTGTTCCCCGTGGGCGAACTGCACAAGACCGAGGTGCGCCGCATCGCCACCGAGATCGGCCTGCCCAACGCGAAGAAGAAGGATTCGACCGGTATCTGCTTCATCGGCGAGCGGCCGTTCCGCGAATTCCTCAACCGCTACATCAGCCACGCGCCCGGCCCCATCCAGGACGAGCGCGGGCGCACGCTGGGCCAGCATGTGGGCCTGAGCTTCTACACCCTGGGCCAGCGCCAGGGCCTGGGCATCGGCGGCGTGAAGGAGAAGGGCGCCCAGCGCGGCGGCGGCGCGCACGAGCCCTGGTTCGTGGCGCGCAAGGACCTCGCGAAGAACACGCTGCGTGTGGTGCAGGGACACGACCACCCCTGGCTGCTGTCGCACCGGCTGGACGCGCAGGACGCGAGCTGGTGTTCGGGCCAAGCGCCCGCACCCGGCCTGTACGCGGCCAAGACGCGCTACCGCCAGCACGACGCCGCCTGCACCGTGGAACGCGCCGATGCCAGCGCTTTCCGCCTGCACTTCCCCGGGGCGCAGTGGGCCGTCACGCCCGGCCAGAGCGCCGTGCTCTACGACGGCGAGGTGTGCCTGGGCGGCGGCGTGATCTCGGGGGTCGACCCCGCGGCATGAATTGAAAGAAAATAGCCTGCAAGGCCCATACAACAAGCGCAATAAGCTATTGAATTAATAGCATTCCACCAATCCCCCCACCCGGAAAACCACCATGAACCTGTTGACTCCTTCCCGCACCCGACGCGCCCTGATCGCCTGCACCCTGCTGTGCCTGGGCACCCTGGGCCATGCCCAGCAGGTGCTGCGCGTGACCGCGATTCCCGATGAGTCGCCGACCGAACTGGCGCGCAAGGCCGCGCCGCTGATGAAGTACCTGGAGACGCAACTGGGCGTGAAGGTGGAGTACACCCCCGTCACCGACTACGCGGCCTCGGTGGAGGCGCTGGTGAACCGCAAGGTGGACCTGGCCTGGTTCGGCGGCTTCACCTTCGTACAGGCCAGCGTGCGCTCGGGCGGCAAGGTCATCCCGCTGGTGCAGCGCGAGGAGGACACGAAGTTCCGCTCGGTGTTCATCTCCGCCGACCCGGCCATCCAGTCGCTGAACGACCTCAAGGGCAAGGACGTGAGCTTCGGCTCGCAGAGCAGCACCTCGGGCCACCTGATGCCGCGCAGCTTCCTGCTGCAGGCCGGCATCCACCCGGACAAGGACTTCCGGCGCGTGGCCTACAGCGGCGCGCACGACGCCACCATCGCGGCCGTGGCCTCGGGCAAGGTGCAGGGCGGGGCGCTCAACATCTCGGTGTGGGAAAAGTTCGTGGCCGAGAAGAAGGTGGACACGGCCAAGGTGCGCGTCATCTACACCACGCCGCCGTACTACGACTACAACTGGTCGGTGCATGCCGACATGCCCGCCGCCCTGCGCGAGAAGCTCGCCCAGGCGCTGCTGGCGCTGACCCCGGCCACGCCCGAGGGCAAGAGCATCCTGGAGCTGCAGCGCGCCACCCGCTTCGTGCCGACCCAGGCCGAGAACTACAAGGGCATCGAGGCCGCCGCGCGCAGCGCCGACCTGCTCTGAGCGCCTGACGGCACCGGAGCGGCTGCTTGGACATCGAACTACAGGACATTTCCGCCCGCCACCCGGCCGCCCGCACGGGCGCGGCGCCGGCCCTGCGCGCCGTGGGCCTGCGCATCGCCACGGGCGAGCAGGTGGCCGTGATCGGCCCCTCGGGCGCGGGCAAGACCACGCTGCTCCAGGTCATGGCCTGCGCGCTCCCGCCCTCGGGCGGTCGGCTGCAGCTCGGCGGCCAAGCCCCCTGGGCCCTGCCGCGCGCCGCGCTGCAGCGGCTGCGCGGCCGCCTGTTCCTCGCGCCGCAAGTGCCGCCGCTGCCGCCGCGCCAGCGCGTGGTCACCGCCGTGCTGGCAGGCCGCCTGCCGGCCATGGGCCTGTGGGCCAGCCTGCGCTCGCTGGTCTACCCGGACGACATCCCCGCCGCCCACGCGGCGCTGGAATGCTTTGGCCTGGGCGACAAGCTGTTCGACCGGGTGGACCGCCTCTCGGGCGGCGAGCGCCAGCGCGTGGGCCTGGCGCGCGCGCTGCTGGCACCGGCCCGGCTGTGGCTGGTGGACGAACCGCTCTCCGCCCTCGACCCCACGCACGCCCGGCAGGCCCTCGCCACGCTGGTGGACTGTGCGCGCGCGCAGGGCATCACCCTGGTGAGCACGCTGCACCAGGTGGACATGGCGCTGGCGCATTTCCCGCGCATCATCGGCCTGCGCGCGGGCACGGTGGTGTTCGACCTGCCGGCGGCCGAAGTCACGCACGAGCGGCTGGCGCAGCTGTACGCCCAGTTCGAGCACGAGCTGCGCGGCGATGCGCCGGACAGCATGGCCGACCTCCCCGAGCCCCCGGCCCCGGTGGCCCTGCAATGCCGCTGAAGCACGTTCCGCCCCCGGCCCGCGACCCGGCCTGGCGTGGCCACCTGGGCGGCGCGCTGGCGCTGCTGGTGCTGCTGTGGCCGCTGGGCGTGGCCACCGAATTCCGCCCCTGGACGCTGTTCGAGCCGCAGAGCCTGCAGGTCAGCGGCCGTTTTCTCGGCAGCTTCTGGCCGCTGGCGCTGGACGGCGAATTCCTGGCCCTGGTGGCGCGGGAAACCTGGCGCACCGTGGCCATGGCCACCGCTGGCGTGGCGCTGGCGCTGGTCATCGCCATCCCGCTCACGCTGCTGTCCACGCGCGTGCTCTCGCTCTCCGCCCTCTCGGGCCGCATGGCCGCCGGGCCGTACGCGCTGCGCCAGGCGGTGCGCTGGCTGATGGTGGTGCTGCGCAGCATCCCGGAACTGGTGTGGGCGCTGGTGTTCGTGCGCGTGGTGGGGCTGGGGCCGACGGCCGGCGTGCTGGCCATCGCCCTGACCTATGGCGGCATGCTGGGCAAGGTGTACGGCGAGATCCTGGAGAGCGGCGACGCCCACGCCACCGAGGCCCTGCTGCGCAACGGGGCCGGCCGCCTGCAGGGCTTCGCCCATGGCCTGCTGCCGACCAGCGCGGCCGAGCTGACCTCCTACACCGTCTACCGCTGGGAATGCGCCGTGCGCTCCTCCGTGGTGCTGGGTTTCGTGGGCGCGGGCGGCCTGGGGCAGCAGCTCGACAGCGCGATGAAGATGTTCAACGGCGGCGAGGTCGCCAGCATGCTGCTGGTGTTCATGGCGCTGGTGGCGCTGGCCGACCGCACCAGCGCCTGGCTGCGCAAGGCGCTGGGATAGCGCCATGGCACAGCCCTCCGCCCCCCCGGCACCGGCCACCGTGCCCCGACCCACGCACCTCCTGGCGGCGCGCCGCAAGGCCGCGCTGTTCACCCTGGCCCTGCTGGCCCTGGTGCTGGCGAGCTTCGGCTCGCTGGACCTGCAGTGGGCGCAGTTCCTCTCGCTCGACGCGGCCCGCCGCATGGGGCGCTTCCTGGGCGAATTCTTTCCGCCGGACCTCTCGCCCGGCTTCCTGGGCAAGGTCGCCGTGGCCACCTGGGAGACCCTGGCCATGTCGGCCCTGGGCACCCTGCTGGCCGCCGTGGCCGGGCTGCTGATCGCGCTGCCGGCCAGCCACCTGCACGGCGACGGCCGGGCCTGGCTGCGCACGCCCACCCGCCTGGTGCTCAATGCCTTGCGCTCCATCCCGGAGGTGGTGTGGGCCGCGCTGCTGCTGATCTCGGCCGGGCTGGGGCCTTTTGCCGGCACCCTGGCCCTGGCCCTGCACACCACGGGCGTCCTCGGGCGCCTGTTCGCCGAGGCCCTGGAGAACGTGCCCCCCGGCCCCGCGCAGGCCCTGCGCGCGCAGGGCGTGGCCCCGAACCGGGTCTTTCTGTATGCGCTGCTGCCGCAGGCGCTGCCCCAGCTGCTGAGCTACACGCTGTACCGCTGGGAGAACAACATCCGCGCGGCCACCGTGCTGGGCATCGTCGGGGCCGGCGGCCTGGGCCAGCAGCTGGCCTTCCACATGGGCCTGTTCCACATGCACAAGACGGCCACGGTGCTGGCCGCCATGCTGCTGCTGGTGGCGCTGGTGGATGGCTGCAGCTTTGCCGCGCGCCGCTGGCTCACGCGCTGAAGCAGCGCCCGGCAGCGGCGCAGCTCAGTAATTCCAGGTGGCGCGCAGCACCCAGCCGCTGTTGCGGCTGTCGCCGGCCAGGCGCGCGCGGTACTGCAGCGACAGCTCCAGCCAGGAGCGGCCGGAGCGGTAGGCGTCCTCGCGCAGCCACCAGCGCGCGTTCACGCCCAGGCCGGCGCTGGCCGCGCCCTGGCGGGCGTAGGTGTTGTTGTGCTCCAGCGCCAGCACGGCGTGGGTCCAGAGCGAGGCGGGGCGTCCGTCCTCGGAGCCCAGGCGCCAGTTGGGTCCGTAGCGCAGTTCGGCCACGGCGTATGCCTCGCCGCTGTCGAGGTAGCGCCCGATTTCCGCATAGTGGTCGTAGGCCATCCAGCGGCGCCCCTGCGGCGGTGGCAGCTGGCCCTGGGTGACCGAGTACGCGGCACGCAGCAGCCAGTCGTTGCGCGTGAAGGTGCCGGCCTTGACCAGGCGCTCGGCCGCAAGCACGAGGTTGTGCTCCGCCAGGGGCTTGATGCGCGCGCCGAGCACCAGCTGCACCGAGGGCCAGCCCGAATGCTCGCCCGTGGCCGCGTGCAGGTTGCCGGTGGTGCGCACGTACAGGTCGGCATGGGTGCCGTAGCCGCGCCAGTCCTGCGGGCGCCAGAACAGCTCGGTGCCGAACTGGGCATTGCGCTCGCGCCCACCGGTGGACAGGGCGCCGGGAATGGTGGAGCCCCCCGTGGACGACAGCCCCACCGAGGCGCCCCAGGTGCGCTCCAGCGCGCCCACGGACACGCGCACGTCCTGCAGCTTCTGTGGCTCCAGGGCAATCCGGCCGGCGGCCGCCTCGTCGATCACGGCGCGAAAGCGCCGTGCCGCCGGGGCCACCTGGCCGACGCGCTCGGCCGCGAAGGCCGCGTCCTGCAGCGACGGCACGGGCAGGGCACCGGCCTGCTCGGCCTCGTCGTACGCCTGGGCTTGCAGGGGGTAGTCCTGCGCGGTGTTGGCAAGCGCCGCCCGTTCCACGGCCGGCAGCGTGCCGAAGGTGGGCAGCGCCAGCGCCTGGCGCGCGGCCTGTTGCGCCTGTTCGGGCTGCTGCAGCGCGGCCAGGGCGTTGACCTGTAGCTGGTGGTGGCGGATGTTGCCAGGCTCGGCCTCCAGCAGCACGGCCGCGAGGGCCAGCACGGCGGGCCATTCGCCGCGTTCGCCCAGGGCATAGGCCGAGCCGCCCAGTGCGAAAGGCAGGTTGTGCTCATAGCGCACGCCGCACACGGGCTGGGCCGCGGGGCCCGCGCACTGCAGCCGGGGCGGCTGGGCGGGCAGGGGCGGGCGCAGCGCGGCCAGTCCGGGGGTGCGTTCCTGGGCCAGCGCCAGGGCGCGGCGTGGTGCGGCATCGGCCTGCTGCGCGGGCAGGCGGCGCAGGAATTGCAGCGCCAGCGCCGGTTCGCCCGCCGCGAGGGCGGCATCGGCGGCGGCGAGCGCCACGCCGGGCGCGGCATCCTTCAGCACGGCGGCCTGCTGGTCGGCGCGCGCGGCATCGCGGTCGCCCGCCGCCTGCAACAGGTGGGCGCGTACGAGCAGGAAAGCCGGGTGGCCGGGGTGGCGCTGCAGCGCCGCCTGCGTGGCGGCCAGCGCGGTGCCGGTCTGGCCGCTGTCGATGAGCGCCTGGACCTGCAGCACATGCCAAGCCTCGGGGGCCGGGTCGAGCGCCAGCGCGCTGGCCATGGCCTGGCTGGCGGCGGCGGGATTCCCGGCCGCGAAGGCCTCGTAGGCCCGGTCCGCATGCTGCCAGGCAGCGCCCTGGGGACCCGATTGCGCCCACGCGGGCGCACCCGTGGCGGCCAGCGCCAGGCAGGCCAGGGCGAGGGCCGTGAAACGGTGTCCGCTCATGGCTGGACCTCCTTTGGTGTGTGTGGCGCCTGGCGCAACGCCAGGGCCTTGTCCAATGCGTCCTGCGTCAGCACGCCGCTGCGCACGAGGTAGGCGCCGATCAGGCCGTCCTCATCGCTGCGGTAGCTTTCCAGGGCCCGCTCGAAGCGTTCGCGGGTCACCAGGCCGTGCTCGATCAGCACATCGCCCAGCAGCGGGGTTTCGGGCTCTCCGGCCACCTCCCGCACGCCGCGCAGCTGGCGCAGGCCGTGCACGATATCGCTCTCGCGCACGATGGCCTGCCGGATCTTGCGCCCGCCCTGCTGGCGCAGTTCCGCCAGCGCCTGTTCCGGCAGGGGCGCTGCCACCGCCAGGTACAGCAGGTCGGCGGTGCTTTCGGGCAGGGCCAGCACGCGCCAGCGGATGGCGCTGTCGAGTGGCAACTGGCTGGCACCGGCGCGCACCATGGCGGCATCCACCTGCACGCGCGGCAGCGCGGACTGGAAGGCCAGGGCCTCGGCCAGGGTTTCCTCATCCAGCCAGCCCTTGCGCAACAGGATACGGCCCAGGGGCACGGTGCCGCTCTCCTGGTCGCTCAGCGCCGCCTGGAGCTGGGTGGCGTCGATGGCCTTCCAGGTGGTCAGCAGTTCGCCCAGGCGCTGGCGCTGGCCGGCCAGTTGCTCGGCGGCGGGAAAGTCGTGCAGGGTCTTGTTCCAGACCAGCCGCTGACCCAGGAAGACGTGGCCAAGGAACAGGCGCCAAGCCCGGGCCGCCGCCATGGCGTTGACGAAGTTGCCCACCACCATGCGCGGCACGGCCAGCAGGGCATGCTCCCAGCCATAGAGCTGGCCGACAAAGTAGCAGCGCTGCACCACGCGCATCACCAGCGCGAACAGGTTGAACCACATGACCTGGCGCAGCCAGCCATCGGTGCCGAGCGCGGGCGGCAGGTAGGCGCTCCACCAGCCCATGCGGTCGAGCACCAAAAACAGCATGTAATTGAAGAACAGCACGTAGGCCACCAGCGTGATGAACGAGGTGACAAGCCCCTTGCGGTCGCGGAACAGCAGGTACTTGACCGCGAGCGAGCCGCCCCAGCCCACCTGCTGCCAGCCTTGGAAGCCGATGCCCAGCGTCCAGCGTGCCTTCTGCCGGTAGGCGGCGTTGAAGGTGTTGGGGAAATACTCGCGCACGCCCAGCGGGTGCGTCAGCACCAGGGTCTTGTCCGGGCGCAGCCCGAACCAGGACTTGCGGCGCACCTGGTACTGCACGTCGAAGCGGCCGAAGATCTGGCGCATGCCCAGGCGCGAAAGGCGCGCGCCCACGTCGTAGTCTTCCGTGAGGGTTTCGGTGTTGAACGGCAGGTTGCCGGTCTGGCTGGCCAGCGTGTGCAGCGCATGGCGCGAGAAGCAGGTGGCCACGCCGGCCGAGGGCACCATGTGCGACAGGCTCTCGCGCACCACCAGGTCCTTGCCATGCCATTCGGCGAATTCGTCCATGTAGGTGCCGGCGATCCATTCGAACCAGTTGCGTTCGAGCGAGATCACGGGCAGCTGGATGAAGTCGATGCGCGGCAGCAGGTAGTTGTAGTACTTGAGCTCCAAGGGGTGCAGCACGTCCTCGCTGTCGTGGACGATGAAGCCCACGAAAGGCTCGGCCTGCTGCTGCTCGTAGGCCAGCGCCGCATGGAAGACACCGTTCAGGCAGTCGGCCTTGCAGGTGGGGCCGTCGTGCGGAATCTCCACGCGCACCACATGCGGGTAGTGCCGCCGCACGCGCTCGACCTCCTCGATCGTGCGCCGGTCGTTGCGGTACGTGCCCACGAAGACGCGGTAGTTGCGGTATTCCAGCGCCTGCACCATGTGGTCGAGCATCGAGGCGATCACCTCGTGCTCTTCCCAGGTGGGCACCATGATGGCCATGGGCTGCTCCGGGCGGGCACGGATCTGCTCGGCGGTCAGGGGCTGGTAGTTGCGCCGCACCCGCAGCTTGCGGTAGAGCTCGCGCACCCAGTACCAGGCGTCGATGAAGAGGTCATCGATGCTGGAAATCAGGATGACCACGGCCACCACGGCCGTGGCGATTTCCAGCTGCTGGTAGTAGGCATCGAACCAGTAGGACCAGGTTGTCGGTGTCATCATGCCCTCGCTGCAGCGAAATCAGGAAGCCCCCGCTGCTGTTGGTTGGAACGCCGGTGCAGGGCGTCCGCACAGCGCGGCCACGATGCGCTCGCTCGCACGGCCATCGCCGTACGGATTGACGCTGCGTGCCATGCGCTGGTACTCATTTGCATCATCGAGCAACAACGATACGCCTTTTTCGATGCGTCCGCGATCCGCGCCCACCAGGCGCACCGTACCGGCCTGCACGGCCTCGGGGCGCTCGGTCACGTCGCGCATGACCAGCACCGGCTTGCCCAGCGCCGGCGCCTCTTCCTGCACGCCGCCGGAATCGGTCAGCACCAGATGCGCGCGCTGCATGAGGCGCACGAAGCCGAGGTAGTTCTGGGGCGCGGTCAGGTGGATGTGCGGATGGCCGCCCAGGATGCGGTGCACCGGCCCGGTGACCTGGGGATTGAGGTGCACGGGGTAGACCAGCTCGACATCGCCCCGGCGCGCCAGGTCCACGAGGGCGTAGCAGATCGACGCCATGGCCGGGCCGAAGTTTTCGCGCCGGTGGCCGGTCACCAGCACCAAGCGCTTGCCCGGGTCGAGCACAGGCAGGCCGGCGTCGATCTGGCCGCGCAGCTGCGCATCGCCGTCGAGCCGCGCCACCATGGCGTGCAATGCGTCGATCACGGTGTTGCCCGTGATGTGGATGCGCCCGCCGAGGTTTTCCGCCCGCAGGTTGTCGCGCGCCCCGGCCGTGGGCGCGAACAGCTCGTCGCTCACCACATCCACCACGCGCCGGTTCATCTCCTCGGGCCAGGGCTGGGCCAGGGTGCCGGTACGCAGGCCGGCCTCGACATGGCCGACCGGTATCTTGCGGTGAAAGGCGGCCAGCGCGGCCGCCATGGCGGTGCTGGTGTCGCCATGCACCAGCACCCGGTCCGGCCGGACCTGCTCCAGCACCGGGTCCAGGCGCTCGAAGATGCGGGCGCACAGGCCGTTGAGGGTCTGGTTCTCGGTCATGACCCGCAGGTCATGGTCCACGCGGAGGTCGAACAGCTCCAGCACCTGCTGCAGCATGGCCTGGTGCTGGCCCGTGGCGCACACCACGGACTGCAGGCCCGGCGTGCGCGCCAGCAGCCCCAGCAGGGGGGCCATCTTGATCGCCTCGGGGCGCGTGCCGATGATGGAAAGGATTTTCATGGGTCCCTCCGAAGCCGGTGAGCGGTGGCACCCTTCGGGCGGACCGCGTCAGACCATGCACACCCTGGCGGTGCGCACCCCATGCCGTTCAAAACGGAATGTCGTCGTCCATGTCGTCGAAGCCCGAGGCCGCGCGCGGGGCCTGGGCCGCAGGGGCCGGTGCCGGGCGCGGCGGGGGGGCTGCGGGGCGCTGGGGCGGCGGTGCGGCGCGGCGCGGGGCCTGGTCGTAGCCGCCGGTGTCGCCACCACCGTAGCCGCCGTCGTCATAGCCGCCGCCCTGGCCACCACCGCCCGCGCCGGGGCGGCCGCCGAGCATCTGCATGGTGTCGGCACGGATTTCGGTGGTGTACTTCTCCACGCCGGACTGGTCGGTCCACTTGCGCGTGCGCAGCGAGCCTTCCACATAGACCTGCGAACCCTTGCGCAGGTACTGCTCGACGATTTCCGCCAGGCGGCCGTTGAACACCACGCGGTGCCATTCGGTGGCCTCGCGCATTTCACCGCTCTGCTTGTCCTTCCACTTGTCGGTGGTGGCGATGGTGACGTTGGCCAGTTTGTCGCCACTGGGGAAGGTGCGCACCTCGGGGTCGCGGCCCAGGTTGCCGACGATGATGACTTTGTTCACGGATGCCATGCTGCTCTACCTCGAATTGGGGAATGGCGCGCCATGCGCCAAACGCCCAATTGTGCCGCAAGCCGCCCGGCTCAGTGCCCGGCCCGGCCCACGGGCCGCAGCGGCCAGGTCAGCACCAGCCACAGGGCCGTGAGCAGCGCCGTGGCGGCGAACAGGCCCGGCGCGCCGGCCCATTTGACGAGCGCGCCGCCGAGCGCGCCACCGGCAAACAGCCCCAGCGACTGCAGCGTGTTGTAGGCCCCCAGCGCCGCGCCGCGCACCCCGGGGGGCGCCATGCGCGAGACCAGGCTGGGCTGGCTGGCCTCCAGCGCGTTGAAGCCGCAGAAGAAGATGAACAGCAACGGCCCAAGCACCCACAGCGTGGGCTCATGTCCGCTGGCCGCCAACCCGCCCAGGCCTGCCTGCACCAGCAGCACCAGGGCAATGGCGCCCAGCAGCGCGGCGCGCAGGCGGCCGGCGCGCTCCAGCGCGAACAGGCCGCCCATGGCCCCGAACGACAGCACCACGGCCGGCAGGTACACCTGCCAGTGCTGCGCATGCGCCAGGCCCGCCTGCACCAGCATGGCGGGCACGGCCACCCACATCGACAGTTGCACTGTGTGCAGCACGAACACGCCCAAGTTCAGGCGCAGCAGGTCGGGGTTGCGGAACACGTCGGCCAACCGGCCGCGCGGCCCCTCGCTGTGGTGCGCGGCCTCGGGCGGCACCCACCACAGCACCACGGCAATGCCCGCCAGCGCGAGCAGGCCGGTCAGGCCGAACAGGCCGGCCAGGCCAATGCGCGCCGCCAACAGCGGCGCGGCCACCAGCGCCACAGCGAACATCAGCCCGATGCTGCCACCCACCAGCGCCATGGATTTGGTGCGCACACCGTCGCGCGTCTGGTCCGCCAGCAAGGCCGTGACGGCGGCCGACACGGCCCCCGCGCCCTGCAGCGCCCGGCCCACGAGCAGGCCCATCACGCTGTCGGCCAGCGCCGCCAGCAGGCTGCCGGCCGCGAACACCAGCAGGCCCAGCACGATGACGCGCTTGCGCCCGAAGCGGTCCGACGCCATGCCCAGCGGCAACTGCAGCACCGCCTGCGTCAGGCCATAGATACCCATGGCCAGGCCGACGAGCGCCGGATCGTCGCCGCCGGGGTACTTGCGCGCCTCCAGCGCGAACACGGGCAGCACCATGAACAGGCCCAGCATGCGCAGCGCGAAGATCAGCGCCAGGCTGACGCTGGAGCGGCGCTCCTGCGGGGTCATGGTGGTAGCGGGGTCTTTCTGCCGCACGGACACGGCCGGACCGGCAGAAGAGGGCATGGGCGGGGACACGGTGGACTCTGGCACGCGGTACGGGGCCGATGGAAGATGTACGGCAGCAGTGAAAACCCCGATTGTGCGCGATCCGCCCTGGTCCGGGCGGGCCGCACGCCCGAGAACCCTTTTGACTATCATGGAGAGTTTCCTTTTCGCGCGCCGCGCGCCCGCCGTGAACCCCTTGCCCCCCTCCCACCCCGCTACCTCCGATGCCCCGCCGCCCGAGGGCCGCCCCCTGGCCGAGGTGCTGCGGCAGCAGGCGCGCATCAGCATCCGCGGCGCGCGCACGCACAACCTCAAGAACATCGACCTGGACATCCCGCGCAACCAGCTCGTGGTGATCACCGGGCTGTCGGGCTCGGGCAAGTCCAGTCTGGCGTTCGACACGCTCTACGCCGAGGGCCAGCGGCGCTACGTGGAAAGCCTCTCGGCCTATGCGCGCCAGTTCCTCGGGCGGCTGGACAAGCCCGACGTGGACCTGATCGAGGGCCTGTCGCCGGCGATCTCCATCGAGCAGAAGGCCACCAGCCACAACCCGCGCTCCACCGTGGGCACGGTGACCGAGATCCACGACTACCTGCGCCTGCTCTATGCGCGCGCCGGCACGCCCTACTGCCCCGACCACGGCCTGCCGCTGAGCTCGCAGACCGTGAGCCAGATGGTGGACGCCGTGCTGGCGCTGCCCGAGGACACCAAGCTGATGGTGCTGGGCCCGCTGGCGCGCGGCAAGAAGGGCGAGTTCACCGAGCTGTTCGCGCAGATGCAGGCGCTGGGCTATGTGCGCTTTCGCGTCGACGGGCAGATCTACGAGCACGGCAACCTGCCGCCGCTGAAAAAAACCGAGAAGCACGACATCGACGTGGTGGTCGACCGCGTGAAGGTGCGCGCCGACCTGCAGCAGCGCCTGGCCGAGAGCTTCGAGGCGGCGCTGCGCGTGGGCGGGGCCGAGGCCGGCGGCCGCGTGCTGGCCGTGGAGATGGACACGGGGCGCGAGCACCTGTTCAGCGCCAAGTTTGCCTGCCCGGTGTGCAGCTATTCGCTGAGCGAGCTGGAGCCGCGCCTGTTCTCGTTCAACTCGCCGCTGGGCGCCTGCCCGGCCTGCGACGGCCTGGGGCAGCGCGAGGTGTTCGATGCAGCGCGCGTGGTGGCCTTTCCAACCTTGAGCCTGGCCAGCGGCGCCATCAAGGGCTGGGACCGGCGCAACGCCTACTACTTCGCCATGCTGGAGAGCCTGGCGCGGCACTACGGCTTCGACATCGAGGCGCCGTTCGAGGACCTGCCCGAGAGCGTGCGCCAGGCCGTGCTGCACGGCTCGGGCGAGGAGGCCATCGCGTTCAGCTACATCCTCGACAGTGGCGCCCAGAAGGGCAAGGCCATCATCAAGCACCACCCGTTCGAGGGCATCCTGCCGAACATGGCGCGGCGCTACCGCGAGACCGATTCGACCGTGGTGCGCGAGGACCTGGCGCGCCTGCGCAGCACCCAGGCCTGCCCCGAGTGCGCGGGCGCGCGCCTGCGCCGCGAGGCGCGCCATGTGAAGGTGGGCGAGGGCGAACAGGCGCGCGGCCTGTACGAGGTGAGCCACGCCACGCTGAGCGAGGCGCACGCCTGGTTCGCCCAGCTCCAGCTCACGGGCGCCAAGGCCGACATCGCCGACAAGGTGGTGCGCGAGATCGCCACGCGCCTGCAGTTCCTTAACGACGTGGGCCTGAACTACCTGAGCCTGGACCGCAGCGCCGAGACGCTCTCGGGCGGCGAGGCACAGCGCATCCGCCTGGCCAGCCAGATCGGCTCGGGCCTGACGGGCGTGATGTACGTGCTCGACGAGCCCAGCATCGGCCTGCACCAGCGCGACAACGACCGGCTCATCGCCACGCTGCAGCACCTGCGCGACATCGGCAACAGCGTGATCGTGGTCGAGCACGACGAGGACATGATGCGCGCGGCCGACCAGATCATCGACATGGGCCCCGGCGCCGGCGTGCACGGCGGCCGCGTGATGGCGCAGGGCAGCTACGACACGGTGCGCGCGCACCCCGATTCGCTCACCGGCCAGTACCTGGCGGGCACGCGCAGCATCCCCGTGCCGGCGCGGCGCACGCCCTGGCTACCGGCCGTGGCGGCGCCGGTGGTGGCGCCCGAGGCCAAGCCCAAGTCGCGCTTCCCGGTCAGCGAGGCCAGCCGCAAGCGCGCCGAGCGCATGGCCGTGCACGAGGCGCGCCAGGGCCCGCTGCAGGCGCTGCGCGTGCTCGGCGCCTGCGGCCACAACCTGAAGAACGTGAGCGTGGACTTCCCCGTGGGCCTGCTGACCTGCGTGACCGGCGTCTCGGGCTCGGGCAAGAGCACGCTGGTGAACGACACGCTCTACGCCGCCGTGGCGCGCCAGATCTACCGCGCACACGACGAGCCCGCGCCGCACGAGGCCATCGAGGGCATCGAATACTTCGACAAGGTCATCAACGTGGACCAGTCGCCCATCGGCCGCACGCCGCGCAGCAACCCGGCCACCTACACCGGCCTGTTCACGCCCATCCGCGAGCTGATGGCCGAGGTGAACACCGCCAAGGAGCGCGGCTACGGCCCGGGGCGTTTCAGCTTCAACGTGGCCGGCGGGCGCTGCGAGGCCTGCCAGGGCGACGGCGTGGTGAAGGTGGAAATGCACTTCCTGCCCGACGTCTACGTGCCCTGCGACATCTGCCACGGCCAGCGCTACAACCGCGAAACGCTGGAGGTGCAGTGGAAGGGCAAGAACATCGCGCAGATCCTCGACCTCACGGTGGAGGACGCGCACGCCTTCTTCAAGGACGTGCCGACCATCGCGCGCAAGCTGCAGACGCTGCTGGACGTGGGCCTGTCCTACATCCGCCTGGGCCAGAGCGCCACCACGCTCTCGGGCGGCGAGGCACAGCGCGTGAAGCTGGCGCAGGAACTGAGCAAGCGCGACACCGGGCGCACGCTCTACATCCTCGACGAGCCCACCACCGGCCTGCACTTCGCCGACATCGACCTGCTGCTCAAGGTGCTGCACCAGCTGCGCGACGCGGGCAACACCATCGTGGTGATCGAGCACAACCTCGACGTCATCAAGACGGCCGACTGGCTCATCGACATGGGCCCCGAGGGCGGCGCGGGCGGCGGCACCGTGGTGGGCACGGGCACGCCCGAGGCGCTGGCAGCCAACCCGGCGAGCCACACGGGGCGCTACCTGCAGCGGTATCTGTAGTGCGCTCCGGCCGCAGGCTGCCCGCGCGGCTGGTGGCAATGCCCCATGGCCGTCCCGGATTCGGCGCTTGCTGAATAATGGGTACACCAACCATTTGCCCCGAACGCCATGCACTCCATCACCCTGCGTTTCCTGGCCTCCCACGGCGAAGGCGAACATGTCGCCGGCAAGATCAGCGGCGGCACGGTGCTGCGCTGGGTGGACGAGGCCGGCTTTGCCTGCGCCACGCGCTGGGCCAAGGGCCTGTGCATGACGGCGCTGGTGAGCGGCGCGCGCTTCGCCCGCCCCATCCTGGTGGGTGAGCTGGTGGAGGTGCAGGCCCGGCTGGCCTACACCGGCACGAGCAGCATGGGCATCGCGGTGGAGGTCTACAGCGGCAGCATCCCCACCGGCGAGCTGCGCCAGGTGATGCACTGCGCCACGGTGTACGTGGCCGTGGACGAGCACGACCGCCCACGCCCCGTGGACACCTGGAACCCCGAAACCCCCGGCGACATGGCCCTGGCCGAGCGCGTGCGCACGCATATCAACGCAGTCCGCACGGCGTGAAGAAACACCCCCCTGTGTCGCTGCGCTCCTTCCCCCCTGCCCGCAGCGCTGCGCGCTGCGGGCAGGGGGCCGCCCCCGGCGCGGCGGGGCGGCCCTTGCGCGGGGGCCGCTGGCTTCGGCCGCGCCCGTGCCATGCTTCGCGCCCCGTGCGACACACCATTTGAAACTGAGATGACAACTACCACCCGCCCCATGGGCGCCCGCGACCTGTTCACCGCACTGGCCGTGGTGGTGCTCTGGGGACTGAACTTCATCGCCATGAAATGGGGGCTGCGCAGCTTCAGCCCGTTCCAGCTCGGCGCGCTACGCTACCTAAGCGCCTGCCTGCCCATGGTGCTGCTGGTGCGGCCGCCGCGCATCCACTGGAAGTGGGTGGTGGCCTACGGGCTGTTCGTCGGCCTGGGGCAGTTCGGCTTCCTGTTCCTGGCGCTCAAGGTGGGCATGGCGGCCGGCCTGGCCAGCGTGCTCATGCAGACGCAGGTGTTCTTCACCGCCACGCTGGGCCTGGTGCTGCTGCACGAGCGCCCGGGGCGCGCGCTGAAGATCGGCATGGGCCTGGCCGCGCTGGGCCTGCTGTGCTTCACCATGGATTTCATCGGCCCGTCCGGGCGCGGCGCGGGTGCCACCACGCTGGCGGGCTTTGGCCTCACGCTGTGCGCCGCCGCCATGTGGGCCTGCTCCAACATCGTCGCACGCCGGGCGCAGGCGCACACGCCGGACTACGACCCGCTGGCCTTCGTGGTCTGGAGCAGCCTGGTGCCGGTGCTGCCGTTCGTGGCCCTCTCGGCCTGGCTGGACCCCGACGCCGGCCGCTGGCTGCACTGGGCCGCCGTGGCCGAGGTGCCGCTGATCGCCTGGCTGTCCATCGCCTACCTCGGCTGGGCCGCCACCGTCATCGGCTACGCGCTGTGGACGGGCCTGCTCAAGCGCCACCCGGCCAACCGCGTGGCACCGTTCAGCCTGGGCGTGCCCGTGGTCGGCCTGGCGGCGGGCATGCTCGTGCTGGGCGAGGTGGTGACGCCCTGGCAGTGGGCCGGCATCGCCTGCGTGGTGACCGCGCTGGGCTGCGTGGTGCTGGGCCCACGATTCGGCATCAAATAGGCCTGTAGCGCCCGTCCACATTGCGCAAGACGCTATCAAAACCATACCAAACATTCCCATGTCCGACACCACTTCGCTTCCCTCCGTGCAAGAGCGCCTGCGCGCCGCCCAGCCCTGCCTGTGGACCAACACCGGCCGCGTGCCCACCGTGCCGCCGCAACTGTCGGTGGGCACCGACACGGTCGGCGTGGAGGACATGCAGGCGGCCGTGGCGCGCTTTGGCCGCTTCGCCGGGCTGCTGGCCGAACTGTTCCCGGAGCTGCAGGCCAGCGGCGGCGTGATCGAGTCGCCCCTGGTGCCCGCGCCCGCACTGGGCCAGGCCCTGGGCCTGGAGGCCGGCGCCGGCGCGCTCTGGGTGAAATGCGACCACCTGCTGCCCGTGGCCGGCTCGATCAAGGCGCGCGGCGGCATCCATGAGGTGCTGGAATTCGCCGAAACGCTGGCGCTGGAGCACGGCCTGGTGGCGCCGGGCGGCGACTACCGCGCGCTCGCCACGCCGCAAGCGCGCGCGCTGCTGGGCCGCTACCAGGTGGCCGTGGGCTCCACGGGCAACCTGGGCCTGTCCATCGGCGTGGCAGCGGCGGCGCTGGGCTTTCGCGCCGCGGTGCACATGTCGGCGGATGCCAAGGAGTGGAAGAAGGAGCGCCTGCGCCGGCGCGGCGTGGAGGTGGTGGAGCACGCGGGCGACTACGAGCAGGCCGTGGCCGCCGGCCGCGCCCAGGCCGCGAGCGACCCGTTCTGCCACTTCGTCGACGACGAGCGCTCGCTCTCGCTCTTGCAGGGCTACAGCGCCAGCGCGCCCGCGCTGCAGCGGCAGCTGGCCGAGGCCGGCATCACCGTGGACGCCACGCACCCGCTGTTCGTCTACCTGCCCTGCGGCGTGGGCGGCGCGCCGGCGGGCATCACCTTCGGCCTGCGCCAGCTGCTGGGCCCGCAGGTGCACTGCTTCTTCGCC
>Ga0208516_100259_pt1 | contig 26152 bp, 21 predicted proteins | sample LakWasM117_HOW13_2_FD_183931 | JGI IMG/M metagenome (GOLD analysis project Ga0208516, IMG submission 183931) | Freshwater sediment methanotrophic microbial communities from Lake Washington under simulated oxygen tension - Sediment Metagenome... | ecosystem: Environmental > Aquatic > Freshwater >...
CGGTCAAGACCCGCGAGGCAGGCCAGAACCCTGCAACGCGCACATTTCAGGCTCTTCGGATTTTCATCAACGCCGAGCTTGAAGAGCTGCAACAGGCGCTAGAGGCCAGCCTCGCGGTGCTGCAGCCCGGCGGGCGGCTCGTGGTGATCAGCTTCCATTCGCTGGAAGACCGCATCGTCAAGCAGTTCATCGCCAAGCACTCCAAGGAGGTGTTCGACCGCCGGGCGCCGTTCGCCGCGCCCCAGCCCATGCGGCTGAAGGCGCACGAGCGCATCAAACCCGGCGCGGCCGAAGTGGCCGCCAACCCGCGTGCGCGCAGCGCCGTCATGCGCGTGGCCGAGCGCACCGGGGTGCCCACGTGATCCGGTTGAACATCGTGCTGCTGCTGGCGGTGATCGCCAGCGCGCTGTACCTGGTGCGCACGCAGTACGAGTCGCGCCTGCTCTACACCGAGCTGGACCGCGCCGTGGCCGAGGCGCGCCGCCTGGAGACCGAACGCGAGCGCCTGCAGGTGGAGAAGCGTGCCCAGGCCACGCCGCTGCGCGTGGAGCAGCTCGCCCGCGCCCGGCTGCACATGCGCACGGCCACGCCCGCCATCACGCAGTACGTGCCCGACCCCCTGCCCGCGCAGCCCGCGCCGGAGGCCCGGCCATGACCCGCAGCGTGCTCTACACCATGAGCCCGCTGCTGGCGAGCAAGACGCCGGTTTGGCGCAGCAAGTTCATCGTGGCCATGATCGCGCTGGGCTTCGTCGGCCTGGGCGCGCGCGCGGCCTATGTGCAGGTGTTCGGCAACGATTTTTTTCAGCGCCAGGGCGAGGTGCGTTTCGCGCGCACGCTGGAGCTGCCGGCCAACCGCGGCAAGATCCTTGACCGCAACGGCCTGATCCTGGCCTCCAGCGTGCCGGCGGCCAGCATCTGGGCCATTCCCGAGGACGTGGAGCAGGACAAACCCGAAACCGGCGCCAAGCTCAAGGAGCTGGCGCGCCTGATGGACATGCCGCTGGCCACCCTCAACGCCAAGCTGTCGGACGAGGACAAGACCTTCGTCTGGATCAAGCGCCAGCTCGACTGGGACGTGGGCCAGAAAATCACCGCGCTCGGCGTCAAGGGCATTTACCTGCGCAAGGAATACAAGCGCCAGTACCCCGAGGGCGAGTCGGCCGCGCACGTGGTGGGCTTCACCAACGTCGAGGACAAGGGCCAGGAGGGCATGGAGCTGGCCTTCAACAACCTGCTGGCGGGCAAGAGCGGCTCGCGCCGCGTCATCAAGGACCGCCTGGGCCGCGTGGTCGAGGGCGTGGGCGAGGTGATCCCGCCGGTGGACGGGCGCGACATGCAGCTCTCCATCGACAGCAAGGTGCAGTTCTTCGCCTACCAGAAGCTGCGCGACCAGGTGCAGGCGCACAAGGCCAAGGCCGGCAGCGTGGTGGTGCTCGACGCCGTCACCGGCGAGGTGCTGGCGCTGGCCAACTACCCGAGCTATTCGCCCGACAAGCGGCAGAACCTCACGGGCGAGCAACTGCGCAACCGCGCCATCACCGACACCTTCGAGCCCGGCTCGACCATGAAGCCGTTCACCATCGGCCTGGCGCTCAACAGCGGGCGCGTGCGGCCGGACTCCCTGGTCGACACCACGCCGGGGCGCCTCACCATCACCGGCTCCACCATTTCCGACACGCACAGCTACGGCGTGCTCACGGTGGCGGGCGTGATCCAGAAGTCGAGCAACGTCGGCACCACCAAGCTGGCCATGCAGATGCCCGCGCGCGAGATGTGGGAGACCTTCTCCGCCGCCGGCTTCGGGCAGAAGCCGCAGATCGGCTTCCCCGGCGCCGTGAGCGGCCGCCTGCGCCCCTACAAGACCTGGCGCCCGATCGAGCAGGCCACCATGTCCTACGGCTACGGCCTCTCGGCCAGCCTGTTCCAGATGGCGCGCTCGTACACCGTGTTCGCGCACAACGGCCAGATCATCCCGGCCACCATGCTCAAGAGCAGCGAGCCCGCCGTGGGCGTGCCCGTGTTCTCGCAGCGCACCGCCGACGAGGTGCGCAAGATGCTGCAGATGGCCGCCGGCCCCGGCGGCACGGGCCAGAAGGCGCAGACCCTGGGCTACTCGGTCGGCGGCAAGTCCGGCACGGCGCGCAAGCAGGTGGGCAAGAGCTATTCCAGCGGCAAGTACCGCGCCTGGTTTACCGGAATGGCACCCATCGACAAGCCGCGCATCATCGTCGCCGTCATGGTCGACGAGCCGAGCAACGGCGTCTACTACGGCGGCGCCGTGGCCGCGCCCGTGTTCAGCGAGGTGGTGCAGCAGACGCTGCGCATGATGGGCGCGCAGCCCGACATGGCCGTCAAGCCGCAGATCGTGGCCAACGCCGCGGAGGAGCCGCTGTGATGCAGGCCCTGCAGAACGCTTCCCAGGCCGTGCAGTGGCTGCGTGCGCGCACCACCGGCACGCTGCGCACCGACAGCCGCCAGGTCGAGCCGGGCGACGCCTTCATCGCCTGGCCCGGTGCCGCGACCGACGGCCGCGCCCATGTGGCCGATGCGCTGGTGCGTGGCGCCACCGCCTGCCTGGTCGAACACGAGGGCGTGGAACCTTTCGGCCTGGGCGGCGATGAAATCGCCACGCTGCCCCAGCTCAAGGCGGCCACGGGCCTGATTGCCGCCGAATGGTTTGGCGCGCCCACCGATGCGCTGGGCGTGATCGCCGCCACCGGCACCAACGGCAAGACCAGCAGCGCCTGGTGGCTGGCGCACGCGCTATCGAATTTGAAGCATGCAGCGCTTTCCCCGTGCGCCCTGGTCGGCACTTTGGGCCTGGGAATGCCGGAGGCGCTGGAAGCCACCGGCATGACCACGCCCGACCCGGTGCGGCTGCAGCGCGCCTTCCGCCAGTTCGCCGACGCGGGCGTGCGCACCTGCGCCATCGAGGCCTCGTCCATCGGCCTGGCCGAGCACCGGCTCGCGGGCACGCGCATCCGCGTGGCCCTGTTCACCAACTTCACGCAGGACCACCTGGACTACCACGCCAGCATGGACGCCTACTGGCAGGCCAAGGCCGCGCTGTTCGACTGGCCGGGCCTGCAGGCCGCCGTGGTCAACACCGACGATCCGCACGGTGCCGCGTTGCACCAGTCGCTGCAGGGGCGCGGGCTGGACCTGTGGAGCGTCTCCATGCAGCACGACGCCCGCCTGCGCGCCACGGACCTGGGCTGGGGCGAGGGCGGCCTGCGCTTCACCGTGGTGGAGGGCCTTGAGCGCCAGGTGCTGCAGACGGCCATGATCGGCGACTACAACGTCTCCAACCTGCTCGGCGTGATCGCCGCGCTGCGCGCCCTGGGCGTGCCGCTGCCGGCTGCCGTGCAGGCCTGCGCGCAACTCGCGCCCGTGCCCGGCCGCATGGAGCGGCTGGTGGCGCCCGGCCAGCCGCTGGTGGCCGTGGACTATGCCCACACGCCCGACGCGCTCGACAAGGCCCTGCAGGCCCTGGCCCCGCTGGCGCGCGCGCGCGGCGGCCAGCTCTGGTGCGTGTTCGGCTGCGGCGGCGACCGCGATGCCGGCAAGCGCCCACTCATGGGCGCCAGCGCCCAGCGCCACGCCGACTGGGTGGTGGTGACCAGCGACAACCCGCGCAGCGAAGACCCGGTGCACATCATCCACCAGATCCTGCTCGGCACCATCGCCGGCGAGACCGTGCGCGCCGAGCCCGACCGAGCGGCGGCCATCGCGCTGGCGCTGCAGGAGGCCGAAGCGCAGGACGTGGTGCTGATCGCCGGCAAGGGCCACGAGGACTACCAGGAGACCGCTGGCGTGCGCCGGCCGTTCTCCGACATGGCGCAGGCGCGCGAGGCGCTGCAACGCCGGGGAGCCCACACATGGCAATGATGACCCTGCAACAGGCCTTCGCCTGGATCGCCCCGCGCGTGCCGCTGGCGCGGCTTGTGGGCGACACGGCCACGCCGGTGGCGCGCGTGCACACCGACACCCGCACCCTGGCGGCCGGTGATCTTTTCGTGGCCCTCAAGGGGGAGCGTTTCGACGCCAACCAGTTCCTGGCGCAGGCGCGGGAAGCCGGTGCCGTGGCGGCCATTGCCCACGGTGGCCTGGCCGAGGCCGGCCTGTCCGGCATCGAGGTGCCCGACAGCCTGCAGGCCCTCGGCGCCCTGGCGGCGGGCTGGCGCGCCCAGTACGCCCTGCCGCTGATCGCCGTGACCGGCAGCAACGGCAAGACCACGGTGACGCAGATGATCGCCGCCATCCTGCGTGCCCACGCGCAGGAGGCCGCCTTCGCCACCCAGGGCAACCTGAACAACGCCATCGGCGTGCCGCAGACCCTGCTGCGCCTGACCGGCGCGCACCGCGTAGGCGTGGTCGAGCTGGGCATGAACCACCCAGGCGAGATCGCCGACCTGGCCGACATCACCCGGCCCACCGTGGCCCTGGTGAACAACGCCCAGCGCGAGCACCTCGAATTCATGCACACGGTGCAGGCCGTGGCCGAGGAAAACGGCTCCGTGCTCGCGGCCCTGCCGCCGGACGGCGTGGCCGTGTTCCCGGCGGGCGATGCCTACACGCCGCTGTGGCAAGGGCTGGCCGGCACGCGCCGCTGCCTGACCTTTGGCGCCGACGGAGCCGACGTGCGCTGCACGGCGGCCGACTGGGGCGAGGGCGCCTGGCGTGTGCAGATGACCACGCCACAGGGCGCGCTGGAATGCCTGCTCCACATCGCCGGCCGCCACAACGTCACCAACGCGCTGGCCGCCACGGCCTGCGCGCTGGCGGCGGGTGTGCCCCCGGAGGCCATCGTGCGCGGCCTGTCGGCGTTCACGCCGGTCAAGGGGCGCTCGCGCGCCTTCAGCGTGGCCTGCGGCGCGCGCGCCGTCACCGTGGTGGATGACAGCTACAACGCCAACCCCGACTCCATGCACGCCGCCATCGAGGTGCTGGCCGAGCTGCCCGCGCCGCGCCTGCTGGTGCTGGGCGACATGGGCGAGGTGGGCGACCAGGGGCCGCAGTTCCATGCCGAGGCCGGCGCCCATGCGCAGGCCCGTGGCATCGAACGCCTGTACGCGTTGGGCGTGCAATCGGCCCACGCCGTGGCGGCCTTCGGCGGCGCCCGGCATTTCAATGACATGGCATCGCTGCAGGCAGCGGTGCGCGAAGCCCTGCCCGCCGTGGGCAGCGTGCTCGTGAAGGGATCGCGGTTCATGAAGATGGAACAGGTGGTGGAGGCGATCGCCGCCACCGCAGAACAACCCGCTGCAGCGCAGGAGGCAAGCCATGGCACAACGCGTTGACCGCATGATTTCCCGGGGTGCGCCATGCTGATGTGGCTGGCCCAGTGGCTGCAAGGCCTGTCGCCGGACCTCGGCTTCCTGCGCGTGTTCCAGTACCTCACGCTGCGCGCGGTGCTGGGCGCCATGACGGCGCTGCTCATCGGCCTGTTCGCCGGGCCGCGCGTGATCCGCCGGCTCACCGAGCTCAAGATCGGCCAGCCCATCCGCACCAACGGCATGGAGACGCACCACGTCAAGAGCGGCACGCCCACCATGGGCGGCGTGCTGATCCTGATGTCGATCGCGCTCTCGACCCTGCTGTGGGCCGACCTGTCCAACCGCTTCGTCTGGATCGTGCTCATCGTCACGCTGGGCTTCGGCGCCATCGGCTGGGCCGACGACTGGCGCAAGGTGGTCTACAAGGACCCCAACGGCATGCGCTCGCGCGAGAAGTACCTGTGGCAGTCCCTCATCGGGCTGGTGGCGGCGCTCTACCTGGTGTTCAGCATCTCGGAAAGCTCCAACCTCAAGGTGCTGGAGCTGTTCATCTCCTGGGTGCGCTCGGGCTTCGACGTGAACCTGCCCCCGAAGGCCGGCCTGCTGCTGCCCTTCTTCAAGGAAGTGAGCTACCCGCTGGGCGTGCTCGGTTTCGTCATCCTGACCTACCTGGTCATCGTCGGTTCGAGCAACGCCGTCAACCTGACCGACGGGCTCGACGGCCTGGCCATCATGCCGGTGGTGATGGTGGGCTCGGCGCTGGGCATCTTCGCCTATGTGGCGGGCAGCTCGGTGTATTCCAGATACCTGTTCTTCCCGCACATCCCCGGCGCGGGCGAGCTGCTGATCTTCTGCGCGGCCATGGCCGGCGCGGGCCTGGCCTTCCTGTGGTTCAACACGCACCCGGCCCAGGTGTTCATGGGCGACGTGGGCGCGCTGGCGCTGGGCGCCGCCCTGGGTACCATCGCCGTGATCGTGCGCCAGGAGATCGTGCTGGCCATCATGGGCGGCATCTTCGTGGTCGAGGCGCTGTCGGTGATGCTGCAGGTCACCTGGTTCAAGTACACCAAGCGCAAGTACGGCGAAGGCCGGCGCCTGCTGAAGATGGCGCCGCTGCACCACCACTTCGAGAAGAGCGGCTGGAAGGAGACGCAGGTGGTCGTGCGCTTCTGGATCATCACCATGCTGCTGTGCCTCATCGGCCTGTCCACGCTGAAGCTGCGATGAACCCGAACGACGACCTCCACGACCTTCCCCCGGCGCCCGCAGCGCCGCAGGAAATGGCCGCGCCCGTGCCGCAGGCGGCCGCCGTGGTGCCCGTGCTGCCGCACACCCTCACGGCCGCCAAGGAGGCCGCGGCCTTCGTGGCGCAGATTTTTGCCGATGCCGGCACGCCCGAGCCCGCTCCGGCAGCGCAGGCCGCAGCGGAGCCGGGCGCGGTGCCCGAGGCCGTGGCGCCGTCCCCGGTGCCCGCCGGCTGGCCGCTGGCGGCCGACCGGCCGATGCAGGGCCAGAACATGCTCATCCTGGGCCTGGGCGCCTCGGGCCTGGCCATGGCGCGCTGGTGTGTGCGCTGCGGCGCGCAGGTCACCGTGGCCGACACGCGGGCCGCGCCGCCGCAGCTGCCGCTGCTGCAGCAGGAACTGCCCCAGGTGCGCTTTGTCGCGGGCGATTTCGGCGCTGCGCTGGTGGAGGGGCAGGAACTCGCGGCGGTGTACCGCTCGCCGGGCCTGAGTCCCGCCGTGGTTGCTCCTGTTTTTGTAGCTTCTGACGTCCATGGTGTGGGCGTTGGAGGCGAATTGGATTTGTATTCCATGGCCCTGCGTGGCCTGCGCGGTGCGCACGGCTATGAGCCGGCGGTGCTGGCCATCACGGGTACCAACGGCAAGACCACGGTCACCTCGCTCACGGGGCAGCTGGTGGAGCATGCGGGCAAGACGGTGGCCGTGGCCGGCAACATTGGCCCCACGCTGCTCGACACGCTCAGCGAGCGCATCGACGCGGGCCGCTTGCCGGACGTCTGGGTGCTGGAGCTGTCGAGCTTCCAGCTCGACGGCGTGGCCGGCTTCGAGCCCACGGCCGCCACGGTGCTCAATGTCACGCAGGACCACCTGGACTGGCACGGCGACATGCGCGCCTACGCCGGGGCCAAGGCGCGCATCTTCGGCGCCCAGGGCCTCATGGTGCTCAACCGCGAAGACGGGGCCGTGATGGCCATGCTGCCGCCGCCGGTCAAGGTGAAGCTGCAGAAGCCCCAGTTGCGTGCCCATGCCACCTTCGGCGGCGACATGCCGCAGCGCCCGGGCGACTTCGGCATCGAGGTCGTCAGCGGCATGGCCTGGCTGGTGCGCGCGCAGGAGGCCGACGAAACCGTCAAACGCTCCAAGCTGCACGAGGAAGAGCTGCACATCCAGCGTCTTATGCCGGCCGATGCGCTGCGCATCCGCGGCCGGCACAACGCCGTGAACGCGCTGGCCGCGCTCGCGCTGGCCACGGCGGCGGGCTGCCCGCTGGGTGCCATGCTCTACGGCCTGCGCGAATACCGGGGCGAGCCGCACCGTGTGGAGCCGGTGGGCATCGTGGGCGGCGTGGAGTATTTCGACGACAGCAAGGGCACCAACGTGGGCGCCACCGTGGCCGCGCTGACCGGCCTGGGCGCCGAGCGGCGCATCGTGGTGATCCTTGGCGGCGAAGGCAAGGGCCAGGACTTCGCGCCGCTGGCCACGCCGATCACGCGCTACGCCCGCGCCGTGGTGCTGATCGGCCGCGACGCGCCGCAGATCCGCGCCGCGCTGCAGGACACAGGCGTAGCGCTGCACGACGCCGCCACGCTCCCCGAGGCGGTGCAACAGGCCACGCAGCGCGCCCACGCGGGCGATGCGGTGCTGATGTCGCCCGCCTGCGCGAGCTTCGACATGTTCCGCGACTATGCGCACCGCGCGCAGGTGTTCGTCGATGCCGTGCGCCAGCTGGCGCAGGACGCGGGCCAGGACCTGGGAGGCGTGGCATGAGCAGCGCCAGCACGGCTTCGGGCGGTTTCCTGCAGCGCATCGCCGGCTGGTTCGGCGGCCTGCCGGGCAAGGCCGCCGACGTGCTGCCCGTGCGCGTGGGCGGCACCGAATACCGCCAGACCACGGCCACGCCGGCCAGCGTGCTGGGCTTCGACCAGGCGCTGCTGTGGGTGGTGGTGGCCTTGCTGGCCTGGGGGCTGGTGATGGTCTATTCGGCCTCGATCGCCATGCCCGACAACCCGCGCTTCGGCAAGATTGCGCAGACCCATTTCCTGGTGCGCCACCTGTTCGCGCTGGTGGTGGCCTTCGTCGGGGCGCTGCTGGCGTTCCAGGTGTCCATGGCCACCTGGGAGCGCTCGGCGCGCGCGCTGTTCCTGCTCGCGCTGGCGTTGCTGGTGCTGGTGCTGGTGCCGCACGTGGGCACGGCAGTCAACGGCGCGCGGCGCTGGTTGTCGCTGGGGCTGATGAACTTCCAGCCGTCCGAACTGGCCAAGTTCGCCGTGCTCATCTATGCGGCCGACTACATGTGTCGCAAGATGGACGTGAAGGAGCATTTCTTCCGCGCCGTGATCCCCATGGGCGCGGCCGTGGCCATCGTGGGCGTGCTGCTGCTGGCCGAGCCCGACATGGGCGCCTTCATGGTGGTGGCCGTGATCGCCATGGGCATCCTGTTCCTGGGCGGTGTGAACGCCCGCATGTTCTTCCTCATCACCGGCATCCTGGTGGCGGCGTTCGCGCTGATGATCGCCAGCTCCCCTTGGCGGCGCGAGCGCGTGTTCGCCTACCTCGACCCGTTCAGCGAGGCGCATGCCCTGGGCAAGGGCTACCAGCTCTCGCACTCGCTCATCGCCTTCGGGCGCGGCGAGATCTTCGGCGTGGGCCTGGGCGGCAGCGTGGAAAAGCTCCACTGGCTGCCCGAGGCGCACACCGACTTCCTGCTGGCCGTGATCGGCGAGGAATTCGGCCTCGCCGGCGTGCTCGTGCTGATCGTGCTGTTCCTCTGGATGACGCGCCGCATCATGCACATCGGCCGCCAGGCCATCGTGCTCGACCGTGTGTTCTCCGGCCTCGTGGCCCAGGGCGTGGCCATCTGGATGGGCTTCCAGGCCTTCATCAACATGGGTGTGAACCTGGGCGCGCTGCCCACCAAGGGCCTGACGCTGCCGCTCATGAGCTACGGCGGCTCGGCCATTCTCCTGAACCTGGTCGCGATCGCCGTGGTGCTGCGCGTGGACTACGAAAACAAACTGCTCATGCGCGGAGGCCGCGTATGAGCAGTTTGCTTCACCAAAACGAACTGCGGCAGCGCCAGCGCTGCAAGGCGCGCAGCGCCGATGCGCGGAGGCCGCGTATGAGCAGTTCGTTTCATCAAAACAAGCTCAGCATTGCGCATGCAATGCCAGGCGCGCAGCGCCTCATGCGCGGAGGCCGCGTATGAGCAACATGGCCACACCGCGCGACAAGGTCGCCCTCATCATGGCGGGCGGCACGGGCGGCCACATTTTCCCCGGCCTGGCCGTGGCGGAAGAATTGCGCGCACGCGGCTGGCGCGTGCACTGGCTGGGCGCGCCCGGCAGCATGGAGTCGCGCCTCGTGCCGGCGCAGGGCTTCGCGCTGGAGACCATCGACTTCTCGGGCGTGCGCGGCAAGGGCCTGGCCACGCTGGCCTTGCTGCCGCTGCGCCTGCTGCGCGCCTTCTGGCAGGCCTGGCAGGTGGTGCGCCGCGTGCGGCCCGACGTGGTGGTGGGCCTGGGCGGCTACATCAGCTTCCCCGGCGGCATGATGGCCGTGCTGGCCGGTTGCCCGCTGGTGCTGCACGAACAGAACTCGGTCGCCGGCATGGCCAACAAGGTGCTGGCCGGCATCGCCGACCGCGTGTTCACGGCTTTCCCCGATGTGCTGAAGAAGGCCCAGTGGGTGGGCAACCCGCTGCGCGCCGCGTTCACGAAGCAGGGCGATCCGGCCACGCGCTTCGCCGGCCGTTCCGGGCCGCTGCGCCTGTTGGTGGTGGGTGGCAGCCTGGGCGCGCGCGCCCTCAATGAAATCGTGCCGCAGGCGCTGGCGCTGATTGCGCCGGACCAGCGCCCCGTGGTCACGCACCAGAGCGGCGCGGCGCAGATCGACGCCTTGCGCGCCAACTACGCAGCGGCCGGTGTGCAGGCCGAGCTGACCCCCTTCATCGAGGACACGGCCAGCGCCTTCGCGCAGGCCGACATCATCGTCTGCCGCGCGGGTGCGAGCACCGTCACCGAGATCGCCGCCGTGGGCGCCGCTGCGGTGTTCGTGCCGTTCCCGGCCGCCGTGGACGACCACCAGACGCACAACGCCGAGTTCCTGGTGCAGGCCGGCGGCGGCTGGCTGGTGCAGCAACGCGACCTGTCGCCGCAGTCGCTCGCACAAATGCTACAAAATACGGAGCGTACGGCGCTCATGGAACGGGCGCTGAAAGCCAAAGACATGCAAAAAACCAACGCCACCCGCGAGGTGGTGACCGCGTGCGAGGAGCTGGCATGAAACACGCCATCCACCACATCCATTTCGTCGGCGTCGGCGGCTCGGGCATGAGCGGCATCGCCGAGGTGCTGTTCAACCTGGGCTACCGCATCTCGGGCTCCGACCTCTCCGACAGCGCCACGCTGCGCCGCCTGCAGGGCCTGGGCATCCAGACCTTCGTCGGCCACGCAGCGGCGCACATCGACGGCGCCGACGCCGTGGTCACTTCCACGGCGGTGACGGCCGACAACCCCGAGGTGCTGGCCGCGCGCGCGAAGAAGATCCCCGTGGTGCCGCGCGCGCTGATGCTGGCCGAGCTGATGCGCCTGAAGCAGGGCATCGCCATCGCGGGCACGCATGGCAAGACCACCACCACCAGCCTGGTCACCAGCGTGCTGGCCGAGGCCGGGCTGGACCCGACCTTCGTGATCGGCGGGCGCCTCAACAGCGCGGGCGCGAACGCCAAGCTCGGCAGCGGCGACCACATCGTGGTCGAGGCCGACGAATCCGACGCCTCCTTCCTCAACCTGCTGCCCGTGATGGCCGTCGTCACCAACATCGACGCCGACCACATGGAGACCTACGGCCATGACTTCGGTCGTCTGAAGAAGGCCTTCGTCGACTTCCTGCACCGCATGCCGTTCTACGGCACGGCCATCCTGTGCATCGACAACCCGGCCGTGCGCGAGATCGTGCCCGAGGTGTCGTGCCCCATCACCAGCTACGGTTTCTCCGAGGACGCGCAGGTGCGCGCCGTCAACGTGCGCGCCCAGGGCGGCCAGATGCATTTCACCGTGCAGCGGCGCAACGGCGTGACGCTGCCGGACATGGACGTGGTGCTGAACCTCGCGGGCGAGCACAACGTGCTCAACGCGCTCTCGGCCATCGCCGTGGCGGTGGAGCTGAACATCCCCGATGACGCCGTGCTGCGCGCGCTGGCCAGCTTCAGGGGCGTGGGCCGGCGCTTCCAGAGCTATGGCGACCTGCCGGCGCAGGGCGGCGGCCAGTTCACCGTGATCGACGACTACGGCCACCACCCGGTGGAGATGGCCGCCACGCTGGCGGCCGCGCGCGGCGCTTTTGCCGGGCGGCGCCTGGTGCTGGCCTTCCAGCCGCACCGCTACACCCGCACGCGGGACTGCTTCGAGGATTTCGTCAAGGTCATCGGCGGCGCCGATGCGGTGCTGCTGACCGAGGTCTATGCCGCCGGCGAGGCGCCCGTGGTGGCGGCCGATGGCCGCTCGCTGGCGCGCGCGCTGCGCGTGGCCGGCAAGGTGGAGCCGGTGTTCGTTCAGGAGGTGGCCGCGCTGCCCCAGGCCATCGCAGACTTGGCGCGGGACGGCGACGTGGTGCTGTGCATGGGAGCCGGATCGATTGGCGCCATGCCCGGGAAGTTGGTTGAAATGCTACAAAAAAATGAGCTGCAAGCGCAGGATGGACGGGCGTAATGGGCCAAAATGATCATCAATTGAATGTGGCGTCCCTGGGCAAAGTGGCCGTGCTCATGGGCGGTACCTCGGCCGAGCGCGAGGTCTCGCTCATGTCGGGCGCGGGCGTGCTGCAGGCCCTGCGCGCGCGCGGTGTCGATGCGCATGCCTTCGACACCGCCCACGGTGACCTGGGCGAACTCCAGCGCGCCGGCTACGCGCGCTGCTTCATTGCGCTGCATGGCCGCCATGGCGAGGACGGCACGGTGCAGGGCGCGCTCGAACTGCTGGGCATCCCCTACACCGGCCCGGGCGTGCTGGCGTCGAGCATCGCCATGGACAAGACCATGACCAAGCGCATCTGGCGCGCCGAGGGCCTGCCCACGCCCGATTGGCGCCAGGTGGCGAGCAGCGAAGAGACCGCGCAGGCCCTGGCCGAGCTGGGTGCGCCCATGATCGTCAAACCCGCGCGCGAGGGCTCCACCATCGGTCTGACCAAGGTCACCGAACCCGGCCAGTGCGCCCAGGCCTACGCGCTGGCGGCACGCTACGACCCCGAGGTGCTGTGCGAGCAGTTCATCGAGGGCGACGAGACCACCTGCCCCATCCTGGGCGAGGGCGCCAGCGCGCATGCGCTGCCGGTGATCCGCATCGTCGCGCCGCAGGGCAACTACGACTACCAGCACAAGTACTTCACCGACGACACCAAGTACCACTGCCCGAGCGGCCTGCCGCAGGCCGAGGAGGAGGCCATCCAGCGCCTCGTGGTGCAGGCCTTCCGCACGCTGGGCTGCCGGGGCTGGGCGCGTGCCGACATCATGGTGCGTGCCAGCGACCGCCAGCCCTTCCTGCTGGAGATCAACACCTCGCCCGGCATGACCGGGCATTCGCTCGTGCCCATGTCCGCGCGTGCGGCCGGCATCAGCTACGAAGACCTGTGTCTGCGCCTGCTCGCCAGCGCCACGCTGGACACGCCGCCGGGCGCCGCCGCAGGAGTGCCCGCATGAACCAGACGCTGCCCGCGCCGCTGGACGTCAAGCTCATGAACCTGACCGCGTCGGTCCTGTTCGTGGGCTGCGTCGCGCTGGTGCTGGCAGCGGGTGCCTGGTGGGCGCTGCGCCATCCGGCGCTGGCCATCGGGCGCATCGTGGTGCAGGGGGACCTGGTGCACAACAACGCCGTCACGCTGCGGGCCAATGTGGCGCCGCGCCTGGCAGGCAACTTCTTCACCATCAACCTGCGCGCGGCGCGTTCCGCCTTCGAGCAGGCGCCCTGGGTGCGCAGCGCCCAGGTGCGGCGTGAATACCCGGCCACGCTGCATGTGGTGCTGCAGGAGCACCGCGCGGTGGCGCTCTGGGGGCCCGAGTCGGGCACGGCCATGGTCAACAGCGAGGGCGAGGTGTTCGATGCGAATGCCGACGAGCCCGAGTACGAGGGCATGCCCCGGCTCAGCGGTCCCGAGGGGCAGTCGGCGCTGGTGCTGCAGATGCACCGGCAGCTGCAGGTGGCGATCGAACCGCTGGGCATGGTGGCGCAAGAACTGGAGCTGACGAACCGGGGCAGCTGGCGCCTGACGCTCGACAGCGGGGCTGGACTGGAGCTTGGCGGCGGCACGACCGAAGAGGTGCTGCAACGCACGCAGCGCTTCGTGCGCACGCTCACGCGGGTGGCCGCGAATTACGGGCGCCGTGCCGATGCGCTGGAATCGGCCGATCTGCGCCACAGCGGGGGCTATGCCCTGCGCCTGCGCGGGGTGACCACGGTGGCGGCGGGCCAGGACACGCCCGCGCGCCGGTGAGCGGCACAGAGATACAAGGGACGGACAGGCATATGGCAAGAGAATACAAAGACGTGGTGGTGGGGCTGGACATCGGCACGGCCAAGATCATGGCCGTGGTGGCCGAGGTGCTGCCCGGCGGCGAGCTCAAGCTCGCGGGCCTGGGCGTGGCGCCGAGCAACGGCCTCAAGCGCGGCGTGGTGGTGAACATCGACGCCACGGTGCAGAGCATCCAGCAGGCCCTGAAAGAGGCCGAGCTGATGGCCGACTGCAAGATCCAGCGCGTCTACACCGGCATTACCGGCAGCCATATCCGGGGCCTCAACTCCAGCGGCATGGTGGCCGTGAAGGACAAGGAGGTCACCCCCGCCGACGTGGCGCGTGTGGTCGAGACCGCCAAGGCCATCAACATCTCCAGCGACCAGCGCCTGCTGCTCGTGGAGCCGCAGGAATTCGTGATCGACGGGCAGGATGTGAAGGAGCCCATCGGCATGAGCGGCATCCGCCTGGAGGCCAAGATCCACATCGTGACCGGCGCGCAGAGCGCGGCCGAGAACATCATCAAGTGCGTGCGCCGCTGCGGCCTGGAGGTCGAGCAGCTGCTGCTGAACCCGCTGGCGTCGAGCCAGGCCGTGCTGACCGACGACGAGCGCGAACTCGGCGTGGTGGTGGTGGACATCGGCGCGGGCACGACCGACGTGGCCATCTTCACCGGCGGCGCGATCCGCCACACGGCGGTGATCCCGATCGCCGGCGACCTCATCACCAGCGACATCGCCATGGCGCTGCGCACGCCCACCAAGGACGCCGAGGACATCAAGGTCGAGAGCGGCTACGCCAAGCAGTTGCTGGCCGACCCCGAGGCCCAGGTGGAGGTGCCGGGCCTGGGCGACCGCGGCCCGCGCATGCTCAGCAAGCAGGCGCTGGCCGGCGTGATCGAACCGCGCGTCGAAGAAATCTTCTCGCTCGTGCAGCAGGTCATCCGCGAGTCGGGCTACGAAGAGGTGCTGTCCTCGGGCATCGTGCTCACGGGCGGCAGCGTGGTCATGCCGGGCATGGTGGAATTGGGCGAGGACATCTTCCTCAAGCCCGTGCGCCGGGGCATCCCGAAGTATTCCAGCGCGCTGGCCGACATGGTGGCTCAGCCGCGCGCGGCCACCGTCATGGGCCTGCTCGAAGAGGCGCGCCTGGCGCGCATGCGCGGCTTCAAGGTGGCGCACAAGAGCGGCTCGGTGCAGTCCGCCTTCGGCCGGTTCAAGGATTTCATCGTGGGGAACTTCTGACCATGCTCAGCCTGGCCTGGCATGTCCTGCCCCACCCGCCGCCCCGAAAACGATGGCGGTGCACCGGCCCACCCCGCGTGCACCGACGGCCCGGCGCCATGAACCGCATCCATTTTTCGCATCCATCGCAAATAATTTCAGTAAGAGGAGCTCCAGCATGACCATCGAAATGATCGAAGCCGAAGAATTCAACCAGGGCACCCAGATCAAGGTGATCGGTGTGGGCGGCGGCGGCGGCAATGCCGTCGAGCACATGATCGCGCGCAACGTGCAGGGCGTGGAGTTTGTCAGCGCCAACACCGACGCACAGGCGCTCACCCGCAGCGCCGCGCACCGCGTGATCCAGCTCGGCCAGAGCGGCCTGGGCGCCGGCAGCAAGCCCGAGAAGGCGCGCGAGGCCGCCGAGGCCGCCGTGGACGACATCCGTGACGCCATCCAGGGCGCGCACATGCTGTTCATCACCGCCGGCATGGGCGGCGGCACCGGCACGGGCGCCGCGCCCGTGATCGCCCGCGTCGCCAAGGAAATGGGCATCCTGACCGTGGGCGTGGTCACCAAGCCCTTCGACTGGGAAGGCGGCCGCCGCATGCAGAACGCCGACAGCGGCCTGGCCGAGCTGGAAGCCAATGTCGATTCGCTGATCGTCGTGCTCAACGAGAAGCTGCTGGAAGTGCTGGGCGACGACATCACCCAGGACGAGGCCTTTGCCCACGCCAACGACGTGCTGAAGAACGCCGTGGGTGGCATCGCCGAGATCATCAACGAGTACGGCCATGTGAACGTCGACTTCGAGGACGTGCGCACCGTGATGGGCGAGCCCGGCAAGGCCATGATGGGCACGGCCACCGCCAGCGGCCCGGACCGCGCGCGCATCGCCGCCGAGCAGGCCGTGGCCTGCCCGCTGCTCGAAGGCATCGACCTGTCGGGCGCCAAGGGCGTGCTGGTGCTGGTGACGGCCGCCAAGGGCAGCCTGAAGCTGAGCGAATCGCGCCTGGCCATGAGCACCATCAATGCCTACGCCTCGCCCGACGCGCACGTCATCTACGGCGCCGCCTACGACGACAGCCTGGGCGAGGAGATCCGCGTGACCGTGGTGGCCACCGGCCTGTCGCGCGCCAACGCACGCCGCCAGCCCATCTCGGTGGTGCAGGGAGGCCTGCGCACCGGCACCGACAACCTGGCCTACCCCATGGTGGGTGCCAGCACGGGTGTGGCCACTGCGCTGGGCACCGCCGCCGCGCCCGCCGCCGATTACGGCAACATGGCCGTGCCCAGCGTGTGGCGCACCAACCGCACGCAGGCGGCCGCGCGCGTCGATGCGCTGTCCTCGGGCGGCATGGACGACCTGGAGATCCCGGCGTTCCTGCGCAAGCAGGCCGATTGATCGAGAGCAACCCCCCGAGCGGCTTCGCCGCTCCCCCCTTCTCTCGCGCTGCGGTGCAGCGCGGGAAGGGGGGCACCGCCAGCGCGGCGGGGCGGCCCTTGCGCGGCGGTCGCTGGCCTGGGCCGCGCCGGTGCAGGCATCGCTGTTTCTATCAAGGCCATAGCGACGGTCGTGCTGTGGCCGAGGGGTTGGCGCACTAAAATCAACGGATGCTTGCGCAACGTACCCTTAAGTCCCTCACCCGCGCGGTGGGCGTGGGCCTGCACAGCGGACAGCGTGTGGAGCTGACCCTGCGCCCGGCCCAGCCCGACACCGGCATCGTGTTCCGCCGCATCGACCTGCCCGAGCCGGTGGATATTCCGGTCTCCACCCTGGCGGTGACCGATACGCGCATGGCCTCCACCATTTCGGCGGGCAACGCCCGCGTGCACACGGTGGAGCACCTCATGTCGGCCTGCGCCGGCCTGGGGGTGGACAACCTGTATGTGGACATCACCGCCGAAGAGGTGCCCATTCTCGACGGCTCCTCGGCCTCGTTTGTCTTCCTGCTGCAGAGCGCCGGCATCGCGCTGCAGAACGCGCCCCGGCGCTTCATCCGCGTCAAGCAGCCCATCGAGGTGCGCCAGGGCGAGGGCGCGCAGGCCAAGTGGGCGCGGCTGGAGCCCTACCATGGCTTCAAGCTGCGCTTCGAGATCGACTTCGCCCACCCGGCTGTCGATTCCACGGGGCAGTGCGTCGAGTTCGACCTGGGCACGGGTAGCTACAGCCGCGACATCGCGCGCGCCCGCACCTTCGGTTTCACCAAAGACGTGGAGATGATGCGCTCGAGCGGCCTGGCGCTGGGCGGCGGTCTGGACAACGCCATCGTCATGGACGACTACAAGGTGCTCAATGCCGACGGCCTGCGCTACGACGACGAGTTCGTCAAGCACAAGATCCTCGACGCCATGGGTGACCTGTACCTCGTGGGCAAGCCGCTGCTGGCGGCCTATGGAGCCTTTCGCTCCGGCCACGCGCTGAACAACCTGCTGCTGCGCGAACTCGAATCCCGGCCCGAAGCCTGGGAGATCGTCACCTTCGACAACGAGCGCCTCGCGCCCGCCGGCTTCGCGCAGCCCGCGCGCGCCTGGTAGCCCACGCACCACCTCCCATGCTGCTGTTCCGCTGGCTCGTCATGCTGCTGCTGTTCGTGGGGGCGCTGTGTTTCGCGTTCTATGCCGGCACCGGCCAGGCGCGCTACAAGCGGCTGGGTTTTGTCGTGCTGAAATGGACGATCATCGCCGCGGGGGTCTTCTTCGCCGTGCTGATCCTTGAACGCGGCATCTGACCTATACTCGCGCCTGCTCCGGGGTGTGCTGATGCGCTGAGATGCAAGGGGCCTGTGCTGCAGGCCCCTTGCGAACCCGACGAACTTGATCCGGTTCATACCGGCGGAAGAAGAGCCGACCTCCTTGTCTGCGCGCATGCCCCACCTGGCGAGCGCGCCGCCCCACAGGTGCAATCAGTGCCCATGGGGGCGCAGGTCCAGTCCGGAGCACCCCACCCCCCGGACCCAGGAGACCTGACCATGAACGCCCCCGACCCCCTTGCCCGTGAATCCTTCGCCAGCCAGCTGGCCCGTGCCCGCGAGCCCTTTCCGGCTTCGCGCAAGGCCTACATCGCCGGCCAGCAGCACGCCGACCTGCGCGTGCCGGTGCGCGACATCCAGCTGACCAACGGCGAGGTGGTCAGCGTCTACGACACCTCCGGGCCCTACACCGACCCCACCGCCCAGATCGACGTGCGCAGCGGCCTGCCCAGCGTGCGCGGCGCCTGGATCGCCGCGCGTGGTGACACCGAAGCCTATGCCGGCCGCCCGCCCGTGGCGCTGGACGATGGCCAGAAGAACGAGGACGCCGTCCGTCTGGCGGCCCTGCGCGCCGAGGCGGCCGCGCTGCAGCGCCAGCCCCTGCGCGCCCGCAGCGGCGCCAACGTTACGCAGATGCACTACGCCCGCAAGGGCATCGTCACGCCCGAGATGGAGTACGTGGCGATCCGCGAGAACGGCCGGCGCGAATGGATGGCGCAGTACCAGCAGGACCAGGCCCGCGAACAGCGCCTGATGGGCAACCCGCTGGGCGCGAGCATCCCGAAGATCATCACGCCCGAATTCGTGCGCGACGAGGTGGCGCGCGGCCGCGCCATCATCCCGGCCAACATCAACCACCCCGAGGTCGAGCCCATGGCCATCGGGCGCAACTTCCTGGTCAAGATCAACGCCAACATCGGCAATTCGGCCGTCACGTCCAGCATTGACGAAGAGGTGGAGAAGCTGGTCTGGGCCATCCGTTGGGGCGCCGACAACGTGATGGACCTGTCCACCGGCAAGAACATCCACACCACGCGCGACTGGATCGTGCGCAACTCGCCCGTGCCCATCGGCACCGTGCCGATCTACCAGGCGCTGGAGAAGGTGGGCGGCATTGCTGAGGACCTGACCTGGGAAATCTTCCGCGACACCCTGGTCGAACAGGCCGAGCAGGGCGTGGACTACTTCACCATCCACGCCGGCGTGCGCCTGGCCTACATCCACCTCACGGCGGCGCGGCGCACGGGCATCGTCTCGCGCGGCGGCTCCATCATGGCCAAGTGGTGCATGGCACACCACCGCGAGAGCTTCCTGTACGAGCACTTCGAGGACATCTGCGACATCATGAAGCAGTACGACGTGGCCTTCAGCCTGGGCGACGGCCTGCGGCCCGGCTGCGCATCGGACGCCAACGATGAAGCCCAGTTCGCCGAACTGCACACGCTGGGCGAGCTGACCCAGGTGGCCTGGAAGCACGACGTGCAGACCATGATCGAAGGCCCCGGCCATGTGCCCATGCACATGATCCAGGCCAACATGACCGAGCAGCTCAAGACCTGCCACGAAGCGCCGTTCTACACCCTGGGCCCGCTGACCATCGACATCGCCCCGGGCTATGACCACATCGCCAGCGCCATCGGCGCGGCCATGATCGGCTGGATGGGCACGGCCATGCTGTGCTACGTGACGCCCAAGGAGCACCTGGGCCTGCCCGACCGCGACGACGTGAAGCAGGGCATCATCGCCTACAAGATCGCCGCGCACGCCGCCGACGTGGCCAAGGGCCACCCGGGCGCGCGCTCGCGCGACGATGCGCTGAGCCAGGCGCGTTTCGACTTCCGCTGGCAGGACCAGTTCAACCTGGGCCTGGACCCGGAGACGGCGCAGGAATACCACGACGAAACCCTGCCCAAGGACAGCGCCAAGGTGGCGCATTTCTGCTCCATGTGCGGCCCGAAGTTCTGTTCGATGAAGATCACGCAGGAAGTGCGCGACTTTGCCGCACAGAAGGGCCTGGCCGAGGAGGCTGCGTTGCAGCAAGGCATGGCGACCAAGGCCGAGGAGTTCCAGCGCGCAGGGGGCAGTTTCTACGTGCCCCTGCACCCGGTGTCCGGGCAGTCCTGACCGGTCGGCGCCCCACCCCCGCCGGCGTGAAAGACCCGGCCGGCGGGGGTGAATACCCTGTGGGGGATGCCGTAAGGTCTGGTTTATATTCGTATCCAAATGCATCCCACGAGGGTGCAGGTTGGGCAGAGCACAAATGGCTGATGCCTGTGGATTCAATTTGAGGAAGGTGAGCCATGAACGCTCTGGGCCGTCTGTCGATCCGTGCGCGCCTGTATTTCGGCACGATTTTTTCCCTGGTCCTGCTGGTCGTGATCGGGGGCATGGGCTACGTGGCCCTGGACCGCACGCGCGGTACCCTGCAGGAGCTGTTCTCGCAGCGCGTGCAGACCCTTACCGACATGTCCGAGCTGCGCACCGTCCTCGGGGACCTGCGCCGCATCGAGAAGGACATCATCATCAACTTCAACAACAGCGTCGAGGTGTCGACGCTGCGCGAGCGCTGGACCGCCACGCTGGTCGAGCTGCGCAAGAGCCTGGCCGCCGTGCGCCAGGTGCAGGCGGCGGATACCGGGTTTGTCGCGGTGATCGACAAGTCGCTCGAAGAAATCAAGCTCTACGAAACCGGCATCAACCCCATCTTTGAACAGATCGAGGGCGCCCAGCTTGATGGCGCGGGCGCCGGCGCCTACGCCAACCGGCTGCGCCAGCACATGGAAACGGCGGACAAACAGTTCTCCGACCTGGCGGCCACGGCGCGCAAGCAGATGGACGAGGCCCGCCAGGGCGTGGAGTCGCGCACGGCCTTCATGTCCGTGCTGATCGGCGTGGGCCTGCTGCTGGCCCTGGCCGTGCTCATTCCGCTGACCTTCTTCAGCGTACGTTCCATCACCCGCTCGCTGGCCCAGGCCAGCGAGCTGGCCGAACGCATCGCCAGCGGCGACCTCTCGCACGATGTGCAGGTGCAGAACCAGGACGAGGTGGGCCAGCTCGTCGAGGCCATGGGGCGCATGCAGGAGGCGCTGCGCGGCCTGGTGCGCCAGGTGCAGGAGGCGGCGGGCAATATCTCCACCGCCAGCGCCGAGATCGCCAGCGGCAACCACGATCTGAGCCACCGCACCGAGCAGACGGCCTCCAGCCTGGCGGAAACGGCTTCGTCCATGGACCAGCTCACCAGCACGGTGCAGCACAGCGCCGAGTCATCGAGCCATGCCAGCAACTTTGCCACGACAGCGGCCGAGGTGGCGGGGCGGGGCGGGGCGGTGGTGGCCCAGGTGGTAAGCACCATGGACCAGATCACCACCAGCTCGCGCAAGATCGCCGACATCACCGGCGTGATCGACGGCATTGCTTTCCAGACCAACATCCTGGCGCTGAACGCTGCCGTGGAAGCGGCGCGTGCCGGTGAGCAGGGCCGGGGTTTCGCCGTCGTCGCCAGCGAGGTGCGCAGCCTGGCGGGCCGGTCGGCCGAAGCGGCCAAAGAGATCAAGGCGCTGATCGGTACCTCGGTGGACCGGGTGGAGGACGGCGCGCGCCTGGTGGGTCAGGCGGGCGAGACCATGACCGAAATCGTGGGCAGCGTGCGCCGTGTGTCCGACATCATCGGCGAGATCACGGCCTCGTCGGCCGAGCAGCGCGACAACATCGCCCAGATCAGCCAGGCCGTGCGCCAGCTCGACCAGATGACGCAGCAGAACGCGGCGCTGGTGGAGCAGTCCACGGCGGCTTCCGAGTCGCTGCGCGAGCAGGCCAGCGGCCTGACGCGGGCGGTGAGCCAGTTCAAGCTCAGTGGCGGCATGTCTGCCGGGCCGGCTGCTGCCGAGCCCCTGGCGGCGCCCGGGCGTGTGGGCGGTGCCCAGAAGGCGCCTGCGCTGGGCCGTGCGTCCCTGCGGCTGAAGTAAGCCCTGGCGGGGCCGCCGGCGGCCGTGGCCCGTGCGGGACGCGGTCAATCCAGCCTGTAGCAGGCCCAGTGCCCGGGTTCGGGCGCCGTGAGCGGCCACTGGTCGGCCCATGGCAGGGCGCCTTGCCGCCCCGGCGCGCCCAGCAGCCATTGCACACAGCGCGCCACGCCCGCGTGGCTGATCCAGAGCACATCGCATTGCCGCCGCGCGGCCTGCTGCCGGGCGTCGTGCCAGGCGGCCTGCACGCGCCGCAGCATGGCGGCCAAGCTGTCGCCGCCGCCCGGGCGGTGGTCCGCGAAGCGGGCGGTCCAGGCGTCGATGTCGGCGCGCGCGATGGCGTCCCAGGCCTGGCCTTCCCAGGTGCCGAAATCCATCTCCACCAGGCGTGCATCGGGTTCCGAGGCCAAAGTGGGCCGCAACGCTTGCAGGGATTGCGCGAGCTGCTCGCATCTTTGTAGCGGAGAGTGGCGCACCCACAGGTCCTGTGGCAGGGCTTGGGCCAGGCGCTGGGCGCTGTCGGCCGTGGCGGCCGGGTCGGCGGGCACGTCCAGCGCGCCATAGCAGGTGCCCGCAGCCACCAGCGGCTGCGCATGCCGGGCCAGCCAGAGCCGCCGGGCGGTCATGCGCCGGCCCAGCGTGCCAGCGGGCCGAGCGACAGGGCCGCGCCCAGGTAGAAGCCGATTTCGCTCACCTGCTGCGTGGCGCCCAGGCAGTCACCCGTGAAGCCCTGCAGGCGCCGGGCGAACCAGCGCGCCATCCAGCCGGCGGACAGGGCGCTGACCGCCAGAGATGCTATTAAAAATATAGCTGATTGCGCTTGCCACACCAGCGCCAGGGCCGGAAAACACCATAAGAATGCGGCGCCCAGCGCGCGCCCCGCGATCTGGTCGGCCAGGGGCTTGCTCTTGGAGCGTGCGGTGTCGCCCACATGCGTGAGGCCGTGGATCAGCAGCAGCGGCCAGAAGCGCGAGAGTACATGCGCGCCCACCAGCGCCGCCAGCGCGGTGGCCAGGCCGTGCGCGCCCAGCAGGGCCAGCAGGGCCAGTTTGGCCAGCAGCGCCAGCACCAGGGCCATGGCGCCAAAGGCGCCGATGCGCGAGTCCTTCATGATGTCCAGCGCGCGTTCGCGGTCCTGGCTGCCGCCCAGGCCGTCGGCGACGTCGGCCAGGCCGTCTTCGTGGAAGCCTCCCGTGGCCAGCACCGTGGCAATGGTGCTGAACACCGCCGCAACAAAGGGGGCCACGGGCCCCGGACCCAGGGCCTGGTGCAGCGCGGCGTAACTGGCCACTGCCACCGCCGCCACCAGCCAGCCCACGCCGGGAAAGTGGGTGCTGCTGGCGCGCAGCATGGCCGGGCTGTAGCCCACCCACTGCGCCAGCCGCCCCGTGACGGGAATGCGCGTGAAGAACTGCACGGCCAGCAGGTAGTGGCGCAGGGCCTGTTTCATGCTATTGAAATGATAGCTTTCGGCGCTTGTTGGGTGGGCGCTAGAACTCTGTTTTCTTATGAACTCTGTGCCTGCAGGAACAGCCGGTAGGCCGGGTTCAGCGTTTCCTCGACATACGGGTAGCCCAGCGTGGCCAGGAAAGCGTCGAAGGCGGCGGCGTCGCCCGGGGGCACCTGCAGGCCCACCAGAATGCGCCCGTAGTCGGCGCCCTGGTTGCGGTAGTGGAACAGGCTGATGTTCCAGGTGGGCTGCATCAGGCTGAGGAACTTGAGCAGCGCGCCGGGACGCTCGGGGAAGATGAAGCGCAGCAGGCGTTCGTCCTGCGCCAGCGCCGAGCGCCCGCCCACGAGGTGGCGCAGGTGCTCCTTGGCCAGCTCGTCGTGCGTCAGGTCCAGCGCCTCGAAGCCATGGCGGCTGAAATTCTTCGCGATCTTTTCCGACTCGCCCCGGCCCTGCGTGGTCAAGCCCACGAACACATGGGCACGGGCGGCGTCGCTGATGCGGTAGTTGAATTCGGTCACGTTGCGCGGGCCGCCCGGCAGGCCGCCCACCGCCTCGCAGAAGCGGCGGAAGCTGCCGCGCTCCTCGGGAATGGTCACGGCGAGCAGGGCCTCGCGCTCCTCGCCCACCTCGGCGCGCTCGGCCACGAAGCGCAGGCGGTCGAAGTTCATGTTGGCGCCGCACAGGATGGCGGCGTAGGTCTCGCCCTTGGTCTTGTGCGTGGCCACATACTGCTTGATGGCCGCCACGGCGAGGGCACCGGCGGGCTCGACGATGCTGCGCGTGTCGACGAACACATCCTTGATGGCCGCGCACACGGCGTCGGTGTCGACGATGACGTATTCATCCACCAGGCCCTGGGCGATGCGGAAGGTCTCCTCGCCCACCAGCTTGACGGCGGTGCCGTCCGAGAACAGGCCGACGTCGGCGAGCGTGACGCGCTGGCCCGCCGCCGCCGACTGCGCCATGGCGTCGGAGTCGTTCATCTGCACGCCGATCACCTTGATCTCGGGCCGCACGGCCTTGATGTAGTTGGCCACGCCGCTGACCAGGCCACCGCCGCCGATGGCCACGAACACGGCATCGAGCCGGTTGCTGCCGAGCTTCTGCAGCTGGCGCAGGATCTCCATGGCGATCGTGCCCTGGCCGGCGATCACGTCGGGGTCGTCGAACGGGTGCACGAAGGTCAGGCCCTGCGCCTGCTGCAGCTGCACGGCATGCCCGTAGGCGTCGGAATAGCTGTCTCCGTGCAGCACCACCTCGCCCCCCAGGGCACGCACCGCCTCGACCTTGAGCGCGGGCGTGGTCGTGGGCATGACCACCACGGCGCGCGTGCCCAGCTTGTGCGCGCTCATGGCCACGCCCTGGGCGTGGTTGCCGGCGGAGGCGCAGATCACGCCGCGCTGCAACTGCTCGGGCGTGAGGTGCACCATCTTGTTGTAGGCGCCGCGCAGCTTGAAGCTGAACACGGGCTGCTGGTCCTCGCGCTTGAGCAGTACCTTGTTGTGCAGGCGGCGGCTCAGGTTGCGGGCGGGCTCCAGATCGGACTCGACGGCCACATCGTAGACACGCGCGGTCAGGATCTTCTTGAGGTAGTCGGCGGGGGTGAGGTGCTGGGTCATGGGAGGCAAATGCTGCGCCGCCGCAGTGGGGATGGCGGGGCACACATCATAGGGCGTGCCGGCGGATCGCCGCCGCGCTGCCGCAGCGGGCAAAAAAAAGCCCCGGGCCGGAAGGCCTGGGGCGTAATCCACCAGGGGAGGTGGAGGAGACAATCGGTGCGTGGCAGGAGCCCGGGGCTCCTCTGCCGCCTGCCCGCCGTGCGGGGCCGGGCATCGCATGGCGCAAGTTTAACGCAGGCCTTGCTGCGTCGCAGCATCGGTAGGTATTTGTACGATACTTTCTGTCCGAAAAAAACCACGTCAACAGATACCTACAGGAGAAACAACATGGAATGCACAGTGAGCTGGACCGGCACGGCCGGAACGCGGTCCGGCATGGGATTCATCGCCGAGACCGGGAGCGGGCATGTATTGGCCATGGATGGCGCGCCCGATGCCGCCAACCCGGCCAACGGCGGGCAGAACCTGGCGCCCCGGCCCATGGAAACAGTGCTGGCGGGCACGGGCGGATGCACGGCCTACGATGTGGTGCTGATCCTCAAGCGCGGCCGGCACGATGTGCGCGGCTGCAGCGTGAAGCTCACCTCCGAGCGCGCCGACACCGATCCCAAGGTCTTCACGCGCATCCACATGCATTTCACCGTGACCGGCAAGGGGCTGCCTGCGACGGCCGTGGAGCGGGCCATCGCCATGAGCCACGAGAAATACTGCTCCGCCAGCATCATGCTGGGCAAGACGGCGCAGATCACCACGGGCTTCGACATCGTGGAAAGCTGATTTGCAAGCATTTGCCGTGGGGAAGCCGGGTTTTGCCACAGAAATTGCACATGGATACAAAAAGAGTGCGATTCCGGCATGGCGCGCATGCTTTCCGGGGCGCATTCTTCCCGGTTGTCTGGGAGTGTTGCAACACGACAACGAAAATCCTTTTTGGTGCGGGTTGAGGGTGAATTCCTTTGCGAAACCGCCCGACGTCTGGTGCAATAGCAACAACTTCCCCACCAGGAGGTTGGCCCGGGGAACCGGCGGGACTGTGCAGGTGCCACAACACCCAAGACCCCCCGTACCGGCGCCCTATGTTTAACCTTGGAGTAACTCGCAATGAAAAAATCCCTGA
>Ga0208516_100262_pt1 | contig 25849 bp, 29 predicted proteins | sample LakWasM117_HOW13_2_FD_183931 | JGI IMG/M metagenome (GOLD analysis project Ga0208516, IMG submission 183931) | Freshwater sediment methanotrophic microbial communities from Lake Washington under simulated oxygen tension - Sediment Metagenome... | ecosystem: Environmental > Aquatic > Freshwater >...
AGGCCTGCGGGCCCACAAAAAGGCATCGCTTGCGATGCCTTTTTGATGGGAACGGAACGTGACGATGACCGCTATGAGGCCGATACCGTGACTTCGATGGTCCGCCTCGACCGACAGCAACCGCTGCAAACCAGTCTACCAAGATGAATGCCGGTGCCTCAGCTCAGGGGCGAGGTCGGCAAGCGGTGACCAATTGGGGCTGTAGGAATAGCAGCCGCATTGGAACGCTGCAGATCACACGTCAGTCTCAGTTTTCAGCAGTGACCTTCTCGAGTAGATCCGCGACTTCAACACCGAAGTACTCGCACAGCTTGTCCAGCACCTCCAGCTCGACTCGCTCCGCCGTCTCGTAGTAAAGCCTAGTCAGCGTCCCGCGATTGATGCCGGTGTCCCTGGCTACATCGCTGATTTTGAGCTTGCGCTCCCCTAGCAAACGGGCGAAGTGACAGCGGATCATGTTTTGAAAATAAATAAATTGGTCTTCTGTAGGTCAAAATGGCTTGACACTGCATAATTCGCTTGCATAATGACCTTCAGGAGATCAAAAGACGCTTCCGCCGGTCAAGATGATCTTCGAGTGTAGTGGCTTCACGAAAGGAGAACCAGCCATGCAAGTCGCAATGCCTACCTTACAGGTTTCCACCTATCTGACTACCGATGAACTGGCAGATCGCATCAAGTACGACGCCAGAACCATCAGGGATCGTTTGAAAGACAGTGTGCTGCTCGAAGGGCGGCATTACATCCGACCGTTCGGAGGTCGCAAAACTCTGTACATCTGGGAGACGATCGAACAGGACATGGCGATGTACTCACACCAAAGTGCAGCGCCAATCCCCTTGGTGGGTGGAGGTGCGCTCCATGGGTAGTGTGAGAAGCCGATTGGAGACCGGCCAGTTGTTTCTGGACTTCAAGTACCAAGGGCGAAGGATGCGAGAACAAACGGCGCTCCCCGACACCCCCGCCAACCGCAAACGCTTGCAAAAGGTCCTGGACCGGATCGAAGGAGAAATCGCCCTGGGCGCCTTCGACTACCAAAAAACCTTCGGCAAACCCTTGCCTGCCGCAGAGATCGACCCCCCGCAGGAGCCCATGCTTGCCGGGCCCGCACCAGGCGCGTTGAAGCGGCCCCCCAGCACCACCCCGCTATTTCGCGACTTCGCCGAGGTGTGGTTCGCAGAGGCCGAGGTGACATGGCGGCGTAGCTACAACATCACGCAACGCGGTGCACTGGACAAATACCTGATCCCCTTTTTCGGGGACAAGGAGGTCGGCCAGATCACCAAGGCAGACGTACTGGCATTTCGGGCTTCACTCGCCAAAGTTCCCGCCCGAAAGTCCAGCAGCACCCTATCCAACCGACGCATCAACTCCATCATGAAGCCTTTGCGACAGATCCTTAACGAAGCGGCCGACCGGCTCGAGTTTACGTCCGCCTTTCGCAACATCAAACCTCTCAAGATGAAACGTAGCGACGTCATGCCCTTCACGCTGGAGGACGTGCAGCGCGTTCTGACCACCGCGAGGGCGGACTATCGCAACTACTTCACCGTGCGCTTTTTCACCGGCATGCGAACCGGAGAGGTGCATGGCCTCAAGTGGAAGTACATCGACTTCGAGCGTCGTCTCATCCTGGTGCGTGAGTCCATCGTGCTTAACGAGGAGGACGAACTCAAGACGGATGGCAGCATGCGCGATATCCAGATGAACGAGATGGTTTTCGAGGCTCTGCAGGCACAGTTCAAGGAACGGCACCTGGACTCGGAGTACGTGTTCAGCTTGCGCAGTGGCAAGCCCATCGACAACCAGAACTTTCTCAACCGGGTCTGGGCACCGCTGCTGCGCCACCTGGGGCTGGAGCACCGCCGGGCCTATCAGATGCGGCATACGGCAGCCACGCTGTGGCTCGCAGCTGGTGAGGCGCCGGAGTGGATCGCGCGCCAGCTGGGCCACACCAGCACCGAAATGCTGTTCCGTGTGTACAGCCGCTACGTACCCAACCTGACGCGCCGCGACGGCTCTGCCATGGAGCGCCTGCTCAAGCAGCACATCTCGTTGGCGCCCGTCACGGGGAACGTGACCCCCGTGATCCTGGCGCTTGAGGCCTCGCCGGCAGTGGCAACCACGACCTGACCACCACGCTTTTTTGAACCCACGCCAAACGCCCACCGCGCAGGGCAGGGCGCAGCCTTGCCTGCGCCCACCCTGCAAACCCGATTTCCCGAATCTGAACCTCGAGTACCAAGGAGTTCCATGTGAACCCGTCCCTTCACCTACATCAAAGCCGCAGTCCCATCGTCGCGCACACGCTGATGCTGCAGCGCATGTCGCATCAATCCTTCGACGCGGTCACGCAATACCGCGAAGAAATCCATGCCCGTATGCCCCATGCTGCACAGGGCGTGCTGAACGCATTCATGCGCGATCTGTTCAGCGACGATGACCTGGTGCGTGCCTATCTGCATCCCGTGGCAACGCCTGCGGGCAAGCCGGCGATCATGCCCCTGGACCTGTGCGAGCGCGCCGCAAACCAGGCCCGCCGGTACCCGGGATTGCTGCATCGCCACGAAAGAGAGCTGGCCGCAGTCGCCGCCTTTGTGCAGTCCTGTGGCTACCACTGGTGTGCCTACCAACAAGCCCTGGGGCGGCCTGTTTTCCAGAACGCCGAAACCATGCGCTCCTATCGCAGCCGCATCGCCTCGGCGCACAAAGCGTTCCTGGAGGAGCCCCTCCGGCAATTGCGACGCTGCCACGCGGATCTGGGCTGCACCCTTGCTCAAGTGCTGGGGATGGATCAGGACGACGCAGCGGACCCGCAGCAGGTAGCACGCATACAGGCTGCGCTTGGCAGTGCGATCATGCAAATGCCGTAGCAATCAATGAAGGAGTGGACATGAGAGTTCATGAATTGAAGTCGACACCGGTGGTCGCGAAACTCATCTGTGACCGCTGTGGAGCGCAGGCGCGACACGATGAGGGCGACGGCCTGAACAACTTCCTGCAGCTTGGGTTCGATGCAGGCTGGGGATCATTCCTGGGGGATGGAACGCGGGTGGATATCGATCTTTGCCACAGCTGCCTGAAGGAAACGCTGGGCCCCTGGCTGCGGCTGTCGACGTCCGCATGGGCCCGAACTCCCGAGGCTTGACAACGGCATCAGATGACAACAATAGAGAGTCAAACCAAGGGGCGTGCTGCGCTTGCGCACCCATCCAAACCGGAGAGGATGGGTGGATCGGTTCTGCAGGAGATCCGCTTGACAGTTCTTAACAAGATGAAAGGCAATGCACTATGGGAGGTTTGATCACCTTGTTCCTGATCGGTAGTGTGATTACCGGGTTTGCCATGTATGTGGCCACGCGCGAAACGCAACCCAGCCTCAGCGCTGCCAACTACACGCTGGAGTGCATACGGGACGATGACGGACGGTTTCTGGCCGAGATGGTCCCGGAGGTGCCGGGCGCACGGGCCTGGGGCGCCACGGCCGAGGAGGCCATGGCGAAAGCACAGGCCATAGCCCTCAGAATTCTGGCGCAGCGGCTGGATCTGGGGGAGGTCAAGGCGCGCAGCATCCGCATCGAACTGCGAGCGCTTGCAAAAGCGGCGAATGCCCCAGCCGAAGAAATCCGCCGCTAGTGACCTGCAAGCAGTTGGGCGGATATCGTTATGAAATTCTGTGCGGAGGTCGTGCTATGGGTATGAGCTTGCTGGACGTTCTGTCCATTGCTGTGCTTGTCGGATTCGTTGTTCTTTGTCTTCTTCACTATCGGCTTGATAGCAAGAGAGCAAAAACCGATAAACGCTGAGAGGGTTCAATCCCTCCTTGAATATGGCATGTCTTGTGAACTGCACAGCTTCATAAAAGGCGCATCTTGGGATCCACCGGCTTCGTCTCCGCGCGTTGCGTTTTTGCTGGTCGTCCATTTAACTTCGCTCTCGCTGCAGGCGGGAAAGAGGGTGTCGATACGGCTATTTCTCTGCTTCAGGATGAGGTCGGTCGCACTATGGCGCACATCGGCATTGCGCATCCATACGAAATCTCGAATGGACGAATCAGAAAGCGGTCTGCGTAACGAGTCTCACGCGCTCAATGCAGGTGAGGCTGGCTAAAGAGTGAAGTGATACTGGGAAGGATGGCTTGAGGAATGACCATCACAAAGCTCGGGCAGCTTGCAAGCTGTTTTCGGCCTACAACAGCGCCAGTTGCGACTTCGGAGGCTCTGCCTCTTCGGATGTGAATTGATCGACAGGCATTTCAGCGAGCAAAGGTGCTGCACTTTCGGATGTAGCCGAGAGCCAGGCAGCCCATCTCGAATGTGGAATGACAACGAGACTTCGCCGCTCATCCCCAGGCCGGTGAAACCGCCCCATGATCGGATGCCCATCTGCATTGATGGTCAACATCGAAAACGACACCACGATCTCGCCAGTTGCCCGGTCATTCCAACGGTCCCAGATACCAGCCACCGTGAACGGCTCCCCATCTTGGCGGTGGATGCTCCATGGCACTGCTTTGCCGGTCTCCCAGCATGGTTCAAAGAATCGCCCCAATGGCACAAGGCAAAACTGCCGCTGGCGCCATGCGTGTTGCCGCCGACCGAAAATTGACAGCCTGAAAGGGATAGTGCCGATCCAAAATTGACAGGGGTGTTCCACTGCTCTGCTGAATTTTTCAGCAGGGATGTAAGAGGTGATCACCATGGACATGATTGGCAAGGTCAGGCGCATGAAGTGGCGCGACCAACTCTCTGATGGAGAGATTTGCAGACGAACGGGACTGGCCAGAAACACTGTCAAGAAGTGGCTCAAGGCTCCCGGCGACATAACCCCGAAATACGAGCGCAAGAAGGCCGATGGCAAGCTCACGCCATTTGTGCCGGTGCTCGAGCAAGCCCTGCGCACGGATGCTCACCGGGCCAAGAGCGCAAGGCGCAGTGGCAAGGCACTGTTTGCACAGATTCAGGCTCAGGGATACCGCGGCGGCTACAGCGCCGTGACCGACTTCATTCGCGCTTGGCGAGTGGAGAGCGCCAAGGATCCCGTCAGGGCCTTTGTGCCCCTGAGTTTCGAGCTGGGTGAGGCCTTCCAGTTCGACTGGAGCGAGGAGGGATTGCTGGTTGGCGGCGTGTTCTACAAACTGCAAGTGGCCCATCTGAAGCTGTGCGCCAGTCGTGCCTTCTGGCTGGTGGCCTACCCTGGGCAGGGCCATGAGATGCTGTTCGATGCCCATACCCGCTCCTTCCAGGCATTGGGTGGCGTTGCCAGGCGCGGCATCTACGACAACATGAAGACGGCGGTGGACAAGGTCAAGAAGGGCAAGGGGCGCATCGTCAACGCACGCTTCTCGGCCATGTGCAGCCACTACCTGTTTGATCCGGACTTCTGCAACGTCGCCTCGGGCTGGGAGAAGGGCGTGGTGGAGAAGAACGTGCAGGACAGTCGCAGGCGGATCTGGATCGAGGCCGCCAGCAGGCGCTTCGGATCGTTTGCCGAACTCAATGTCTGGTTGGGCGAGCGTTGCCGCTCAGTGTGGGCAGACACCGTGCATCCAATCCACAAGCAGTTCACGGTGGCAGAGATGCTGGACTTGGAGCGCCCCCACCTTATGTCCATGCCTGTGCTCTTTGATGGCTACGTGGAGAAGCCCGCAAGGGTGAGCAGCACCTGTCTGGTGGCGGTGGCGCGCAACCGCTACTCCGTTCCTTGCGAATGGGCAGGGCACCTGGTCAGCACGCGTCTGTACCCCAACCGGGTGGACATTGCCTGCGCGCAAACCATCATTGCCAGCCATGCCCGCACGCCGGGCAGTGGCCAAGTCACCTATGACTGGCAGCACTACATTGATTTGGTGCAGCGCAAGCCCGGGGCACTGCGCAACGGCGCACCGTTCCTGGATTTGCCTGAGCCCTTGCAGCGCTTGCGCAAATCCCTTCTGAGGCACCCCGGCGGGGACCGCACCATGGCACAGGTGCTGGCCAGCGTGCCGCAGGCGGGCCTGGATGCCGTGTTGGTGGCGGTTGATCTGGTGCTCGAAGGGGCCACGCCCAACGGCAGTGTCAGTGCCGAGCATGTACGCAATGTACTGGCACGGCTCAATGCGCCGCCCTTGCCGGAATACGCACAGACCTCACTGCAACTCACCCACTTGCCCACAGCAGATACGGCACGCTACGACCGTCTGCGCCCCACCCATAACGATGATCAAGGAGCCCTCCATGCCTGATTACCAACGCGACGTGCAAAGCGAACTCAAGGCCCTGCGCCTGAATGGCATGGCCAGCGCCTGGGCTGACCTTATGGAGCAGGATGGCGGCTCCACGATTCAGACTTCGCGCTGGCTGATCGAGCACCTGCTTCAAGCGGAGGACGTGGATCGGCACATGCGCTCTATTGCCCACCAGATGAAAGCAGCACGCTTCCCGATTCACCGGGATCTTGCTGGCTTCGACTTCGAGGTCTCACCCGTGGATAAGGTGCTGATCAAGAGGCTGGCGGACCTGAGCTTCACCGACGATGCCCAGAACGTTGTCCTGATTGGTGGTCCTGGCACCGGCAAAACCCACTTGGCAACGGCGCTGGGAATCAATGGGCTGACGCACCATTCCAAACGTGTGCGGTTCTACTCGACGGTGGATCTGGTCAATGCGTTGGAGCAAGAGAAGGCCAAGGGAAATCCGGGGCGCATAGCCATGAGCTTGATGCGCATGGACCTGGTCATTCTGGATGAACTTGGATACCTGCCATTCAGCCAGGCCGGTGGAGCATTGCTGTTCCATCTGCTGTCCAAGCTCTACGAGCACACCAGCGTTCTGATCACCACCAACCTGACGTTCGCGGAGTGGTCTGCTGTCTTCGGTGATGCCAAGATGACCACGGCCCTTCTGGACCGGCTCACCCATCACTGCCACATCGTTGAGGCCGGCAATGAGTCCTACCGCTTCCGCCACAGCTCCAAGGAGGCAAAAGGAAAGATCAAATCCAGGGAATTGAACAGAAAGATCGAGACCAGTCTGGAGGTGCAAGCCCAGTAGGAGGCTATAGTTATCCACAGCCAGCCTAACCAACGCTGGCTATACGCCCCCTATCAATGTTGGATCGGCACACACTGTCAAGATTCAATCGGCGCCAACAAGCACGGCCTGTTCGTCGTGGTGCAGTACCAGCGCCAGGATTTCCACCATCTCCCGGTCGCCACCGGGCTGCTTGAGCAAGTTGGCCTGCAGACGCTTGAAGGCAGCTGGCAATTCCAGGAACGGCGCCCCATTGCGCAGGGCGCCGGGCTTGCGCTGCAGCACCGCCAGGTAGTGACGCCAGTCGTAGACGGTCTGGCCGGCACCGTGATGATTGCGTTCGATGATCCGCTGGTGCTCGCAGATCACCTGGCCTTCGGCCACCACGACCAGGCGTGCGGCATACACCCGCAGGCTCACGGGCCGGTTGGCATAGGAGGCAGGGACGCTGTAGCGGTTGCGCTCGAAGTGGATCAGGCAGGTGGGCGAGACCCGCTTGGTGTGCTCCACAAAGCCATCGAAGGGGCGTGGCACCGGCATCAAAGCGGCCCTCTCCTGGGCCCAGACATCCGCCACTGTGCCTGGCAGCCTGCCATGCTCGATCTCATGCCACAGAGCCACACAGCGCTCCTGCAACCAGGCATTCAGATCAGGCAGGCTGGGGAATGGCGACACGACCTGCCACAGGCGGTGGCGGGCGTCGCGCACGTTCTTCTCCACCTGGCCCTTCTCCCAGCCCGAAGCCGGGTTGCAGAACTCGGCCTCGAACAGGAAGTGGCTGACCATGGCGGCAAAGCGTGCGTTGACGTCTCGCTCCTTGCCCCGGCGCACCCGGTCTACGGCGGTACGCATGTTGTCGTAGATGCCGCGCCGAGGCACACCTCCGAGTACGGCGAAGGCGTGGTTGTGCGCGTCGAACAGCATCTCGTGCGTCTGCAGGAGATAGGCGCGCAGGTAGAACGCCCGGCTGTGACTGAGCTTGAAGTGGGCCACCTGCAGCTTGGTGCGCACCCCAGCGATGACCGCCCAGTCCTCGCTCCAGTCGAACTGGAAGGCCTCACCCGGACCGAAGGCCAGGGGCACGAAGGTGCCGCGACCGGTGGTCTGCTGGGCCACCAAGCGCTGCTCGTGCCAAAGCCGGGCAAAGGCGGCAACCCGGTTGTAGGAGCCCGGATAGCCCAGGGCCTGCAGATCGGCGTGCATCTGTTTGACGGTGCGCCGCAGCTTGCGGGACCGGCCAGCTTCCGTCTTGAGCCAGCCGGCGAGCTTCAAGGCGAAGGGATCGAGCTTGGAAGGGCTGACCCGCTTGGCGTAATGCGGCTCGGCCTCGCCCGCGCGCAGGTACTTGCGGATGGTGTTGCGCGAGAGGCCCGTGCGGCGGGCGATCTCGCGGATGGACAGCTGCTCTCGCAGGGCCCAGCGCCTGATGACACTCAGTGTTGCCACGTCTATCACTCCTGGTCTCCTGCTGCTTAAGAAAGCAGCAGGTTAGGGTTAGTACGTGGATCAGATTTAGATGGAAATCCTGGGGGTTAGTGGGTCACTTTTGGATGGAAATCAACACTGTGGGCTGCGGAGCAGAAAGCCAAAGCACTCATTCGCAAGGTCAAACCACTGTCGGCAGCGGCATTGGCAGGCGCTTAGAGCGTGTTTACGATCTCCTGAGTAGCAGAGCCAGAAACGCCAAGTGGACGAACTGCAAGCTGGTGTTGAGCCAACGCTCGCAGTTTTTCCATGGCCTGCGGTTCTTCTCCAACCACGCGAAGCTTCGCTCAACCTCCCAGCGCTTGGACATGACCTTGAAGGTGTGCAACTCGCTGCGCTTGGCGATCTGCACTGCCACGTGCTCGCCCAGGATGGCGTGACTGGCCTGGGGATGAGTTTTCCGAGCAGCTCGGCTGAGAATTGCGGCTGCGCCGTGTTGTCCGCTGCTGCGGTGGTCTTCGTCTTGCGTGGCATTCATGCTCCTTGTTGAGATGCTATGCCTCACACACGAAATTTCTGACAGGCTCGGGTTGTTTGGCCTCGCTGGCTGTGCCTGTTAACCGCGCCGGAGGCAAAGGATTTAGACTCTTCCAACCATGCAACTCTCAAGTCCAGTAGGCGTCATTCGCGTTGTCAACGAGCCGCAATACTCGGTTGGCTCCGTTGAAAACGCCAGGCGTTACCCGCTTGAAATGCAGCTCTCGGGCGGGTTGCCGCCCAGCTCGGTTCATGGCGTGCTACTGGATGGGCAGCCAATCGCAGTGATTGCCAATGGCAGTGGGACAAGCGAAGTACACAAGCACTCGGCTGTTTTCAAGGACGGGCTCCTCTATCTAGTGGTGGGAGACCGTGTTGTGTGTCTAAGCCTCGAACCTGCCAAGATGATTTGGTCAGCCAAGGTGGACATCGCGACCTGCTTCGGCATTTACTTTGATGAGGTCAGCTGTGCCTTGATTTCGCACGGAGAGATGGAAATCGCCCGACTGTCAGCGGACGGAGGCATTGTTTGGCGAGCGGCAGGGGCCGATGTTTTTTCTGAGAGATTTGCCCTTCATTCTCAGTTCATAGAAGTTATCGACTTCAATGGAAAGACCTACCGGTTTCGCATCGAAGACGGGCTCCCATTCCCCCTTTGACTAGGTCTACTGGACGGCCGCGTTCTGAAATTCAGATCGGCCAGAACTGCTCCAATTCTGGGCCCGAAGCATAAGAACTTATCCGTAAATAGATAAAATATCATTCCGAGCTGCAGCGAACGCGGCGTCGGAGTGATACGTTGAGCAAACGAGTTGATTCGTGGGTGGTAACGGATGAGTTCTGGCAGCGTGTGGAACCACTGGTCCCTCAACGCGCACTGGTCCCGGGCAAACAGTACGTTCGCAAGCCTGGAGCAGGTCGGCCGGCAAAGCCAGCACGCCAGGTGTTCGAGGCCATCGTGTTTGTGTTGCGGACAGGCTGCCAGTGGAAGGCACTGCCTGCTGAGCGCTTTGGCAGCGCCAGCGCCATTCACAAACGCTTTCTCGAATGGGAGAAGGCGGGCTTCTTTGAAGCAGTCTGGAAGGCTGGCTTGGCGGAATACGACGAGATGCAGGGTATCGCATGGCGATGGCAAAGCGTCGATGGCGCGATGATGAAGGCACCATTGGCACAAGAAGCTGTCGGCCCGAACCCGACGGACCGGGGGAAAAAAGGGAAGCAAACGCCATCTGCTGGTGGACGGCCGTGGCGTCCCGTTGTCGCTCGTCGTGAGCGGGGCCAATGTCCATGACTGCAAGAGGCTTGATGCGGTGCTCAGTGCAATTGTTATCAAGCGCCAGGACCCATCTCACAGACGAAACAAACATTTGTGCGCCGACGCGGGATACCGAGGCGCAGAGCATCTTCGCGCGATAGAAGGTCATGGCTACATCCCTCACGTTGTCAGTCGCCGCAAGGAGACCGAGATCAAGCGGCGCAACCCCAAGCACAAGGCCAGGCGCTGGGTTGTTGAGGTGTGCCACAGCTGGTTCAACCGCTTTCGCAAATTGCTTGTGCGCTACGAGAAGCTCGAGCGCAGCTTCCTCGCGCTCAACCATCTCGCTGCGGCCATCATCGCGTTTCGCAAGGTGCCGTTGAATGTCAACATAATTTACGGCTAATTGCTAAGCCTTACAGGCTGCTGAAATACTCCCCCGCACGCGAGCCTCTTCCTCGTCCGTTTGCGCGTTTCTCGCACCAGCTTGCCGCATCTTGAAATTCATCGTTCCATGCGGGCGTTTTTCGCCTCCCCGAGCCCGTTTTCTTGCACTTTCATCCTCACATCTGCCCCTGCAGACGGATTTTCCCCAGGCTGCGCAGTCGCGTGAGGTTGTAGGCCGCCATCGTCATCACAAACATCTGATCGACTTTCTTGATCCCACGCACCGACACCTGGCGCATGTGCCCCACCGTCTTGGCCCAGCCAAAGCCTTGTTCGATCAGCTTTCTCTTTTGCTGGGAGATGGCATAGCCTTCACTGTCTGCTATTGCCTCGGGCACCGCCGATTGGCGCCCTGACTTGTTCTGTGCCACATGGGGCAGCACGTTCATCTCTTGCAGGCTGTCGATGAATTCCTTGGCGTCGTAGCCTTTGTCTGCCCCCAGCGTGATCGTGATGGGCTCGTCATCGGGCAGCGCCTGGCGTGCATCGTTGATCATGGCCTTGGCCGCTTCGCGCTCGGCGTAGCCGTCGGCCTGGGTAACCACAGCACTGACCACCAGCCCATGGCGGTTGACCTTGCCAATCATGTCCATGGTGATCACCTAATTTCCCTGCTGAAAGTTTCAGCAGGTCAGTGGAACACCCCGGTCAATTTTCAGTCGGTACTGCGATCCCCAACTGGTCAAATTTCGGTCGGCGTCAACACAACGTCCTCAAAGGCAAGTTGCTTGAATCGGATCTAGACGCCGAGCCGCCAAAAAAGATATTTAACTATCGTTTTCGCAAAAAACGATAGTTAAGTTATCCTCCGCATCGACCAAAAAAAAACGCTGGACCCCACCACTACTCTGATGAAGACGCTCGCCAACTTCGCAGACACCCTTTCCGAGGCCAAGCGCTCTCGGAAAATCACAGCCAAAGAACTCGCGCAACGAACCGGACTGTCTGCGCTCGCGGTACGGCAGATCCTGTCGGGAACGAGTGCACCACGGATCACCAATGCGATGGCGTTGGCGCAGGAATTGGGGCTTGAACTGGTACTCGTTCCAACGGTAGTGGCAGATGGCCTTGAGCGGCCGCTCAAGAAAGCCGGGCGTACCGTGGTTACCGACATAGAGATGATGCTGGGTGTCCGGCCCGATGGAATCGACTAACAAGGCGAAGGCCACGTGTAATCCGGTACGGCGTTCACGTCGGAATTCCTTTGACAGGACTGGTTGATGGTCGTGTGCAGACCCTGCAAGCCAGTGATCCGAAACTCTTGGAGTTGCTCAGCACGCGAGCAGGCACGATGCCCAAGTGACGCAATCACTGGTGATTCACGGCCTTGACGCTGAACACAGCGCTCGACGGCAGGGTCAGCTGGCATTGCGGAGGATGTGAACTTGCAAGACGGGAAACCGATCGCCAGGCGACGCGGTATGTGCTGGTTCTCGGGTTACACGAAAAATCCCTCGGGATATTCAAACCAGATCTATGCACTTGTCGGATGCCTAATCCGCAATCTGCTTGCGCGCAGCGCGCACACCCATCTTGAGCACCTCGCGCACCCGCTCCAGTTGCGCAGCGCGGGGCGTCACCTCACCCGTCTCCCACTTGTAAACACTCACCACCGAGACGCCGAGCAGCCGGGCCATCTCTTTCTGGGTCATGTGAAGTGCCTGCCTCTTGGCAATCAAGGCTTCATGGCTGAAGGTGAATTGGCGTCCACCCCGCACTTTGCCTCCTTCGGATTCCAGGGCCCCTGACGTCGCTTGCTGGCTGTCAGAGAGTGCCTTGGACTGTCCTAGAGCAGCCTGCTGGCGCACAACGATAGTTGCCGCCTTCTCCCGTGCCTTTGCCAGGGCATGCACCTGTGAGGTCAGCGCCTTGAGATCGCGCTTGAGTGTGGCGATCTCGGAGCGCTGTGCACTGACCGTTTTGCGCAAGATGCCCAGTTCACCTTTGATTTCCTTGCGTGCCATGCGCAGGACTTCGGAGCGGAAGGCGTCGGAAAAAGTTGTCATGGATTCAACTCGGTTTTGTCAGTAGCGCAAGCGTAGCAGGCGCCAACAAAAAACCGCCCGACGGCTGCAGCACTTGGGGCGGCGGGTTGGATGGGGGCGCAGCGGCTTACTTGCTGGCCTTCTCCGCCTTGCGTTTGGCGGCCTTGGGATCGACCACGGCCTTGAACTTGGCACCAGGCACGAACTTGGGCACGGTGGAGGCGGGGATCTTCAGTGCCGCGCCGGTGGCGGGGTTCTTGCCGGTACGGGCGGCCCGCTTAGCAGACTTGAAGGTGCCAAAGCCCACCAGCTGCACCGCATCGCCTTTTTTCACGGCGGTCTGGACGGTCTCGATCAGGGTTTCGAGGACAGCGTTGGCGGCCGTCTTGGACAGTTCGTTCTTGGAAGCAAGGATTTCGACGAGTTGGGCGCGGTTCATGTTAGGTGGCTGATGCAAGTTAGTGAAGCACGATTTATAGCCGATGCACGCTCCAAAAGCCGTCCAAAGCGACGGGCAATCGGCTCGATGCTCCTGCACCATGCGAACGGCACGTTCGCGGACCTCGGGGGAGAGCTTCTTTGACTTGTTCATGGCTCCATCTTCCTAAGAGCTGGAGCCTCCTCAAAAGCCGGGGCGGCTCACAACGATAACCGAGGGGTCATTCATGTCTGAATCCATACGCGATGTGCAAGGCGAGCTCAAGGCCCTGCGCCTGAACGGCATGGCCAGCGCCTGGGCCGACCTCATGGAACAGGATGATGGCTCCACGATTCAGAGTTCGCGCTGGCTGCTTGAGCACCTGCTGCAGGCGTAGGACGTGGATCGGCACACGCAGAAGTCACCGAGCGTCATTAACGCCACTCTTGCGGCTTGGCACTGCCCGTGCATTTGCGATGATGATCCGATGGCCCTCGGATTAGGGTAAACGCCAACAAAAGTCGCAAAGACAAGATGTATAAATGAAGCGCTTCAAGTTAATATAAAACGTTCCTAGAAAAGCTTTTTTGTTTTTTTTAGAAAATAAATGAAGCGCTTCATCTTTTTTAACAAACGCTTAGGAGACATCTGATGATCAAAAAACTGAAACGACTGGCCACGGCTCTAGGTTGCCTCACGCTTCTGGCCGCAGCACCAGTCCATGCACAAGACCTCAAGCTGGGGGCTCTATACCCCTTAAGCGGCGGGCTGGCATTGCTGGGCGATGAAAGTTTTCGAGGTACCCAGATGGCGATTGATGAGCGTAACGCTGCGGGCGGCATCAACGGCAAGAAGATCGTCCTTGTCAAGGCCGATGCGGTCGATGCCAACCAGGCGGTGGGTGAGGCCCGTCGTCTGACCTCGGTGGAAGATGTTTCGGCGATCTTTGGCAGCTATGCATCGGGCATTTCTGCCGCAGCAACACAGGTGACGGAGTTGGCCGGTGTGCCCTACTTCGAACTGGGCGCCGTGGCCGACACGATCACCAGCCGGGGTTTCAAGTACGTTTTCCGCAGCAACGCAACGGCGAAGAGCTTTGCTGAGCGCAGTGTCGAGTCCGTCGTCAAGGTCATCGCACCGATGATGAAAGTGGACCCGAAGTCGCTGAAGATCGCAATCATTTACGAAGACGGCCCTTACGGAACCCTGGTGGGCGGCTTCCAAAAAGAAGAAGCCAAGCGGCTGGGCCTGAACGTAGTGGAAAGCCAGCCGTACTCGGCAAAGAGCGTCGACCTGTCTTCACTGGTGCTGCGCCTCAAAGGCGCCAACGCCGACGTGGTGTTGCAAACCTCGTACCAGAACGACACCCTGCTCTTCTTCCGCCAATCGGCCAGCGCGGGTTACAAGCCCAAGGCGGTGATCGGCGCTGGTGGTGGTTACTCGCTGCAAGAAACCGCGCAGGCACTGGGTGCCTCTGTTGAGGGTGTCTTCAACGTGGACTTCCCTCAGATCAACATGAAGGACTCGGGTGCTCCTGGCCTCAAGGATTTCGTGACCGCCTATGAGAAGAAATTTGGCACGCAGCCTCGCTCGGGTCACAGTCTGGTGAACTACGTGGGCGCCAAAGCGTTTCTGGATATTCTGGCCCAAGCCAAGTCCACGGACAAAGACAAGATTCGCGAAGCCGTACTGGCCTATCGCAAGCCAGTGGGAGCGAGCGCAGCGGGTTGGGGTTTCCAGTTTGCGGACAACGGGCAGAACCAGTTTGCATCGACCAACCTGATGCAGTGGCAGGGCGGGAAGCTCGTTACCGTCTACCCCGAGGCTGTGTCCACAGTGAAGCCCATCACCCTGAAGTAACGCGTTAGGCGACTTTTACGTCATCCATAGAGGTCGTGCAAGGGTATCCCTTGCACGGCTCAAGGGGCTGCTGTGTCCATCTTCATTCAACTTCTGGTCAATGGTTTGCTGCTGGGTGGGGCCTACGCCATCATCAGCATCGGCCTGACACTCATCTTCGGTGTCGTGCGCGTGGTCAACTTTGCGCACGGCGAGTTTCTGATGGTAGGCATGTACGCGGTGTGGCTGCTAGCCCAACACCTCGGTCTCCATCCCTACACGTCCGCGATTCTGGTGGCCGTGATGCTGTTTGTCATGGGTGGCTTGATGCAAAGGTTGGTCATACAACCCTTGCTCTCCGCAGATGCACACATCCAGATCTTTGCCACCGTGGGGGTGTCAACGGCCTTGCTGAACCTGGCACTGATGGTGTTCGGTGCAGACATTCGCAAAGCCGAAGTTACCTTTGGCACAGAACCGATGTCAGTGGGCGCATTCACTTTCGTCAGTGGTCAGGTCATCACCTTTGTGGTGGCCATCGTCGTCGCCGCGGTTACACATCTGTTCCTTAAGCACACCTACACCGGTCGCGGTTTACGGGCACTGGCTCAAAACAGGATGTCTGCTGCCCTCATGGGCGTCGACGTTAACAAGGCTTACATACTGGCCTTTGGTATCGGTGCTGGTCTGGTGGGCCTGGCCGCCGGCCTGCTGGCCGTGCAATACCCGGCCTTCCCAACCGTGGGCCAGTATTTCGTACTTACGGCTTTTGTGATCGTGGTGCTGGGTGGCATGGGCAGCTTGCCCGGTGCGGTCATCGGCTCACTGTTCATTGGCCTGATCGACAGCTTGGCCGGCTATTACGTGGGTCCGGGATTGAAGGAGGTTGTGTACTTCCTTGTCTTCTTGGCCATCCTTATTGTTCGACCCACCGGATTGTTCGGCCTGGGTCGTGGATCTGAGTGAAGGACATCTCCATGATGCCCCCCATCTTGAACCCCCGTGTCTACATCGGCCTGCTGGGCTTGTTGTCCATCCTGCTGGTTCCCTTGGCCGCACAGTCACCCTTCGTGTACCACCTGGCCATCCAGGTCTGCGTGTTCGCCGGACTGGCAACGGCCTGGAACATCGTCGGCGGTTTCGCCGGGCAGCTGTCCCTGGGACACGCCGTGTTCTACGGCATCGGAAGCTATTCGGCGGGCCTGTTGGTCGCAAAGTTCGGCATCTCTCCGTGGATCGGCATGTTTGCCGGCGCGGCGGTTTCCGCAGCGATGGCCTTGCTCATTGCCTACCCGACCTTGCGCCTGCGTGGTCCCTTCTTCTCACTCGCCACGATTGCTTTCTTGGAAGTGGTGCGTCTGCTGGTCGTGCACCAGGAGAGCTGGACAGGCGGTTCGGCCGGGCTGAACGTACCGCTGCAAATCGGCCTGCCTTGGATGATTTTTCGCGAAAAGTGGGCCTATCTGCTGGTGGCATTCGGCTTCTTTGCGCTCGCTCTTGCAGTGAGCTGGCTGATCCGTCGATCGCGTTTTGGCTTCTACCTGATTGCCGTGCGCGAGCGTGAAGATGCGGCCCGGGCCGTGGGCGTGAATGCCGTGCGGGCCAAGATCGCAGCTGCGGTGATCTCCGCCGTGCTGACCAGTCTAATCGGCAGTTTCCATGGCATGTACCTGACCTTTCTGGAGCCCTCTTCGGCCTTCTCGCTGGAGATGTCGATCCAGATCGCCATGTTCGCCCTGATCGGTGGCTTGGGCACGGTGGTCGGTCCGGTGATCGGTACCGTGCTGGTGCTGCCCGTCGCTGAGCTGGCCCGCGGGTGGCTCAGTGCATTCGGCAACGGCACGCACGGGTTTGTGTACGGCGTGCTACTGGTCGTCGTGGTGCTGTACTTCCCACGCGGTCTAGTGGGTCACTTGAGTGAGCGGGTGTTGCGCCTGATTGATCGTCTGCCAAATGGCGCCAAAGCCAAGGCCGCAGTTCTTCCAGCTCCCGCTGCTCAGAAGCCGCTGGCTACCCAGGGCCAACCCATCTTGCGTGCCGAAGGGCTGCACAAGCGCTTCGGTGGACTCAAGGCCACCGACAACGTGTCGCTGACCTTGCACCAGGGGGAAATCCTGGGCGTGATCGGCCCCAATGGAGCGGGCAAGACCACGGTGTTCAACCAGCTCTCAGGCTTCATCAAGCCCGACCAGGGTAGCGTGAGCGTGCTTACCGAAAACGGCTGGGTCTCCCCGCGCTCCCCCGAGGTCTTTGCCCACGCGGGTGTCGGTCGCACCTTCCAGATCGTCCAGCCGTTCACGGGCCTGTCGGTCATGGAAAACATCATGTTGGGCGCTTTCATGCACACCCGCAATAGGGCTGCAGCCGAAGCGATTGCAAGGGAAGTCGCTCAGCTGACCGATCTCACGTCACTGCTGGACACCGAAGCGCGCAGTCTCACCGTGGGTGGCATGAAGCGCCTGGAAGTGGCGCGTGCCCTGGCCACCCGACCGCGCATCCTGCTGCTGGACGAGGTGCTGGCCGGTTTGAACCCGTCTGACGTGACCCGCGCCATCGAGATGATCCGGCGCATCCGGGATGCGGGCGTGTCGGTACTGATGATCGAACACCTAATGCAAGCCACCATGGCGCTGTCCGACCGCATAGTGGTCATCAATCTCGGTCAGGTCCTTCGCGAAGGCAAACCGGCCGATGTGGTCAACGACCCGGCTGTCATCGAAGCCTATCTGGGAAAAGGGTACACCCATGCTCAAACTGCGTGATGTGAAGGCCGGCTACGGCAAAAGTGAAGTTTTGCAAGGAGTGTCGCTGGACGTGAAAGTGGGCGAGGTGGTAACGCTGGTCGGGGCCAACGGCGCCGGCAAGACAACCACCCTCAAGACGCTGTGCGGCATCGTGAAAGCGCGAAGCGGCAGCATTGAGTTTGACGGCATAGACATCACATCGCATGCGCCGCACGACATAGTCGGACTGGGGATCACGATGATCCCTGAGGGCAGGCAACTGTTCCCTTTCCTGACGGTGGAAGACAACCTGCTGATGGGGGCCTACAAACCGTCGGCCCGCAAGTTCCACCAGGAGCGAATGGAACGCGTGCTGGCGCTCTTTCCCCGCGTCAAAGAACGCCTGACTCAGCTGGCCGGCTCGCTGTCGGGCGGCGAACAGCAGATGGTAGCCATCGCCCGAGGAATGATGGCAGACCCTCGATTGCTCATCTTCGATGAGCCGTCCCTGGGGCTTTCTCCGCTGCTGGTGGAGCAGATGTTCAACGTGATTCGAACCGTGGCCGAACAGGGAACCACCGTTTTGCTGGTGGAGCAGAACGTGTTCCACACACTGCAGATCGCCGATCGGGGATACGTCTTGGAAAACGGCTCCGTCACTCTCAGCGGGACCGGCAAAGAATTGCTGGAGAACCCGCACGTGCGGCGAGCCTATCTGGGTCACTGAACACCAACAGGCAAAAGGAATATCTCATGGACGATGCACAAACACACAAGGACCGGGTGGTCCTGGTAACTGGTGGCGGTGGCGGATTGGGCAGCGCCATTACGGAACAGTACGTGCTGCAGGGCGCTGCAGTCGGCATCGTGGATCGCTCGCCGGAGAGCGCAAACCCCCTCATCTCCCGCCTAGTCGGGATGGGGCACAAGGTTCACTTCGTCGCAGCGGATGTTGGGCGTTTTAACGACTGCGAACGCGCATGTCGCAGCATTGAGGCCGCGCTGGGGCCCATCGATACCGTCATCAACAACGCCGGGATATCACCTAAGCACCAGGGCCTTCCCGCTCCCATCTGGCAAATGGATCCGGCGGAATGGCAACAGGTGGTGGACGTCAATCTGAACAGCGTTTTCCACTTCACACGCCTGCTGGCGCCGGGAATGGTGGAGCGGCGCTTCGGCCGCATCGTCAACATGTCCTCGGTGGCCGGCAAGGCCTACCTGGACATCGTCGCCGCGCACTACAGCACCACCAAGGCGGCGCTGATCGGCATGACCCGGCATCTTGCGGGAGAGCTGGGGCCTCACGGCATCACCGTCAATGCGCTGGCGCCCGGCCGCATCGACACCCCTATGGTCGCAGGTGCTCCGGTAGAGGCCAACGAAGCGGTCATCGCCGTGACGCCTTTGCGGCGCCTCGGAAAGCCAGTGGAGGTGGCCGATGCCTGTCTGTTCCTGACCTCCGAACGTTCCGGCTTCATCACAGGACAGGTTATCGATGTCGCCGGTGGCTGGCTGATGACCTGAAGCCACTTCTTTACACGAACAGAACACACACCATGAGTACCAATTTGCACAAAAATTTCATTGCTGGCGCTTGGGTTGAAGGGGTCACCACCGGTTTGAACCTCAACCCATCCGACACCAACGACGTGATCGGGGAATACGCACGGGCCGATGCGGCGCAGGCCGAGCAAGCCATCAGCGCGGCGTTTGAAGCGCAGAAGCAGTGGGCGCAATGCACCGCAGAGCAACGGTCCGACGCGCTGGATCGCATCGGTACGGAGATCCTGTCCCGCCGCGATGAGTTGGGAGCGCTGCTGTCACGCGAAGAAGGCAAGACTCTGCCCGAGGGTGTGGCTGAGGTGGTCCGGGCCGGACGCGTGTTCAAGTTCTTCGCGGGTGAAGCGCTGCGCTTGGGCGGGGAGAAGCTGCCGTCCATTCGCGCGGGTGTGGACGTTGAGGTCACCCGCGAACCCGAAGGTGTAGTGGGCATCATCACGCCCTGGAACTTCCCCATTGCCATCCCGGCCTGGAAGATTGCTCCCGCGCTGGCGTTCGGAAACGCGGTGGTGTTCAAGCCGGCCGATTTGGTCCCGGGAAGTGCCTGGGCGCTTTCTGAAATCATCGCCCGTGTCGGGCAACTGCCTGAAGGCACCTTCAACCTAGTGATGGGTCCGGGTTCCAAGGTTGGGCAGACGCTGGCGACATCGCGCCATGTGCGGGCCATCACCTTCACCGGCTCTGTGCAAACGGGGCGCGCCGTTGGCATCACCTGCATGGAGCGTGGTGCCAAGGTTCAGCTCGAAATGGGCGGAAAGAACCCGCTGATCATTCTGAACGACGCCGACCTGGAACAGGCTGTCTCCGTGGCCATCAACGGGTGTTTTTTCTCCACCGGGCAGCGTTGCACCGGCTCCAGCCGGCTGATCGTCGAAGACGGCATCCACGATGCGTTTGTCAGAGCGATGGTCCAGCGCATGGCTTCGCTCAAGGTCGATCACGCACTCAAAGCCGGGACCGACATCGGCCCCGTTGTTTCCCAGGATCAGCTGGACCAAGACCGACACTACATCGCGATGGGTATCCAGGAAGGAGGACACCTGGTCGCCGGCGGCGAACTGCTCAAACGTGATACCCCCGGCTACTACCTGTCGCCCGCACTGATCACCGAGACCGAGAACGCCATGGGCATCAACTGCGAGGAGGTCTTTGGCCCGGTGGCCTCAGTGATTCGTGTCAAGGGCTACGAAGAGGCGGTTGAAACGGCCAACGACACCGACTTTGGCCTGTCCTCGGGCATCTGCACCACCTCGCTAAAACACGCGACAGATTTCAAGCGCCGGTCGACCGCGGGCATGGTGATGGTCAACGTGCCCACCGCCGGGGTCGACTACCACGCGCCGTTCGGCGGCCGCAAAGGGTCGAGCCACGGCTCGCGCGAACAGGGCACCTATGCGCGGGAGTTCTACACCTCCGTCAAAACCGCTTACACCCTGGCCTGAGTCATGCAAGTCATCACGGGAAACACCCAAGTCTTCGGGATCCTGGCGGACCCGATCCACCACGTCAAAACGCCCCAGCGGATCAACGCCCACCTGGTGGGCGAGGGGTTCGACGGGGTGATGGTCCCCATCCACGTCCGCGCAGAGGGCCTGCAGGCCGCCGTGCAAGGTCTGCGCGCCATGAACAATCTGGCCGGATTCGTGGTCACGGTGCCTCACAAGACCGCCATGGTCGCCCTGTGTGACGAAGTCTCTGCCGATGCCCGACTCATCGGCGCTGTCAACGTGGTCCACCGCACAGCCGACGGTCGCTTGATCGGAACCATGCTGGACGGCGAGGGATTTGTCGCGGGTCTGCGTCAGGAAGGCATTGAACCCAGAGGCCGCAGCGCCTACCTGGCCGGGGCCGGCGGCGCTGCCAGCGCCATTGCCTTTGCCCTGGCACGGGCCGGGGTGATCCGCCTGACGGTGGCCAACCGCACCACCGACAAAGTCAGGCAGCTGTTCGAGCGCATCCATTCGGTGGCGCCGGCGGCGCAACTAATCGTCGGAACCGAGGACCCGTCGGGCCACGATCTGGTGGTCAACGGAACCTCGCTGGGTCTGCGAGACGAAGATGCGCTCCCGCTCGATGTCGAGCGCTTGTTGCCCCACCAGGTGGTGGCCGAAATCATCATGCAACCCGCCGAGACGGCATTGCTCAAGGCCGCGCAGGCAAGTGGGTGCCGTGTGCACCCCGGCGCGCCCATGCTCGCCAGCCAGATCCCTTTGATGGCGGCCTTCATGCGCCGCGGCCACACCCATGGGGTCGAACATGCATCTTGACGCATTGCCCGCAGCCCTGGGCCAAGTGGTCGGCGATCGGGGACTGGTGACCGACGACGGCGACCTGGAGCCCTATCGCCACGACTGGCGGCACATGTTCCAAGGTCGTCCGCTCTGCGCCGTGTTGCCCCGCAACACCCGCGAGGTGGCTGAGGTGATGCAGCTGTGTGCTGCGTCGGGCGTTGCCGTTGTGCCCCATGGTGGCAACACGGGCTTGTCCGGTGCTGCAACGCCTGATGAATCCGGTCAGCAGGTAGTGCTGTCGCTCGCCCGAATGAACGCCATCCGCGATATCGATGTGATCGGCGAAACGATCGAAGTGGAGGCCGGCTGCGTTCTCCAGACCGCGCAGGAAGCAGTGGATGGAAAAGGGCTCCTGCTGCCGATCTCGCTCGCCTCAGAGGGGTCTGCGCGCATCGGCGGCATCGTCTCCACCAACGCGGGTGGAACAAACGTGTTGCGCTACGGCATGGCCCGATCGCGCATCCTGGGGCTGGAGGTTGTGACAGCCGATGGTCAGATCATCAATGGGCTGCGCCGTCTGCGCAAAGACAACGCGGGCTACGACTGGAAGCAATGGTTCATTGGCAGCGAAGGCACTTTAGGCATCGTCACCGCCGCCGTGCTGCAGCTGGCGCCCAAGCCACGGCACCGGGTGACCGCGTTGCTGGCGATACCTTCGCCCACCGATGCGTTGCAGGTGCTCTGCGCGGCCCGCCACGCCATCGGCGAGACCCTTACGGGGTTTGAGCTGATGGCAGGTTCAGCACTGGAACTGGTCACCCGGCATCAGCACCTCAAAGTGCCACTCGGTGCCTCTGCCTGGTATGTGCTGCTGGAGGCCAGCTCCTCGTTGCCAGGCCTGCGGGACGCCACGGAAGCATTCCTCGGTGACGCACTCGAGAGAGAGATCGCCACAGACGGTGTGGTGGCCGAGTCGGAGCGGCAGGAGGCGGATCTGTGGACTTTGCGTGAATCGATCACCGAGGCAGAAGGCCGCGAAGGACGCTCGGTCAAACACGATGTGTCCGTGCCCATCTCCTCGATTCCGGACTTTCTGAAAACGGCCGACGAAGCTGTGATGCGCAGCTTCCCGGATGTCCGGATCAACACCTTTGGCCATGCCGGCGACGGCAATCTTCACTACAACGTGATTGTCCCGACTTATCTGGATGCATCGGCGCTCAACCAACTCGTGCACGACGTCGTGGTCTCCTTCGGCGGCAGTATCTCGGCAGAACACGGCATCGGTCAGTACCGGGTGAATGAACTCGAGCGTTGCCGTGCGCCGGTCGAACTGGCAATTGCACGACGCATCAAGGACGCGCTGGACCCTCAGAACCTTCTGAACCCCGGCAAGGTGCTCGCCCTTCGCTGATCCCGACTGGATCGATCTTTGAAGAAGTTCACATGAACATGCAAACCTTTGATTACGTCATCGTGGGGGGTGGAACGGCCGGCTGTGTGCTGGCGAACCGCTTGACCGCTTCTGGCAAACACCGTGTGCTGCTGATCGAAGCGGGTGGTGAGCCGTCGAGTCTGTGGATCCCCATTCCAGCCGGGTTCAGCAAACTGCTGACCAACAAGAAGTACAACTGGCTGTTCAAAACCACGCCCGAAGAGAACACCAACGGTCGTGTCATTTCGGTCCCTCGCGGCAAGGGTCTGGGCGGATCGAGTTTGATCAACGGCATGATTTACGTGCGCGGTCAGCCCGATGACTACGACGCCTGGGCCGCTGCGGGAGCCACCGGCTGGGGCTATGCGGATGTGGAGCCCTATTTTCGGCGCCTGGAGAATTACCAGCCCGGCGGCGAAACGCGAGGCAAATCGGGGCCGTTTCACCTGGAGCAGGTACATGAACGTTTCCCGATCTCCTCCGCTTTCTTGAAAGCGGCGGTGCAGGACGGCCAGGTTTTCAACGACGACTACAACTCGCCCACCCAGGAGGGCTTTGGCTACTACCAGGTCAACCAACGCAACGGCCAGCGCTGCAGTGCCTATGACGCGTACCTCAAGCCGGCACGGTCCCGGTCGAATCTGGTGGTCCAGACCGGCGCCCATGTGCTTAGCCTCGATCTCCAGGGCCAACGCTGCACCGGCGTGACTTACCGGCACCAAGGTCGCGAGGTCACCGTGGCCGCGTCGACCGAGGTCATCATGGCCGCCGGGGCGATTCAGACGCCCCAGATCCTGGAGCTTTCGGGCATTGGACGGCCTGAACACCTGCAGTCCCTGGGGATTCCCGTCCGGCACGCCTTGGCCGGAGTGGGCGAGAACTACATCGACCATTTCGCCACCCGCATGAACTGGCGCGTGAAGAACACCGTCACGCTCAATGAGATGGCCCGCGGCTGGCGCCTGGCGCGCGAGGTCGCCAAATATTTCACCGCACGCAAGGGGATTCTGACTCTGGGCACGGGTCTAGTGCACGGCTTCATCAAAACCCGGAAGGATTTGCCCGCGCCCGACGCCCAGTACTTCATGGTGCATGCCAGCTACGCCAATGCCGCTGAACGGATCCTGGACCGTGCGCCCGGCATGACCATCGGAGTGACCCAGCTCCGACCCGAGTCAAAAGGCAGTATCCATATCCGGTCGGCAGATCCGTTTGATCAGCCATCGATCCGCCCGAACTTTCTGGACAGCGAAGTGGATCAGCGGTGCATCGTGGACAGCATGAAGGTGGCACGCCGCATCATGTCGCAACCGGCCATGGCGCATTTCATCGAACACGAAATGAGTCCGGGGGCTGAGGTCCGCTCGGATGCCGACTGGCTGGCATTTGCGCGCAGGGATGGTCAGACGATCTACCACCCAATGGGCACCTGCCGCATGGGAACCGACGAACGGGCGGTGGTGGACCTTCGGCTGAAGGCGCGGGGGCTGGATGGGCTGCGCATTGTGGATGCTTCCGTGATGCCCAAGATGGTCTCCGGCAACATTCAGGGCGCCGTCATAATGGTTGCAGAAAAAGGGGCCGATCTGATCCTTGAGGATCGCAGGGGCTGATGGCATTGTCGGCGAACCGCAGCGATCGTCTCCATCAAACAATCCAACGTGGTCCCAGAATCCGATGACTCCAGGTTCCCGTCCCACCCTCGAAGATGTTGCCCGCCTCGCTGGGGTTTCCCTCGGCAGTGCTTCAAGGGCTTTGTCGGTCCCAGAGCAGGTTAAACCTTCCACGCTGGAGCGCGTGATCCGGGCGGTTGACCAGTTGGGTTATGTCAGAAATGGTCCGGCCCGGGCCTTGGCATCCAGGCGCACCCGAACCATTGCGGCCATTTATCCGTCCCTCGATAACCCAATCTTCGCCGTCTCCATACAGTCTCTCCAGCGGACGCTTTGGGACCTGGGCTATCAGTTGCTGGTTGCCAGCCATGACTACCGGCCCGAGCGGGAGTTAGGTCTCTTGCGGTCGTTCGTTGAGCGGGGTGTGGATGCGGTGGTGCTGGTCGGTACGGACCACGACGACGCGGTGTTCGAGTTGCTAGGCCAATACCACCTGCCCTACGTGCAGACCTGGTCCGTGGACGAAGCCAACCGCCGCCCCTGTGTGGGGTTTTCGTACCACGACGCCGCCTTTAAGATGGCACAGGCGGTGCTGGAACATGGTCACACAGAAATCGCCATCTGTCCCGGCCAGTCGTACCGAAACGAGCGGGTGCGCGCACGCATCGCGGGCACCCAGGCGGCGCTTCAAGGGGCCGGTTTGACGCTTCGTCCCGAGTGGATCATCGAACAACCTTTCACATTTGAAGGGGGGCGGCAATCGGTGCGCCAGGTGTTGGGCGGTCCTTCAAGACCCACCGTGCTTATCTGCGGCAATGACTTGATCGCCATCGGTGCCATGTCGGAGTGCCGAGAGCAAGGGGTTGTGGTGCCGGGCGAGCTCTCCATCACGGGCTCCGATGACATTGAACTGGCCAGCATGGTTGAACCCCAATTGACCACGGTGCGCGTGCCCAAGGTCGAGATTGGCTCCCTTGCCGCCCACCGGATCGTGAGCCTGATCGACGGGTCTCCGGCTGTGGAAGGGCCCCCGCTTTCAACGAGTGTCGTGCTCAGGGGCAGCCTCAAGCGCATCACTTGAAAACACACACACACTATGAGCCAACTTTTTTCACCGTATTCACTGGGTGGTCTGACACTCAAAAATCGTATCGTCATCGCGCCCATGTGCCAGTACTCGGCTGAAGATGGGAACGCGGGGGACTGGCACCAGGTGCACCTGGGCCACTTGCTGCTGTCCGGAGCCGGGTTGCTGATGCTGGAGGCCACGGCGGTCACTGCGGAGGGGCGCATCACGCACCGGGATCTGAGCCTGTGGTCCGACGCCAACGAGTCAGCGCTCCAGCGCGTGCTGACATCGGTCCGTCG
>Ga0208516_100263_pt1 | contig 25688 bp, 19 predicted proteins | sample LakWasM117_HOW13_2_FD_183931 | JGI IMG/M metagenome (GOLD analysis project Ga0208516, IMG submission 183931) | Freshwater sediment methanotrophic microbial communities from Lake Washington under simulated oxygen tension - Sediment Metagenome... | ecosystem: Environmental > Aquatic > Freshwater >...
GGCCATCGTGCGCACCATCCTGGCGCTGGCGCAGAGCCTGGACCTGGACGTGGTGGCTGAAGGGGTGGAGACGGCGGGGCAGCTGGGCTTTTTGCGGCTGCATGGCTGCGAGCAGTTCCAGGGCTATTTGTTCGGGCGGCCCGGCCAGGTGGAAGATGTGGAGGCGCAGGTCCATGGGGTGGTCTGAGCGCCTGCCTACGGGGCGCAGGGTGCCATGGGCATGCTGATGGAGCCATCGCCGCCGTCGCGCGCGCCCTGGCTGGGCGGGGTGCTGGCCGTGCTGGCAGTGGCTGTGCTGGGCGCCGTGCTGGTGGTGGGGCTGGTGCATGACCAGCGCCAGGCGGCGCAGCGGGAGCAGCACCATGATCTGCTGGAGCGCACGGCCATGGCCCTGGCCGAGCAGACCATGCAGGGCGCCGTGGTGGGGGCGGTCGCGCTAATGGGCTTGAGCGAGCCCTTGTTCAAGGACGCGGCGCAGGGCCTGCTGCCGCCCGATGCGCCCGAGGTGCTGGAGGCACTGGCGGCGGCCCGGGGGCGTTTCCGGTTCGATGGCGCCTATGTGGTTTCCGCCAGCGGCACCATCGTGGCGCATGAAACCCAGGGCACCCGCTCCACGGGCGTGAACGTGGCCTACCGGCCGTATTTCCAGCAGGCCCTGCAGGGGCGGGTGAATGTCTATGCCGCCGTCGGCTCGGTGTCCCATGAGCGCGGCCTGTACGTGGCGGCCCCATTGCATGCCGGCAGCAGCCCGCAGACGAAGGTGCTGGGTGTGGTGCTGTTCAAGATGCCGTTTGCCCCCATCGACGCCCTGCTGGCGCGCGCCGGCATGCCGGCCCTGCTGCTCTCGCCGCAGGGCGTGGCCTTTGCCGCCACGCGGCCGGAGTGGCTGTATGCCGTGGCGCCGCCGTTCACCCAGAGCCGTATCGATGCCATTGCCAGCCTGCGCCAGTTTGGCCGCCATTTCGACAACGGCGTGGCCTCGGCGCTGCCTTTTGCACCCGTGGCCGGGCATGTGGTGGTCGATGGTGTGCAGCACGCCGTCGAGCGCCGGGACATCGACTGGAGCGACCCGGGCGGCCCCTGGACGCTGGTCATGATCGACGATATTTCACGGCTCATGCCGCCCGAGGACCGGCTGCGCCATGGCGCGGTGGCCTTTGCCTTGCTGGTGCTGCTGGGCGCGCTGCTGCTGGAGCTGCTGCGCAACCGCTCCCGCATGGCGGCCACGCAGCAGCGGCTGAGCGTGCTGGGCGCTGCGCTGGAGAACAGCCCGCTGGCCGTGGTGGTGACCGACGCCCAGGGCGCCATCGAATGGGTGAACCCCGAGTTCGAGCGCAACACGGGTTACCGCCTGGACGAGGTGCGGGGCCGCAAGCCTTCGCTGCTGGCCAGCGGCAGGACACCGGTGCACACGTTCAACGACATGTGGCGGGCCGTGGTGGCGGGCCGTCCCTGGAAGGGGCATTTCATCAACCGCCGCAAGGACGGGACCGAATACCACGAAGAGGCCACGCTGTCGCCGGTGCTCGATGCCCGGGGCGTGTGCATCGGCATGGTCGGCCTGCACCAGGACGTGACGCAGCGCATGCAGGAGCAGGAGGAGCTGCAGCGCAGCGAGCGCCGGCTCACGGAGCTGTTGGAAGAGCAGAACGCGCTGTTCGACAACGCCCCCCCGGTGCTGCTGACCTGTGACGGGCTGGTGCGCAAGTTCAACCCCGCCTTTGCCGCGCTGGTGGGCGCGGAGCCCGGGCAGCTGCAGGACCAGCGGGTCAGCCTGCTCTTTGGCAGCCTGGAGCAGCATGCCGCGTTTGCCGCGCGGGTCGGGCCGCCGCTGGCGCAGGGCTTGCCGGTGCGCGAGAACTGGACGGTCTGCCGCCTCGATGGCAGCCCCTTCGAGGCGCGCATGTCGGGTCGCAGCGTGCACATCGACGGCTACGCCAGCGCCGCCATCTGGATCATCGAGGACGTGACCGACGCGCGCCGTGCCGAGGTGGCCATGCGCGAGACCCGCGAGCGCCTGGAACTGGCCCAGGAGGCCGGCAAGATCGGGGTGTTCGACGCCGACCTGCGCACCGGGCGCAGCCACTGGAGCCAGAAGCTCGCCGGGGTGGAGGGCATCAGCGAGCGGGTGTTCGAGGACTGGCGCGCGGCCTGGGCGCAGCGCCTGCTGCCCGAGGACCGCACGCGGGCGCTGGCGCGCATGGACGCCGCGCTGGCGGGCGATGCCGGGCATTTCCACGACCTCTGGCGCGTGGTGCGTTCCGATGGCAGCGTGCGCTGGTTCGAGTGTTCGGCGCACATCATCCGCGATGCGCAGGGCCAGGCCGAGCGCATGGTGGGCGTTAACGTCGACATCGATGCCCACAAGCGGCTCGAAGAGCGCGTGGCCGCGCAGGTGCAGTTCCAGCAGCTGCTGATCGACACCATCCCCATCCCGGTCTTCTACAAGGACAGCCAGGGCCGCTACCTGGGCATGAACGCCGCTTTCGAGCGCGTCTTCGACGTGCGGCGCGAGCAACTGCTGGGCACGACGGTGCTCGACGGCGCGCACCTGCCGCCGGACCTGCGCCAGCAGTTCCAGGACGATGCCGATGCCGCGCTGCACGGCAGCGAGCCGCTGCACCGGGAGGTGGCCATGCCCTATGCCGACGGCCAGTTGCACCACACGCTGTACTGGTTGCAGGGGTTCCGGCGCAACGATGGCTCCGCCGGCGGTGTGATCGGCACCTTCGTCGACATCAGTGAACGCCAGCGCGCCGAGGAGGACCTGCGCCGCGCCAAGGAACTGGCCGAGGAGGCCACGGCGCTCAAGTCCAACTTCCTGGCCAACATGAGCCACGAGATCCGCACGCCGATGAACGCCATCATCGGCATGTCGCACCTGGCGCTCAAGTCGGGGCTGAACCCGCGCCAGCACGACTACGTGGGCAAGATCGAGCAGGCGGGCCAGCACCTGATGGGGGTGATCAACGACATCCTGGATTTCTCCCGTGTCGAGGCCGGCAAGCTGCACATCGACCCGCGCCCGTTCGTGCTGGAGCAGGTGCTGGCGGGCGTGATCGACGTGGTCAGCCACAAGGCCAGCGCGCAGGGGCTGGAGCTCATCTGCGACGTGGCCCCCGATGTGCCGCCCAACCTCGTCGGCGATGCCCTGCGCATCGGCCAGATCCTCATCAACTATGCCAACAACGCCACCAAGTTCACCGAGCAGGGCGACATTGGCATCGTGGTGCGCGTGCAGGCCCAGGAGGGCGAGCAGGTGCTGCTGCGCTTTGAGGTGCGCGACACCGGCATCGGCCTGGCGCCGGAGCAGATGGAGCGGCTGTTCCAGAGCTTCCAGCAGGCCGACACCTCCACCACGCGCCGCTACGGCGGCACGGGCCTGGGGCTGGCCATCTGCAAGAGCCTGGCCGAACTCATGGGCGGCGAGGTGGGGGTGCGCAGCACGCTGGGCCAGGGCTCGACCTTCTGGTTCACCGTGCCGCTGCAGCGGGGCGCGCCGGCGCGCGAACTGCTGCCCACGCCCGACCTGCGCGGCCTGCGCGTGCTGGTGGTGGACGACAACGCCCATGCCGCCACCGTGCTGGCCGAGATGCTGCAGTCCATGCGCTTCGAGGTGCGGCAGGCGCATTCTGGCGCCGAGGCGCTGGCGGCCCTGCAGCAGGCGGCAGGGCAGCAGCAAGGTTTCGACCTGGTGGTGCTCGACTGGCAGATGCCGGGCATGGACGGGCTGGAGCTGGGGCGCCGCATCGGCGAGCTGAACCTGCCGCAGCTGCCGCACCGGGTCATGGTCACGGCGTTCGGGCGCGAGGACGTGCTGCGCTCGGCCCAGCGCCAGGGCATCGAGGAGGTGCTCATCAAGCCGGTCAGCGCCTCGGTGATGTTCGACACGCTCATGCAAGTGCTTGGCCAGGGGCAGGCGCCGGAGGCGCCCGGCCGCTCCCTGCCGGTGCAGACCGGCCCCGCATTGCGCGGCGCGCGCGTGCTGGTCGTGGAGGACAACGAACTCAACCGGCAGGTGGCCCGGGAACTGCTGCAGGAGGCGGGCGTGCTGGTGGACCTGGCCACCAACGGCCAGGAAGGCGCGGACCTGGCGGGCCGCCGTGACTACGACCTGGTGCTCATGGACATGCAGATGCCGGTGATGGATGGCCTGCAGGCCACGCGCCTGCTGCGGGCCAACCCCCGGCTGGCGGACCTGCCCATCGTGGCCATGACCGCCAACGCCATGGAGGCCGACCGCCAGCGCTGCCTGGAGGCCGGCATGAATGACCACCTGGCCAAGCCCATCGTGCCCGAGCGGCTGTGGGCCACCCTGCAGCGCTGGATCGTGCCGGCCACCGCCAGCACCGCCCTGCAGGCCACGGTGGGTGCCGCGCCGGACGGGGACGGCGTGGTGCTGCCCGCCGCAGCGGGGCTGGACACAGCCCTGGGCCTGCGCAACGCCATGGGGCGCCACGCGCTGTATGCCGACCTGCTGCGGCGCTTTCTGGACAGCCAGGCCGGGGCGGCCGAGCGCGTGGCCCAGGCCCTGGCCGTGGGTGATGCGGCGCTGGCCCTGCGCGAGGCGCACACGCTGCGCGGCCTGGCCGGCACGGTGGGGGCCGTGGCCCTGCAGGACTGTGCCGGTCGGCTGGAAGAGGCGCTGCGCGACGCGCCGGAACAGGGCGCCGCCGTGCCGCTCCTGCTGGAGCCGGTGCGCGCCCGGCTCGGCGCGCTGGTGCAGGCCCTGCAGGCGTGGCGCGGACGGCCCTGCGGTCCGGCCGCCGAGGCCGGTGCCGGCATGGATGCCATGGCACCCGGCGCGCAGGACGCGGTGCGCTCCGCAGTGCAGCAGCTGCACGACCTGCTGCAGCGCGATGACCCGGCCGCGCGCACCTTTCTGCTGGACAATGACCGGCTCCTGCGCCAGGCCCTTGGCCCGGCATGGGCGGGTGTGCGGGGTCACATCGACCGTTTTGATTTCGAACCTGCGCTGGCGACCCTGACCGGGTGGCTGGCCCATTTCCCGCAGACGCCCGCACATCCACCCGGGCAACGCCGTACAGGGAGCCAGCATGCAACGTGACAACGTGCCCGAGCAAACCGCCGAGTGGCGCGACCGGCAGATGCCCACCGTCCTGGTGGTGGACGACACGCCCGACAACCTGGCGTTGATGTCCGAACTGCTGGGCGAGCGCTATCGCGTGAAGGTGGCCAACAGCGGCGAGCGCGCGCTCAAGGCCGCGCAGTCCGACCCCGTGCCCGACCTCGTGCTGCTCGACATCATGATGCCCGGCATGGACGGCTATGAGGTCTGCCGCCAGCTCAAGGCCAGCGCCGCCACGCACGACATCCCGGTCATCTTCCTCACCGCGCGCGCCGACACCCAGGACGAGCGCCGGGGCTTCGAGCTGGGCGCGGTGGACTACATCACCAAGCCCGTGAGTCCGCCCATCGTGCAGGCGCGCGTGCAAACACACCTGGCGCTCAAGGCCACGGCCGACTTCCTGCGCAACAAGAGCGCCTACCTGGAGCGCGAGGTGGCGCTGCGCACGCTGGAGGTGCAGGCCATCCAGGACGTGACCATCATGGCCATGGCCTCGCTGGCCGAGACGCGCGACGACGAGACCGGCAACCACGTCCGGCGCACGCAGCTCTACGTGAAGGCGCTGGCCGAGCGGCTGCGCGCGCATCCGCGCTTCGAGGCGCAGCTCGGCGGCCACATGATCGAGCTGCTCTACAAATCGGCACCGCTGCACGACATCGGCAAGATCGGCATCCGCGACAGCCTGCTGCTCAAGCCCGGCAAGCTGACCGACAGCGAGTTCGAGACCATAAAGGCGCACACCCTGCTCGGCCGCAAGGCCATCGAGGGCGCCGAGCGCCGCCTGGGCATGCGCGTGCGCTTCCTGAACGTGGCCAAGGAGATGGCCTGCAGCCACCATGAGCGCTGGGACGGCACGGGCTATCCCTTCGGCCTGGCCGGTGACGCGATTCCGATGCCGGCACGCCTCATGGCCGTGGCCGATGTGTACGACGCCATCATCAGCCAGCGCGTGTACAAGGCCGCCGGCACGCACGAGCAGGCGTGCGGCGCCATCGTGAAAGGGCGGGGCACGCAGTTCGACCCCGATGTCGCCGATGCCTTCATTGACCTCGCCGACGACTTCCAGCGCATCGCGCTGAAGTACCCGGACTGATTCAGAGGGTCAGAGGGGTACGTCTTCGGACGTGCCGGATGCGGCGTCCGTGCCGTCGCTGGCCGCTTCGTCGGCGGGCGCGTCAGCGGCCGGTTCCTCGGCGGCCTGGCGCAGCGCCGCCTTGTCGCCGGCACCGGCGAACTTGCTGTACTTGCCCAAAATCTGCACGAGCTGGCCGTAGATGCGCGGCGTGCCGGCCAGGCATTCCTTCTGCTCCAGGAAGTCGGATTCGCCCGTGAAGTTGCCGATCAGGCCACCGGCCTCGGTCACCAGCAGCGAGCCGGCGGCCACGTCCCAGATCGACAGGCCGGTTTCAAAGAAACCGTCGGTGAAGCCGGCGGCCACGTAGGCCAGGTCCAGCGCGGCCGAGCCGGGGCGGCGCAGGCCGGCGGTGCGCTGCATCACGTCGCCCATCATGGCCAGGTAGTTCTTGAAGTTGTCGCCCGGGCGGAACGGGAAGCCCGTGGAGATCAGGCACTCCTTGAGCTGGGTGCGCTTGCTCACGCGGATGCGGCGCTCGTTGAGGAAGGCGCCGCGGCCCTTGGTGGCGGTGAACAGGTCGTTGCGCGAGGGGTCGAAAATCACGGCCTGCTCGATCTTGCCGCGCACGGCCAGCGCGATGCTGACGCAGTACACGGGGAAGCCGTGGATGAAGTTGGTGGTGCCGTCCAGCGGGTCGATGATCCAGACGAATTCGGAATCCTTGGCGCCGTGCTGGCTGCCCGATTCCTCGGCCAGGATGCCGTGGCCGGGGTAGGCCGTGAGCAGCGTCTCGATGATGATCTTCTCGCTCGCGTGGTCGACCTCGGTGACGAAGTCGTTGATCTGCTTTTGCGAGATGCGCACCGATTCCACGTCGAGCGCCGCGCGGTTGATGATGGCGCCGGCGGCGCGGGCGGCCTTGATGGCCACGTTGAGCATGGGGTGCAGGTTGGACGACATAAATTGTGCAGGTATGCGCGGGCACGGCTTGTGGCGTGGCGCGCGGGCCAGGAACAGGAAAATCGCCGCCGGGCGATGCGGGCAGCGACAATAAGCGCCGGATTTTACCCGCCCCGCTCGCACAATGCACCACCGGCCCCGCCGCCCGCGCCCATGAAGACCCGTTTCATCCTCATCCAGACCAGCCATGCCGGCAATGTGGGCGCCTGCGCCCGTGCCATGAAAACCATGGGTTTCGACGACCTGGTGCTCGTGCAGCCGCGCTGGGCCAACGTGCTGCGGCGCGAGGAAACCATCCAGCGCGCCAGCGGCGCGCTCGACGTGCTGAACAACGCGCGCATCGTGGACACGCTGGACGAGGCGCTCGATGGTATCAGCCACCTGTGCGCCACGGCCATGACGCCGCGCGACTTCGGCCCGCCCACGCGCGCGCCGCGCGAGCATTTCGAGATGCTATTGAAAAAGGAGCGTGTCGCGCTTGCCCCTATTGCCCCAGAGGCCGAAAACGCTTCGGAAGCCGTGCCCCCGGCGGGCGAAGCGGGCATCGGCTTCCTGTTCGGCTCCGAGCGCTTCGGCATGGCCAACGAGGACGTGTACCGCTGCAACGTGGCGCTCTCCATCCCCACCAACCCGCAATTCGGCTCGCTCAACCTGGGCGCGGCCATCCAGGTCATCGCCTACGAGTGGCGCCAGGCGCTGGGCGGCTTTGGCGTGCAGGAGGCCACGCCGGGGCGCCAGCTCGCCGACGCGGGCCAGGTGGCCGGCATGCTGGCGCACTGGGAGCAGGCGCTCACGGCCATCGGCTTTCTCGACCCGGCCGCGCCGAAGAAGCTCATGCCGCGCCTCAACCAGCTGTTCAACCGCGCGCAACTGGGGTCCGAAGAAATCCACATCCTGCGCGGTGTCGCCAAGGCCATGATCGAGACCGCGCAGCCAAAACGCTAGACTGCACTTCCATATTCCAACAACAACCAAGCCCATGTTTGCCCGCCTGCGCTCCGACATCCAGTGCATCCTCGACCGCGACCCCGCGGCCCGCAGCACCTGGGAGGTCATCACCTGTTACCCCGGGCTGCACGCCATCTGGCTGCACCGGCCCGCGCACTGGTGCTGGACGCACGGTTTCAAGTGGCTGGGCCGCTTCATCTCGCATTGCGCGCGCTGGCTTACGGGCATCGAGATCCACCCCGGTGCCAAGGTCGGCGAGCGCGTGTTCTTCGACCACGCCATGGGCGTGGTGGTGGGCGAGACGGCCGAGATCGGCGACGGCTGCACCATTTACCAGGGCGTCACGCTGGGCGGCACCTCGCTCTACAAGGGTGCCAAGCGCCACCCTACGCTGGGCAAGGACGTGGTGGTCAGCGCCGGCGCCAAAGTGCTGGGCGGCTTCGAGGTGGGCGATGGCGCCAAAATAGGCTCCAACGCCGTGGTCATCAAGCCGGTGCCGGCCGGCGCCACGGCCGTGGGCATCCCGGCGCGCATCATTCCGAGCAAAAAAGGCGAAAGCGCCGACGTGACCGAGGCGGCGCCGAAGTTCACCGCCTACGGCATCACCCAGGAAGACGACCCGGTGAGCCAGGCGCTGCGCGGCCTGATCGACTCGGCCTCGGGCCAGGAGCACCAGATCGCCCTGCTGTGGAAGGCGATCGAGACCCTGTCGGCCCGCCAGGCCGCCACGGGCACCCCCGGCGACTGCGTGCCCTGCGATGCGGCGCGCGAGGAACATTTCGAGCGGGACAAGCTGGACCAGTTGGTCGGCAAGTAGGCGGCGCAGGCGCTGCCAGAAAGGCTGCGAATGAACACCAAGCCCTACCCCGTGCCCGGGAACGAGGCCGAGCGCAACCAGGCGCTGCTGAGCTACCGCATCCTGGACACGCAGCCCGAGGTTGCTTTCAACGAACTGGGCGAGATCGCCGCGCAGATTTGCGGTTGCGCGGTGTCCTATGTGTCCTTCATCCACGAGGACCGCTTCTGGTTCAAGGCCAAGTACGGCCTGCCCACCGAGTTCACCGGCTGCCCGCGCGAGATCGCGTTCTGCTCGGTCACCGTCTGCGGCTCGGAGCTGGTGCTGGTGGAAGACCTGGCGCAGGACGCGCACTACAAGGACTTCTACTACGTCCTGAACGAGCCGTTCATGCGCTTTTACTGCGCCATGCCGCTGATCACGCCCGAGGGCTACGCGCTGGGCACCATCTGCGTGATGGATTTCGCGCCGCGCGTGCTCACCACGGGGCAGCAGGAGGCCTTGAAGCGCCTGGCACAGCAGGTGGTAAGCATCCTGGAGCACCGGCGGCGCATGATCGAACTGGACGAGATCGTGCGCGACCTGGACCGCGCCCACCAGGACCTGGCCGCCGAAAAGGCCCAGGGCGACGCGCTGCTGCACCGCATTCTGCCGCTGACCATTGCCGAGGAGCTGCGGGCCAATGGCGCGGTGCTGCCGCGCTTTCACCCGGCGGCGTCGATCCTGTTCGCCGACATCAAGGGGTTCACGGCCATGGCCGAGCGCATGGAGCCGCGCATGCTGGTGGGCATGCTGGAGCGCTATTTCGCCGCGCTGGACACGGTGGCCGAACAGCACGGCCTGGAGAAAATCAAGACCATTGGCGACGCCTACCTGGCCGTGGCCGGCGTACCGCGCGCGGACCGCCACCACGCGGTGCATGCCTGCCTGGCGGCACTGGGCATGCTGGAGGCGGTGGCGCGCCTGCGGGCCGAGCGCGAACGCCTGCGGCTGCCTTTTTTCGAGCTGCGCATCGGCGTGCATGCCGGGGCCGTGATCGCCGGCACCATCGGCGAGAAGCGCTTCACCTACGACATCTGGGGCGATGCGGTGAACACCGCCGCCCGGGTGGAAAGCCATGGCGAGGCCGGGCGTGTCAACATCAGCGAGCCGGTGCACTTCCACGTGCAGCGCTACTTTGTCTGCACGCCGCGCGGTGCGCTGGAGGTGAAGAACAAATCGCAGTCCATCGGCATGGTCTTCCTGGACCGGCTCCAGCCCGAGTTCTCCGAGGACGGGCAGGGCTACCGGCCCAATGCGCGCATGCGGGCCCTGTTGGCGGGGCCCGGGGTGGCGTGACTACCGGGTGCGGATGGCGCTCTTGGGCCGGAAGGCCTTGCACACCGCGTCGTGCGTTTCCAGGTACGGCCCGCCGATGAGGTCGATGCAGTAGGGCACGGCGGCGAAGATGCCCGGCACGATCTGCGTGCCCTCGGCATCCTTCAGGCCCTCCAGCGTCTCGGCGATGGCCTTGGGCTGGCCGGGCAGGTTGATGATGAGGCTGTTGCCGCGGATCACCGCCACCTGGCGCGAGAGGAGGGCCGTGGGCACGAACTTCAGGCTGATCTGGCGCATCTGCTCGCCAAAACCCGGCATCTCCTTGTGCGCCACGGCCAGCGTGGCCTCGGGCGTCACGTCGCGCAGGGCCGGGCCGGTGCCACCGGTGGTCAGCACCAGGCTGCAGCCTTCGTCGACCAGGGCGATCAGCGTGGCGCTAATGCTGTCCTGCTCGTCGGGGATCAGGCGCGGCTCGAAGGCGATGGGGTTCTGCAGCGCGCGCGTGAGCCAATCCTGCAGCGCGGGCAGGCCTTTGTCTTCATAGACGCCGCTGCTGGCGCGGTCGCTGATGGAGACGATGCCGATCTTCACCGGCGCGTGCGCCGATGCCTCAGTCATCGCCATCCTCCGCGCCATCGTCGGCTTCGGGCGCCTCGGCGGCGATACCGCTGATCTGCGCGCGCACCAGCGCGAACAGCTCGCGGTAGGCGCGGCCCTTGCGGGGGGCCTGGCCCTGCGATTCGGCGACGGCGGCTTCGTGTGCGCCGGGCGCGTCTTTGCGCGCCTGGCGGATCAGGGCGCGCAGTTGCTGGATGTCGGTGCCGGGGTAGAGGTCGATCCACTCGGCCTGGGCGCCGTCCTGGGCGATCAGGCGGTCGCGCCAGTGCTCGGCCTGGTGCAGGGCGAGCTTTTCCTTGGCCGAGCCGTTGCGCTGCTCGTCCAGCGCGTCGCGCACGGCCTGCACCACCTCGGGTTCGAGCTTGCGCATGAGCTTGCCGACGAACTGCATCTGGCGGCGTTTGCCCTCGAAGTTGGTGATGCGTTTGGCTTCCGCCAGGGCGTCTGCCAGCTTGTCGGACAGGCCCAGGCGGTTGAACAGGTCGCTGCGCAGGGTCAGCAGCTCCTTGCCCAGGTCCTGCAACTCGTCGCTCTCGCGTTTGAGTTCGGTGCGGCTGGCGTCCTGGGTGCCTTTGAGTTCGGCCTTGAGCTGCAGGTCGAGTTCGCTGCCTTCGGCAACGAACTGGCCTTTCACGAAGTAGCCTTTTTTGGGTTTGCGTGACATGGTGGAATTCGGGGGGAATGGGGTGGCGGGCGCGGGCTCTTGCGCCGCGCCGGGCGGTTGCCACTGCGGCAAGTATCATAGCCGTCGCCATGAACCATACGCATTCCTCCGCCGACGCGGGCTTCAGCTATTCCCGCCCGTTTTTTGAACAACTCGTGGACCAGGCCCTGGCGCATGCCCAGAAGCTCGGCGCCACCGATGCCGGCGCCGAGGCCTCCGAGGGCTGCGGCCTGTCCGTGGGGGTGCGCAAGGGCGAGCTGGAAACCGTGGAGCGCAACCGCGACAAGTCGCTCGGCGTGACGGTCTACATCGGCCACCGGCGCGGCAATGCCAGCACCTCGGACTTCTCCGGCGCCGCCATCGAGCGCACGGTGCAGGCCGCCTACGACATCGCCCGCTTCACCGCCGAAGACCCCGTGGCCGGCCTGCCCGATGCCGACGACATCGCCCCGCCCGCGAGTCACCGCGATCTCGACCTGTTCCACCCCTGGGCGATCACCAGCGAAGAGGCCGCCCGCATGGCGCTCGAATGCGAGGCCGCCGCCTTCGCCACCGGCAAGCGCATCACCAACAGCGAGGGCGCGGCAGTGTCGGCGCAGCAAAGCCATTTCTTCAGCGCGCACACGCGGGGCTTCCGGGGCGGCTACGCCACCTCGCGCCACAGCCTGTCGGTCGCACCCATCGCCTCGCTGCCCGGCCGCAACGGCGAGATGCAGCGCGACGCCTGGTACAGCTCGCAGCGCTGCGCGGACGAGCTGTCCTCGCCGGCCGCCGTGGGCCGCTATGCCGCGCAGCGCGCGCTCAGTCGCCTGGGCAGCCGCAAGATCGCCACCACCGAATGCCCGGTGCTGTTCGAATCGTCCCTGGCCGCCGGTCTGCTCGGCGCCTATGTGCAGGCCACGAGCGGCGGCGCGCTGTACCGCAAGAGCAGCTTCCTGCTCGACTCGCTGGGCAAGCCGGTGTTTCCCAAGCACATCGACATCCTCGAAGACCCCTTCATCCTGCGCGGCAAGGGCAGCTCGCCGTTCGACGAGGAAGGCGTGCGCGTGCAGCCCCGCAAGGTGGTGGACGCCGGGCGCGTGGAGGGCTACTTCCTCAGCAGCTACTCGGCGCGCAAGCTGGGCATGAAGACCACGGGCAACGCGGGCGGCTCGCACAATCTGGTGCTCGCCTCGCGCCGCACCAAGAAGGGCGATGACCTCGAAGCCATGCTGAAGAAGCTGGGCACCGGCCTGTTCGTCATCGAACTCATGGGCCAGGGCGTGAACTACGTGACCGGCGACTACTCGCGCGGCGCCAGCGGTTTCTGGGTGGAGAACGGCCAGATCGCCTTCCCCGTGCACGAGATCACCATCGCCGGCAACCTCAAGACCATGCTCAAGGGCATCGAGGCCGTGGGCGCCGACGCCTATGCCTACGGCGCCAAGACGGTGGGCTCGGTGCTCATCAACCGCATGAAGGTGGCGGGGAGCTGATCCGCTGCCCGCGCACGGCGGGCATGGTTGAAAAATGGCTGCAGCGCTTGATGGTAAAGCGCATGCAGCTATTTTTTTGATAGCTATCGGGCTGGCGTGACCTGGCTCACGCCAAGTGCTTTCGGAGGAACTCCAGCGTGCGCCCCCAGGCCTGCTGCGCGGCCGCCGCATCGTAGCGCGGTGTGGTGTCGTTGTTGAAACCGTGCTGCGTGCCCGGGTAGTGGTGCACGGCGAACGGCACGCCGGCCGCCTTGAGCGCGGCCTCGTAGGCGGGCCAGGCGGCGTTGATGCGCTCGTCCACGGCGGCCAGGTGCACCAGCAGCGGCGCCTTGACCTGGGCGGCGTCCTCGGGCGCGGGGCTGTTGCCGTAGAACGGCACGGCGGCCCGCAGGCCGGGCAGGCACGTGGCCAGCCAGTGCACCACGCCGCCACCGTAGCAAAAGCCCACGGCGCCCAGCTGGCCGTTGCCATCGGCGCGTTGGCGCAGCCAGGCGGCGCTGGCCAGGAAGTCCTCGCGCGTCCGGGCCTGGTCGAGCTGGGCGAAGGCGGCACGGGCCTGGTCCTCGTCGCCGGGGTAGCCGCCCAGCGGCGTGAGCGCGTCGGGCGCCAGGGCCATGAAGCCGTCGAGCGCGAGGCGGCGCGTGATGTCCTCGATGTGCGGGTTCAGCCCCCGGTTTTCGTGGACCACGAGCACCAGCGGCAGCGGGGCGCTGCCTGCCGACGCGGGCCGCGCCAGGTAGCCGTTGACGCTGCCATGGCCGGCCGGGGAGGGGATGGCCACTTTCTCCGTCTGGAGCCGTGTGTCGTCGGGCCGCACCTGCTGGCCGGCGGCGAAGTTGGGGCTCAGCGCGGCCAGCAGACCGGCCGCCGTGGCGCCGGCCTTGGCGAAGCGCTGGGCCTGGTGCAGGAAACCCCGGCGGTCGAGTTCGCCGTGCACATAGGCGTCGAAAAGAACCAGCAGTTCCTGGTCGAAATCCTGGGCGGTGAGGCGTGTGGGCATGGGGGCTCCTGCAGAGATCGAAAAACCCTTGCGCACGGGGCAGCCGGCCGGTGTGCGCGCAGGCGCTCAGCGCCGCATTGGAGCGGTGTGCGCGTGGTTTGTCCCGGGGACGGGCAATGGTGGGGCGCAGTGCAGGGGTATCAGTACGCCGCGCCCGGGCTGTGCGGCAATGGTGCATGGGCGTTGAAGCGCGCGCGCAGCTGCCGCGCCGCGTGGGCGAACAGCAGCACATCCACGCCCACGGCCACGAAGGTGCAGCCCAGCTCCAGGTAGCGCTGGGCCAGCGCCGGGTCGGAGGTGAGGATGCCCGCCGCCTTGCCGCTGGCGACGATGGTGCCGATGGCGTTCTCGATGGCGGCCTGCACCTCGGGGTGGCCGGGGTTGCTGCGGTGGCCCATGGAGGCCGACAGGTCCGCCGGGCCGATGAAGACGCCGTGCACCCCGTCCACCGCGCAGATCTCTTGCAGGTTGCGCATGGCGGTCACCGTCTCGGCCTGCACCAGCAGGCAGATCTCGTCGTCGGCCACCTCCATGTAGTCGGCGCGGGCCGTCCACAGCGAGGAGCGCGCCACGGCGCTGCCCACGCCGCGCACGCCGCGTGGCGGGTACTGCGTGGCCGCGGCGATGGCGCGCGCCTGTTCGGCGGTGTCCACCATGGGCACGAGCAGCGATTTGGCGCCGATGTCCAGCACCTGCTTGATGAGCGCCGTCTCGCCCTGCGGCACGCGCACCACGGCATGCGAACCGGGATGGCCCTGGATGGCCTGCAGCGCCGCGAGCGTGCTGCGCAGGTCGTTGGGGGCGTGTTCGCCATCGATCAGCAGCCAATCGTAGCGGGCCGTGGCGGCCACTTCGGCGAGGTACGGGTCGGCCATGGAGAGCCACAGGCCGATCTGGGGCTGGCGGGCGGCGAGGGCGGTCTTGAAGGGGTTGTGCGCGGGCATGGGGATGTTCCGGTTCTGGGGAGGGGTGGATCAGCAGGCGGTCAGGCGTAGCTTTCAAGGATGGTGTGGTCCAGGCCAGGGGCACCGCCGCTCAAGGGGTGTCGTCAATCCAGTCCGCCTTGGCAGATGTACTTGGTGTGCAGGTAGTCGTCAAGGCCGTGGGTGGAGCCTTCGCGGCCATAGCCCGATTCCTTCACGCCGCCGAACGGTGCGGCTTCGGTAGAAATCGCGCCCTCGTTGACGCCCACGATACCCGTCTCCAGTGCATCCGCCACGCGCCAGATGCGGCGCACATCCTGGCTGTAGAAGTACGCGGCCAGGCCAAAGGGTGTGTCGTTGGCGGCGGCGATCACTTCGGCCTCGTCGGAGAACACCGTGAGCGGCGCCACGGGGCCAAAGGTTTCCTCGCAGGCGCAGGCCATGCTGGCATCGGCGCCGGTGAGCACCGTGGGGGCGTAGTAGGTGGGGCCAAGATCGGTCAGGCGCTGGCCGCCCGTGAGCACCTTGGCGCCCTTGGCGACGGCATCCTGCACATGGCGCTCGATCTTCTCTACCGCGCGGTCGTTGATCATGGGGCCGATCTGCGAGGCCGGGTCACTGGCCGGGCCGACCTTGAGCGCGCCCACGCGGGCGGCGAGCCGGGTGGCGAAGGCGTCGTGCACCTTGGCATGCACGAAAACGCGGTTGGGGCAGACGCAGGTCTGGCCGCCGTTGCGGAACTTGGCGGCCATGAAGCCGTCCACGGCCGCGCCGATGTCGGCATCCTCGAACACGATGAAGGGCGCGTTGCCGCCCAGCTCCAGCGAGAGTTTCTTGAGCGTGTCGGCGCTGCGGCGCGCCAGGTGCTTGCCCACGGGGGTGGAGCCGGTGAAGGTGATCTTGCGCACGCGGGCATCGTCGAGCCACAGGTCCACCACCTCGGGCGTCTTCTCGCGCGAGGCGGTCACGATGTTCAGCACACCAGGCGGCACGCCCGCCTCGTGCGCCAGCAGCACCAGCGCGAGCGAGGTCAGCGGCGTGTCCTCAGCCGGTTTGCAGACCACGGTGCAGCCCGCCGCCAGCGCGGGGGCGATCTTGCGCGCGATCATAGCGGCCGGGAAGTTCCACGGCGTGATGGCGGCCACCACGCCCACGGGCTCCTTGAGCGCGAACATGCGCCGGCCGGGCAGGGGCGCGGGGATGACCTCGCCGTTCATGCGCGTGGCTTCTTCGGCGAACCACTCGATGTAGCTGGCGGCGTAGGCCACCTCGCCCTTGCCCTCGGCCAGGGGCTTGCCCTGCTCCAGGGAGATGAGCGTGCCCAGGTCGTCCTGGTGCGCCATCACCAGGTCGTTCCAGCGCTTGATGATGGCCGCGCGTTGCTTGGCTGGCAGCTTGCGCCAGGCGGGGAAGGCGGCATGGGCCGCATCGAGCGCGGCACGCGCCTCGGCGGCGCCGCTGTCGGGCACGGCGGTGATGACGGCGCCGGTGGCGGGGTCGGTCACGTCCAGCCGGGCGGCGCTCGCAGCGGCCGTCCACTGGCCAGCGATGAAGTTGGCGCTGCGCACGAGTTCGGTGCGAGAGAGGGTCAGGGGCATGGTGCGGAGGGTTTGAATGAAATTGGCTGCTGGCGCTTATCTATCAAGCGCTATAAGCTATTGTTTTTGTAGCAATCGTCATGAAACGATGCCCAGGTGCCAGGGCACGAACTCGTGGTCGCCCAAGCCCAGTTGCTCGCTCTTGGTCTGCTCGCCGCTGGCGTGGCGCAGGATCTGCTCGAAAATCTTCTGGCCCAGCTCGGGCACCGTGAGTTCGCCGTCGATCACCACGCCGCAGTTGATGTCCATGTCCTCTTCCAGGCGCGTGAACATCGGCGTGTTGCTCGCGAGCTTGATGGTCGGCGCGGGCTTGCTGCCGAACATGGAGCCGCGCCCGGTGGTGAAGCAGATGAGCTGCGCGCCGCTGGCGATCTGGCCGGTGGAGGCCACGGGGTCGTAGCCAGGCGAGTCCATGAACACGAAGCCGTGCTCGGTGATGGGTTCGGCGTATTCGTACACCGCGCGCAGCGGCGTGGTGCCGCCCTTCATGGCGCTGCCCAGCGACTTCTCGAAGATGTTGGCCAGGCCGCCGGCCTGGTTGCCGTGGCCCACCACGCCGTTGAATTGCGCGTTCTGGCCGGCGGTGTAGCGCTCCCACCAGGCGAGGCGGTCGAGCAGCTTCTGGCCGACCTCGGGCGTGATGGCACGGCGTGTAAGCATGAACTCCACGCCGTGGATCTCGGGCGTCTCGCTCAGGATGGCCGTGCCGCCGTGGCGCACCAGGATGTCCATGGCCGCGCCCAACGCGGGGTTGGCGGTGATGCCCGAAAAGCCGTCCGAGCCGCCGCACTCCAGGCCGATCTTGAGGTGGCTGGCGCTCACCGTGCTGCGCCGCGCGGCGTTGGCCTCGGGCAGCATGGATTCGATGGCGGCGATGCCCGCCGCGATGGTGGCGCGCGTGCCACCCACGTCCTGCATCACCAGCGTGCGCATGAGCTTGCCTTCCTGCAGACCCTGCGATTCCACCAGCGAGGCGACCTGGTTGCGCTCGCAGCCCAGGCCCACGATGAGCACGCCCGCGAGGTTGGGGTGGCGCGCGTAGCCGGCCAGCGTGCGGCGCAGCACGTCGAAATGTTCGCTGGGCGAGGACATGCCGCAGCCGCTGGTCTGCGCGAACGCTGCCACGCCGTCCACGTTCGGGAACGCGGCCAGCCGTTCGGGCGTGAAATGCGCGGCGATGTTCTTGATGACGGTGGCTGAGCAGTTCACCGACGACAGGATGCCGATGAAGTTGCGCGTGCCCACGCCGCCATCGGCGCGCACAAAGCCCTGGAAGGTGGCGCGCTGGTCCTCGGGCACGTAGTCCACGGGCTGCACATCGGCGCCGAAGGCCGGATCGCGGTAATAGTCCACCAGCTGCAGGTTGTGGCTGTGCACGTAGTCACCGGGCTCCAGGTCGCGCGTGGCGACGCCGATCACGGTGTCGTACTTCTTGACCTGCTCGCCCGCGGCGATGCGGCGCGCGGCGATCTTGTGGCCCGCAGGCACCTGGGCGCGCGTGCGCACGCCCAGTTCGGGAATCTCCTGGCCCAGCGCCAGCGCGGTCTTGGCGACCAGCACGTTGTCGTGGGGGTGCAGGTGCAGCAGGGGGCTGGAGAGCAGGGTGGGGGCCGTGGGGGCGTTCATCAGGGGCCTTGTCATCAAAAAGGCGCGCTCCATGCGGAGCGCGCGGGGATCAACTCTTCATCAGCTCGCGCAGCTTGAGCTTCTCGATGAGCACGGTCTCCTTGGCGTAGACCGTGTTCACGTACTTCTCGTAGTCCGGGCCGTCCAGGTACAAAAGCGGCGCATCGAGCTTGTCGGCCACGGCCTTGAATTCGGGGCTGGCCACGGCCTGCTTGAAGGCGTCGCGCAGCTTGGCGGCCACGGCCGGGTCCAGGCCCCTGGGCGCGCCGATGCCGTTCGGGGCATCCACCACCACGTCGTAGCCGGACTCGCGCAGCGTGGGCACGTCCTTGAAACGGGCGGTGCGCTGCTCGCCCCAGGTGGCCAGGAGGCGCAGCTTGCCGGACTCCACATGCGGCGCCCACGAGCTGGAGTCGGCCAGCGCATCCACATGGCCGCCCAGCACGCCCTGCAGCGCCTCGGCGCCGCCCTTGTAGGGCACGTGGTTGAGCTGGATGCCCGCCACGCTGGCGAACTCTTCCATGCCCACATGCGTGGCGCCGCCCACGCCCGCATGGGCGTAGCTCACCTTGCCGGGGTGGGCCTTGGCGTAGGCCACGAAGTCCTTGAGCGTCTTGAACGGCGAGCTGGCCGGCACCGCGAGGCCGAAGGTCTGGCCCGAGGTGCGGGCGAGGTAGGTGAAGTCCTTGCGTGGGTCCGCCTGCAGCGTGCCCAGCTGCGAAAAGCGCGTGACCGAGATCGGGATCTGGCCGATGGTGTAGCCGTCGGGCTTGGCCGAAGCCAGTGCCTTGGAACCGATCATGCCGGAGGCACCCGCCTTGTTCTCCACCGCGATGCTCTGGCCCAGGATGCGCCCGGCCACGGTGCACAGCGTGCGCATGGACTGGTCGGCCGTGCCGCCCGCGGGCCAAGGGCAGATGAAGGTGATGGGGCGCTCGGGCCAGGCCTGCGCGAACAGGCCGTGGGATGTGGCGGCCAAGGCGCCGGCGCTCAAGGTGCCCAGCACAAACTGGCGCCGTGCGATGCGGGGTGTCTGCATGTCTTTGTCTCCGTGGGTCGTTATGCGTTCGGGCTCCATTGTTGAAAATCGTCGCATAACAATCCAATGAAGATGTCGACTCTCTTCATTGCAAATTAGTTATGAAAAAATGACCTCTTCAAGACCTCTTTTCCTGCATTCACCAAGGCTCCACGATGGCACAGATTGACCGTGTTCTGCGCAGCAACCTCAAGTTGAGGCATTTGCAGATGCTGGTGGCGCTGGACCAGTTTCGCCACCTGGGCCGTGCGGCCGAGTTTCTGTCGGTCACGCAGCCGGCGGTTTCCAAGACGTTGGCCGAGATCGAGGGCATGTTCGGCCTGCCGCTGTTCGTGCGCTCCACGCGCGGCACCGAGCCCACACCGGCCGGCGCGAGCGTGGTGCGCTTTGCGCGCTCGGTGCTGGCGGGCTACGAGCGCACGCGCGACGAGATCGCTGCCGAGGCCAGCGGGGCCGCCGGCCGCAGCAGCGTGGGCGCCATGGTGGTGGCCACGCCGGTGCTGCTGGCGCAGGCGGTGGAGCGGCTCAAGGCGCGCTCCCGCCACACCACGGTGCTGATCGAGGAGGGCGATCTCACGCGTCTGTTGCCCAAGCTGCGCCTGGGTGAGTTGGACCTGTTCGTGGGGCGGCTGGAGCCCGGCTATGCCGCGCCCGACCTGGAAACCGAGGCGCTTTACCAGGACCCCATGGTGGCCGTGGTGCACCCTGCGCACCCGCTGGCCCGCAAGCCCAAGGTGCTGTGGGCCGATGTGGCGGAGCAGCCCTGCGTGATGCCTCCGCCCTGGGCGTCGCTGCGGGTGAAGCTGGAGCAGCAGTTCTTTGCGCACGGCCTGCACCCGCCGGCCGACATCGTCGAGTCGGCCTCGTTCCTGTCGCAGATCAGTTTTTTGCAGCAGCGCGGTGCCGTGACCTTCATGGCGCGCACGGTGGCGCAGCATTTTTCGGGGCAGGGGATGGTGGCGGTGCTCAAGCTGCCGGTGGCGGTGGAACTGCCACCGGTGGGCCTGATCACGCTGCGCGGGCAGCGCCTGACGCCGGTCACGGCGCTGCTGGTGGAGTGCCTGCGGCAGGTCGCCACGGAGTGTGCGGCACCGCCTGCGCGCCGGCGGTGAGGGCCGCTACCTCTGCCTCCACGAGGACGCTGCCATCCCGTCTTCAACGTGGATAAAAATAGCCGCTAATGCTTGGTGTTCAAGCCCTGGCAGCTATTGAATTGGGAGTGAGCCTGCCACTCAGGGCAGGCCTCAGTCCTCAACCTCTGGCGACCACCGTCGCGATCGCCTCGCCCACCTGCGTGGTGTTGGCCGTGCCGCCCAGGTCCGGCGTGCGGGGGCCGTTCTTGATGACCTCTTCAATGGCCGCCACGATGGCATCGTGCGCCGCGCGGCCCGCGCCCTGGCCGTGGGTGAGGAAGTCCAGCATCAGCGCGCCCGACCAGATCATGGCGATGGGGTTGGCGATGTTCTTGCCATGAATGTCGGGTGCCGAGCCGTGCACGGGCTCGAACAGGCTGGGGAAGCTGCGTTCGGGGTTGAGGTTGGCCGAAGGCGCCAGGCCGATGGTGCCGGTGGTGGCAGGGCCCAGGTCGGACAGAATGTCGCCGAACAGGTTGGTGGCGGCCACCACGTCGAAGCGGCCAGGTTGCAGCACGAAGCGCGCGGTGAGGATGTCGATGTGCTGCTTGTCCAGCGTGACTTCGGGGTAGCTCTGGGCCACGTCGTCGGCGCGCTGGTCCCACCAGGGCATGCTGATGGCGATGCCGTTGCTCTTGGTGGCCAGCGTCACGTGCTTCTTGGGGCGGCTCTGGGCCAGGTCGAAGGCGAACTTCAGCAGGCGGTTGGCGCCATGGCGCGAGTAGACCGATTCCTGGATGACGATTTCGCGGTCCGTGCCCTCGTACATGATGCCGCCGAGCGCGGTGTATTCGCCCTCGGTGTTCTCGCGCACCACGTAGTAGTCGATGTCACCGGGCTTGCGGCCCGCCAGCGGGCAGGGCACGCCCTCGAACAGGCGCACGGGGCGCAGGTTGATGTATTGGTCGAACTCGCGGCGGAACTTGAGGAGGGACCCCCACAGCGAGATGTGGTCGGGCACGGTGGCCGGCCAGCCCACGGCGCCGAAGAAGATGGCGTCCATGCCCGAGAGCTGTGCCTTCCAGTCGTCCGGCATCATCTTTCCGTGGGCGGCGTAGTAGTCGCAACTGGCCCAGTCGATGGTGGTGGTTTCCAGTTCGATGCCAAAGCGCGCTGCGGCTGCCTGCACCACGCGCAGGCCTTCGGGCATCACTTCCTTGCCGATGCCGTCGCCGGCGATGAGGGCGATCTGGTGCTTTTTCTGCTGCTGGGTCATGGTGTGTGTCCTTGGAGTTGGGGGGCTCGACGGTGGGTGGCCCGGTGGCGCCATTGTTTCCAACGCCCTTGAAAACTACAATCGGCCCACTGTGTCTTCATTATTCACAAATCGTGCATAAAACCCCGGCGGCCGATGATTTGCGCGTGTTCACGGCCGTGGTGCGCAAGGCCAGCTTTGGCGGCGCCGCCACCGAGCTGGGCACGTCACCCGCCTATGTGAGCAAGCGCATCCGCTTGCTGGAGCAGGATCTCCAGGTCAAATTGCTGCATCGCACCACCCGCCGCGTGGCCGTGACGGAGGAGGGCGAGCGCGTGTTCCACTGGGCGCTGCGCATCCTCGACGACATGGACCAGCTCCTGCAGGAAGTGGCCGTGACCCGGCGCGAGCCGCGTGGCCTGCTGCGCGTGAGCTGCAGCTTCGGCTTTGGCCGCCAGGTGGTGGCGCCCATGCTGTCGCAACTGGTGGAGCGCCACCCCGGCCTGCAGGTGCGGCTGGAGGTGTTCGACCGGCTGGTGGACGTGGCGGGCGAGGGCTTCGACCTTGACGTGCGCATTGGCGACGAGATCGCCCCGCACCTGATCGCGCGGCGCCTGGCCGACAACCACCGCGTGCTCTGCGCGGCCCCGGCCTACCTGGCGCGGCGCGGCGTGCCGCGCGCGCTGGCCGAGCTGCCGGCGCACGACTGCCTGGTGATCAAGGAGCGCGACCACCCGTTCGGCGTGTGGCGCCTGCGCAGCGGCGCCCAGGAGCAGACGGTGAAGGTGCGCGGACCGCTCTCGGCCAACCACGGCGAGATGGTGGTGCAATGGGCCGTGGACGGCCGGGGCATCGTGCTGCGCTCGCTGTGGGACGTGGCGCCGCTGCTGCGCGCCGGCCAGCTCGTGCAGGTGCTGCCCGAGTGGCGCCAGGAGGCCAACATCTGGGCCGTGTACCCCACGCGGCTGGAGCGTTCGGCCAAGGTGCGGGTGTGTGTGGAGTTCCTGCAGGAGCACTTTCGCGCGCACGGGGCCGGTGCCCGGGAGGGCGCGCCATGACGGCCCCCGCATGGGCCGCCGTGCTGCCGCCCGAGAGCCTGGCCGTGCTGGCGGCGGCCACCTGGGCCGGGGCCAGCCTGTTCTCGGCCACGGCCTCGGCGCGCATGGGGGCGTTCGCCTTCACGCGCTGGCGCATGGTGTTCGCTGCGCTGCTGCTGGGCGGCATCGTGCTTGCCACGGGCAGCTGGCGCAGCCTGGGACCCGAGGCGCTGGGCCTGCTGGTGCTGTCGGGCGTGATCGGCATCTTCGTGGGCGACACGGCGTTGTTCGCCTGCATGAACCGGCTCGGGCCCCGGCGTGCCGGCATTCTGTTTGCCACGCATGCGCTGTTCTCGGCGCTGCTGGCGGCGCTGTTCCTGGGCGAGTCGATCACCGGCTGGGCCCTGGTGGGCAGCGGCATGCTGGTGGGCGGCGTCATGGCGGCCATCGCCTTCGGCAAGCGCGGAGACGATGAACACCACTGGGAGGCCACGCGCGGTCGCCTCGCCGTGGGCATCATGCTGGGCCTGCTGTCGGCGTTGGGGCAGTCCGTGGGCACGCTGATCCTCAAGCCCGCGATGGAGAGCGGCCTGGACCCGGTGGCCGGCTCGGCCGTGCGCATGGCGGCGGGCTTTGCGAGCCATGCGCTGCTCTGGCTCACGGGCTGGCGCGCCACGCGCGTGCAGCAGCCGCTGCAGTGGCGGGACCTGGCCTACACCTTTGCCAGCGCGGCCTTGGCGTTGGCGCTGGGCATGACGCTGATCCTCAAGGCGCTGCAGCACGGCAGCGCCGGGCTGGTGGGCATGCTTTCCTCGGTCACACCCGTGATCCTGCTGCCCTTGCTGTGGTGGCGGCTGGGGCGACGCCCGGCGGCGGGCGCCTGGTGGGGCGCCGCGCTGGCCGTGGCCGGGTGCGCGCTGATCCTAGGGCGCGTTTAGACCACTGCCAGCACCGGCCGCCGTCAGGCGGAAAACACCTTGATCGCGTCGAGCAGGCGGCGCGCCTGCTCGCTCATGCTGCTGGCGGCGGCGCTGCTTTGCTCGACCATGGCGGCGTTCTGCTGCGTCATGTCGTCGAGCTGGGCCACGGCCTGGCCGACCTGCGAGATGCCGATGCTCTGCTCCCTGGTGGCGGCGGTGATCTCGGCGATCAGGTCGTTGACGCGGCGGACCTGGCTGACCACTTCCTTCATGGTCTGCCCGGCGCTGGTCACGAGGCGCGAGCCGTCCTCGACCTTGTCCACCGAAGCGGCGATCAGTGCCTTGATCTCCTTGGCCGCCTCGGCGCTGCGCCCGGCCAGGCTGCGCACCTCGCTGGCCACCACGGCGAAGCCCCGGCCCTGCTCACCGGCGCGCGCCGCTTCCACGGCGGCGTTGAGCGCCAGGATGTTGGTCTGGAAGGCGATGCCGTCGATCACGCCGATGATGTCGGCGATCTTGCGGCTCGAATCCGAGATCAGGGCCATGGTGGACACCACGTTCGACACCTCTTCCCCGCCCTTGGCCGCCACCTGGGTGGCGGTCTGGGCGAGTTGGCTGGCCTGCTGCGCGGAGTCCGAGTTCTGCCGCACGGTGGCGGTCTGCTGCTCCATGGCGGCGGCGGTCTGCTCCAGGCTGGAGGCCGTCTGTTCCGTGCGGCTGGAGAGGTCGTTGTTGGCGGTGGCGATCTCGTGGCTGGCCATCTGCACGCCGGAAACCTGCTCGTGCACATCGGACACCAGGGACTGCAGGTTCAGCCCGGACTGGTTGATGGCGCGCGCGAGCAGCCCGATTTCGTCGCAGCGGTTGAGGCCGGGGGCGTCATGGGCTTCACCGCTGGCCACCCGTTGCGCCGAGTCCAGGATGTTCCCCAGGGGGGTGGTGATCTGCGCCTCGATGAACAGGTCGCACAGCAGCAGGCCCACCAGCAGGGCGGCGGCCATGCCCGCCAGCGCGCCGCCGCCCAGCCCGGACAGTGCCAGGGCCGTGCCGAGCACGGCGCCCAGGGCCAGCAGCGGCAGGCGCACGCGCCAGGCCGTGGGCAGCAGCTGCAGGGCACTGGCCCAGCGCATCAGGCCGGTGCGCACGATCAGCCCGCGGTGGAACGCCAGCCCGGTGGCGCGGCCTTCACGGAAGCGGCGGTGCAGTGCCTCGGTGGCCTGCACATCGGCCCGCGAAGGCTGGGTGCGCACCGACAGGTAGCCCACGACCTGTCCATTGCGGCGCATGGGCGCGGCGTTGGCGCGCACCCAGTAATGGTCGCCATCCTTGCGGCGGTTTTTGACCAGTGCCGTCCAGGACTGCCCTTGCTGGAGGCTTTTCCACATGTCGGCAAAGGCCTCGGGGGGCATGTCCGGGTGGCGCACCAGGTTGTGCGGCTGGCCCACCAGCTCGTCCAGGTCAAAACCGCTGGTGCGGATGAAGGCCGCGTTGGCGTAGCTGATGCGGCTTTTGGTGTCGGTGGTCGAGAGCAGGGTTTCTGCGGGAGGGAACTGGTACTCGCGCTGCGTGATGGGCTGGTTGTTTCTCATTGAAGGCCTGTAGTGGAGTCGCGGGAAGGAGGTATACCGGTACACGCTGGCAGGTATCACGATACCATTGGAAACAAGTAGCGATTCCCTGGGTGCGTCTGGGGCTTTTGCCGTCCATCCGGATGGGTCCGGGGTGCGGCCACGGGCGGGGTGCGGGGCCGTGGAGGCCCGCCGGCAGGCGGCGGGCAGGGGGGAGAGGGGTGCGTGGCGGTGCAGACCGCCACGGAGGGGACGAATGCCCCGGAGCGTGTCAGCCCGCGAGCGCGGCCTTCACGGCGGCGGACACCTGGCCCATGTCGGCCTTGCCCGCCAGGCGGGTCTTGACCACGCCCATGACCTTGCCCATGTCGCCGGGGCCGGAGGCGCCCAATTCGGCCACGATGGCCTTCACGGCGGCCAGCGTTTCCTCGGCGGACATGCGCTCGGGCAGGTAGGCCTGCAGCACGGCCATCTCGGCCTTTTCCTTGTCGGCCAGGTCCTGGCGGCCCGCGCCCTCGAAGGCGGTGATGGAGTCCTTGCGCTGCTTGATGAGCTTGTCCACGATGGCCACCACGGCCACATCGTCGAGCGTGATGCGCTCGTCCACTTCCTTCTGCTTCATCGCGGCCTGCAGCAGGCGGATGGTGCCCAGGCGCTCGCTGTCCTTGGCGCGCATGGCGGTCTTCATGTCTTCGGTGATCTGGTCC
>Ga0208516_100264_pt1 | contig 25654 bp, 17 predicted proteins | sample LakWasM117_HOW13_2_FD_183931 | JGI IMG/M metagenome (GOLD analysis project Ga0208516, IMG submission 183931) | Freshwater sediment methanotrophic microbial communities from Lake Washington under simulated oxygen tension - Sediment Metagenome... | ecosystem: Environmental > Aquatic > Freshwater >...
TGCCCATCTGGAGCCCCGTGGTGCTCGCCTACCTGCTGCCGCTGGCGCTGGCTATCGCCGCGCTGGTGGCCTTCCTTTCCACGCTGGGCGCCACCGCGCTGGCACACCTCTCGTCGCTCGCGGGCAACCTCACGCTGTTCGGCCTGGTCCTGCTCTTCGTGCTTCTCGGCGCCTGGCGGCGCGTGCCGGTGTACGAGGCGTTTGTGGAGGGTGCGCGCGAGGGCTTCGACGTGGCCCGCAACCTGCTGCCCTATTTGGTCGCCATGCTCTGCGCCGTGGGCGTGCTGCGCGCATCCGGCGCGCTCGGCTATGTGCTGGATGGCATCCGCTGGCTGGTCGAAGGCGCCGGCTGGGACACGCGTTTTGTCGATGCGCTGCCGACCGCCTTGGTCAAACCGTTCTCAGGCAGCGCCGCCCGCGCCATGCTGATCGAGACCATGCAGGCCAAGGGCGTGGACAGCTTCCCTGCGCTGGTGGCCGCCACGGTGCAGGGCAGCACGGAAACCACGTTTTATGTGCTGGCGGTGTACTTTGGCGCGGTGGGCATTCAGCGGGTGCGGCACGCGGTGCCTTGCGCGCTGCTGGCGGAGCTGGCGGGGGTGTTGGCGGCGATTGGGGTTTGTTATTGGTTTTTTGGGTGAAACTTTAGGTTAAATTGGGCTCTAGCGCTTATCCCATAAGCGCTGAATGCTATTAATTTTTATAGAAACACGTGCTGCTAGCCTTGTTGTTCGAGTGCTCGCCCGGCAACTTCTAGCGCAGCAAAGCGCACGAGATGGCAGTCAAGGCATCGGACCCATCGGCCCCGTACGGACGGTGACCTTGCCACGCCTTGACCAGCAGACCCATGCCCCATGCCCCATGGCCGCCCACGCGGCTCAGGGTAAATCCCATACGGCTGCAGGCACGGGTCAAATTACATTAATTAATGTAATTACTTGGCATGCAAAAACCTTGCTTGCTGCACCCAACACCGTCGGCGCGTCCCTTGCCCCGACCTGCCCCATGTCCACCCTTCCCTACACATCAGCAGACCCGCATACCCAGGCCTCCCGGCGCTCGATTGGCGCCATGCTCACGGCAGCGCTCATGGCCCTGGCGCTGGTGTTTGCGGCCTCGGCGGCCAGTTCCTTGACCGCTCTGGTCAAGAGCAACGCCTCGTTTGACCTGGTTGCCCGTGAAATTTCGGTGCTGCAAGACCTCTCTGAATCGGTCGACAACACACGCAATTCGCGGGTGTGGATGGTGCAGGCCTCGGTGTACAGCTCGTACGGCATGTTCAAGGAAGCCGAGCAGGCCTTGCACACGGCACAGGCCAAGTTGGCCGACTCACGCAAGGCGTTTGAGCGCTACCAGAAGGCCCCCAAAAGCGCTGCCGAAGCGCCGATGGCCAAGGCAGCCGAGGCCCGGTACACCGTCTTTCTGGCCGAGGGGCTGGAGCCGCTGGTGGTGGCCCTGCAGAAAGGCAACCCGCAAAACTACATCAACACACTGCGCAACAAGACCCCCGCGCTGGATGCCGAGTTTGAAAAGGCGGTGGATGCGGTGCTGGCGTACCGCAACGAGCAGGCCAGCCACCTGCAGGCCAGTATTCAGGCCGACTTCACGCGCAGCCTGACCCGGCTGTGGGTGCTGACCGCCCTGTTTGCCGCTGCCTGCCTGGCCGTGTGGGGTGGCGCGCGGCGCTGGCTGGTGCAACCGCTGCGCAGCATGGCGGGCGAGATCGAGACCGTGGCCGCGAACGATCTTTCGGCCTCCACGGCAACGCTGCAGCGTTTTGCACCGCGCGAGATTGCACAGGTCCAGGCCACGGTAGAGCGCATGCGCCAGCAACTGAGCAGCACCGTCGGGGCGATCCGCCAGTCGGCACACACCGTGCAGGCAGCCAGCCATGCAATTGCGACGGGCAACGGCCACCTGTCCGGGCGCACCGAACAACAGGGCGAGCACCTGCAGCACACGTCCGATGCCATCCACCACATGGCACAAAGCCTGAGCGAGACGGCAAGTGCCGTGGCCCGCGTCGCCAGCGTGGCCCAAAGTGCCGCCACCGTGGCCACCGAAGGCGGCAGCAAGGTGGACCAGGCACGCGGGGCCATGGACGCGATCCAGGCCTCAAGCCGCAAGATTGGCGAGATCACCACCGTCATTGACGGCATTGCCTTCCAGACCAACATCCTGGCGCTCAACGCAGCCGTGGAAGCCGCCCGCGCGGGCGAGCACGGCCGCGGCTTTGCCGTCGTCGCCAGTGAGGTGCGCACGCTGGCCCAGCGAAGCGCCAGCGCGGCCAAGGAGATCAAGCACCTGATCGACGATTCGATGGTCTGCGTCAACCGGGGTGTCGCCCATGTGCACGGCGCAGGGACCACCATGGGCGATGTGCTGGAGCAAGTCAATGCCGCAGCCGCCCTGGCGGCAGACATTCGTCTGGCCATGGACCAACAGGCCCTGGACGCAGACCACGCGCGTGCCACGCTGACCCAGCTGAACGAGATGACGCAGCAAAACATGCATCTCGTGGAGCAAAGCGCGCAGGCGGCGCACAGCCTGGACCAGCAAGCCGATGCGCTGGCGCACGCAGTGGACTCCTTCCGCCTGCCAGGCGATGCGGCGGTGCAAATCGCGCCGCCATCGCCAGCACCACACCGCGCAGCCCCTTCACACGCCCTGCCCGGCATCCGTTTTCAACCCCGCTGACGAACCGCCAGGAGGCGCGCACCATGTCCCCCACCTCTCGCCAGCCTGCCCCGCGCCCCCTGATGCTGTCGGGGCCATTCCGCGTCAAAAGCCTGCTGGCGGCGGCGCTGCTGTTCACCACCGCCCTCACGCCAGCGGCAGCCGCCGAGGTGGAGTTGCTGCACTGGTGGACCTCCGGGGGCGAGGCCCGGGCCGTGGAATCGCTGCGCGCGACCCTGGCCACACAAGGCCTCACGCTCAAGACTCCCACGGTGGCCGGCGGCGCCGACGCCCTGGCCAAGATCCTGAGCGAGCGCATCGCCGCGCACCGTGCGCCCGATGCGGTGCAGATGAAAGCCGCTGACCTGGCCCAATGGGGCGACCAGGGGGCGCTGGCATCGCTGAATGCATTGGCGAAATCGGACCACTGGGATTACCAAATTCCGCGCCAGATTGCCGAACAGGTGAAGTACAAGGACACCTATGTCGCCGTGCCGGTCAACGTGCACCGGGTGAACTGGCTGTACATCAACCGCCACCTGCTGGCACAAGTGCAGGGGCGCGCGCCGCAGAGCTGGCCACAGTTCTTTCAGCTGGCCGAGCGCCTGCAGCAAGCCAGCATCACCCCGCTGGCCCACGGCAACCAACCCTGGCAGAACCTGACGCTGTTCGAGACCGTGGTGCTGGGCACGGGCGGCGCAGATTTTTACCGGCGCGCCCTGGTGCAGGGCGACCCCGCCGCCATTGGAGGCGCCACGATGGAGCGCGCCATGCAAACCTTTGTCGCACTCAAACCCCTGACTGTGCCTGCCAAGGCCTCTGACGCCGCCTCCAGCCAGGATTGGAACGCCGCTACGGCGCAGGTCATTGCAGGCAAGGCGGCCATGCAGGTCATGGGCGATTGGGCCAAGGGTGAATTCCTGGCCGCGAAACAGGTGCCCGATCGCGATTTTTTGTGCGCCTCCACGCCAGGCGGCGCCACCGTCTACGACTATGTGGTCGACAGCCTGGCCGTCTTTCGCCAAGGGACCAACCCCGAGGCCACCGCCGAGCAAAATGCCCTGGCCCATGCGGTGACCAGCCTGGATTTCCAGCGCAACTTCAACCTGGCCAAGGGCTCCATTCCCGTCACCCCCGGGGTGGACATGGCGCCCTTTGATGCCTGCGCCAAAGAGTCGAGCGCCTACTTTCTGGCGGCGCGCCTGGCCAACACGCTGGTGCCATCGGTGGCCCACCGCATGGCGCTGCCAGAGCCGATGCACAAGGCTCTGGAGTCGCTCATCGACCGGCTGTGGAACGACGCCGCTTACCGCCCAGCGCAGGCCCAGCACGACTGGGCGGCGGCAGCACACACAGCGGGTGCAGCGATTTCAAAATTTACACAAAAATAGCCTCTAGCGCTTACCTCATAAGCGTTAGCAGCTATCAATTCAGGAATCATCCGGCGGCGCTGCCACCAAATCCCATTCCGCCACCTGCTCGTTCGTCGCCACCAGCCGCCCCACCAGCAGCTTGATAAACGCCTTGTCGAAACACGATTGCAGCGTCTCGGACGCGCCGCGCAGCGCGGGGTTGCGCACCTTGAGCACCAGCACCTCGCTCTCGGCCACGGCGGTGGCGGTGCGCAGGGGGGATTCGGGGCGCAGGTAGGTCATTTCACCGAAGGTGACGCCGGCGCCCAGCGTGCACAACTGCCAGCCCTGGCGGTGAATGCCGACCTGGCCTTCAATGAGGACGCAGAACGAATCGCCGGGCGCGCCCTCGGTCATGAGGGCCGTGCCGCGTGGCGCGCGCCGCCAGTGGCCCAGGCGCATCAGCTCCCACAGGGCCACGTCGTGGAAGGCCGCAAAAAACGGCAGCGCGCGCAGGCAGGTAAACCGCTCGGTTTCGGTGTCCTGCGACTTCTGGCGGGGCAAAGCGCGCGAGAGCGCGCCCAAGGCGTCTGACCAGTCGGCCCAGCGCGGGAAGCGGTCGTGGGGCGCCTTGGCGAGCGCGCGCAGCACGAAGGCATCCACCTCGGGCGGCAAGGACGCGCGCAGCAGGCCTGGGGCGGTCGGCTCGTCGTGGCCGATGCGGTACATCGTGGCGAAATCGGTTTCGCCGTCAAACGGCCGCCGGCCAGTGAGCAGCTCGTACAGCACGACGCCGAGCGAGAACATGTCGCTGTGGTGGGTGAGCGATTCCTCCCGCACCTGTTCGGGCGACATGTACGACGGCGAACCGACCAGGCCGGCGAGCTGCGTGGCGTCGCTGCGGGTGGAGAGCGCGGCGCCGAAATCCACCAGCTTCACATCGCCATCGCTCGCTAGCAGGATGTTGGCCGGCTTGATGTCGCGGTGCACCAGGCCTTGGCGCTCGGCGTATGCGAGCGCGTGGCCGCATTTGAAGGCGATATCCAGCACCTGCGAGAGCGGCAGCAGCGCATCCGGGCGGGCGTGGTGCGAGAGCGGCTGCCCATCGACGTACTCGAACACCAGGTACGGCGGCTCGGCCGCTTCGTCGGCGTCGAGCAGGCGCACGATGTTGGGGTGGCGCAGTTGCGCGGCCAGCGCGGCTTCCTGGCGCAGTTGGCGCCGGTGGCGCGCGGCCTGCGCCGGTTCGGCCAGCAGGTGCGCGTGCATTTGCTTGACCGCCACCTTGCGACCGCGCAGGCCGTCGAGCCCCAGGTACACCACGCCACTGGCGCCCCGGCCCAGCTCGCGCTCGATGCGGTATTTGCCGATGGTGGCGGGGACGGCATTGGCCATGGCTATTGCTCCGGCACCACGGTTTCGGCCCAGTCGTACAGCGCGCCCAGAATCTCTTCGGCGCGCTCATCGGCCGTCTCGGAAAGCGCGTCGATGCGCTCGAACAGCGCCTGCGCAGTCAGCGCCCCGCCCTGCCCATGCAGCAGGCAATCGGTGCGGTGCTGCAGCCAGCGGGCCTGCTCCTCAGGCGTGAGGGTGGACGCGAAATTGCGCGCGCGGTAGCGAAACAGCAGCTCGGCGAGGCGGGCGTCGTCAAAGCCGGTGCGCGCGCTGGCCAGTTGTGCGCCGGTCATGGCGCGCAGCTCGTCGAGCCGGCGCCGGTCGCCATTGCCGACAAAACCGCCGTACAAATCCTGCTCCACGTCCGGCGCCGGGCCCTCGGCACGCGGGCGCTGGTAGACCGCTGCCCAGATCGCGCTCATGTCGGGCAGCAAACGCGCGCGCGCCGTGTGCCCCGCAATCTGCCCCAAATCGATGCCCCAGCGCGCCGCCAGTTCAGGCGTGAGCGTGTTGACGTTGCCCACCACCATGGGCGACTTGTTCAGGTGCACGCCCTTGACCGGCAGGCGCTTGATGCCTTCGGGCAGGTCGGCGCTGCGCGTGAACAGCCGCAGGCGCAGTTCTTCCACGCTTTGCGTTGCCAGCTCGGACGGGTCGTACGCCAAGTCCCAGGCCAGAAGTTCGTTTTTGTTGGTCGGGTGCGTGGCGAGCGGGAACATCACCGCCAGACACCCACGTTCGGCGGGGAACATGCCCGAGACATGCAAGAAGGGCCGCGCGTTCTGCACATCGGTCGGCAGGCGCAGCTCGGCCGCCACGCGCTCTTTTTTGTGCAGGCCAAGCGCAAAGTCAAACAGCTTGGCGTTGTGCTGGCGCAAGAGCCGCGCCAGGGCAATGGTGGCGCGCACGTCCGAGAGCGCGTCGTGCGCTGCCTCGTGCAGCAGGCCGTTGGCCTTGGCCAAGTCGCCCAATTTGAAGCTGGGCGAGCCGTCTTCCTTCTTGGGCCACACGATCAGCCCATCGGGCCGCAGCGCATAGGCCAGGCGCACCACGTCGAGCAGATCCCAGCGGCCGCACTGGTTCTGCCACTCGCGGCCATAGGGGTCGATGAGGTTGCGCCAGAACATGTGGCGCGTGACCTCGTCGTCAAAGCGAATCGTGTTGTAGCCCACGCCAATGGTGCCCGGCCGGGCCATGGCCTCGTGGATGCGCGCGGCAAATTCGCGCTCGCTCACGCCGCGCTCGAAGGCGATCTGCGGCGTGATGCCGGTGATCAAACAGGCCTCGGGCTCGGGCAAATAGTCGTTGGGCGGCTGGCAGTACAGCATCAGCGGCTCGCCAATCTCGTTCAGGTCGGCGTCGGTGCGGATGGCGGCAAACTGCGCCGGCCGGTCGCGGCGCGGATCGGAGCCAAAGGTTTCGTAGTCGTGCCAGAGGAAGGTGTGGGGGAGCATGGCGGGCGGTGCGTCGTCTGAAGCCGGAACGCTGGGATGGTAGCGGCCCTTCAGACGGTGACCCAATTCTCCAATCGCAATCCCGGCACACGCGCAAATTCGCGTGTGTTGTGGGTAACCAGGGGCGCATCCACGCTCAGCGCGTGCGCGGCAATCATGGTGTCCAACGCACCGATCGGTTGCCCCTCGCGCTCCAAACTCGCGCGCAGGTCCCCATAGACCCAAACCGCGGCTTGGTCGAATGGCAACACCTCCAGCGGTGCGAGAAACATCTCCAGCGCGCTGCGGTTACGGGCGGATCGACTCTTGGCCACGCCGTAGGCCAGTTCCGCCGCCACCACACTGCAAATGCCGATCTCGCCCAGCCGGTACTCCCGAAAACGGGCCAGCACCTGCGGCGGGCGCATGTTGATGACGTAGATGCAGATGTTGGTGTCGAGCAGGATCACGGCGCGATGTCCTCGCGCTCCTGCACATCGGGCTGCGCGCGCTCCAGCGTGAAGCCGGGCTCGAAGCTTGCGAGCGCGGCGTCTAACATGGCCCAGGGGTTGTCTATCGGCAGCAGCAGAACGCCTGCGCCGAAGTGCTGCACGCTGACTTCAGAGCCCGCAAAGCGGAACTCTTTGGGGAGTCGAACCGCTTGGCTGCGGCCAGACTGAAAGATACGTGCAGTGTCCATGTCGGGCTCCTTTTGCAATGGATAGCTATCAATGATAGCTACCCTTCTCGCTTGCGCAAGAGGCTGTTGCCAAAGGTGTGCGGAACCAGGGTATTGGGATGCCATGCGGCGCGAACGGCCATGAAGAACAGGTGCCCTGTGTTCCCCTACCAAAACGTCCAGAACGGAACCGGTCATTAGCTCCCGGGAGTAGATGCCACACAGAGCAAAAAGAGTTTACCCTGCCAGGCTCCGCCACCCCAAAGCACACCATGACCTCTGCCACCCGCCGCCTGCACCTTGAACGCCACCGGGGCGAGCGCATTGGCTGGCTGCGCGCCGCCGTGCTGGGCGCCAACGACGGCATCGTCTCCACCGCCAGCCTGGTGGTGGGCGTGGCGGCCGCGCAGGCCAGCCCGTCGGCCATCGTCATGACGGCGGTGGCGGGCCTGGTGGCCGGTGCCATGTCGATGGCGGCGGGCGAATACGTGTCGGTGCACTCGCAGGCCGACACCGAAAAAGCCGACCTCGACCGCGAACGGCGCGAGCTGGCGGCCGACCCGCAGGCCGAAGAGCGCGAGCTGGCCACCATCTACGAAGGCCGGGGCCTCGCCCCCGGGCTGGCGCAGCAGGTGGCCCAGCAGCTCATGGCGCACGATGCGCTGGGCGCGCACGCGCGCGACGAACTCGAAGTTTCGCAGACCCTGGCCGCCCGTCCGGTGCAGGCCGCACTCACCTCCGCCGCCAGCTTTGCCGTCGGCGCCGCTTTGCCCCTGCTGGTGGCGGTCGTTGCGCCCGCAGGCAGCCTGCTGGCCTGGGTGCCGGCGACCGCGCTGGTCTTTCTGGCCCTGCTCGGCGCCCTGGCCGCGCGCACCGGCGGCGCCGGCCTATTGGTAGGCGCCTGGCGCGTGACGTTCTGGGGTGCGCTGGCCATGGCCATCACTGCGGGCGTGGGGGCGCTGTTCGGGGCGCCGGTGGGGTGATGGCGACGCGATCAAAAGGCGGGCCCAGACGCCCGATGGGTGACATGCCTGGGTCGAATCGCACTTCTCAGACAGATCCTTCAACAGATTGCGGTAACGCTTGGCGGTCACGTCCAGATCAGCCTTGCTGGAGCCCGAAAATACTCACCCCCGCCACGCGGCCGCGCCTTCCACCGCCACCGCCTGCGCGCGGCCCAGGGCTTCCAGCGTTTGCAGCAGCGTGGGCAAGCCCTTCTTCCAGGGGCCACGGCCTTTGAAGTGTGCTTCCAGCGCGGGCGGTGTGAGCGGTGTGAGCGGTGCGAGGCTGCGGGCCAGGGCTTCGGCTACGGCGCGGACCTGCTCGGGGAGGGTGGCTGGCCAGGGGTGTTGCCGTGATTTAGAAGACTCTGTTTTTGATAGCGGTTTTTCAGTATCAAAATCGGCCTCTAGCGCTCGTTGCTCGTGCGCTAGCAGCTCCTGTTTTTGAGTTATTTTTTCCGGATTCTGAAACTCAGGTCGCGGCCAGCGCGCACGGCCCTGTCCGGGATTGGGGTTGGATCGCGATTTCGCTGCGCCTGCCAACAACAAAGGCCAGCAAGTCGCCCTGCTGGCCTTTGTTAGGGAGCGCTGCGCTCGCTCAGTCTGCCGTGGCCTCTTCCGGCTCCGCTGGCTCGGACTTGGTGGCGCGCTCCTTCTTGGGCAGCGGCTGGATGTCCAGCTTGACCTCGGACGTTTCCACGCCCTGCTCGTCGGTTTTGGTCTCGACGTCCACCGTCAGGCGACCACCGTCCTGCAGGCGGCCAAACAGCAGTTCGTCGGCCAGGGCACGGCGGATGGTGTCCTGGATGAGGCGCTGCATCGGCCGCGCGCCCATCAGCGGGTCGAAACCCTTCTTGGCCAGGTGCTTGCGCAGGTTGTCGGTGAAGGTGACCTCGACCTTCTTCTCGGCGAGCTGGGTTTCGAGCTGCAGCAAGAACTTGTCGACCACGCGCAGGATGACGTTTTCATCAAGCGCCTTGAAGCTGACGATGGCGTCCAGGCGGTTGCGGAACTCGGGCGTGAACAAGCGCTTGATGTCGACCATCTCGTCGCCCGCCTGCCGGGCGTTATTGAAGCCGATGGTGGCCTTGTTCATGGTCTCGGCGCCCGCGTTCGTCGTCATGATGATGATGACGTTGCGGAAGTCGGCCTTGCGCCCGTTGTTGTCCGTCAGGCTCCCATGGTCCATCACCTGCAGCAGCACGTTGAAGATGTCGGGGTGCGCCTTTTCGATTTCGTCGAGCAGCAGCACGCAGTGCGGCTTCTTGGTGATGGCCTCGGTCAACAGCCCGCCCTGGTCAAAGCCCACGTAGCCCGGAGGCGCGCCGATGAGGCGGCTGACGGCGTGGCGCTCCATGTACTCCGACATGTCGAAGCGGATCAGCTCGATGCCCATGATGTAGGCCAGTTGCTTGGCCGCTTCGGTCTTGCCGACGCCCGTGGGGCCGCTGAACAGGAAGGCGCCAATGGGCTTGTCGCCCTTGCCCAGGCCGGAGCGCGCCATCTTGACGGCGGACGCCAGCACGTCGAGCGCCTTGTCTTGCCCGAAGACCACGCTTTTGAGGTCGCGTTCGAGCACCTGCAGCTTGCCACGGTCGTCGTTGGAGACGTTGGCCGGGGGAATGCGGGCGATTTTGGCCACGATCTCTTCGATCTCGGTCTTGCCGATGGTCTTCTTGCGCTTGGAGGGCACCAGGATGCGCTGCGCGGCACCGGCCTCGTCGATCACGTCGATGGCCTTGTCGGGCAGGTGGCGGTCGTTGATGTACTTGGCGCTCAGTTCGGCAGCCGCCTGCAATGCGGCGGCGGCGTACTTGACGCTGTGGTGCTCTTCAAAGCGGCTCTTGAGGCCCTTGAGAATGTCGACGGTTTCCTGCACCGTCGGTTCCACCACATCGACCTTCTGGAAGCGCCGCGACAGGGCCGCGTCTTTTTCGAAGATGCCGCGGTATTCGGCGAAGGTGGTGGCGCCAATGCACTTGAGCGCGCCGTTCGAGAGCGCTGGCTTGAGCAGGTTGGACGCATCCAGCGTGCCGCCCGAGGCCGCGCCCGCGCCGATCAGCGTGTGGATCTCGTCGATGAACAGGATGGCGTTGGGCTTGTCCTTGAGCGACTTGAGCACGCCCTTCAAGCGCTGCTCGAAGTCACCGCGGTACTTGGTGCCCGCCAGCAGCGCACCCATGTCGAGCGAATAGACGATGCCTTCGCTCAGAATCTCGGGCACGTCGCCCTGGGTGATGCGCCAGGCCAGGCCCTCGGCAATCGCCGTCTTGCCCACGCCGGCCTCGCCGACGAGCAGCGGGTTGTTCTTGCGGCGGCGGCACAGAATCTGAATGGTGCGCTCGACTTCGTAGTGGCGGCCGATCAGTGGGTCGATCTTGCCTTCCTTGGCGAGCTGGTTCAGGTTCACCGTGAATTGCTCCAGCGGCGAGGCCTTTTCGCTCTTCTCGCTGCTGCCTTCTTCGGCTTCGGCAGCGCCTTCCCCGCTCTTGGGCACCTCGGGCGGCTCACCCTTCTTGATGCCATGGGCAATGAAGTTGACGACGTCGAGCCGCGTCACACCCTGCTGGTGCAGGTAGTACACGGCGTGCGAGTCTTTCTCGCCAAAAATGGCGACGAGCACGTTGGCGCCGTTGACTTCCTTCTTGCCATTGCCCGTGGACTGCACGTGCATGATGGCGCGTTGAATCACGCGCTGGAAACCGAGCGTGGGCTGGGTGTCGACTTCATCGGTTCCCGCGACCTGCGGGGTGTTGTCTTTGATGAAATTAGCCAGCGATGCGCGCAGATCGTCAATATTGGCCGAGCATGCGCGCAGCACCTCGGCGGCGCTGGGGTTGTCGAGCAGCGCGAGCAACAAATGCTCGACGGTGATGAATTCATGGCGTTGCTGCCGGGCCTCGACAAAGGCCATGTGCAAGCTGACTTCCAGTTCTTGGGCAATCATGTGAACTCCTTTGTGCTTGCAGAAAAAGAATAAGCGGTATTTGGGGTGACCGAATGGTTATTCAACCGGTTCACTAATGCATTGAAGCGGATGGCCCGCGCTGTGCGCCGCATCGAGCACCTGATCGACCTTGGTGGCTGCCACGTCGCGCGAATACACGCCGCAGACGCCTTTGCCGTCGAGGTGGATCTTGAGCATGATCTGCGTGGCCGTTTCGCGGTCTTTGCTAAAGAACTCCTGCAGCACCACAATGACAAATTCCATGGGGGTGAAATCGTCGTTGAGCATCAGCACCCGGTACATCTGCGGCGGCTGGGTCTTTTGCGGGCGCCGTTCGAGCACGACCGAGTCGCCGTCGTCCGGCCTGGGCCGGGTGGCGCGGGGCGTGCGCGGGGGTGCTGGAGGTTGGGTTGCCATGAAATTCATTCTAGCGAGGGTGCAAACAGCCTGCTGGTGGAAAAGGCATGCCTTCGCACGCCAGGGAAAGTAACTGAGTGCGCCCAGGGGCTTTTCAAGCCCGAAGGCCCTCATTCGTAGACCACTACGGCGCGCCCAAGTTCAGCCTCGGTTGCCCAGGCCGCGAGCGCCGCATCACTGGGGTACATGCGGTGGGCGTCGCCCAATTGCAACTCTGCACTGGCGGCGCCTTCTGCACTGCAGCAGCGCAGACCCAGGCGTACACGCAGGCCGTGCACCAGGTCGCCATGCTCGGTGGATTCCTTGCGCGCTGCGTACTCCTGCAACAGCCGCGCCACTTGCGGGGGCTTGTCGCCCACGTCCACACGCAGGTATTTGCCAAAACGGCAACGCGCCTGGGCCAGATCGCCGGCCTGCTGGACGACGAAGCGCGCCTCGAATCCGTTGCGCCCCGGCTGCAAGCGGCCGGTGGCAATCAAGAGTTCATCGTCCTTGAACAGCTCGCGGTGCTGCTGCACCAGCGCGTCGCTCGCCGTGGCCTCGACCCGGCCAACGCCGTCTTCCAGCACAAAGATGGCCTGGCGGCCGCGCTGGCCGTTGATGACGCGAAAATCGCTGACGATACCAGCCACGGTCTGCGGCTCGCGGCTGTCCTTGAGCTCGTCAATGCCGCTGCGCACAAAGCGGCGCACCTCCCGTGCCACCTCGTCAAACAAATGGCCGGAGAGGTAGAAACCCAGCGCCGTTTTCTCATACGTGAGTTGCTCGCGCACGCCCCAGGGCGTTACCGCGACCAAATCTGGCTCTTGGGTGCTCGAACCGTGGGCGTCGCCGTCGTCCATGTCGAACAAGCCACCCTGGTGCTCGTTGGCCTGCGCCGCTGCGGAGAAATCGAACGCCCGGTCGATAGACGCGCTGAGCGCCGCGCGGTTGCGCTCCAGCGCATCGAAGGCACCGGCCTTGATGAGCGCGTCCACCGTGCGCTTGTTGAGGCGCGTGCGGTCGACGCGCAGGCAAAAGTCGAACAGGCTGGTAAATGGCCCTGAACGGCTGCCGTGGGCGCCCTCTCCGCGCCCCTCACGCGCCGCGACAATGGCCTCGATAGCCTGCTGCCCAGTGCCTTTCACCGCACCCAGGCCATAGCGAACGACGGTGTCGGATACAGGTTCGAAGCGGTAACGGCCGCGGTTCACGTCTGGCGGCTCGAAGGAGAGGCCAAAGTTCTTGCGCGCGTCCTCGAACAGCACCTTGAGCTTGTCGGTGTCGTCCATTTCCACGGTCATATTGGCGCAGAAGAACTCGGCGGTGTAGTGCACCTTGAGCCAGCCGGTGTGGTAGGCCAGCAGCGAGTAAGCGGCGGCGTGCGACTTGTTGAAGCCGTAACCGGCAAACTTCTCCATCAGGTCGAAAACTTCGTCGGCCTTTTCGATGGAGAGGCCATTCTTGGCCGCGCCCTCACGGAAGATGCCGCGGTGCTGCGCCATCTCCTCGGCCTTTTTCTTGCCCATGGCGCGGCGCAGCAGATCGGCGCCGCCCAGGCTGTAGCCGCCCAGAATCTGCGCGGTTTGCATCACCTGCTCCTGGTAGACCATGATGCCGTAGGTCTCCGACAGCATTTCTTCTACCAGCGGGTGCGGGTATTCGACCGGCTCGCGCCCGTGCTTGCGCGCGACGAAGCTGGGGATCAGGTCCATGGGCCCCGGCCGGTACAAGGCGTTAAGGGCAATCAGGTCTTCGAGCCGCGTCGGCTTGGCCTCCTTGAGCATGCCCTGCATGCCACGGCTTTCAAACTGGAACACCGCTTCGGTCTTGCCCTGCTGGAACAAGCAGTACGTGGGCGCGTCGTCCAAGGGAATGTTCTCAAAGGCAAAGTCCTGCTGGCCCTTGTGCCGGCGCATGATGAATTCGCGCGCAATTTCCAGGATGGTGAGCGTGGCCAGGCCCAGAAAGTCGAACTTGACGAGACCGACGGCCTCGACGTCGTCCTTGTCGTACTGGCTCACGGCGGACTCGCTGCCCGGCTGCTGATAGAGCGGGCAAAAATCGGTCAGCTTGCCCGGCGCAATCAGCACGCCGCCCGCGTGCATGCCGACGTTGCGCGTCATGCCCTCCAACTTTTGCGCCAGCGCCAGCAGGGTTTTCACCTCGTCCTCGCGGGCCAGGCGCTCGGCCAGAATGGGCTCGGCCTCGATGGCCCCGGCAATGGTGATGTGCTGGCCTGGCTTGTTGGGAATGAGCTTGCTGATGCCGTCGCAAAAGGTGTAGCTCATGTCGAGCACGCGGCCCACATCGCGGATGGCGGCGCGGGCGGCCATGGTGCCGAAGGTGGCGATCTGGCTGACCGCGTCCTTGCCGTATTTGTCCTTGACATAGTCAATGACACGGTCGCGGTTGGCTTGGCAGAAGTCGATGTCGAAGTCAGGCATGGACACCCGCTCCGGGTTCAGAAAGCGCTCGAACAGCAGTTTGTATTCCAGCGGGTCCAGATCGGTGATCTTGAGCGCGTACGCCACCAGCGAGCCGGCGCCCGAGCCGCGCCCCGGGCCCACAGGGCAGCCGTTTTTCTTGGCCCAGTTGATAAAGTCGCCAACGATCAGGAAGTAGCCCGGGAACCCCATCTTGAGGATGGTTTTAAGCTCGAACTCAAGGCGCTCGACATAGCGCGGCCGCTGGCGCTCGCGCTCTTGTGCATCCGGGTACAAGTGCGCCAGGCGCTGCTCCAGGCCCTCGAAGGACGAAATTCGAAAAAATTCATCAATCGGCATGCCGCCCGGGGTGGGGAAATCGGGCAGTTGGGGCTTGCCCAGCACCAGCGAGAGGTTGCAACGCTTGGCGATTTCCACCGTATTGGCCAGAGCAGCGGGCAGGTCGGCAAACAGCGCCTGCATTTCAGCAGCCGTCTTGAAATACTGCTCGCGCGTGAAGCGCCGCACGCGCCGGGCATTCCCAAGGATTTCACCCTCGGCAATGCAGACACGCGCCTCATGCGCCTCGTAATCGTCGGGGCTGGCGAACTGCACCGGGTGCGTCGCCACCAGCGGCAGTTCGAGCCGTGCGGCAAGGCGTGCTGCGGCAACCACGTGCACTTCGTCGTCGGCCCGGCCGGCGCGCTGGACTTCCAGGTAAAAACGGTGGGGAAATACGCGTGCCAGGCGCAGCGCGCAATCGGCGGCGGCTGTCTCATCACCCCGCACCAGCGCCGCACCCACTGGACCAGCCTGCGCGCCCGAGAGCGCAATCAGCCCTTCGCCCAGTTCCTCCAGCCACTCCCAACGCGCCAGCGCCTGGGTTTTGGAGGCGCTGCGCGTCCAGGCTCGCGCCAGGATTTCCGACAGGTTCAGGTACCCCTGCGTGCCCTGCACCAGCAGCACCAGACGCGACGGCGCGGCGCCGTCGAGACCCTCCAATGGCAGCTCGGCGCCCAGCAAAGGCTTGACCCCCTTGGCACGTGCTGCCTTGTAAAACTTGACGGCGCCAAAGAGGTTGCTCAGGTCGGTAATGGCAAGCGCCGGCTGTTGATCGGCCGCTGCGCTGGCCACAGCCTCGTCGATTCGGTTGGTTCCATCGACGACGGAAAACTCGGTGTGCAGGCGCAAATGAACAAACATCCCGTCATTGTAGAAAGCCGCTTGCAGCCCAGTGCCGGCCCGCTCGTATCGGGCCGCTAGAATGCTTTTTTTGCCGACAGGGCGCTGGCCACTGCCACTGCCCTGCCCCAACCTCTGCTCCTCAGAAAGCCATTCGCCATGCTGCGTGCGCCCCGTGCCCTCCTTCCTGCCCTGCTGGCTGCCGCCGCGCTCGTGGCGGGCTGTGCGAGCAGTGTCGAAGACAAGACGGCCAACTGGTCGACCGAAAAGATTGCCGCCGAGGCACGCGACGAGATGAACGGTGGCAGCTACGACAAGGCCGTGCCCCTGCTGGAAAAGCTCGAAGGCCGTGCCGCTGGCACGCCCCAAGCCCAGCAGGCCCAGCTCGACAAGGCCTACGCCCAGTACAAAGGCCAGGAAAAAGCGCAGGCCCTGGCGACACTGGAGCGCTTCATCAAGTTGCACCCTGCCAGCCCAGCGCTCGATTACGCGCTCTACCTCAAAGGTCTGATCAACTTTAACGACGACCTGGGAATGTTCTCCTGGCTGTCGCGGCAAGACCTCTCAGAGCGCGACCAAAAGGCGGCCAAGGATTCGTTCGAAACCTTCCGCGAGCTGACCACGCGCTTTCCCAACTCGCGCTACGCGCAGGACGCGCGCCAGCGCATGACGTACATCGTCAACTCGCTCGCCCAATACGAGGTGCATGTGGCGCGCTACTACTACGACCGAGGCGCCTATGTGGCCGCCATCGCACGCGCACAGCGCGCAGTGGCCGACTACGATGCGGTGCCGGCAACCGAAGAGGCGCTCTACATCCTGGTCAAGTCGTACGATGCCCTGGGTTTGACCCAGTTGCGCGACGACGCGCGACGCGTGCTGGACAAGAACTATCCCAACAGCACCTTCATCGCCAACGGTTTCAAGGGGGCGTCGAAACCGTGGTGGGTGTTGTGGTGAGCTCGGCCAGCGCCTCGTCAAACGCCTGAGCGTCCAGCAGGCGGCGCATGGGCGGCAGGGCACGCAGCAATCGCTTGCCGTAGCCCCTATCGGTGAGGCGCCGGTCGCACACGACCAGGATGCCGCGATCGGTTTCGCTGCGAATCAAACGCCCTGCGCCTTGCTTGAGCGCAACAGCGGCCTCAGGCACCGCATAGTGGGCAAACGCGCTGCGGCCCAGTGCCTCCATGCGCTGTCCGCGGGCCCGCGCCAGCGGATCGCCTGGCGGGGGAAAGGGCAGCTTGTCGATCACCACCAGTTGCAAAGTGTCGCCGGGAACATCAAAACCCTCCCAGAAGCTGGCAGAGGCCACCAGCACGCAGCCGCCCTGCCCCCGTGAGCTGCCGGAGCGAAAACGCTCCATCAACCAGCGCTTGGGCGATTCACCCTGCACCAGAACCTCCACACCCGCTTGGGCAGGCAAGCCCTCACGCAGCCCGGCGCCAATCGCACGCAAGGCGCGCAGGCTGGTGGTCAGTACCAGAGTGCGCCCGCCCAGGCGCTGCACGGCGGGGGCCAGCCATACGGCCAAAGCGCTGCTGTGCGCTTCGTCGCCCGGTGCCGGCAAATGCTGCGGCACATAGAGCGCAGCCTGCGCCGCGTAGTCAAACGGGCTTGCGACGCGCAGCACACGGGCGTTTTGCAGGCCACAAGGCTCGGTGAACCACGACAGACGCTCATCGTCACCCAGGGTGGCGGAGGTGAAAATCCAGGTGCGCGGCACCGAAAGGCCTTCCTGCACGGCGGGGGCGGGCACGGCTTCCGCTTCTGGGTCGGGCAGCCCCATCAGGCGCGAGCGCAGGGCCTGCGCCACGTCGTGCGGCGATTCCATCAGACGCAGTTCACTCGCCGAGACCTCCAGCCAGCGCACGTGCTCACCCGCAGCCGGCGCCGCAAAGCGCCGTGCCAGAGCCAGCAAGTCCTCGGCACGCTCCAGCAAACGGTCAAGCTCAGGCGCGTAAGCCGATGCGTGTGTCAGCGCAGCCGAAATACCTTCGAGCTGCAGCAGAAGGCTGTCAAACATTTCCGTCCAGGCCCTGGCCTCGTACCCTTGCGGTGCGCCGCCCTCCCACGCCCGGCGCCCAGCAGCGCCATCGCCGCCGGGCAGCGTGCGCAAGCTGCGCGCCGCAGTATCGAGTGCAGCGGCAAGCGCATGCCAATCGGCCAGGCCGAGCGCCGATTGGCGGCCCGTGGCCAACAATTCGCGCGCGAAATCCTGCAGGCGCGCACTGCCCAGCTGCGCACCCAGGAACTGCACGCCGATGTCGTTGAGCTGGTGCGCTTCGTCCACCACCACCACACGCACGCTCGGCAGCAACGGCGCAATATCCGACTCGCGCACCGCCATGTCGGCAAATAGCAGGTGGTGATTGACCACCACCACATCGGCTGCAAGGGCATTGCGGCGCGCCAGGTTGACATGGCAGTCCCGCGCGTAGGCACAGGCCGCGCCGAGGCAGTTGTCGCGCGTGGACGTAACCAAGGTAGCGATACTGCTGCGCTCGTCGAGATGCGGCAGCTCCGCCAAGTCACCGGTTTGCGTGGCCTGCGCCCATTGCTCCACTTCGCCCAGGCTGCATGCCAAGGCGTCGTCCATTGCCTGCTGGCGGGCACTGACCAGTCGGTGCCAGCACAGGTAGCTCGAACGGCCCTTGAGCAGCGCCGTGCGCTTGGGCAGGCCAAGCGCCTGCAGCACACGCGGCAGATCGCGGCCATAGAGCTGATCCTGCAAGGCTTTGGTGGCGGTGGAGAGCAGCACACGCTCACCGCTGAGCAAGGCGGGCACCAGGTAGGCATAGGTCTTGCCCACCCCGGTGCCGGCCTCGACCACCAGTGCACGGCCCTGCGAGATGGCGCTGGCGACGGCGAGCGCCATCTCGGTCTGGCCGGCGCGCAAGAGAAAGCCCGTGTGGGCTTGCGCCAAAACACCCACTTCGGAAAACGCATCGGCCACCTCCTGCTCCCATTCGGACAGCGCAGATGTGGCCGCTGACGCCGTCAGCGAGGGGGGATTGGGTGGCAAGGACGAAGCTTGAGTGGACATGCAGGCGCCGCAGGCATGGCGAAAATCCCACACGGCGCCAGATAATACAGGCGCGGCTGCACCACAAGCGGTGCAGCGCACCTACACTGCGCGACAATCCCCCGCATGGCCAAAGCGTTTCGCCTCATTGCCTCGACTGGCATCCACAAGGGTGACCGCGACTACCAGCAAGACCAGGTGCTGCTGCTGGCGCATCCGCGCTTCAATGGCTGCGTGCTGGCCGTGCTGGCCGATGGCATGGGAGGCCGCAGCGGCGGACGCAAAGCCTCCGACCAGGTCATGATGTCGGCGCAGCAGCTGTTCGACCGCTACGCACCGGATTCAGACGATGCGGCCGCCATGCTGGCCAACATGGTGCAGGAAGCACACATCGTCATCCGGCTGACCGCCATTACGGCGGAGCAGGAACCGCACAGCACGATTGCCGCCTTCCTGATCAACCCGCGGGGCGACTGCCATTGGGTCCACGCGGGGGACTCCCGTATCTACCATTTCCGTGGCGGACTGCTCGTCAAGCGCACCAGCGATCACTCCTACGTGCAGGCGCTGGTCGATCGTGGCGAGATCACGGAAGCCGAAGCAAACGTGCACCCGCACTCCAACATTCTGGTGGGCTGCCTGGGCACCGAAAGCGATCCACCGCTGACCACGCATTTCATCCCGCAGTTGCAACCGGGCGACGTGTTGCTCGCCTGCAGCGACGGGGTCTGGCACTATTTTTCCCCGTCCGAGCTGGCCTCGGTGGTGGAATCGCTCTCGCCACGCGAAGCAACGGAGTTTTTGATCGACAAGGCGCGCATGCGTGCACGCGGCGGCGGCGACAACCTCTCGCTCGCCATCGTCAAGGTGGAAGCGCTGGCCGACCAACCACCGCCACCGCTCAAGGCGTTTCCCATCCAAACCTGAGCGTTCGCTGGTGAAGGCCTGCCAGGCCTTCCTCGCAAGACAGCTTCAGGGCGGATCTGGCAGCGGCGCAGCCTGCGGGTGGCCGCTTGCCTCGCGCTGTGCCTGGTGGCGCCGCAGGGCCTGTGCACGCTCGGCTGCGGCGCTTTGCTTGTCGAGCAGGCGCTGGCGGGCCTGCGCCGCATCCTGGGCGCGCCGCGCACGCGCTTGCTCGGCGTTGCCAACAGATGCACTCTGGTTCGCCGGGCTGCGGTGTGCGCTGGGCGCCGGCGGATTGGGGCGGTGCGCCCGGGGGCCAGTGGGTGCTGGGTGCGCGCCACCAAGAGCCGCTTTTTCTGCTGCGGCGGCCTGTTTGTCCTGCAATTCCTGGCGGTGCGCATCAGTGCGCTCGCGCCGGGCTGCATCCTTCAGGTCGTTTTCCCGCTGTTGCACTGCTGCCCGCTCGCTGCGCGCCTGCTGACGGGCGCTGCGCAGGCAGCCATTGACAGCGAACTTCTGGTAGCACGCTGCCTCCGCTGCCGCCAGGCGCTTGTCAATGGCGCTGCGTTCCTGTTTCAGCTGCGCCTCGTCGGTCTCTTTGGCCGAAACAGCGCCCGCCACCACCACCAGCAGACTGCACAGCACGAGGAAAAGCTTGTTGTGGCGCATTAGGTCAAACCTGTGTCCACGTCGCGCCGCTCCAGCGCAAGGAACTCCTTGGACTGCATCTCGTTGAGGCGCGAGACGGTACGGGGAAACTCATGCACCAGCGGCCCTTCCGTATACAGCGCCTCGGGCGGCACGGCGGCCGACAGGATGAGCTTGACGCGCCGGTCGTACAGCACGTCGATCAGCCAGGTGAAGCGCCGAGCAGGCGACGCCATGCTGACGGGCATGTGCGGCACGTCGGAGAGCAGGACCGTGTGGAACTGCGTGGCGATCTCCAGGTAGTCGTTCTGCGAGCGCGGGCCGCCGCACAGCGTCCTGAAGTCGAACCAGACCACTCCGCCCGCCTTGCGCCGCGCCACGATTTCGCGCGATTCGATGTGCAGCACCGGGTCTTCGTCGCGCACCTCGGCGAGCCGGTCAAACGCGGCCGACATGGCGGCATCGGCCTGGGGGCCGAGCGGCGTGTGGTAGAGCTGCACCTGCTCCATGGTGCGGCCCCGGTAGTCGGTGCCGTTGTCCACATTGATGACTTCGAGCCGGTCGTTCAGCAAGGCAATCGCCGGCAGGATGCGGTCGCGGTGCAGGCCGTTGGGGTAGAGCTCATCGGGCTTGAAATTCGACGTGGTGACAAAACCCACGCCACTGGCAAACATCGCCGCCAGCAAGCGGTGCAGGATCATCGCGTCGGTGATGTCCGCCACATGGAATTCATCAAAACAGATGAGCTTGTAGCGCTTGGCAATGCGCGCACCCAGCACATCGAGCGGGTCGGCCGTGCCCTGCAGGCTGGCGAGCTCGCGGTGCACCTCACGCATGAATTCATGAAAGTGCAGGCGCACCTTGCGCTTGAGCGGTACGGCGTTGAAGAAGCAATCCATCAGGAAGCTCTTGCCGCGCCCCACCCCGCCGTACATGTACACGCCGCGCGGGATGTCCGGGTGGTTGACGAGCTTTTTCAGCGCACTGGAGCGCTTGGTTTTGTATTGGGCCCAATCGTCCGCGCAACGCTGCAGGGCCGCGACCGCGCGCTCCTGCGCCGGATCGCTCTGGTAGCCCTTGCTCGCCAATTCGGCGCGGTAGGCCGTGACTACAGAATCAGACAGACAACGCCTTTGTTACTAAATTTATAGCTGCCAGCGCTTATCCAGTAAGCGCTAGAGCCCTATTTCACTACAAATTTCAAGTTAGAAATTCAGCGTGCGCTTGTCCACTGCCAGGGCCGCTTCCTTCACGGATTCGGAGAGCGAGGGGTGCGCATGGCAGATGCGGGCGATGTCTTCGCTGCTGGCCTTGAACTCCATGGCGACCACGGCTTCGGCAATCAGTTCGCTGGCCATCGGGCCGACGATGTGCACGCCCAGGATTTCATCGGTCGCCGCATCGGCCAGGAACTTGACCATGCCGGTCGTGTCGCCCAGGGCGCGCGCGCGGCCGTTGGCCAGGAACGGGAAGGTGCCGGCCTTGTACTTGACGCCGTCTGCTTTGAGCTGCTGCTCGGTGCGGCCCACCCAGGCGATCTCGGGGCTGGTGTAGATGACCCAGGGAATGGTGTTGAAGTTGACGTGGCCATGCTGGCCCGCCATGCGTTCGGCCACGGCCACGCCCTCTTCCTCGGCCTTGTGCGCCAGCATGGGACCGCGGACCACGTCGCCCACGGCCCAGACACCGGGCAGGTTGGTCTTGCAATCGGCATCCACCACGATCTCGCCACGGTCGCCCAGCTGCAGGCCCACGGCCTCGGCGTTCAGGCCGATGGTGTTGGGCACGCGGCCGATGGAGACGATGAGCTTGTCCACGTCCAGCGTCTGGGCCTCGCCCTTGGCGCTGGTGTAGGCGATGCTGACACCCTTCTTGCCAGATTTCACCTCGCCGATCTTCACGCCCAGCTCGACCTTGAGGCCTTGCTTGTCGAAGGCTTTTTTGGCCTCTTTGGCAATTTGCTCATCCACCGCGCCCAGAAAGGTCGGCAGGCCTTCGAGGATGGTCACGTCGGCGCCCAGGCGGCGCCAGACCGAACCCATTTCCAGGCCAATGACGCCAGAACCAATCACGCCAAGCTTCTTGGGAACGGCACCGATGCGTAGCGCGCCGTCGTTCGACAGGATGCGCTCTTCGTCAAACTCTGCGCCGGGCAAGGCACGGGCGTTGGAACCCGTGGCGACGATGACCTGCTTGGCCGTCAGCGTCTCTTCGGTGCTGCCGGCCACTTTGATCTCGTAGCCGCCATCGACCGCCTTGACGAATGAGCCGCGACCATGGAAAAAGCTGACCTTGTTCTTCTTGAACAGGTACAGGATGCCATCGTTGTTCTGCTTGACCACCGCATCCTTGCGGCCGACCATTTTCGCCACGTCCATCTTCACGCCGGTGGCCGTGATGCCGTGCTCGGCAAAGTGCTTGTTGGCGTGTTCGAAATGCTCGGACGACTGCAGCAGCGCCTTGGAGGGAATGCAGCCCACGTTGGTGCAAGTGCCACCGGGTGCAGGGCCGCCCACGCCGTTCTTCCACTCGTCGATGCAGGCCACGTTGAAGCCGAGTTGCGCCGCGCGAATGGCGCCAATGTAGCCGCCGGGGCCACCGCCGATGACGATGACGTCGAATTGTTTGCTCATAAGAAACCTCGTTCAATAGGGTAAAAAACCCACCGGGCGCAGCGCCTCCAAGGCACGGCGCGGGTGGGCTGGCCACGCACAGCGGCTAGATGTCAAAGAGAAGGCGTGACGGGTCTTCCAGCGCGTCCTTCATCGCCACCAGACCGAGCACGGCTTCGCGGCCGTCGATGATGCGGTGGTCGTAAGACAGGGCCAGGTAGTTCATCGGACGGATGACGATCTGCCCGTTCTCCACCACCGCGCGGTCCTTGGTGGCGTGCACGCCCAGGATGGCCGATTGCGGCGGGTTGATGATGGGTGTGGAGAGCATGGAGCCAAAGGTGCCGCCATTGCTGATCGAGAAGGTGCCGCCAGTCATCTCTTCGATGCCCAGCTTGCCATCCTTGGCTTTTTGGCCGAACTCGGCGATCTTCTTCTCGATGTCGGCAAAGCTCATCTGGTCGGCGTTGCGCAAAATCGGCACCACCAGGCCGCGCGGGCTGCCCACGGCAATACCGATGTCGAAATAGCCGTGGTACACCACGTCGTTGCCATCGATGCTGGCGTTGATGACCGGGTACTTCTTGAGCGCATGCACCGCCGCTTTGACGAAGAAGCTCATGAAGCCAATCTTGACGCCGTGCTCCTTGGTGAACGCGTCCTGGAACTTCTTGCGCATCTCCATCACGGGAGCCATGTTCACTTCGTTGAACGTGGTCAGGATGGCATTCGTCGCTTGCGACTGCAGCAGGCGCTCGGCAATGCGCGCGCGCAGACGGCTCATGGGCACGCGCTGCTCCGGGCGCTCACCCAGGTTCGTCTTGCTGGCGGGCGCCGCCACCTGCGGCAGGGACTTGGTTGGCGCCCCCGTTGGAATGCTGCTTGGCGCAGCGGCGGGCGCGGCCTTCGCTGTGCCGGAGGCCAGGGCGCCCAGCACGTCGCCCTTGGTGACGCGGCCGTCGCGGCCGGTGCCGGCGACGCTGGCCGTCGACAGGTTGTTGTCGGCCAGCAGCTTGGCCGCCGCAGGCATGGCAACGTCGCCCTTGCCGGAGCCGGCAGTGGCGGGGGCCGACGCCGCAGCGACGGGTGCTGCCGCGGCAGCCGGTGCTGACGCCGCTGGCGCTGACGCCCCTGCGACCGCTGCCGTGTCGATGCGGGCAATCAGCTGCTCGGCCGCCACGGTGGCGCCGTCGCCTTGCACGATCTCGGTGAGCACGCCTGCTGCGGGAGCGGGCACTTCCAAGACCACTTTGTCGGTTTCGACTTCGATCAGGATTTCATCGATGGCGACGGCCTCGCCGACCTTCTTCTTCCAGGCGAGCAGCGTGGCTTCCGCCACGGACTCGGACAGCTGCGGGACTTTGACTTCTACGATAGCCATATCAATCTTTCGGGAAATTTTGGGGGTTTGTGGGGGAGTCGGATCGCTGACTTACTTGGTCAGCACAAACCCCTTGAGCTTGCCGAATGCACCGTCCACCAGGGACTTTTGCTGCTCCTGGTGCAGGTGCGAATAGCCCACCGCTGGCGAAGCCGAGGCGGCGCGGCCCGAGTAGCCGAGCTTCTGGCCGTCGACCATGTTTTCGTGGATGTAGTGCTGCACAAAGAACCAGGCACCCTGGTTTTGCGGCTCGTCCTGGCACCACACGATCTCGGTCACTTTGGGGAAGCGCTTGAGTTCGGCGGCAAACGCCTTGTGCGGGAACGGGTAGAGCTGCTCAACACGCACGATGGCAACGTCCAGGCTTTCCATTTCGGTGCGGCGCTTGACCAGGTCGTAGTACACCTTGCCCGAGCAGGCGATGACGCGCTTGACCTTGGCAGCGTTCTTCACGACGTCCTGGTTCTGTTCCGGTATCACCGTCTGGAAGGCGCCCTTGGTGAACTCGGACAGCGGCGAGGCCGCGTCCTTGTTCCGCAGGAGCGACTTGGGCGTCATGATGATCAGGGGCTTGCGGAGGTTGCGCACCATCTGGCGGCGCAGCACGTGGAAGATCTGGCTGGCCGTCGTCGGCTGCACCACCTGCATGTTGGTGTCGGCCGACAGCTGCATGAAGCGCTCCAGGCGCGCCGAGCTGTGCTCCGGCCCCTGGCCTTCGTAGCCGTGCGGCAGCATCAGCGTGATGCCGTTGACGCGGCCCCATTTCACTTCGCCCGAGGCGATGAACTGGTCGATGACCACCTGCGCGCCATTGGCGAAGTCGCCAAACTGCGCTTCCCAGATGACCAGGGTATTCGGGTCGTTCGACGCATAGCCGTATTCAAAGGCCAGCACGGCCTCTTCCGACAGGATGGAGTCGATGACGGTGAACGGCGCCTGGTTCTCGGCCACGTTCTGCAGCGGGGTATAGCTGCCCACGTCCCACTTTTCGCGCTTCTGGTCGTGAACCACGGCGTGGCGGTGGGTAAACGTGCCGCGACCGCAATCTTCGCCCGACAGGCGAACCGGGTAACCACTGGCGACCAGCGAGGCAAAGGCCATGTGCTCGCCCATGCCCCAATCCACCGGGTGCTCGCCCCGACCCATGGCGGCGCGGTCGTCGTACACCTTCTTCACCAATTGGTGCGGCGTGACGGACTCTGGAATGGTGGTGATGCGCTCGGCCAGGCGCTTCCACTCCGTGAGCGGGATGGCCGTGTCGCCCGCGTCGGTCCACTTGTTCCCCAGGAAGGGGCTCCAATCGACGGCGTACTTGCTCTTGAAGTTGGTCAGCACACGCTCGGCCGTGTGGCGGCCGGCGTCCATGGCGGCGCGGTAGTCGCGCGCCATTTCGTCGCCCAGGCCTTCACCAAGCCCCTGCGCGGCAAGGCGGTCTGCATAGAGCTTTCTCGTGCCGGGGTGCTGGCCGATTTTCTTGTACATCAGCGGCTGGGTCAGGCTGGGCGTGTCCTGCTCGTTGTGGCCGAGCTTGCGGAAGCAGATGATGTCGACCACCACATCCTTGCGGAACTCCATGCGAAACTGCAGGGCCAGTTGCATGG
>Ga0208516_100267_pt1 | contig 25488 bp, 19 predicted proteins | sample LakWasM117_HOW13_2_FD_183931 | JGI IMG/M metagenome (GOLD analysis project Ga0208516, IMG submission 183931) | Freshwater sediment methanotrophic microbial communities from Lake Washington under simulated oxygen tension - Sediment Metagenome... | ecosystem: Environmental > Aquatic > Freshwater >...
GCTGCGCCGCATGGAGAAATGCGGCAAGCCCGTGGTGGCGGCCCTCAACGGCACCACGCTGGGCGGCGGGCTGGAACTGGCGCTGGCCTGCCATGCGCGCTTCGCCATCGACGACCCCAAGGCCAAGATTGGTCTGCCCGAGGTCAAGCTGGGTCTGCTGCCCGGCGGCGGCGGCACGCAGCGCCTGCCGCGCCTGATCGGTATCCAGAAGAGCTTTGAGCTGATCACCCAGGGCACCGAGCTGAGCCCGGCCAAGGCGCAGGGCCTGGGGCTGGTGAACGAGCTGGCGGCATCGCGCGAGGAACTGCTGCAGAAGGCCCGTGCCTGGTGCCTGGCCCACCCCCAGCCCGTGCAGCCCTGGGACGCCAAGGGCTTCCGCATCCCCGGCGGCGACAGCAAGAGCCCGGCCGTGGTGCAGATGCTGGCCATCGCGCCGTCCATGGCCAACGCCAAGGCCCATGGCAACTACCCGGCTATCACGCACATCATGAGCTGCCTGTTCGAGGGCTGCCTGCTCGACATCGACAGCGCGCTGCAGGTCGAGTCGCGCTACTTCGCCGCCTGCATCGTCTCGCAGGTGTCGAAGAACATGATCGGCACGCTGTGGTACCAGCTCAATGCCATCAAGAAGGGCCAGTCACGGCCCAAGGGTATGCCCCAGGCCAAGGTGAAGAAGGTCGGCATCCTGGGCGCCGGCATGATGGGTGCGGGCATCGCCTATGTGTCGGCCAAGGCCGGCATCGACGTGGTGCTGCTCGACACCGCGCAGGAGAACGCCGAAAAGGGCAAGGCCTACTCGCAGGGCCTGCTGGACAAGGCCCTGTCGCGTGGCAAGACCACGCAGGGCCAGCGCGATGCGCTGCTCGCGCGCATTCTGCCCACCACGCGCTACGAAGACCTGCAGGGCTGCGATCTCGTGGTCGAGGCCGTTTTCGAGGACCGTGCCATTAAGGCCGAGTGCACGCGCAAGGCCGTGGCAGCCATTGCCGCGGACGCGGTGTTCGCCTCCAACACCTCCACGCTGCCCATCACGGGCCTGGCCCAGGTGAGCAGCCGCCCGGCGAATTTCATCGGCCTGCACTTCTTCTCACCCGTGGACAAGATGCCGTTGGTCGAGATCATCGTGGGCCAGCAGACTTCCGACGAAACCCTGGCGCGCGGCTTCGATTACGTGCTGCAGATCGGCAAGACCCCCATCGTGGTCAACGACAGCCGGGGCTTCTACACCTCGCGCGTGTTCGCCACCTATGTGATGGAGGGCATAGCCATGCTGGCCGAGGGCGTGCACCCGCGCTCCATCGAGGTGGCCGGCGTGAAGGCCGGCATGCCCATGCCGCCGCTGGCCTTGCAGGACGAAGTGTCGCTGGGCCTGTCGCTGCACGTCAGCGACCAGACGCGCCGCGACCTGGAGGCCGAGGGCAAGAGCTACCCCGTGCACCCCGCCGAAGCCGTGCTGCGCAAGCTCGGCGGCGAGCTGGGCCGCGTCGGAAAGAAGGCGGGCAAGGGCTTCTACGACTACCAGGGCAAGGAGAAGGCTTTGTGGCCGGAGCTCACCACGCTCTACCCGCCACGTGCCGACCAGCCCGCGCAGCAGGAGCTGATGGACCGCCTGATGTTCATCCAGGCCAACGAGGCCGCGCGCTGCTTCGAGGAAAACGTGGTGCGCTCGGTGGCGGACACCAACATCGGCTCCATCTTCGGCTGGGGCTTCGCGCCACACCAGGGCGGGGCGCTGCAGTTCATCAACGCCATGGGCGCGCAGCACTTCGTCGAGCGCTCGCGTGAGCTGGCGCGGCAGCACGGCGCGCGCTTCGAGCCCGCAGCCATCGTGGTGAAGATGGCCCAGGAAGGCGGGAGGTTCCAAGATGCGTGACCCACTTCTTGCCGGTGTGTATGTGGACTATTTCGGCGAGACGCACGCCATGGTGCGCTCCACCATGCGCCGCTTCATCCACGAAGCCGTCAAGCCGCACATCGACGCCTGGGAAGAGGCCGGCAGCTTTCCGCGCGAGGTCTACCAGCAGGCGGGAAGCCTGGGCCTGCTGGGCATCGGCCACCCGGTCGAATTCGGGGGCACGGGCGAGCAGGATGTTTTTCTCAAGGTGGCGGCGAGCGAGGAACTGATGCGCAGCGGTTCCGGCGGTTTCGTCGCCAGCCTGGGCTCGCTGGACATCGGCCTGCCGCCGGTCTGGCGCATGGGCTCGGAGGCGCTCCAGCAGCGCGTCGTGCCGCAGGTGCTTGCGGGCGAGAAGATCATTGCCCTGGCCGTCACCGAGCCCAGCGGCGGCTCGGACGTGGCCAACCTGCGCACGCGCGCGGTGCGCGACGGCGGCCATTACGTGGTCAACGGCTCCAAGACCTTCATTACCTCGGGTGCGCGCGCCGATTACTACACGGTGGCCGTGCGCACGGGCGGAGAGGGGTTCGGCGGTGTCTCGCTGCTGCTCATCGAGAAGGGCATGCCGGGCTTCTCGGTCGGTAGCCCGCTCAAGAAGATGGGCTGGTGGGCCTCGGACACGGCCGAGCTGTTCTTCCAAGACTGCCGCGTGCCGGCCGAGAACCTGCTGGGGCCCGAGAACTCGGGCTTTCTCTCGATCATGGCCAACTTCCAGGCCGAACGCCTGAGCCTGGCGATCATGGCCTATATGACGGCGCAGCTCGCGCTGGAGCAGTGCCTGACCTATGTGCGGGAGCGCAGCACCTTCGGCAAGCCGCTCGCCAAGCACCAGGTCATCCGCCACAAGCTGGCCGAGATGGCCACGCAGGTGGACGTGGCGCGCGAATACACCTACCGCTGCGCCGCGCGCATGCAGGCCGGCGAGACGGCGATCGCCGAGGTGTCCATGGCCAAGAACTTCGCGACCTCGGTGTCCACCATGGTGACTGACGAGGCCGTGCAGATCTTCGGCGGCATGGGCTACATGCGCGAATCGCTGGTCGAGCGGTTGTACCGCGACAACCGCATCCTCTCGATCGGTGGCGGCACGCACGAGATCATGAACGAGATCATTGGAAAACAGCTTGGGTTGTGATGGACATGGATGTCCCACCGCTGCTGACGGGTCTGCGCGTGCTCGACCTCACGCGCAACCTGCCCGGGCCCTTCGCCACGCGCATGCTGGCCGACCTGGGCGCCACCATCGTCAAGGTGGAGCCGCCCGAGGGCGACCCGGCGCGGCCGCTGGCGGCGCTGTTCGAGGCGCTGAACCACGGCAAGGAGTGCCGCACCATCGACTTTCGCGATGCGACCGACCTGGACCGGCTGCGCGCCTGGGTGCAAGACGCCGACGTGCTGCTCGACAGCTTCCGCCCCGGCGTGCTGCAGGGCCTGGGGCTGGACGCGGCAGCGCTGCATGCACTCCACCCGCGCCTGGTGATGGTGTCCATCACCGGCTACGGCCAGCACGGCCCCTGGGCGCAGAAGGCGGGGCACGACCTCAACTTCATGGCGCTGTCGGGCGTGCTCGACCAGGTGCGCGCGCCCACGGGCGAGCTGGCCCTGTCCAATGTGCAGTGGGGCGACCTGGCGGGCGGTAGCGCCATGGCCTGCATCGCCGTGCTGGCGGCGGTGTTCGAGGCGCGCAGGACGGGGCAGGGCCGGCACCTCGATGTGAGCATGGCCCACGGCCTGCATGCCCAGCTCGTCATGCCCCAGGCCACAGGCGCCATGCTGGCACCGCTGCTGGGGCGCCGCCCCGGCGCGGGTGAGGACCTGCTCAACGGCGTGCTGCCCTGCTACAACCTCTATGCCACGCAGGACGGCCGCCATCTCGCGGTGGGCGCGCTGGAGTTCAAGTTCTGGAAGGCGGCGTGCGAGGTTTTCCAACGCCCCGACTGGGAACAGCGCCACTGGCAGCGCGGGCAGTTGCCTGGCTCCAGCGATTGCGCCGCCCTGCGTGCCGAGGTGGCGCAGCTCGTGGCCTCGCAGCCGCTGGCGGTCTGGAGCGAGCACTTCGCGCAGGCGGACGCCTGCGTGACCCCGGTACTCACGTTGGAGGAGGCGCAGGCGCACCCGCTGTTCGCGGCCGGCGCGCGGCCGCAGCCCTGGGCTGAAATCGCATAGGTGTTCTGCGCCGGCTTTTACACTCGGCGCATGATCACCTTCCACAACCCGCTGCACCACCTGCACGCCCCGACCCATGAGTTCTTCCGGGGCGAGCGCGTGCCGTGCTTCGAGAAGCCGGCGCGTGCCGACTACGTTGAGGCCCGCCTGACCGAGCGTGGTCATGCGCTGCTGGCGCCCGACCAGGACAGCCGCGCCGTGCTGGAGCGCATCCATGCACCGCGCTACCTGCAATTCCTCCAGACCGCCTGGCCGCAGTGGCTGGCGCTCGACCCAGCGAACGCCCAGGTGCAACCCTTTCCTTCGGTGTGGCCCGTGCGCACGCTGCGCAGCGACCTCGAACCCGACAACTTCGTCGCCAAGCTCGGGCTGTATTCCATGGACAACGGCTCGCCACTCGCCGCCGGCACCTGGCAGGCCGCCAAGAGGGGCGCCGACGCGGCGGCCAGCGCAGCGGCGCGCGTGGCCGGTGGTGCGCGCGCGGCGTTCTGCTGCACGCGCCCGCCCGGCCACCATGCCGGGCCGGACTTCATGGGCGGCTACTGCTTCCTCAACAACGCCGCCGTGGCTGCGCAGTGGCTGCGCGGGCAGGGCGCCGCCCGCGTGGCCGTGCTCGACGTGGACTACCACCACGGCAACGGCACGCAGAGCATCTTCTACGACCGCTCCGACGTGCTGTTCATCAGCATCCACGGCGACCCGCGCACCGAATACCCGTTCTACCTCGGCCATGCCGATGAAACCGGCGCAGGTGCGGGCGCTGGCTACAACCTGAACCTGCCCCTGGCGGCGGGCAGCAGCGTGGCCGCCTGGTTCGGCGCGCTGGAGCAGGCCTGCGCGCGCATCGCGGACTTCGGGGCCGACGCGCTGGTGGTTTCGCTCGGGCTCGACACCTACGAGGGCGACCCGATCTCGCGCTTTGCCCTGGCCTCGGCGGACTTCCTGCGCCTGGGGGCGCGGCTCAAGCAACTGGGCCTGCCGGTGGTGTTCGTGCTCGAAGGCGGCTACGCTGCCGCCGAGCTGGGGACGAACGCCGTGAACGTGCTCGAAGGTTTCGAGCAGGCCTGAAACACGGAAAGGCAGCAATGGTGGACACAGTCGATTGCGTGGTGGTGGGCGCCGGCGTGGTGGGGCTGGCGGTGGCACGGGCGCTGGCCCTGCGGGGGCGCGAGGTGCTGGTGCTGGAGGCGGCTGACGCCATCGGCACGGGCACCAGCGCGCGCAACAGCGAGGTCATCCATGCCGGGCTGTACTACGCCCAGGGCTCGCTCAAGGCGCGCCTGTGCGTGCAGGGCCGCGCGCTCATGTACGCCTACTGCGCCGAGCGCAACGTGCCGCACCGCCGCTGCGGCAAGCTGGTGGTGGCCACCTCGGCGGAGCAGCTGCCCGCCTTGCGCGCCGTGCAGGCGCATGCCCGGGGCAACGGTGTGGTGCTGGAATGGCTGGAGCGTGACGCGGCGCGCGCGCTGGAACCCGCATTGGAGTGTGTGGCGGCCTTGCATTCGCCCGAGACCGGCATCGTGGACAGCCATGGCCTGATGCTGGCGCTCCAGGGGGATCTGGAGAGCGCCGGCGGAATCGTGGCATTGAATTCGCCTCTAGGCCATGCACAGTGCGCGCAATCAGCTATTGAATTAATAGCAATCGACGGCACGCGCCTGTCGGCCCGCACGGTGGTGAATGCCGCTGGCCTGGCCGCGCCGGCCCTGGCGGCGCGCTTTCAGGGGCTTGATGCGGTCCATATACCGCAGGCGCGCTTCGCCAAGGGCAACTATTTCACCCTCGGCGGCCGGGCGCCGTTCTCGCGCCTCATCTACCCCGTGCCCGAGGCGGCCGGGCTGGGCGTGCACCTCACGCTCGACCTGGGCGGCCAGGCCAAGTTCGGGCCCGACGTGCAGTGGGTGGACTCGCCCGACGACCTCGTGGTGGACCCGGCGCGGGGCGAGGCTTTCTATGCCGAGGTGCGCAAATACTGGCCCGGTCTGCGCGATGGCGCGCTTGCGCCGGGTTACGCCGGCATCCGCCCCAAGGTGTTCGGGCCGCAGGGCGTGCTTACCGACTTCGTGGTCCAGGGGCCGGCCGTGCATGGCGTGCCGGGGCTGGTCAACCTCTTTGGCATCGAATCGCCGGGCCTGACGAGCGCGCTGGCCTTGGGGGTGCACGTGGCGGACCTGCTCGGAGCGACGGGCTGAAGCCCACACGCTGCAGCACTTTTTTCGCATGGAGGCGCCTGCCCGACGCTAAGATGGTCCCGTATCGCACGCAAATCCACTGCGTTGCATGCTCTCAACGCTTCATTGCAAAGAAAGGCCTGTATGACGACCTCTGCTTCCGATACCCTGAACAGCACCCAGACCGAACTGGAGAAACTGGTCTCCGATCTGCGCAGCCTGATGGCCAGCAAGGACCTCGACAGCGTGCCGGAGATCAAGCTGCTGCGCCAACGCCTGGACGATGGCATGCACAACGTGCGCGACGCCGCCGTGCGCGCCGCCCAGGAAGCCGCCCACCAGGCCAAGGACGCCGCCCGCGCCGCCGACCGCTATGCGCACGACGAACCCTGGCGCGTGGCCGGTGCCGCGCTGGCCGTGGGCGCCCTCGTGGGTTTCCTGCTTGCACGCCGTTGATGGGCTGCGGCCCCACGCAGACCGTCTGCACGCCCCCGGGAGCAATGCATGAACTGGATTTCCCTGCTGGGGCTTGAGGCTTTCGTCCTGCGCTGGCGCGCCGCCGCCATTGAAGGCGCCATGGCGGTCGAGGACCGGGCCGAACTGGCCCACCTCGAATGGCAGGAGCAGAAGCGGCGCCTGCGCCAGATGCTGCTGCTCACCATTGCCGTGGCCTCCCTGACCGTGGTGGCGCTGATCCTGCTGTCCGTGGCACTGCTGGTGCAGTTCTGGGACACCCCCCACCGGACGCTGGTGGCCTGGCTGGTCGCCGGAACCTGGCTGGTGGCATGGGCGGGCGCGTTGGCTGCGCTGGTGAATGTGGCGCAGCAGGCGGGCAATGCCTTCGCGCTGACCCGCAGGGAGCTGGCCCAGGACTGGCGCGAGATCAAGGAGCAACTGTGAACCTGCCGGCATCTCCCACCGAGGCGCGCGCGCCCCGCACCACGCCTGCGCAGCAGCAGGTGCTCGATCGCATCACCGCCCAACGCCAGCGCCTGCGTGACCGCCGGGCGCAGCGCCTGCAGGCGCGGTCCGAGGCCGATGGCGCCCAGGGCGCCGCAGCCGACATACCCCTGGTGCAGCGGCTCGCATGGTTCACCCGGGAGCACCCGGTGGCGGTGGCGGCCGTGGCCGGCGCCGCCGTGATGGCCGGCCCGCGCAGGCTGGTGCGCTGGGCGGGGGCCGTGCTGCCCCTCATCCTGCAGTTTCGCGGCCGCTGAATCGTATTTCCATGCTTGCGGCGCCTTTGGGCGCCGCAGGCGTTTTAGGCCGAGGCCTTGATGGCGCGCGCGGCGCGTGCCACCAGCGCCGGGCCTTCGTAGATCAGGCCGGTGTAGATCTGCACCACGTCCGCGCCCGCGCGGATCTTGCTCACCGCGTCCTCGGCGCTCATGACGCCGCCCACGCCGATGATGGGGAAGCGGCTGCCCAGCGCCGCGCGCAGCTGGCGGATGACCTGGTTGCTCGGCTCCAGCACGGGTGCGCCGCTCAGGCCGCCGGTTTCCTCGGCATGGCGCAGCCCCTGCACGGCGGTGCGGCCGATGGTGGTGTTGGTGGCCACCACGCCGTCCATGCCGTGGCGCTGCAGCGTGGCGGCGATCACGGCCACCTGCGCCTCGTCGAGGTCGGGGGCGATCTTCACGAAAAGGGGCACGCGCCGCGCCGTGCCGTCGGCACGCGTGTGCTGGCGCGCCAGTTGCTCACGGCGTTCGGCGATGGCGCCGAGCAGCGCGTCGAGCGCCTCGTCGCTTTGCAGCGCGCGCAGGTTCTTGGTGTTGGGCGAGCTGATGTTCACCGTCACATAGTCCGCGTGCGGGTACACGCCATCGAGGCAGGTGAGGTAGTCGCTCGTGGCGTCTTCGATCGGCGTGGCGGCGTTCTTGCCGATGTTCAGGCCCAGCAGCATGGGGTGTTTTTGTTGCTGGCGGAATTTCGCCTGCTGCACGTTGCGCAGGAAGGCCTCCAGCCCGTCATTGTTGAAGCCCAGCCGGTTGATGAGCGCGCGCGCCTCGGGCAGGCGGAACATGCGCGGCTTGGGGTTGCCCGGCTGGCCCTTGGGCGTGACGGTGCCCACCTCGACGAAGCCGAAGCCCATGGCGCCCAGCGCGTCGATGCAGCGCGCGTTCTTGTCCAGCCCGGCGGCCAGGCCCACGCGGTTGGGGAACTGGAGGCCGGCCAGTTCAATGGGGTCGTGCACCGTTTCGTTGCACCAGGCCCATTGCAGGGGCGTTCCCTGGCCGCGCGCGAGCATGTCCATGGTGAGGTCGTGGGCGGCTTCGGCGTCCAGGCCGAACAGGAATGGGCGGGTGAGGGCGTAGGGGATCAGTGACATGGGGATAATTCAGTATTCACCCCCATTTTCTCCCATGACGACACCTACCCCCCTGACCCAAGACGAACTCAAGGCCCTGGTTGGCCAGGCCGCGCTGCGCTACATCGTTCCCGGCGACATCGTCGGCGTGGGCACCGGCTCCACGGTCAACAAGTTCATCGACGCGCTGGCCACGGTCAAGGACCAGGTGCGCGGCGCCGTGTCCAGCTCGGTCGCCAGCACCGAACGGCTGCGCGCCATCGGCATTCCGGTGTTCGATGCCAACGAGGTCGAACAACTGTCGGTCTATGTCGACGGCGCCGACGAGATCGACGGCCAGGGCCACATGGTCAAGGGCGGCGGCGCCGCGCTCACGCGCGAGAAGATCGTCGCCGCGCTGGCGCGCCAGTTCGTCTGCATCGCCGATGAATCCAAGCTGGTGCAGACGCTGGGCCGTTTTCCGCTGCCGGTAGAGGTCATTCCCATGGCGGCCACGCAGATCGCCCGGCGCTTCGCCACCCTGGGCGGCCAGGCCACGCTGCGCCTGAAGGACGGCCAGCCGCTGGTGACCGACAACGGCCAGCACATCCTGGACGTAACGGGCCTGTCCATCACCGACCCGCTGGCGCTGGAGTCGGAGATCAACCAGTGGCCCGGCGTGGTGACGGTGGGCATCTTCGCGCACCAGAAGGCGCAGGTCTGCCTGCTGGGCACGGCCCAGGGCGTGAAGACGCTGGCGTACTGAGAACCAACCCCGGCCCGTGGGACCGGGTGGGTTCAGAACCGGATGCCGGCCGGGTTGGACGGGCCGGGGCCGGGCGTCGGCTCAGGGCGCGCGCGCGGCGCGGTCCGCGTGGGGGCGGGTGCCTCTTCCTGGGCGGTGGGCTGTTCTGGCGGTTTCGGGGTGGCCAGCGGCGTGGCGGCCGGGCGCCGGTAGTTGGCGGGCAGCTTCGACTGCTTGGGGTAGCCCGCTGCGTCGAGGTACTGTGCCCATTCGCTGTCGGAAAAGCCGTGCAATTGCTGCTTGCCGATGGTGCCGAAGGGCAGGCCCGAATTGCCGCTCAGGCGCTGCAGGGCATCGATGTCTTCGTTGCTGCCGATGGTGCGCTCGGTGAAGGGCACGCCCCGGTTGACCAGCAGGTTGCGGGCGTTCACGCAGGGCGCGCAGTTGTCGCCGGTATAGAGGGTGACCGGGAAGCGGCTGGCGATCTGGCGCAGTTCGTAGGACAGGGCATCGTTGCTGGAGGATGCCGTGCCCGCCGCAGCGCCGCCCGAGGGCGTGGCGGCCGCGCTGCCCTGCGTGGGGGCGCGGTCGGAGAAAGTGACCTTGCCGTCAGGACCGACGATGCGGTGGACTTGCTGGGCCAGGGCCGGGCTGCTGGCGCCCAGGGCGCACAGCAGGGCCAGCAGGACAGGGGTGGGGTGCGGCAGCTTCATCGTTCGTTCTCCTGATCGGGCATGAGCAAAAGACTCTCGGTTTCTCAGGCCATGCCCTGGTGGCGCAACAGGGCATCCAGGCTGGGCTCGCGCCCCCGGAAGGCCTTGAACGACTCCATGGCCGGGCGGCTGCCGCCCACTTCCAGGATGGCCTGGCGGTAGCGGCGGCCCGTCTCGGCGCTGTGCGAGCCGTCGGCCAGGGCGGTTTCCTCGAAGGCGGCGTAGGCGTCGGCGCTCAGCACTTCGGCCCATTTGTAGCTGTAGTAGCCGGCGGCATAGCCGCCCGCGAAGATGTGGCTGAAGGTGTGCGCCGTGCGGCTGAAGGCCGGTGGTTGCAGCACGGCGACCTCGGAGCGCACCAGGCCCAACAGGGGCATGAAGTCCTGCGCCGGGTCGTGCTCGGTGTGCAGCAGCATGTCGAACAGCGCGAACTCGATCTGGCGCAGCGTCTGCATGCCGCTCTGGAAGTTCTTGGCCGCGGTCATCTTGTCGAACAATGCGCGCGGCAGGGGTGCGCCCGTGTCCACATGGGCGGTCATGTGCTGCAGCACCTCCCATTCCCAGCAGAAGTTTTCCATGAACTGGCTCGGCAGTTCGACCGCGTCCCATTCGACGCCGCCAATGCCTGAGACGTCGCGCTCGTTCACCTGCGTGAGCATGTGGTGCAGGCCGTGGCCGAACTCGTGGAACAGGGTGATGACGTCGTCGTGCGTGAGCAGCGCGGGCTTGCCATCCACGCCATCGGCGAAGTTGCACACCAGGTGCGCCACGGGGGTCTGCAGCTGGCCGGTGTCGGGGCGCAGCCAGCGGGTGCGCACATCGTCCATCCAGGCGCCGCCGCGCTTGCCGGTGCGCGCGGGCTGGTCGAGGTAGAACTGGCCCACGAGCTGACCGGCGCGCTCGATGCGGTAGAACGCCACGGCCGGGTGCCACACGGGGGCCTGGTCGGGGCGGATGGCCACCTCGAACAGGGTTTCGATGATCTTGAACAGGCCGGCGAGCACGCGCGGGGCCGTGAAGTATTCCTTGACCTCTTGCTCGCTGAAGGCGTAGCGCGCTTCCTTGAGCTTTTCGGCCACGTAGGGCCAGTCCCAGGCCTGCGGATCGCTCAATCCCAGGTGCTCGGCGGCGAAGGCGCGCAGGTCGGCCACGTCCTTCTCGGCGTGGGGGCGGGCGCGGCGGGCCAGGTCGCGCAGGAAGCCCACCACCTCGGCGGGCGACTGCGCCATCTTCGGCACCACGGAGATTTCGCCGAAATTCAGGTAGCCCAGCAGGCGGGCCTCTTCCTGGCGCAGCGCCAGGATTTCGCGGATGAAGCCGCTGTTGTCGAAACGTGCCGCATCGCCTTCGGCCTGGTCAGAGGCACGCGTGGTGTAGGCGCGGTAGAGCCGTTCGCGCAGGGCGCTGCTGCGCGCGAACTGCATCACGGGCAGATAGCACGGCATCTTCAGCGTGAGCTTGTAGCCCTCCTTGCCCTCGGCCTGGGCGGCCGCGCGGGCGGCCTGGCGCACATCCTCGGGCACGCCATCGAGTTCGGCTTCGTCGGCGTAGTAGGCGAAGGCGTCGGTGGCGTCGAGGGTGTTCTCGCTGAATTTCTGCTGCAGCTCGGCCTGGCGTTCCTGGATCTGGGCGAAGCGCTCCTTGTCGGCGCCCTGCAGCTCGGCGCCCGAGAGCACGAAGTTGCGCATGGCGTTCTTCAGGGCCTGGCGCTGTTCGGTGTTCAGGGTTGCGGGGTCGATGGCCTTGTACTTCGCATACAGGCGCTCGTCGGCGCCCAGGCGCGTCCAGAACTCGGTCACGCGCGGCAGCGCTTCGTTGTAGGCGGCGCGCAGCTCGGGCGTGTCGGCCACGCTGTTGAGGTGGCTCACGGCGCCCCAGGCGCGGCCCAGCTCCTCGGTGGCAACGTCCAGGACCTTGGCGATGGCATCCCAGCGCGCCGGGAAGTCGGTCGCCGTCACGGTTTCGAGCGCGGTGTTGGCGCGGCCGAGCAGGGTGTCGATGCCGGGCGCGACATCGGCGGGGGTGATGCGGTCGAACGCGGGCAGGTCGGAGAAGTCGAGGAGGGGATTGCTCATGCGGGTTTAGATGGCGGCGCGGGTTGCGGGTTCAAGGCAGGCTGCGCGTGCGCTCATTGCGCGGCCGCGCGCTCGGCGGCTTCGAGGGTGTTGACCAGCAGCATGGTGATGGTCATGGGGCCCACGCCGCCGGGCACGGGGGTGATGTGGCTGGCCACGGCCTTGACGCCGTCGAAATCCACGTCGCCGCAGAGCTTGCCTTCATCGTTGCGGTTCATGCCCACGTCCAGCACCACGGCGCCGGGCTTGACCATGTCGGCCGTGAGCACGTTGCGCTTGCCCACGGCGGCGACGATCACGTCGGCCTGCAGCGTCTGCGCCTTGAGGTCCTGCGTGCGCGAATGGCAGATGGTGACGGTGGCATCCTGGGCCAGCAGCATCAGCGCCATGGGCTTGCCCACGATGTTGCTGCGGCCGATGACCACGGCGTGCTTGCCTTTGAGCTCGTAGCCGATGGATTCGAGCATCTTCATGCAGCCGTAGGGTGTGCAGGGCCAGAAGCCGGGCATGCCGGTCATCAGCGCGCCGGCGCTGGCGATGTGAAAGCCGTCCACGTCCTTGGCGGGCGAGATGGCCTCGATGACCTTCTGTGCGTCGATGTGCGCGGGCAGCGGCAGCTGCACCAGGATGCCGTGGATGGCCGGGTCGTTGTTCAGCGCCTCCACGCGCGCCAGCAGCTCGGCCTCGCCCAGGTCGGCGGGGTACTGCTCCAGCACCGAGTGCAGGCCGGCGTCGTGGCAGGCCTTGACCTTGTTGCGCACGTAGACCTGGCTGGCCGGGTTGTCGCCCACCAGCACCACGGCCAGGCCGGGCGTGACGCCGCGGGCCTTGAGCGCGAGGGCGCGTTCGGCCACTTCGGAGCGCAGTTGGCGGGAGAGGGCGTTGCCGTCGATCAGTTGGGCTGTCATGTTCAAAATCAACAATAAAAATGGCCGCTAACGTAATGTGAATAAGCGCTAGAAGCTATCAAATAAATAGCAATAAACCTTCTCAGCCTTTGGGCGCGTTCTGGCCCAGGGCAATCTTGAGCAGATCGGCCACGGTGTTGGCGCCGAGCTTTTCCATGATGTTGGCGCGGTGGGCCTCCACGGTCTTGATGCTGATGCCCAGGTCGTCGGCGATCTGCTTGTTCAGGCGGCCGGCGACGATGCGCTCCAAGACCTGTGCCTCGCGGCTGGTGAGCTTGGAGAGCAGGGCGTCGCGGCTGGCGGCCTGCTGGTAGCCGGCGAAGGCCTGGCGCGCGTGGTCCAGCATGCGCTCGACCAGGGTCACCAGGGCTTCCTCGTTGAAGGGCTTCTGGATGAAGTCCAGCGCGCCCTTCTTCATGGTGTCGACGGCCATGGGCACGTCGCCGTGGCCGGTGATGAAGACGATGGGCAGGGGCGACTTGCGTTCGATCAGGCGGTCCTGCAGTTCCAGGCCGGTCATGCCGCCCATGCGGATGTCGACGATCAGGCAGGCCACCTCGCGCGGGTCGTAGCGCGAGAGGAAGGATTCGGCCGAATCAAAGCAGCGCACCCGGTAATCTTTCCCCTCCAGCAGCCATTGCAGCGAATCGCGCACGGCCTCGTCGTCATCGACCACATAGACGGTACCTTTTTTGGGAATCAAACTCATGCAATTGTCCTTGGGGGCTGTGCGTTTGCTACAGGATCTGTAGTGTCATTGGCAAGTGGCGCGGCGAGCGGCAGCCAGAAGGTAAACCGGCAACCCGTGACCTCCGAACCATTGTAGATGTTCTCGGCATGCATCCGGCCCTGGTGGGACTCGACGATGCTGCGGCACAGGTTCAGGCCCATGCCCATGCCTTCGCTCTTGGTGGAGAAGAAGGCCTCGAACAGGCGTTCGAGCACTTCCGTGGCCAGTCCCTTGCCGGTGTCCTGCACCGAAAACTCCACCACCTGCAGGCCGTCGATCTGCCGGGGCACCACGCGCAGCTCCACGCTGCGCCCGGCGGGGGGGCGATCGGCGTGGGCGATGGATTCGGCGCCGTTCTTCATCAGGTTGACCAGCACCTGCTCGATCAGGATGGAGTCGGCCATCACCTGCGGCAGGCGCGCGGCCACGTAGTGCGTCAGGCGCACGTTGTGGCGCCGCAGCTCGATGTCGGCCAGCTCCACGGCCTCGCTGACCATGGTGGCCACGTCGGCCAACTGGCGGTTGGGCTCGCTTTTCTTCACGAAATCGCGGATGCGCTGGATGATCTGCCCGGCGCGCTGCGCCTGGTGCGCCGTCTTCTCCAGCGCCGTGAGCAGGGCTTCCTGGCTGATGTTGCCGCTGTGGATGCGCGAGATGATGCCGCTGCAGTAGTTGCTGATGGCCGTGAGCGGCTGGTTCAGCTCGTGCGCCACGCTCGACGCCATCTCGCCCATGGTGATGAGGCGGCTGACCGACTGGGCGCGCTCGGTCTGGCGGGCGGACTGCTCCTCGGCCAGGCGGCGCGGCGTGATGTCGGTGGCGATCACCATCTGCGCCAGGCGCCCGTCCACCCAGCTCAGGTAGCGCGAGCGCACTTCGAGCCACTTGCCCAGCTCGGGCAGGTAGATCTCGGCGTTTTCCGCGAGGGCGCTGGTCAGCGTGTCGGTGGGTAGGCCCATGAGGCCGTCCTCGTCATCGGCACCGCTGGTGTTGGCCGCCGGCAGCACGCCGGCCTGGGCCACGAGCTGCAGGTGGCCGCCGGTGTGCGAGCCGAACCACTGGCGGTAGAGCTTGTTGGCGAACAGCAGCTCCTCGCTGCCCAGCGGCGCGACCGAGACCGAGGCGTCGAGCGATTCGAGCACGATGGTGAAGCGCTCGTGCGAGGCCGTGAGCTGCTCACGGATGCGGTTGGGCTCGGTGATGTCGGTCATCGAGGTCATCCAGCCCGTCTGCTGGCCGCGTGCATCGATCAGCGGCGACACATAGAGCCGGGCATCGAACAGCGCGCCGTTCTTGCGCCGCACGCGCACCTGGAAGCCGCCGGTGAAGGTCTTGCCGCTCAGCTCATCGCGCAGCTTGGAGTGCAGCGATTCGTAGTCCGATTCGGGCCAGTAGGGGAAGGGCGCGGTCTGGCCCACCAGCTCCGCTTCGTTCCAGCCCGTCATCTGGCAGAAGGCGGCGTTCACGTAGGTGATGCGGCCCTGCAGGTCCAGCGCGCGCATGCCGGTGAGCACGGAGTTCTCCATGGCGCGGCGGAAATTCGTCTCGGCCACCAGTGCCAGCTGTGCCTGCATGCGCCGGCGCGTGTGCCGCCAGGTGGCGATCAGCATCCAGGCCGTCATGGCGCTGAGCGTGCCCACGAGCCAGAACAGGCCGCTGCCCACCACGCCCAGCGAGGTGCGGTAGGCCTGGGCGCGCATCACCAGCCCGTTGCCCACGGGCGAGACCGGCACCGCGTATTCATTCGCCTTGGCGCTCCAGGGCACCCATTGCGCGGCCCGGCCACGCGGTGCCAGCGGCGAGCCGGCGAGCACCTGCCCCCTCTCGTCGAGCAGCGTGACGGCGTAGCGCGCCAGCACCTCGGTGGGCGTGCCGTAGCGCAGCAGGCTGTCGATGGAGTATTCGCCCAGCACCACGCCGCCGAACTTGCCCTGCACGTTCAGCGGCACATGCAACTGCAGCAGGGGGGCGGCCTCGTTGCCGGCGGCCGTTGGCTGGGCGTACACGGGCTGCTGCAGGTCGCGCGTGAGGCTGAAGGAGTCGGCCGTCGGCCCCTTGCGCAGCACCTCGCCGGGCACGCGCACCTGGCTGCCTGCGAGCGTGGGCGCCGCATGGCTGGCACGGATGCGCCCGCGCTCGTCCACCCAGGTGATGGCCTGCAGCTCGGGGTACTGGCTTACCAGCGATTCGGCGCGCTGGTCGAACTGGGTGCGCTCCATGTCCTGGTTGGACAGGTCGCGCGCGATGCGCATGAGCTGCTCCTGGCGCTCCAGCAGGCGCAGGCGCACACGCTGCTGGGCGTATTCCACGTCGCGGCGCAGCGCCTCCTGCTCGCGTTCGCCTTCTTCCAAGCGCAGGTACCAGAAGGCGGCCACGATGGCGGCCATGAACAGCAGCACGGCCGCCAGCGGGGCCAGCGCGGCAAAGCGGTCCTGGCGCACGGGGGACAGGCTGCGCCACCAGGCGCGCCACCACCGTGGCAGGGCTCCATGGGTGGGCGTCGGGGCCTCTGCGGGCGTGATCTCAGACATACCTCAAGTGTAGGGGAGGGCTCGGTCTTCGGCTCCTGTGGGATGTGCGTTTGCAGCAAAATATCACTATATGAAATTAACAAGCACCATTTGAAAAAATGAAATCTTGTGCAAAAATAGGGCCCACGTACTAAATTGTGGCCATTACCCCAGGAGACACACCATGTCCGCACAGCCCGATTCGCAGGCCGTCCACAGCGCGCCGACCGATTACGACATCGACCTGCAGGAAACCCGCGAATGGATGGAGGCGCTCACCGCCGTCATCGAAAAGGAAGGCCCCGAGCGCGCGCACTTCCTGCTGGAGCAACTGCTCGAACACGCCCGCCAGAGCAGCATCGACATGCCGTTCTCGGCCAACACGGGCTATGTGAACACCATCGAACCGGAACAGCAAGCCCACTGCCCCGGCAACATCCAGATTGAAAAGCGCCTGCGCGCCTACATGCGCTGGAATGCCATGGCCATGGTGGTGCGCGCCAACCGCCTGAACCCCGCCGACGGCGGCGACCTGGGCGGCCACATTGGCTCCTTCGCCTCGGTGGCCAGCATGTTCGGCGCCGGCTTCAACCACTTCTGGCATGCTGCAAGCGAAGACCACGGCGGTGATCTGCTCTACATCCAGGGCCACAGCGCCCCCGGCATCTATGCCCGCGCCTACCTTGAAGGCCGCCTGACCGAAGAGCAGCTCGACAGCTTTCGCCAGGAAGTGGACGGCAAGGGCCTGTCGAGCTACCCGCACCCCAAGCTCATGCCCGAGTTCTGGCAGTTCCCCACGGTGTCCATGGGCCTGGGCCCGCTGATGGCTATCTACCAGGCGCGCTTCCTGAAATACCTGCACGCCCGTGGCATCGCCAACACCGAGAACCGCAAGGTCTGGGTGTTCTGCGGTGACGGCGAGATGGACGAACCCGAATCCCTGGGCGCCATCGGCCTGGCCGCGCGCGAGAACCTCGACAACCTGGTCTTCGTCATCAACTGCAATCTGCAGCGCCTGGACGGCCCGGTGCGCGGCAACGGCAAGATCGTCCAGGAACTTGAAGGTGAATTCCGGGGCAGCGGCTGGAACGTCATCAAGCTGCTCTGGGGCAATGGCTGGGATGCGCTGCTGGCCCGCGACAAGACCGGCAAGCTCAAGCAGCTCATGATGGAGACGCTGGACGGCGACTACCAGGCCATGAAGGCCAACGACGGCGCCTTCGTGCGCAAGAACTTCTTCGGCCGCTACCCCGAGACGCTCCAGCTCGTCGAGCACATGACCGACGAAGAAGTGTTCGAACTGCGCCGGGGCGGCCACGAGCCCGCCAAGGTGTACGCCGCCTTCCACGCCGCCAACGCGCACAAGGGCCAGCCCACGGTGCTGCTGGTCAAGACCGTCAAGGGCTACGGCATGGGCAAGGCCGGCGAGGGCAAGAACACGGTGCACCAGACCAAGAAGCTCTCGGACGAAGACATCAAGTACATCCGCGACCGCTTCAACATCCCGATTCCCGACAGCCAGCTGGCGGACATCCCGTACTACAAGCCGGCCGACGACACGCCGGAAATGCGCTACCTGCAAGAGCGCCGCCAGGCCCTGGGCGGCTACCTGCCCAAGCGCCTGCCGAAGGCCGAAGAGCACTTCACCGTGCCCGCGCTCGACACTTTCAAGGCCATCCTGGAGCCCACGGCCGAGGGCCGCGAGATCAGCACCACGCAGGCCTACGTGCGCTTCATCACGCAGCTGCTGCGCGACCAGGCCCTGGGCCCGCGCGTGGTGCCCATCCTCGTGGACGAGGCGCGCACCTTCGGCATGGAAGGGCTGTTCCGCCAGATCGGCATCTACAACCCCAAGGGCCAGCTCTACACCCCGGTCGACCGCGACCAGGTGATGTACTACCGCGAAGACAAGGCCGGCCAGATCCTGCAGGAAGGCATCAACGAGGCCGGCGGCATGGCCAGCTGGATCGCGGCGGCCACCAGCTACAGCACGAACAACCGCATCATGGTGCCGTTCTTCGTGTATTACTCGATGTTCGGCTTCCAGCGCATTGGCGACCTGGCCTGGGCCGCCGGCGACATGCAGGCGCGCGGCTTCCTGCTGGGCGGCACCTCGGGCCGCACCACGCTGAACGGCGAAGGCCTGCAGCACGAGGACGGCCACAGCCACATCCTGGCGGGCACCATCCCCAACTGCATCAGCTACGACCCGACCTTCGCGCACGAGGTGGCGGTGATCCTGCACCATGGCTTGAAGCGCATGGTCGAGAAGCAGGAAAATGTCTTCTACTACATCACGCTGCTCAACGAGAACTACGCCATGCCCGGCCTCACGCCCGGCACCGAAGAGCAGATCCTGCAGGGCATGTACCTGTGCAAGCCGGGCGCCGAAGGCGACAAGCGCGTGCAGCTGCTGGGCTCGGGCACCATCCTGCGCGAATCCATCGCCGCCCAGACCCTGCTGGCCGCCGACTGGGGCGTGCAGGCCGACGTCTGGAGCTGCCCCAGCTTCAACGAACTGGCCCGCGAAGGCCAGGACTGCGAGCGCTGGAACCTGCTGCACCCACTCGAAACCCCGCGCGCATCCTTCGTGGCGCAGCAACTGGGCGGCCATGCCGGCCCGGTGGTGGCCTCGACCGACTACATGAAGAGCTTCGCCGAGCAGATCCGCCCGTTCATCCCGGCCGGCCGCCCCTACAAAGTGCTGGGCACCGACGGCTTTGGCCGCAGCGACTTCCGCAGCAAGCTGCGCGAGCACTTCGAGATCAACCGCCACTACATCGTGGTGGCCGCGCTCAAGGCGCTCAGCGAGCAGGGCAGCGTGCCGGCGGCCAAGGTGGCCGAGGCCATCGCCAAATACGGCATCAATGCGGACAAGATCAACCCGCTGTACGCCTAAACCGAACCGGAGACAAACATGGCATTGGTAGACATCCAGGTCCCGGACATCGGGGACTTTGACGAAGTGGGCGTGATCGAGCTGCTGGTGAAACCCGGCGACACGGTCAAGGCCGAGCAATCGCTCATCACCGTGGAATCCGACAAGGCGTCGATGGAAATCCCGTCGAGCCACGCCGGCGTGGTGAAAGACCTGCGCGTGCAGGTGGGCGACAAGGTCAAGCAGGGTTCGGTGGTGCTCACGCTCGAAGTGGCGGGTGCGGCTGAATCTGCACAAAATCAGGCCCCGGCGCCCGTTGCACAGGCGCCAGCAGCTATCAAAACAGAAGCGCCTGCCGCTGCTCCCGTGGCGGCCGCGCCGGCCGCCGCCAGCGGCCCGCTGGAAGTGCGCGTGCCCGACATCGGCGACTTCAAGGACGTGGCCGTGATCGAGCTGCTGGTCAAGCCCGGCGATACGGTGAAGGCCGAGCAGTCGCTGTTCACCGTCGAATCCGACAAGGCCTCGATGGAAATCCCGTCGCCCGCTGCCGGCGTGGTGCAGGAACTCAAGGTCAAGGTGGGCGACAAGCTGAACATCGGCGACCTCGTGGCCCTGCTGGCCGGCGCCGCTGCTGCTGCACCGGCAGCCGCTGTGGCTGCTCCCGTGGCTACCGCCTCCGCCCCCGCTGCTGCAGCCCCCGCCAGCGCCTCCGCGCCCGCTGCCACGGCCGCTGCCCCGGTGCCCGCGCACCAGCCCGGCACGCCCTCGGCCGGCCTGCCGCACGCCAGCCCCTCGGTGCGCAAGTTCGCCCGCGCGCTCGGCGTGCCGCTCGACGAAGTCAAGGGCAGCGGCCCCAAGGGCCGCATCACTCAGGACGACGTGCAGAACTTCACCAAGGCCGTGATGACGGGCGCCGCGCAAACGCGCGCATCCGCCGCCAAGGCGCCCGCCAGCAACGGTGGCGGCTCGGGCGAAGGCCTGAACCTGCTGCCCTGGCCCAAGGTCGACTTCGCCAAGTTCGGCCCCGTGGAGCGCAAGGACCTCTCGCGCATCAAGAAGATCAGCGGCGCCAACCTGCACCGCAACTGGGTGGTGATTCCGCACGTCACCAACCACGACGATGCCGACATCACCGACCTCGAAGCCTTCCGCGTGCAGTTGAACAAGGAAAACGAGAAGAGCGGCGTCAAGGTCACCATGCTGGCCTTCATGATCAAGGCCGCCGTGGCCGCGCTCAAGAAGTTCCCCGAGTTCAATGCCTCGCTCGACGGCGAGCAGCTCGTGCTGAAGAACTACTTCCACATCGGCTTCGCCGCCGACACGCCCAACGGCCTCGTGGTGCCCGTCATCAAGGACGCCGACCAGAAGGGCATCGTGCAGATCAGCAAGGAGATGAGCGAGCTGGCCGGCAAGGCGCGCGAGGGCAAGCTGGCCCCGGCCGACATGCAGGGCGGGTGCTTCTCCATCAGCTCGCTCGGCGGCATCGGCGGGCGCTACTTCACGCCCATCATCAACGCGCCCGAAGTGGCCATCATGGGCGTGTGCAAGAGCAGCATCGAGCCCAAGTGGGACGGCAAGCAGTTCGCCCCGCGCCTGATCCTGCCGCTCAGCCTGAGCTGGGACCACCGCGTGATCGACGGCGCCAGCGCCGCGCGCTTCAACGTGTACTTTGCCTCGCTGCTGGCGGACTTCCGCCGCATCGCGCTGTAACGAGAGGGCAACGCACATGGCAACGATCGATATCAAGGTGCCCGACATCGGCGACTTCGCCGAAGTGGCCGTCATCGAGGTGATGGTTCAGCCCGGCGACACCATCAAGGCCGAGCAGAGTCTGGTTACCGTCGAGTCCGACAAGGCCTCGATGGAAATCCCCTCCAGCCACGCCGGCGTGGTGCGCGAGGTGCGCGTGAAGCTTGGCGACAAGATCGCCGAGGGCAGCGTGCTGCTGACGCTGGAAGTGGCGCAGGCCGCCGCCCCCGCTGCGGCCCCCGCCGTTTCGGAACAAAAACCGGCCCCAGCGCCTGCAGCGCAAGCGCTGGCAGCTCCTAAAACAGAAGCAACTGCCTTCGCCGGTAGCGCCGACCTGGAGTGCGACGTGCTCGTGCTCGGCGGCGGCCCCGGCGGCTACAGCGCCGCCTTCCGTGCGGCCGACCTGGGCCTCAAGGTCGTCATCGTCGAGCGCTACGCCACCCTGGGCGGCGTGTGCCTGAACGTCGGCTGCATTCCAAGCAAGGCGCTGCTGCACGTGGCCGCCGTGATGGACGAAGTCAGCCACATGGCCAACCTGGGCGTGGACTTCGGCGCGCCCACCGTCAACGTGGACAAGCTGCGCGGCCACAAGGAAAAGGTCATCGCCAAGCTCACCGGCGGCCTGGCCCAGATGGCCAAGATGCGCAAGGTGACCACCGTGCGCGGCTATGGCGCCTTCGTCGGTGCCAACCACCTCGAAGTGGAAGAAACCACCGGCACGGGCCAGGACAAGACGGGCACCAAGAAGGTCGTGGCCTTCAAGAAAGCCATCATCGCCGCCGGCAGCCAGGCCGTGCGCCTGCCCTTCATGCCCGACGATCCGCGCGTGGTTGATTCCACCGGCGCATTGGCGCTGCAGGGGGTTCCCAAGCGCATGCTGATCCTCGGCGGCGGCATCATCGGCCTGGAAATGGGCACGGTGTACTCCACCCTGGGTGCACGCCTTGACGTGGTCGAAATGATGGACGGCCTGATGCAGGGCGCTGACCGCGACCTCGTCAAGATCTGGCAGAAGATGAACGCCAAGCGTTTTGACAACATCATGCTCAAGACCAAGACGGTGGGCGCCAAGGCCACGCCCGAAGGTATCGAGGTGACGTTTGCCGCCGCTGAAGAGGGCGGTACCGCCCCCGCGCCGCAGGTGTACGACCTGGTCCTTCAGGCTGTGGGCCGCACGCCCAACGGCAAGAAGATCGCCGCCGACAAGGCTGGCGTGGCCGTGACGGACCGCGGCTTCATCAACGTCGACATCCAGATGCGCACCAACGTGCCGCACATCTTCGCCATCGGCGACATCGTGGGCCAGCCCATGCTGGCGCACAAGGCGGTGCACGAGGCGCATGTGGCGGCGGAAGTCATCGCCGGCGAGCTGCAGGGCAACAAGGAACTGGCCAGCGCGGCGTTCAACGCCCGCGTGATCCCCAGCGTGGCCTACACCGACCCCGAAGTGGCGTGGGTCGGCCTCACCGAAGACCAGGCCAAGGCGCAAGGCATCAAGGTCAAGAAGGGCCTGTTCCCCTGGGCGGCCTCGGGCCGCGCTATTGCCAACGGCCGCGACGAAGGCGTCACCAAGCTGCTGTTCGACGACAGCCCCGAGGCCCATGGCCACGGCAAGATCCTCGGCGGCGGCATGGTCGGCACGCATGCCGGCGACATGATCGGCGAGATCGCCCTGGCCATCGAAATGGGCGCCGACGCCGTGGACATCGGCAAGACCATCCACCCGCACCCCACGCTGGGCGAGAGCATCGGCATGGCGGCGGAAGTGGCGCACGGCTCCTGCACCGACGTGCCCCCGGCACGCAAGTAAGCCGGAGCACAGCCACCGGAGCCCGGCCATGGCCGTCAAGAAGTTCCCCAAGGCCCCCGCCCACCCCGAGCGGGTGTGCTGGGGCTGCGACCTGTACTGCCCCGCCAAGGACATGCGCTGCGGCAACGGCTCGGACCGCACGCAACACCCGGCGGAGCTGTTTGGTGACGATTGGGACCAGTGGGGGCTGGAGGCCGAAGGGGAGCCGGTAGCACCACCCACGGGCGAGAGCACGTTCCGTTCCTGACGTGCAGGCGCCGGTGCTGGCACCGATCCGCAAACCTGCAAGAGCAACAAAACAGCCGCGCCAGTCCCACCAGGGCTGCGCGGCTTTGTTATTTCCCATTCAAGATCCAAAGCAGCAGGGCGCTGTCGAAAAAGCCGCTCCCGCCAATTCCTCCGCCAGAGCCCGAGCGCGCCGCCGTGCAGGCGCTGATCCTCGACGAACTGGGCCGTTTGCACGAAGGCGTGCTGGCCCGCTACCGCCTGCGGCCCGGCCAGTGGCGGGACTGGATCGCGGCGCAGAATCGCTACTGATTCAATAGCTTCCAGCGCTTTCCAGGAAAGGGCTTGAAGGGGTTTTTCTTGAAGAGTCAGCCCAGCAACTCGCCTGCGCGAGCCTTTACCACGTCCTCGCGGTGCAAGGGTAGGCCGGGCCACGGTTTGCGCGTGAACTGGCGCCACTGGTCGTTGGCGTGCGGTGAGGCCGGGTTGATGGACCGGCTGCAGGTCAGGATGGCACGCGCTGCGCTTCTAGTTCCCCTGGCTGTGACCGAAAGCGCAGGTGGACGTGGGGCGCTTTTGGGCCGGCACGCATGATTTGAAGCCTTGCCCCGCTTCTTCAGCGAACTGGGTTACTATTTTTTTGATAGCGCATGGCGAGCTTCTGGCTTGGTTTACGCCGCGATTGTTTCTCCATCCGTGCCGCAACAGCGCCCATGCGAACGCCCTGGCACGGAAACCGGAATCGGCGTATTCTGCGCAGACAGGAAGTGTGACACACGGTAACGCGGGGATCGGTTGCAGCCGTCATGCGGGCGCCAGTTTGCACGGGTGCCGCTGCATGCCGTGTGCCCTTGCAGGCGCAACCGGCCCGGCATTCGGAGGAGAACGTCCATGAACAACCTGAAAATCTCGACGCGCCTGGCCCTTCTGGTCGGCATTCTCACCCTGCTGATGTTCGTGGTCGGCTTCGTCGGCCTCAGTGGGATGAACAGCGCCAACACCAGCCTCAAGAGCGTTTACGAAGACCGGACCGTGGCACTTGCCCAGCTCAGTGAAGTGCAGCGGCTGATCCTGCGCAACCGCGTGGCGATCAACCGCGCCGTGGCGCTGAACGACTCCAAGGCCTTCGACAGCCTGAGCGTCGAGGTCGCCAAGAACCGCGATGCCATCACCGCGCTCTGGAAGGTCTATATAGCCACCACGCTGACGCAGGAAGAGGCGCAACTGGTCAAGGTCTTCGAGTCGAGCCGCGATAAATTCGTCGTCGAGTTCATCACCCCGGCCGTCGCCGCGCTGGGCGATTACGACACCGTCAAGGCCACCCAGCTGATCGTGGAAAAGGAGGAGGCTTTGTTCAACCCCGTTGGCGACAGCCTGGCCAAGCTGCGGCAGATCCAGGTTGACGAGGCCCAGCGCGAATACGAAGCATCGCAGGCCAGCTTCGCGACGGCGCGGACGGTCGATATCGCGCTGTTCATCGTGGCCTCCGCCTTTGGCATCTTCCTGGGCTGGAGCCTGATCCGGGGCCTCAATCGCTCACTGTCGCAGGCCATGGAGGCCGTCACCGCCGTGGCCGAGGGCGACCTCTCGCGCGATATCCGTGCCAGCGGCAAGGACGAAGTGGCGCAACTGGTCAATACCCTGGCCGTGATGCAGGACAGCCTGGCCAAGGTGGTGGGCACCGTGCGCCAGGGCAGCGAATCGGTGGCCTCGGCCAGCACGCAGATCGCCCAGGGCAACCAGGATTTGAGCGCGCGCACCGAATCCCAGGCCAGCGCGCTGGAGGAAACAGCGGCCTCCATGGAGGAACTCAACTCCACCGTGCGCCAGAACGCCGACAACGCCCGCCAGGCCAACCAGCTGGCGCAAAGCGCCTCCGGCGTGGCGGTGCAGGGCGGGCAGGTGGTATCGCAGGTGGTGGACACCATGCGCGGCATCAGCGACAGCTCGCGCAAGATCGCCGACATCATTAGCGTGATCGACGGCATCGCCTTCCAGACCAACATCCTGGCGCTGAATGCCGCCGTCGAGGCGGCGCGCGCGGGCGAGCAGGGCCGGGGCTTCGCCGTGGTGGCCTCCGAGGTGCGCAGCCTGGCCGGGCGCAGCGCCGAGGCGGCCAAGGAAATCAAGCAGCTCATCACCGACAGCGTGGAACGTGTCGAGCAGGGCACGCAGCTGGTGGACCAGGCTGGCAACACCATGAACGAGGTGGTCAACAGCATCCGCCGCGTGACCGACATCATGGGCGAGATCAGCGCGGCCAGCAGCGAGCAGAGCGCGGGCGTGGCCCAGGTGGGCGAGGCGGTGACGCAGATGGACCAGGCCACGCAGCAGAACGCCGCGCTGGTCGAAGAAATGTCCGCCGCCGCCAGCAGCCTGCGCGGGCAGGCGCAGGAGCTGGTGCAGGCGGTGGCGGTGTTCCGGCTGAACCCGGGGCAGGCGGTGCGTGCGGCTTGATGCGCTACAAAATATATAGCTTAAGGCGCTTGATAAACGGGGGCGGATTCAAGTCCAAGTGCAACAAATACTCAATGCACTGAATCAGGCTGATGCTTTAGCCGCTCCAAGTGCTGGGCATAGATCTCAAGAGGAGTGCAGTAGCCCAGGGTCATCCTGGGCCGCCC
>Ga0208516_100271_pt1 | contig 25357 bp, 27 predicted proteins | sample LakWasM117_HOW13_2_FD_183931 | JGI IMG/M metagenome (GOLD analysis project Ga0208516, IMG submission 183931) | Freshwater sediment methanotrophic microbial communities from Lake Washington under simulated oxygen tension - Sediment Metagenome... | ecosystem: Environmental > Aquatic > Freshwater >...
ACCTGATGTCGTCCAAGCTCAACACCAGCGGCAACGCCGCCACGCTGACCCTGACGGGCTTCACGGCGAACAACTTTGGTTACGCCGCCACCACCGTGGGCGCCTCGGGCGGCGCGGCGCTGAGCGCCAGCACCACCACTACCGATTCGCTGGGCATCGACACCCTGACGGTGGACACGCAGCGCAACGCCTGGGTGGCCCTGAAGAAGATCGACAGCGCCATCGATCAGGTCAACTCGGCCCGCGCCAACCTGGGTGCTCTGCAGAGCCGTTTCGAGAACTCGGTTGGCAATATCGAGATCCAGGTGGAAAATCTGTCTGCATCGCGCGGCCGGATCGTGGATGCCGACTTCGCCAAGGAAACGGCGAACCTCTCGCGCACCCAGATCCTGCAACAGGCCGGCACGGCGATGGTGGCCCAGGCCAACCAGCTGCCGCAAGGCGTGCTCTCCCTGCTGCGTTAAGCTGAGGGAAACGGGGCCAGGAATCTTCCTGGCCTTGCAAAGCGGCGACGGGGACCTCCCCCTCGCCGCTTTTCCGGCTTTTGCCTGGGGCCGATTTTGCAAAAATCATGCAGTGTTTTTTGCAAAGTCCATCCGATGGACTTGTTCAGGAGGTTGACATGGCCATTTCATCTGCAGGCATTGGTAGCGGGCTGGACGTGGAGACGATCGTCTCCAAGCTGGTGGCGCTGGAAAAACGGCCCATCGCCAAGCTGGCGTCGGCGGCGACCTCCATCCAGACCAAGATTTCCACGTATTCGCAGCTTAAATCGCTGATGTCCACGTTCTCGGACGCGGCGTCCAAGCTCACGCGCGACAGCGGCTGGAACGGCATGGCGGCCGCGTCGTCCAACAGCAGCGCGGTGGCCGTGAGTGTCACGGGCATAGCCAGCGCCACCTCGTTCGGCATCAGCGTGCAGCAACTGGCCCGGGCGCAGTCGGTGGCTTCGACGGCCATCACCACGGCCGATGCGCCGGTGGGCGCGGGGACGCTGACCATCCAGCTCGGCACCTGGCTGCATACCAGTCCACCGCCGACTTTCACGCCAGGATCGGCATCGGCGGTGAATGTCACGGTCGGCGCAACGGACTCCCTTACCAAGATCGCAGCTTCGATCAACGATGCGAGCGCAGGTGTCACGGCCACGGTGCTGCGCGATGCCACCGGCGAGCGGTTGCTGGTGCGTTCCAAGACCACCGGGGAAGTATCGGGTTTCCGCATCCAGGTGGCTGAGGATGGTGGGGCTCCTGGGCTGTCCAAGCTGGCTTTTGATCCGCAGAACTCGGCGGGCGTGGGCATGGCCGCCAATACGATCCAGTATGCGCAGAACACGAAGGCGAAGATCAATGGCATTGACATCTCGTCGGCCAATACCACCTTTGCCGATGCCGTGCCTGGGCTGAGCCTGACGGTTTCGCAGGTCACCACCTCGGACGCCGAAGTGACGGTGAGTTCAGACACGGCCTCCATGAAGAAGAACATCATGGAGTTCGTGAATGCCTATAACGCTGTCAACGAACTGCTGAGTTCGTCCACGAAATACGATGAGGAAACCAAGACCGCCGGCATCTTCCAGGGCGACAGCACGGCCGTGGGATTGCAGAACGCGTTGCGCCAGCAGGTGATGGCCTCGACCTCCGGCGAAGGGGTTTTCAAGCGCCTGTCGGATATTGGCATCGACATGCAGCGCGGCGGCAAGCTCGTCATCACGGGCAGCAAGCTCGATACGGCGCTCAAGACGCCTGATGCGCTCAAGGCCATGTTCGCCACGAATGTTGCCACGGGCTCGGATTCGAACGGCCTGGGGGTCAAGCTCAAGGCCTTCACCGGCAGCCTGCTGTCCTTCGACGGCATGATGAACAGCAAGGCCGATGCGCTCAGTGCGGCCGTCAAGCGCAATACGGCGGAGCAGGACAAGGTGAACGACCGCGCCGCCGTCGTGGAGAAGCGCTTGCGCGCCCAGTACACGGCCCTGGATACGAAGATGGGGTCGCTGTCCGCGCTCAACAGCTACATCTCGCAGCAGGTCAGCCAGTGGAACAAGAGCTGATGCCTTTGGGGCTGTTGGCTCATAAAACAGGGCGTCGAAAGCTATCAAAAACGTAGCTGCCTGAAAGCCGAATTAATCCGGTGATCGACCCCCAGAAGTGCTCGTGGAATCGCTTGAGTTTTCCTCCCAACTGCCGATATTGACTGTAAGTAGCACATGAAGGAGCCGTCGATGTACACACCAGTCAGTTCTCGCGCAGCCACGGCATATCGGCAGGTAGGTGTTCAGTCCTGCGTGGATGGCGCAAGCCCCCACATGCTGATCAAGATGCTGTTTGATGGGTTGATGCAGTCGTTGAACGCGGCCCGCGGCGCTATGCAGCGCGGAGAGATTGAAGAAAAAGGCCGCCACCTGGGCAAGGCTGTGCGCATCCTGGATGAAGGGCTCAAGGGAGGCCTCAACCCGGATGAGGGCGGCGAGCTGGCCACCAATCTGCGTGCGCTGTATGACTACTGCGTCAAGCGCCTGACACTGGCCAACCTGCGCAATGACATCGGCATGGTGGAAGAGGTGGTCGAGTTGATCACGCCGGTAGCGCAGAGCTGGGAGCAGATCGGTGCCGGCAATGGCAAAACGACCCAGGGCGGGGGGGCTTGATGATGTCCGACATGCTGATTGACTACTACAAGGCCATCGAAGACAGCAGCCGCAAGATGCTGGAAGCGGCCCAGGCCAAGGACTGGGATGGTGTGGTGCGCTACGAGGGGGCGTGTGCCGTCCTGATCGAGGAATTGCGCTTCAAGTCCCAGGAGTGCGAACTGCTGCCCGAGCACCGCAAGGAAAAGACCGTGATCATGCAGCGTATCCTGCGCAACGATGCCCAGATCCGTTGCCTGGCGGAGCCCTGGCTGGCGCAGTTCGAGCACATGTTCGATGGCCAGCCGCAGATGATGCACTGAGGAGTGCAAAAGCCCACCCTGCAATGGGGTGGGCGTGATTTTGAATGAAAATAGGGTCTGGCGCTTTAGGTGTGAGCGTCAATAGCTATGAAAATAGTAGCAAATCGAATGCCGGCCCAGCGCCAAGCCGCATTCAGACCTGCATGTTCATGATGTCGGTGTAGGCCTGCACCATGCGGTTGCGCACATGCAGCGTGGCCTGGAAGCCGATTTGCGCTTTCTGGATGGCCACCATGGTTTCTTCCAGGCTCACGTTGGGGTTTTCCATCTGCACTTCCCTCTGCATGCCGGATGCGTTGTTCTGGGCCGCGCTGACCGATTGCAGTGCCCCCTTGAGCGCACTGGAAAAACCAGCTTCCTTGGCTTCCATCTGAGGCGCCGCGGCGCGGCGTGCCAGGCCGGTACCCGCCAGCGGGGAGGTGGAGCTTGAGATGCGGAGGTCCATGGCAGTGTCCGGTGGGAATGGGGGATGACGCAATCCTAGTGCGGATGGATCGGTCCATCCGGGGGAAATGGTGGTCAAATGCGCGGCTTATCCAGCGAACATGGCAGGGGGAGCACCCGAATAATCGACTCCACGCAGAACTGTCACCGGGCCTGCCATACTGGAAAACAAGATGTCCGCAGTTGTCGAAGCTCCTTTGAACTCTCCCGCAAGCCCCACCTGGCTGCAGCGGCTCTCCTCCCTGAACCGGGCGCAGAGTCTGCGTCTGGGGGCGGGTGTGGTGCTGCTGGTGGCTGCCGCCATTGCGGCGGTGGTGCTGGGGCGCCAGCCCGATTACCGGGTGCTTTTTTCCAACCTGTCCGACAAGGACGGCGGGGCCATCGTGGCGCAGCTGTCGCAGATGAACGTGCCCTACAAGCACGCCGATGGCGGTGGCGCCATCCTGATCCCGGCGGACAAGGTGCACGATGTGCGCCTGCGCCTGGCCTCCCAGGGCCTGCCCAAGGGCTCGGTGTCCGGTTTCGAGTTGATGGAGGCCAACCGTTTCGGCATGACGCAGTTCCAGGAGCGGCTGAACTTCCAGCGCGGCCTGGAGGGTGAACTCACACGTTCGATCCAGGCACTGTCCTCGGTGCAGAGTGCGCGCGTGCACCTGGCGCTGCCCAACCAGAACGGTTTTTTCCGCGAGCAGCAGAAACCATCCGCCTCGATCCTGGTCAGCCTGTACCCTGGCCGTGTGCTGGACCGTGCCCAGCTGGCGGGCATCGTGCACCTGGTGGCGTCCAGCGTGCCCGAATTGGCACCCTCGGCCGTGAGCGTGCTCGACGACAGCGGCAAGCTGCTGTCGCAGTCCCCCGAGCCGGGCGCCGGCAATGGCGTGGATGCGCAGCAACTGCAGTATGTGCAGCAGATCGAGCAGCAATACACGCGCCGCATCATGGAAATCCTGGAACCCGTGGTCGGGCGCAACAATGTCAAGGCCCAGGTAACGGCAGAACTTGATTTCAGCCAGACCGATTCCACCTCCGAGCAATACCGGCCCAACCAGACGCCCGAGACCACCACGGTGCGCAGCAAGCAGAGTCTGGAAAGCCACGAAAGCACCGCCTCCAGCACGGCCACGACGGTGGGCGCGGGTTCCGTGGCCAATCAGCCTCCGGGACCTTCCTCCGCGCCGATCAATGGCCCGGGCCAGACGCCAGCGGCGGCCGGGCAGCAGGGCGGTGCGGAAGCGGGCAGCACCAAGCGGGAGTCCACGACCAACTACGAGGTGGACAAGACGGTGCGCGTGACGCGGGGCAACAACTGGGCGGTCAAGCGCGTCAGTGCGGCGGTGGTGGTCAACTACCACTCGACCGAGGAAAAGGGCAAGACGGTGACCAAGGCCTTGACGCCGGAGCAGATCGAGCAGATGACGGCACTGGTGCGCGAGACCATCGGCTACAACAAGGAGCGGGGCGATTCGGTCAACCTCATGAATGCGCAGTTCCAGATCGAGGCCGCACCGGTGGACAATACGCCCCTGTGGCGGCAGCCGGAGACGGTGGACCTGGCCCGCAGCCTGGCCTGGCCCGTGGGGATGGCGCTGTTTGCCGCCCTGGTGCTGCTGGGCTTGGTGCGCCCGGCGCTCAAGGCCCTGGGCAATCCGCGCGCGATCCCCATGGCTGGAGCGCAGCTCGATGCGCTGGAGGCCGATACGCCGCAGCGTCCGGCCTTGCCGCCGCCGCAGAAACCGGGCGAGCCGGTGCCACCCACACCAGAAGAGTTGCGCCTGGATGAGGCGCGAGCGCTGGCACGCCAGAATCCCATGGCAGTGGCCAATATCGTGAAAAATTGGGTCAACGGCGATATCGGCTGACCCGCAGATAGAACGGCAGCAGCACCATGGACGAACAGGGCCTCAACGACGCCGCGGTTTTCCTGATGTCTCTCGGCGAGGAAGAAGCCGCGGAGGTGTTCAAGCATCTGTCGCCCAAGGAGGTGCAGAAGCTGGGCGAGACCATTGCGCACATGCGCAGCGTTTCGCGGGAGAAGGTGGACGAGGTCGTCAGCAAATTCTCGAATGCCGCGGCCGCGCAGAGCTTGCTGGTGTCGGATACGGGCAACTATGTGCGCGCCGTGCTCAAGCGGGCGCTCGGGGATGACAAGGCCGGCCTGCTGATCGACCGTATTTTGCAGGGTGGCGACGTCTCGGGCATCGAAAGCCTGAAGTGGATGGACCCGCTTTCCGTGGCCGAACTGCTGCGCAACGAGCATCCGCAGATCGTGGCCGCCATCCTGGTTCACCTGGACCATGAGCAGTCTGCCGCCGTCCTCATGCAATTCACGGACCGCCAGCGCAGCGAGGTGCTGCTGCGCGTGGCCACGTTGGAGGGCATCCAGCCCACGGCGCTGAAGGATCTCAACGAAGTGCTCTTCAAGGTGCTCGCCGGCGGGGACAAGATCCGCAAGACGTCCCTCGGCGGCATCAAGACGGCGGCCGAAATCATCAATCTGCTGGGGTCGAACGTCGATACCGTGGTGCTGGAGTCCATCCGCAGCCACGACCCCGATCTGGCGCAGAAGATCATGGACAAGATGTTCGTGTTCGACGATGTGGCCAAGCTCGACGACCGTGCCATCCAGACGGTGCTCAAGGAAATTGCCTCCGAGACCCTCATCGTGGCGCTCAAGGGTGCGGTCCCCGAGCTGCGCGAGAAATTCCTCTCCAACATGTCTTCCCGCGCTGCGGAGGCGTTGCGCGAAGACCTCGAATCGCGCGGTCCGATGCGCCTGTCCGAGGTCGAGGCGCAGCAGAAGGAAATTCTCAAGACCGTGCGGCGTCTGTCCGATGAAGGCCAGATCGTGATTGGAGGCGGTGGTGACGACGCCTTCGTCTAAAAACCGGCTCTATGCCCGTTTCATCCCGCGCGAGGAAGTCGGCGATGTGACGCAGTGGCAGTTTGGTGCCGTCGATGGGTCCGATCCTGTGGCCGAGGAATCCGTGGTGGTGGAGGATCCGGCTGCTCTGGAAATGGCCGAAGCCGCGCAGCAGGCGCTGCTGGAGCAGGCCTGCGAGGAGGCTTTTGCGCAAGGCGAGGCGCAGGGCCGTTCCCAGGCCACGCTGGAGTGGCAGCAGCGCATGGACGAATACGTGGCCGGGCAGGGCCAGGAGGCCGCCCGGCGTATCGATGCGCTGGTGCAGACGCTGGATGCGAGCCTGCAGGAATTGCAACAGAACATGGCGCAAGGGGTTCTGGAGCTGGCCTGCGAAATTGCGCGCCAGGTCGTGCGCCAGGAATTGCGCTCCAACCCCCAGGCACTCCAGCCGGTGGTGCAGGAGGCACTGGGCATGCTGGTGGCCGATGGCCGCCCCGCCACGGTGCGATTGCACCCCCAGGACCATGCATTGGCGGGGCCGGCGCTGCGGCAGGAAATCGTCGCGCCGTCCCTGCAGTGGGTGGCCGATGCCGCGGTGCAACCCGGGGGCTGCCTGGTGGAACAGGCTGGCACGGTGGTGGACGGCAGCCTGGAGAAGCGCTGGCAGCGCGCCATTGCTCCGCTGGGGCTGGCATCGGCGTGGGAAGGGGATGGCCATGGCGATGGTGCCTGACAAGGCCTCTCCCTGGTCGCGCTACCTTGATGGTGCGCTGGACCGCGTGTCGGGCGACCATCCGCTGGAAACGCGCGGAACCCTCACGCGCCTGACGGGGCTGGTGCTGGAGGCGGTGGGCATTCGCGTGCCAGTGGGATCGCAGTGCCTGGTTCAGCAGGCGAGGCATGCGCCGATCCTCGCCGAAGTGGTGGGGTTTTCCGCCGATCGGGCCTTCCTGATGCCGGCGGGGGATATCCATGGCCTGTCCAGTGGCGCCAGCGTGGTGCCTGCCGCACCCTATATTCCCGTGCCTCGGCTGGATGAAGCCGGGTTTGCACGCCCTCCGCAGCGGGTGGGCGCCCTGCGCGTTCCCCTGGGCGATGGACTGCTGGGGCGTGTGGTCGATGCGCAGGGCTTCCCGCTCGACCATGGAGGCGCGCTGCAGGATGTGGCGGCCGAACCCATGGACCGCCGGCTGATCAACGCCATGGACCGCGATCCGGTGCGCGAGACGCTTGATACGGGCGTGCGTGCCATCAATGCCTTACTGACGGTGGGCCGGGGGCAGCGGCTGGGTCTGTTCGCTGGCTCTGGCGTGGGCAAGAGCGTGCTATTGGGCATGATGGCGCGCTACACCCAGGCCGACGTAATCGTGGTGGGCCTGATCGGCGAGCGGGGCCGCGAGGTGAAGGAATTCGTCGAGGACATTCTGGGTGCCCAGGACCGTGGCCGGGCCGTGGTGGTGGCCGCGCCGGCCGATGCGCCGCCGCTGCTGCGCATGCAGGGCGCAGCCTACGCGACGGCCGTGGCCGAGCATTTCCGCGACAAGGGCAAGCATGTGCTGCTGCTCATGGATTCACTCACGCGCTACGCCATGGCGCAGCGTGAAATTGCACTGGCCATTGGCGAACCGCCCGCCACCAAGGGCTATCCGCCCTCGTGCTTTGCCAAGCTGCCGCAGCTCGTGGAGCGCAGCGGCAACGGCTTGCACGGCGTGGGCTCGATCACCGCGTTCTATACGGTGCTGTCGGAAGGGGATGACCAGCAGGACCCGATCGCCGATGCTGCGCGCGCCATTCTGGACGGGCATATCGTGCTGTCGCGCGCGCTGGCCGAGACGGGGCACTTCCCGGCCATCGATATCGAGCAATCGGCTTCACGGGTGATGCACAACGTGGTTTCACGCGAGCATTTTGAACTGGCGCGGCAGTTCCGTGCCGTCTATTCGCGCTACCAGAAGAGCCGCGACCTGGTGCAGGTAGGCGCCTACATGAGCGGCTCGGACCCCTTGCTGGACGAGGCCATCCGGCTGCAACCGGCCATGGCTGCGTTCCTGCAGCAGGGCATGTTCGAGGCGGCGTCGCTGGAAGACAGCTGCCAGGCCATGGACCACATCCTGGCCTGAACACCGGAGCATCTACGCCATGCCCGCACCCAATGCCCTGTCTGTAGCCTTGGAGATGGCCTTGCGCCAGCGGGATGAGGCGCGTCGCCAGCTCCAGGATGCTCGCAATGTGCGCCAGGCGGCGCAGGACCAGCTCGACCAGCTGGAAGGTTATGCCCGGGAAACGCAGAACCGTTGGGGCATGCGGCCCAATGCGGCGGTGCAGCCGGAGGTGATGTACCACCACTACCAGTTCATGGGCCGTCTGGACCATGCCGTGGGCCTGCAGAACGGCGTGGTGGGGGCGCAAGCCGAGCGCGTGCACGCGGCCGAGAAGGCGCTGTTGGCAACCGAACTGCGCCTGGCCAGCCTGAAGAAGCTGGTGGAAAAGCGCGAGCGGGATGCGTTGCAGGCCCAGATGCGGCGCGAACAGAAGCAAACCGATGAGCGGGCTGCGCTGCAGTACCGCAAGGCGTTCAATGGCTCCTGACCGGGCCAGGAGAAGTGAAATGGAACAAGTACGCATGACCAGCCCCCAGGGAACGCAAGGCACCCATGCCACGCGGGGCAAGCCATCGGCCCAGGGTGCGGACCAGGGGGCCGGCGCGCAGGCTGCAGGCCAGGGTGGTTTCCTGTCCTTGCTGGCCGCACTGGGTGACGGGGGGCTGCAGGACCCGTTGGCCGCGCAGACTGGGGTGCTGGAGATAGGGGTGGCAGAGGCAAACGACCCGGCTGCGGCCGATGCCGCGGCCCTGGCCGCCTTGCAGGGGGGCTTTTTGCCCTGGCAGGTGCCCGATGCGGGCGCGGCGGTCGTTGCGCAGACGACGGTCGGCGGGCTTGCCGTGGGCCAGGGCGGGGTGGGCAATGGCCTGGGAGCGGCCGGTCTGGGAGCGGCCGGTCTGGGGGCATCGCTTCAGGGCGGGCTGTTGCCCACGGATGGTCTGGTGGCCCAGACGGTGCTGCTGGACCGTGCCGCAGAGGCGTTACCGGACAGCGGTGTTCCGGGTTCGCTGCTGGCGCCTCCGGCAGGGGGGCTGCGCCGAATGCAGTCACGCCTCTCGGGTGCGATGCAGAACGGGGAAGCCGCCACTGTGGCTGGCGTTCAGTCCTCGGCGCTGGCAGGCACCAAGGGCCATGCAGCCGCACCATCCCTGCAGGCGGCCGCCGCACAGTTGCAGTCCGTGGAGCACCGCGACATGGTGGCGGCCTCCCGGGAGGCTGCGCCGTCCATGGTGCAGGACACCGTGGCCACCCTGGCGCCGCTGGTGCCCGGTGTGGTGGAGGGATTGCCTGGCGCGCGCGCCCTGGCGCAGGGTGCAGAGCCTGGCGTGCGCGAACCTGGCGCTGGGGCGGCGGGGAATGCCAGCTACGAACCGCAGGGGGGGGCGGTGGAAGGTGCGACGGCGTTCATCGATCCCACGCAGGCCGCAACGCCGGCCGAGGATGCCGTGGCCGAGCAGGTGGCCTTCTGGGTGCACCAGAACATCCAGAACGCCGAGGTGACCGTGAAGCACGACGGCAAGCCTGTGGAAGTGAGTGTTTCGCTCACGGGCAATGAAGCCCATGTGGCTTTCCGCAGCGATCAGGCGCAGACCCGGGACCTCCTGGATGCCAGTGTGTCGCAGTTGCGCGAAATGCTGCGCCAGGAGGGGCTGGAGTTGTCGGGTGTCACGGTGGGTGACTCCGGTGCCCAGGCGGGCGAGGGCGGGTCGCAGCGGGGGCAGCAAGGTGCCCCGCGCAATGCCCAGGTGGCGGTGCCTGCAGCGGCTGGAGCACGGACACGCAGCGGTGTGGATATCCTGAGTGACCGCGCTGTCGATCTTTTCGTCTGAGGGCCGTGCAGGGCCGGAGCGGCTGGCTGACTGGAAAGCCGTGGTTTTGCACTTTTATTCTGGCTATTATGGGGCGGCCTGTGTCCAATAATGGACCATGTATGCGAGCCAGCATCTGGCGTAGCGCCAGTGTTCACCGTACCCGCCGCTAGGAAATCACAACGTGTCATCGAATGCCCCTGCAGCCGAGGCTGCAAAAAAACCCGCGAAAAGCAAGAAGCTGATCATCATTGGTGCCGTGGTCGTGCTGCTGCTGGTCGTGGCGGGGGGCGGCGCTGCATGGTTCCTGTCCAAGCGCCACGCGGCGGATGAGGATGGCGAAGCCGCTCCGGCAAAGGCGGCCGAGCCGGCGGCTGCGCCGACGTTTTTGCCCATGGACACCATGGTGGTGAACCTGGCGGACAACGGTGGCGAGCGCTTCGCGCAGATCGGTATCACCCTGGAATTGGCCGACACTAAGACGTCAGACTTGGTCAAGCAGCATATGCCCAGCATTCGCAATGGGGTTCTACTGCTGGCATCGCAGCGCACGTCGGACGAGCTTTTGACCCGTGAGGGCAAGGAGAAACTGGCGGCCGATATCCTGCGCGAGGTCTCTCGCCCATTGGGTTTCGATGTACCGGCCGCCAAGAGCACGAAGGGTAGCGAGGAGGATGAGCCGCCGCGCAGCCGCAAGGCAGCGCCCAACCCGGTGCGGCGGGTGCTTTTTTCCGGCTTCATCATCCAGTAAGCCGCACGAGGGCAGCACCATGAGCGAATCGTTCTTATCCCAGGAAGAAGTCGATGCCCTTCTGGAGGGTGTGACGGGCGAGAGCCAGAAAACGGAAGAAGAGGTTCTCGAAAAGGGGGAGGTGCGCAATTACGACATCTCCAGCCAGGAGCGCATCGTCCGGGGCCGCATGCCGACGATGGAAATCGTCAACGAGCGGTTCGCGCGCAATTTCCGTATTGGCCTGTTCAATTTCATTCGCCGCAGCCCCGAAATCTCCGTGGGAACGGTGGCGGTGCAGCGCTACAGCGCCTTCCTGCGCGAGCTGGCGGTGCCGACCAACTTCAACATCGTGGCCATCCGGCCGCTGCGCGGCAGCGGGTTGATCGTGTGCGAGCCCTCGCTGGTGTTTGGCATCATCGACACCCTGTTCGGCGGGGTCGGAAAATTCCAGACCCGGATCGAGGGCCGGGATTTTTCCCCGACCGAGCAGCGCGTCATCCAGCGCCTGGTCGATGTCATTTGCACCGAGTACAAGAAGGCCTGGCATGGCATTTACCCGCTGGAGCTGGATTACCAGCGCTCGGAAATGCAGCCCCAGTTCGCCAACATCGCCACGCCGAGCGAAATCGTGGTGTCCACGGCCTTTCAGTTGGAAATCGGCGATCTGGCGGGTGCCATCCACATTTGCATGCCCTATGCCACGCTGGAGCCGATCCGCGATGTGCTCTATTCCTCCACCCAGGGCGATTCGATCGAGGTGGATCGGCGCTGGGTGCGCGTGCTGACACGGGAAATTCAGGCGGCCGAGGTCACCCTGGTCGCAGAACTGGCACGTGCCGACGCCACGGTGGAGCAACTGCTGGCCATGAAACCGGGCGATTTCATCGAGCTGGACCGGGAGCCGCGTATCCGCGCCTCCATCGGAGGTGTCCCGATTTTTGAATGCCAGTACGGGACCCATAACTCGAAGTACGCTATTCGCATTGAAGAATGCCTGCGCAACGCAGACATGCATTGGATGGGAGAGAAAGATGTCGGCTGAAGACAACAAGAGCGGCGATGCCGCAGACGATCCATTTGCCGGCTGGGCCGAGGCTCTGGAAGAGCAAAAGCAATCGGATGACAAGCAAGCCCATGATGAACAGGGCGGGCCCCTGACCGGTGAGCCGGCCAGGCCGTTTTCCGGCGGGGGATCGGACGCGCCGATGCATGACATCAATATGGTGCTCGACATCCCGGTGCAGCTGTCGGTGGAGCTGGGGCGCACCAAGGTGCCGATCAAGTACATCCTGCAACTGGCCCAGGGTTCGGTGGTGGAGTTGGATGCGCTGGCAGGGGAGCCCATGGACGTGCTCGTCAATGGCTACCTGATCGCGCAGGGGGAGGTGGTGGTGGTGAATGACAAGTTCGGTATCCGCCTGACCGATGTGGTCACCCCCTCGGAGCGCTTGCGCCGGGTCAGCCGTGGATAGTGCTGGCATGTCCCAGACGCTGTTCGTGGTGGTGCTGTTCGTGGCCGGCATGGCTGCGCTGCCCTGGTTGGTGCGCCGCATACAGCAGCGGCAGGCCGGGGGCGCAGTGGCGCCGGGTGCTGCGGCACGGGTCCTGTCCGCCGTGGCCGTGGGGCCGCAACAGCGGGTGGTGACCGTGGAAGTGGGGCCTGAGCATGCACGCACCATGCTGGTGCTGGGCGTCACGGCGCAGCAGATCAGTTGTCTGCATGTGCTCGCTCCCCAGGCTGCACCGTCGTCCGTGGCGCCTGCGGGTTTTGCGGGCGAGATGCAGCGACAGCAGGCCGCAGCCGCGTCCGTGGCTGGCGGAGCGACCCATGCGCCATGATTTTGCCGGCCTGATGGCGGCGTGGCGGCTTCGGCCTGTGGGGGGGCTGCTGGTGCTCCTGTCGGCCATGGCGCTGCATGCGCCGGCCCTGGCCCAATCGGGGGGCTCGCTACCCTTGCTGGTGGGGTCCGGGAGTGGTGGTACGAGTTACTCTGTGCCGATCCAGACCCTGCTGTTCTTCACAGCACTGTCCTTTCTCCCAGCCGTGCTGCTGATGATGACCGGTTTCACGCGCATCGTCATCGTGCTGTCGCTGTTGCGCCAAGCCATCGGGACGCAGTCTGCACCGCCGAACCAGGTCATCATCGGCCTGTCGCTGTTCCTCACCATGTTCGTCATGGGGCCCACCCTGGACAAGGTCTACCAGGATGCTTACCTGCCCTATACCAAGAACACCATCAGTTTCGAGCAGGCACTGGAGCGGGGAGAGGCTCCCATGCGCCAGTTCATGCTCAAGCAGACACGGCAGTCTGATTTTGCGTTGTTTGCACGCCTGGCACGGCTGGATGCCTCCGCGACGGCCGAGACGGCTCCCCTGCGCGTGCTGGTGCCGGCGTTCGTGACCAGCGAGCTGAAATCAGCATTCCAGATCGGGTTCATGATCTTTATCCCGTTTCTGGTGATCGACATGGTGGTTTCCAGCATCCTGATGTCGCTCGGCATGATGATGCTGTCGCCAGTGCTGGTAGCGTTGCCTTTCAAGTTGATGCTGTTCGTGCTGGCCGACGGATGGAATCTGCTGATTGGTTCCCTGGCCGCGAGCTTTGTGACATGAGGGGGCGCGCATGACTGCACAAATGGTGCTGACCATTGGAAGCGAGGCGCTGACCTTGCTGTTGATGATTGCCATGCCTGTGCTGGGGGTGGTCATGGCGGTGGGGCTGGTCGTGAGCATCTTCCAGGCCGTGACGCAGATCCATGAAGCCACACTGGCGTTCGTTCCCAAGCTGATCGCAGCGATGGTGGTGTTCTCGGTGGCGGGGCCCTGGATGATCAGTACGCTGGTGGATTACATCCGGCGCACCATTGAATCGATTCCTTCCGTGATCGGCTAGCCAGCGCGATTGCCATGATCACGTTCTCCGAAGCGCAGCTGGTGGCGTGGCTGTCGCCCATTCTGTGGCCGTTCCTGCGCATCCTGGCGGTGTTTTCGGTGGCGCCGCTGTTCTCCATGCGCGCCATCCCGATGCGCGCCAAGATCGGCCTGGCTTTCTTTGTGGCGCTGTGCGCTCAGGCGGCGCTGGGCGATCAGCCGGTGGTGTCCATCAATGGCCGGGAGGCATTGGGCGCGGTGGCGCAGCAGGTGGTGGTGGGTTTGTCCATCGGGTTTGCCGTGCGGCTGGTGTTTGCTTCGGTCGAATTGGCGGGTGAGGTCATTGGGCTGCAAATGGGCCTCAACTTCGCTTCGTTCTTTGATCCCACTACCAATGCCCAGGCGAGCGCCGTGGCGAAGTTCTTCGGTAACCTGTCCATGCTCCTGTTCATCGTTATCAACGGGCATCTGATGGTGTTGATGGCGGTGGTCACGAGCTTCGACAGGTTTCCGGTGGATGGCCATTTCATGCAGGCGCTGGGCCAGATGCGGTTGTATGAAATGGGGGCATCGTTGTTTTCCAGCGCGCTGTGGATTGCCTTGCCCATGATTGCGCTGCTGCTCTTCGTCAACCTGGCGCTGGGCATCATTTCCCGGGTGGCGCCGCAGATGAATATCTACGCAGTGGGCTTTCCGGTGACCCTCACGGTGGGGTTGCTGGGTATTGCCGCCACCCTGCCGATGCTGGAACAGCCCGTGCTGACCCTGTTCCAGCAGGCCATCGATCTGTTTGCTGCGCAGCGCTGACGGGTGGTTACACCAGTTGGTTGCGGATGGCGTAGACCGTGAGCTCGGCGTTGTTGCTCAGCTTGAGCTTCTCCAGCACCCTGGCCCGGTAGACGCTCACCGTCTTGGGGCTGAGCATCAGTTCCTCGGCAATCTCGGACAGCCGCTTGCCAGAGGCGATCTTGAGCAGGGTTTGCAATTCGCGCTCGGACAGTGCGGTATGGGGGGCTTCGTGTTCGGGCTGGGACACACTCTCGGCCAGCATCTGCGCGATTTCGGCCGTGAGGTACTTGCGCCCCTGCGCGAGGGTGCGCACGGCCCCGATCAGTGCCTCCGGATCTGCGGCCTTGCTGGCATAGCCTTGTGCGCCGGCGCGCAGGCAGCGCACGGCGTACTGGTCCTCGGGGTTCATTGACACCACCAGCACCTTGATGGCGGAATCCGTCTCGCGCAGGCTGGCCAGAACCTCCAGGCCATTGCGGCCGGGCATGTTCAGGTCGAGCAGCAGAACGTCGCAGGGAGCCGTGCGCAGGACATCGCGCAGTTCGGGGTAGTTGCCGGCTTCGCCCGTTACCTCGATGTCCGGGTCTTCTGTCAGGGTGTCGCGGATGCCCCGTCGCACCACGGCATGGTCATCGCAGAGCACGACCCGGATCACCGGGCGTCTCCATTTTTATCCGGCTGCAGCGGCACGGAAAGGATGACCGAGGTGCCCTGGCCTGGAATGCTGCTGACGTCCAGCCAGCCGTCCACCGTGCGGGCACGTTCACGCAGGCCATTCAGTCCGAATGCCTTGGGCTTATTCAGTGTCGCCGGGTCCAGACCGCGTCCGTCATCGGTCACTTCCAGGGTGAATACGCCTTCGGTATCGGACAGCTCGATATGCACGGTCGTCGGTTCCAGACCGCGTCCGTCATCGGTCACTTCCAGGGTGAATACGCCTTCGGTATCGGACAGCTCGATATGCACGGCCGTCGGTTCCGCATACTTGGAAATGTTGGTGAGCGCCTCCTGCGCGGTGCGGTAGGCCACCAACTGCACGGCCGCAGGCAGATGGATGGTGCTGGCGCTCGATTGCACCCGGGTGGGCACGCCACTGCGGCGTTCAAAACTGTCCGCCAGCCACTGCACGGCGGCCACCAGCCCCTGGTCCAGGATGGGGGGGCGCAGGTTCATCATGATCCGTTGGCTGGCGCCAATGGCGTGTTGCAACATGCCCGTGGCGGCTTGCACATGTTCAAGTACATCCGGCTGCTGAGTGTGCCGGCCGATCCAGGCAAGGTCAAAGCGGATCGCCGTGAGCGCGCCACCGATGTCGTCGTGTATCTCGCGGGCAATGGCGGCACGCTCCTGCTCAATAGACGTTTGCAGGTGTTCGGTCAGCTCGGCCAGACGTTGCTGTGAGGCGGCAAGTTCCTGTGCCGCCTGGTCCTTGGCGAGACGGGCCTCGTGGACTTCGCGTGCGCGGGCAATGACATGGGGCAGGCGCGCCATGTCGTCTTTCAGCACATAGTCTGCAATGCCCAGGCGGATGGCATCCACGGCGGCTGCTTCGCCAATAGCGCCTGACAGAAGGATAAATGGGGCTTGCCGGGGCTGGCCGGAGAGCACGGACCAAGCGTCCAAGGCCGTGAAGCTTGGCAGCCTGTAATCGGCCAGGATCACATCGAAAGACTGCTGCTGCATGAGAAGGCGGAATTCATCCAGAGTATCAATGCGTTGCATCGTGTGGAGTACGCCAGCACGTCGCAGGGTGATGGCCGCCAATACGTGGTCGGCAGGCGAATCTTCGAGGTGAAGGATGCGAAGTGGTATGCCGGATGTGTTGGAGACCATGGGAAGGGCTATCATAGGATACAAATTGGAACAAACAAGGGGATTTGTCCTGTGGGTCCATTTCCTGATTCGGGGTCGAATGACCCAACGTGCCAGAGTTGGGCGAGGTAATCTGAGTCGCTAAGTGGTCGGTGATATAGGGGTTTCGTGTATCTTGTCGCATTGGGCGGCAAGGGAGAAGCGATGCAATCAATGCTAACAAGATCTGGTGGTCCGGAAGTTCGCTTGCCGGTGATGGTCGCTGCCGAGCTGCAGGACTCGTTGCTGGTCGTGATGCATGATCTGCACCGGCTGGAGGGGCTGCTGAGCCATGCCACCGACAACTTGCTGGAACGTTTTGGCGAAGCCAATGAAACGCTGACGGATGCCGTGGTGGGGGATTCGCCGCAGTTGGTTGCGGCGCGCGCAGCACTGCGCAGCGCTGTAACGGAATTGCAGTTCCAGGACATGGCTTCCCAGCTGATCTGGCACACCACCAAAGTGCTGCAGGGTTGTGCCTTCCGGCTTGCCGCCGAATCCATGGGGGCCGAGGAGGGCGAGGAGTCGGCGCCTTTTGCCGAAATGGCGCCTGATCGCCCCAATCCCGTGACTCAGAGCGAGATGGATGCAGGATCCATTGATCTTTTCTGACGCAGTCACAATTCCGATTTAACCGATATATATTCAAGCCAGTTGGAGCCCTACATGCAATCGATCCTCGCCGTTGATGACTCTCCGTCCATGCGGAAAATGGTGTCCTTCACCCTTTCAGGTGCGGGCTACCATGTGGTCGAAGCGGTGGATGGGCAGGATGCGCTGGAGAAGGCGCAAAGCCATGCCATCGATCTGGTTCTGGCGGACCAGAACATGCCCCGTCTGGACGGTATCGGATTGACCCGCAAGCTGCGGGAAGATCCCAAATTCAAGACGATTCCGATCCTGATCCTGACCACGGAATCGAGCGATCAGATGAAGCAGGCTGGCCGTGCCGCCGGAGCGACGGGATGGCTGGTCAAACCGTTCGATCCGAACCGGCTCATCGAGGTGATCAAGAAAGTGATCCGTTGAGCCCCGCCATCTGGAACAGCAAGCACACAGGAGCCCCCCATGGGTGAAACCTACCAAGAAGGAGCGGGTGCAGATTTCGATCTGTCCCAGTTCTATCAGATTTTTTTTGAAGAGGCGGGCGAAAATCTCGACCAGATGGAGCACATGCTGCTGGACCTGGATCTTGAGAAGGCCGACGACGAAGAGCTCAATGGCATCTTCCGCTGCGCACACTCCATCAAGGGAGGTGCGGCTACTTTTGGCTTTTCCGATGTGGCCGAGTTGACCCACCAGATGGAGTCCTTGCTGGATCGTTTGCGGCGCCATGAGCTGCAGCCCATTCCCCAGATGGTGGATGTGCTTCTGGAATCTGCGGATGCTTCGCGCAGTCTGCTGGCGCGCCACCAGGCTGGGGCACAGGACGAGGCACCATCCACAGCCAGCCTGGTGCGGCGCATCAGCGAACTGGCCGCTGGCATGGTTCCTGCGCAGGGCGCATCCGTAGAACCGCCCAAGCCGCAGAGCCCGCCACCACCGCCTCCGCCACCGGCCATGCAAGCACCATCGCCCGTACTGGCGGTGGCAGCCCCGGCTCCATCCGGGGCGCGTCGCCTGGAGGTGCGCATCGGCCCACTGGACCGGGTGGAGCAGGCCGAGGCCATCAAGGAGCTCTTCCGCGATATTCCCGGCTTGGGCACCATTGGGGATCTTCCCTGCGATGACGCCCAGATGCGGCTCTTCGCGGTCGAAACATCTTCCACGGACAGTGATCTGTTGGACCTGTTCGCCTTCCATGTGTCCAAGGAGCAGGTGCGGATCACGGCAGCGGCTGGCTCGGCGGGCGGGGCTGAAGATGCACAGGGTGATGCCGAGGTTGCCGTGGTGCCACCAGGAGAGGCCTATGGGTTCTTCAGCAATGCCCCCGGGGCGCCTGCCCCCGAGGCAGTTGCACAGGCACAGGCCCTGCAGGCAATTGAGCCCGCATCGGTGGTGACCCGGATCGTACCCAAGGCCTCTGCGGAAGCAAAGGCTGGTAGCCAGGCGCAAATGGAGTCCACGACCATCCGTGTGGACGTCAAAAAGGTGGATCAGCTGATCAATCTGGTCGGTGAACTGGTGATTACGCAGGCCATGCTCGCGCAGAACAGCCTCGGGCTAGATTCGGCCGAGCACCAGCAATTGCTGGCCGGGCTGGCCGATCTGGATCGCAATACGCGCGATCTGCAGGAATCGGTGATGTCCATCCGCATGATTCCGATGTCCATCGTGTTCAGCCGCTTCCCGCGGATGCTGAGGGATTTGGCCAACAAGCTGGGCAAAAAGGTCGAAATGGTGACCTTGGGCGAAGCGACGGAGCTGGACAAGGGACTGGTGGAAAAGATCACCGATCCCTTGACGCACCTGGTGCGCAACAGCGGGGACCATGGCATCGAGTTGCCTGCCGAACGCCTTGCAAAAGGCAAGCCGGAGCATGGCACCATCACCTTGTCGGCATCCCACCAAGGGGGGTCGATCGTCATCGAGGTCAAGGACGATGGGCGGGGACTTTCGCGTGAAAAGATCCTCAACAAGGCCCGCGAGCGCGGGATGGATGTCTCGGACCAGATGAGCGATGCGGATGTCTGGCAGCTCATTTTCGCGCCGGGCTTCTCGACCGCGGAAGTGGTGACCGATGTTTCCGGCCGTGGCGTCGGCATGGATGTGGTCAAACGCAACATCGCCGCGCTCAACGGGACCGTCGAGGTGGACTCTTCCGAAGGCTATGGCACGAAGGTGTCTGTGCGCCTGCCCCTGACGCTGGCCATCATGGATGGCATGTCGGTGGGGGTGGGGGAAGAGGTCTATATCCTTCCCTTGTCGTCCGTGGTGGAGTCCTTCCAGGTCAATGCCGAGGACGTGAACACCGTGGCACAGGGCTCGCAATTGGTGAAGGTGCGTGACGAATATATGCCGGTGATCGCCCTGGAGAAAATTTTCCAGGTGCCGCGCTTCGATCTGGACAAGTCCAGCACCATCATGGTCGTGGTGGAAGCCGAAGGTAACCGGGTGGCGCTGCTGGTGGATGAACTGCTGGGCCAGCACCAGGTGGTGGTCAAAAATCTTGAGTCCAACTACCGCAAAGTGCCCAATGTATCGGGCGCCACCATTCTGGGCGATGGACGGGTGGCGTTGATTCTGGATATCGGCGGATTGGTACGGCGGGCGCGCCACTAGGCTAGCGGGCCTGGCAACTGGTCGGGCCATTGCAATGAAAGGAGAGGGGACATGAGTGTGATTGGCAAGACAGCAGATACTGCATCTTCGGGTGCGCGCGAATACCTGACGTTCCGTCTGGACCAGGAGGAATATGGCATCGACATCCTCAAGGTCCAGGAGATCCGGGGCTACGAGCCACCGACGCGCATTGCCCATGCCCCCGAATTCATCAAAGGGGTGGTGAATCTGCGCGGCACCATCATTCCCATCGTCGACATGCGGTTGAAGTTCAATTGCGCGCAGGCGGAGTACAACACGTTCACGGTGGTGATCATCCTGAATCTGCGTAACCGTATTGTCGGCATCGTCGTGGATTCGGTGAGTGATGTCATGGAACTGGCCGTGGACAGCATCAAGGCAGCTCCCGATATCGAGAGTGTGATCGACAACGATTGCATTCTTGGGCTGGGCTCCGTGGGAGAGCGCATGCTGATTCTGCTGGACATCGAGAAACTGATGTCCAGTGTGGATATGGGCCTGGTGGCCGCCGGAGGTTGATCCGCAGGCGGTGGTGGTGATGACGGGAGGTGCGCCAGGTTGGCTGATCTAGGGCGGCGTGGCATCAGGGGCTATTGAAGCGACAAGAAACTTATCAGGACGATTACGCATGCTTCGTAACCCCAATTCCGATTTGGCTGCGCGGTCTGATCGCAGCAGTGCTGCGCGGGCTCCCGCTGCGGCGCCTACAGGGCCTCTGGCGCAGGGGCGGGAGTTCGTCTGGACCGATGCGGATTTTTCCCGCGTACAGGCACTGATCTACCAGCGGGCGGGCATCAACCTGCACGAGGGCAAGCATGCCATGGTGTACAGCCGCCTGTCCCGCCGGTTGCGCGAGACAGGGCACACCAGTTTCCATGACTATCTGGGGTGGCTGGAAACGCACGATGGCTCGGAATGGCAGGAATTCGTCAATGCCCTGACCACCAACCTGACGGCGTTCTTCCGGGAGCAGCACCATTTCGAGATCTTTGCATCCCATCTGCGCTCCAGGCCTGCTGGCACACCCTGGCGGGTTTGGTGCAATGCGGCATCCACGGGTGAGGAGCCATACTCCATTGTCATGACGGCGCTGGAAACGCTGGGGGCCAATGCGCCCTTCAAGTTGACGGCCAGCGACATCGACTCCCGCGTGCTGGCCACGGCTGCTCAAGGGGTCTACAGGCTTGACAACCTCAAGGGGCTGTCCCCGGAGCGTTTGCAACGGTTCTTCCTGCGCGGCAAGGGCGGCAATGCGGGGATGGTGAGAGCAAAGCCGGAGTTGGGCAAGGCCATCGATTTCATCAGCGTGAACCTGATTCGGGACGATTGGCCCTTCCGGGAGCCTTTCGATGTGGTGTTCTGCCGCAATGTGATGATCTATTTCGATGCGCCCACGCAGCGCAAGGTACTGGAGCGCATTCACAGGGTGCTCAAGCCGGGCGGGATGCTGTTTGTAGGGCACGCGGAAAACTTCAGCGAATCCCGGGATCTGTTCACGTTGCGTGGAAAAACGGTGTACGAGCGCCGATGACCTCTAGGCTGTTTTGCCCTTCGAATCCATGACCATACCCAAACCCGGTTTATCTGCATCTCCTGGCGCTGGCGCATTTCTTGGGGCGGCGGCGGGCGGGCCGGAGCGGCGGCGGGCGCCCCGTATCGCCCCCCTGGCAGCCGATATCTATCCGGCCAGCGCTGTCGTCGCGCCCGAGTCTTCGCTGGAAGACCTGAAATCCCGCCCCGTGCGTGCTGGACAGGCGTCGTTCTTCTATTTCGACCACCATTTCCAGTACAACGCCGTGAAGGTGCTGCCGGGCGAATACTACGTTTCAAACGAGAACCTGGTGATCATGACGGTGCTGGGTTCCTGCATCGCCGCGTGCCTGTGGGATAGTCGCATGCGAGTGGGCGGCATGAACCATTTCATGTTGCCGGATGGCGATTCGATGGATGTCTCCGGGCGCTATGGCTCTTATGCCATGGAACTGCTGATCAATGAAATGCTGAAGCTGGGTGCGCGGCGCGAGACGATGCAGGCCAAGATTTTCGGGGGTGCGCAGGTCATGCACAGTTTCACGACGATGAATGTGGGGGAGCGCAACACGCAATTCGTGGTGAATTACCTGCATACCGAGCGCATTCCAGTGGTGTCCGAGGATGTCCTCGATATCTATCCTCGCAAGGTGTGTTTTTTCCCGGTGACCGGTAAGGCAATGGTCAAGCGCCTGGCGCATGCGCACCCCGAAGAGTTGGTGGCCCAGGAAAAACGTGGCAATGCGGCGACCGTGGCACAAACGACGGCGGGTGGTTCTGTAGATCTGTTTTGATTGAGAAAGTTGGAGATGGGAAAGAAAATCCGGGTGATAGTGGTAGATGACTCGGCGCTGGTGCGCAGTCTGCTTGCCGAAATCATCAACCGGCAGCACGACATGGAGTGCATAGGTACGGCCAATGATCCCCTGATTGCGCGTGAGATGATTCGCGAACTGAATCCGGACGTGATCACCCTCGATGTCGAGATGCCGCGCATGGATGGCATCGACTTCCTGGGGCGGCTGATGCGGTTGAGGCCCATGCCGGTGCTGATGATTTCCACGTTGACCGAGCGGGGCGCGGAGGTCACGCTCAAGGCGTTGGAATTGGGGGCTGTGGATTTTGTCGCGAAGCCCAGGGTGGGCCTGACCAGTGGCCTCAACGAATTGGCGGGTCAGATTGTCGACAAGATCCGGGTAGCGGCGGTGGCGCAGGTGCGCCGCATCCAGCGTGACCCAACGTCTTCCAGCAGCGTGGCCCAGGCCGCCGTTCCTTCCGCAGGGCTTTTGGGTCGGTTGTCCACCGAGAAGCTGATTTTTATTGGTGCATCGACGGGGGGAACCGAGGCAATCAAGGAAATCCTCGTGCACATGCCGGCGGATTCGCCGGCCATCGTGATCACGCAGCACATGCCGCCAGGCTTCACCACCAGCTTCGCCGCGCGGTTGAACGGGCTCTGCCAAATCACCGTCAAGGAAGCGGTGCATGGGGAGCGCATCCTGCCGGGCCATGCCTATATTGCCCCGGGCGGTAAACAGTTTCACATCAGCCGCAGTGGCGCCAACTACGTGGCGGTTGTCGATGATGGTCCCCCCGTCAATCGCCACAAGCCATCGGTCGAGGTCCTGTTCAAGTCGGCAGCGGCGGTGGTTGGGCGCAATGCCTATGGCATCATGCTGACGGGCATGGGCAATGACGGCGCCTTGGCAATGCGCGAAATGAAGGATGCCGGCAGCTATAACTATGTGCAGGACGAGGCTAGTTGCATCGTCTTTGGCATGCCGCGCGAGGCGATTGCCCATGGCGCTGCTGACGAAGTGTTGCCATTGACGCAGATTGCGCCGACCCTGGTCGCCAAGCTCCGGGGCAGCTCGGATCGCGTGCTGCACCGGATCTGATTGCCCACTCTGCTGGCAAGAGGCGGTCAGTCCGCCAGCAGGGCCCAGCGTTCCAGCGCATTCATCAGGGCCGCCTCGATTTCGCCATCGCGCGCGTGAAGAGTTGCCGCCTTGGCCGCATCCTTGCTGTAAATCGAACCGTCGGCCAATTCCTTCTGAATGGATTGTTGCTCGGCTTCCAGTGCGGCAATCAGCTCAGGCAGTTGTTCCAGTTCCCGCTGTTCCTTGTAGCTAAGCTTCTTTTTTGATAGCTGCTGGCGCTCGTCCGTATTGCCTTGGGATGTGTTTTTATCAATGGCGGAAGCCGCTGCAGGGGGGGGGGTGACCGGTTCCGGTGCAGCTGCGGCCATCTCTCGGCTGCGGCGTGACTGCGTCAGCCAGTCCTGGACGCTCCCCTCGTATTCGCGCCATTGGGCATCGCCCTCATAGGCGATGGTGCTGGTTACCACGTTATCGAGGAAGGTGCGATCGTGGCTGACCAGGAAAACCGTACCTTCATAGGTCTGCAGCAGTTCCTCCAGCAGATCGAGGGTTTCGATATCCAGGTCGTTCGTGGGTTCGTCCAACACCAGAACATTCGCGGGCCGGGCAAACAGACGTGCAAGGAAAAGTCGGTTGCGTTCACCGCCCGAAAGCGAGCGTACTGGCGAGTGTGCACGTGCCGGGGAAAACAAGAAATCACCGAGATAGCTTCGGACATGCTTGCGCTGTTGCCCGATCTCTATCCATTCGCTGCCTGGGCTGATGAAATCCTCCAGGGTGGCGTCGAGGTCAACGGCCTGGCGCATCTGATCGAAGTAAGCCACTTGCAGGTTGGCGCCTTGCCGGATTCGCCCGTGGTCTGGAAGCAGTTCACCCAAGATCAGCTTGAGCAGTGTGGTCTTGCCAGCCCCGTTGGGGCCAATCAAGCCGACCTTGTCGCCGCGCAGGATGGTGGCGCTGAAATCCCGCACGATGGCCTTGTCGCCGAAGGACTTCGAAGCGCCATCGAGTTCCGCCACGATCTTGCCGCTGGGGGCGCCCGCAGCAAGGTCCATGCGTACGCTGCCCAGGACTTCCCTGCGCGAGTTGCGGCTGGCGCGCAATGCTTCGAGGCGGGTGATGCGGCTCTGGCTGCGGGTGCGCCGGGCTTCTACGCCTTTGCGGATCCAGACCTCTTCCTGGGCCAGCAACTTGTCGGCCTTGGCAGAGATGACCTCTTCCTGGGCAAGTTGCTCCTGCTTTTGTATCTGGTACTGCGCAAAATTGCCAGGGTAGGAGAGCAGGCGGCCACGGTCCAGCTCGACGATACGGGTGGCCACGCGGTCCAGGAAGCTGCGGTCGTGGGTAATGGTCACGATGCTGCCCTTGAAATCGATCAGCAAATCTTCGAGCCATTCGATCGAATCGAGATCCAGGTGATTGGTCGGTTCGTCCAGCAAGAGAACATCGGGGCGCGTGACCAGGGCCTGCGCCAGGGCCACCCGCTTCTTGGTCCCGCCAGAGAGGCTGCCAACGCGCGCTTCGGGATCCAGATGCAGTCGCTGCAGGGTCTCGTCCACACGCTGTTCCCAGTTCCAGGCGTCAAAGGCCTCGATCTGCGTCTGTATGGCATCCAAATCGACACCTTCGGCACCGCTCAGATACTGCTCCCTCAAGGCAATCACTTCGGCAATACCGTGGGATGCGGCGTGGAAGATGGTGTCATCCGCGTTCAGAGACGGCTCCTGCGCCACATAGGCAATACGGATGCCTTGCTGCAAGTGCCGCGCTCCATCGTCAGCCAGCGCCAATCCGCCCAGTATCTTCAACATGGAAGATTTGCCGGCACCGTTGCGGCCGATGAGACCTACGCGTTCGTTGGCCTCAAGAGAAAAGTTGACGTGGTCAAGCAGCGCGACATGCCCGAAGGCCAGCTGTGCGTTCAGTAGGGTAATCAATGCCATGGGGTGGGATTATCGTGGCCATGGGCTTCTGCACCTTGGTAGAGGCCGGGCGTCTCCGTTCAGTTGTAGTGCTGCCTCCGATTTTTTGATACCTGTTGTGCTGCCTGCAAAACCTGTGCTATAGTCGAGGGCTTCGCTGCACAGAGGTTCTTTCGAGATGTTTGTGCCAAGCTGGACTGGGGATTGAAGAGCCTGGTTCGGCGGGTTGAGAAAAGCGAAGTAAAAAAATCTTCGGGTTTTGCGTAAATCGGGTAGAAATTCGGTATACAATGCAAGGCTTCGCTGAACGGAGTTGCTGAAAAGCGGTTCTGCAGAAAGCGAGAAGATGCTGAAGGAAATAAAAAGACCTT
>Ga0208516_100273_pt1 | contig 25203 bp, 22 predicted proteins | sample LakWasM117_HOW13_2_FD_183931 | JGI IMG/M metagenome (GOLD analysis project Ga0208516, IMG submission 183931) | Freshwater sediment methanotrophic microbial communities from Lake Washington under simulated oxygen tension - Sediment Metagenome... | ecosystem: Environmental > Aquatic > Freshwater >...
CCCGCATCAGCTTTCACACCGCGCAGCACGCGATCGTCGGTGCACTCAACACCATGCACCTGGCGCGCGCGGGCGCCTTGCCCCAGCATTTGCAGCGCCTTCTGGATCAGGCTCACTACTTCGTGCTCCCGCCTCGACGACCTGATCGAAGCTTCCCGCGCGAGGTCAAGCGATCAACACGCAGCAAGTACCCACCAAAAAAAATGCCAGTCAGGGCTTAACTGACTGGCATTGGGCCCGAGGGTCGGCTTTTTTCATGCGCGCAGTGCCTGGCTATTGGACGGAATCAAACATCGCCCGCGCCTGGGCGTGGCAGAACGGCGGCTCGTAGGTACCGTGGTAGTTGCCGTAATACGTGGCAAACGCCGCCGAGGCCGGATCGGTGGGCGCCTTGCCACCGGGCCCGTACGTGGCTTGCACCAGCGCGTCGACATCCACCGATGTCACGTTGGTCAGCCCCCGGCTGTCAAAGTCGGCCTTCATGGCCTGCTGGTGGATGGCCGGCGGCACCGTGGGGTCGCCCGCACCACCGCACAGCAGCAAGCGCGCCTTGGGGCTCCAGCCCAGGAGGTCGTTCTTTTTGGCCGCCAGAAACAACGGGTTGCTGCCGCCGGCCTGGGCCGCGGCCAGGAACTCGGGCTGGAACACGAGGTCACGGGCCTGGTTGGGTGTGACACCTGGGCCACCGGGCAATGCGCCCGAGGACACCAGCGTGGTGTAGTCGAGCGTGGGGCTGGGCAACAGGTTCTCGATGTAGCCCGAATAAGGCAGCTTGAAAGCCGCCTTGACGTCGGCATAGACATTGCCGTACACCTTTTGCCACGAGGTCACAAGGTAAGGCACGAAGAACTGCACCCCGGCCATCGCATCGGTCACGCGCAGCTGGCCCGACAGATTGTAGGGCCCCGCCAGGTGGGCACCTGCCACCACGTTGAACTCGCCGGCATGGTCGCGCTCCGCCGCCCGGTGGGCGGCCATGGACGCATGACCGCCCTGCGAATAGCCGGTGAACATCACCTTGCCCGAGAGGTTGGCGCCCACGCTGGCCGCCGCCGCCCGCGCGGCACGGACGGAGTCGAGCACCACCGTGGCTTCGGAATCCGCATGCAGATACGGGTGGTAGGCATAGGCCGATTTGGCAAAACCCAGGTAATCGGTGGCCACCACGGCGTAGCCCTGGGCGGCATACATCGCCGCCAGAAAGAAGGTCTCACCGTCTTGCGGGTTGGCCAGCGTGCGGGGCTTCTGCACATCCGTGCCCTTGGCGTAGGCCACCAGGGGCGCGGGCGCGGTGCAGGCAGGGCCGCCCGGCACCAGCATCACGCCCGATGCGTTGGTGCTCTCACCGTCCCGCACGCCCACCGTGGTGTAGTTGAGCGCCACCACCCGGACATCGCACCGGGCCTTGCCGCTGACCGCCTGCAGGCCGCTGGCCGCCGTCGTGGCATCGATCTGTGCGGCGGTCAGCATGGCCAGCGTCGCAGCCGGCTCCACCAGCGCCCCCCGCTGCGGCCCCTCGGAGCCACCGCAGGCGGCCAGCAACGCCGCGGCTGCGGCAACCCAGGAAAGGCGGAAATATGGCATGAAGCGACCCCTTGGAGCGGTGAAGAGCGTCGCATCGTGCGCGCACCCGCACTGCAGCATCCATAGGGAATTACGCGGACCGCACCCGCGCCCAGACGCCTGGGCGACACCCCCGGGATTCAGCCCTTGCGGCGCGCGCCGTAGCGCAGCTTCATGCCCAGGATGGCGCCCGACAGCGCCAGCGTGACGGCATTGGCCGCCACGATGGGCCAGGCGGCCAGCGCCACGCCATAGGCCAGCCACAGCGCCACACCCAGCGTGAAGGTGCCGTACATGCCCAGCGAGATGCCACTGACGTCGCGGGTGCGGAACGTGTGCAGCGCCTGGGGCAGAAAGCTGCAGGTGGTCAGGGTCGCGGCCAGGTAGCCGATGAGGTCGTGCAGGGGCATGGTGTGAATTGCTTTGGGGGCTATTGATCGCGCGCGGTCCAGTCCACCAGGGCGTCGAGCACCGGCCGCGCGGCGCCCGCCTGCGGGTGGTTGACGATGGCCACCAGCACATAGCGGCGGCCGCTGGCGGCATGCACATAGCCAGCAACGGCCATCACGTCGCGCAGGCTGCCGGTCTTGAGGTGGGCAGCGCCCGCACGGCTCTGGCTGCGGCGCAGCGTGCCGTCCACGCCGGCAATCGGCAGGGACGACACCAGCTCGGGCATCACCGGCGACTGCCAGGCGACCTGCAGCATGCGCGCCAGGGACTGGGCGCTGATGCGGGCCTCGCGGCTCAGGCCGGCGCCGTTGTCGGGCATGGGCGGCTCGGCATCGCCGATGCGCCCCTGCCACCACTGGCGCAGCGTGTCGCGCGCGCCGTCGAACGTGGCCACGCCATTCCTGCGCAGGGCGAGCGTGAGAAAGAGTTGCTGCGCCATCACGTTGTTGCTGTATTTGTTCACGTCGCGCACCACCTCGGCCAGAGCGGGCGATGCGGCCACGAACACCGGTGTTAGGCCCGCAGGCACCTTGCCATCCCGCACGCTGCCCGTGAGCTTGCCTCCCAGTTCGCGCCACATGCCCTCCACCGCGCGCGCGGCAAAGCCTTTCGGGTCGGGGAACGCCGCCGCCCACACGCGCTCGCCACAGCGGGCCGGATACGCACCCTGGAACGCGGCGCGTGCCGGGTCGGTCAGTTCGGCCCGCAAGGCGGCACGCCAGTCGCCGCACTCCGCGCCGGGAGCCGCCAGCGGCACCGTGGCCTGGCGCTGCACGCCGGCCAGTGGCGGGTCGTACTGGATGCGCGCCAGCCCGGCGGCCGCATCGGGCACGAACGCCATGGCCACCGCGTTGTAGTTCAGCAGCAAGGCATCGGGCGCCGCGTTGTAGGGGCGCAGCGGCTCGCCGTCGAAGCGGGCGGCATCATGGTCGGGCACGTCAAAAGCGGTGCGGTCCAGCACGATGTCGCCCACGATGACCTGGATGCCCTGGCCCTGCAGGCGGCGCAGCAGCAGCCACAGGCGTTCCATCACCAGCTTGGGATCGCCCTGCCCCTGGATGTACACATTGCCCTTGAGGCTGCCGCCCTGCACCGTGCCGTCCACATACACGGGCGTGCTCCAGGTGTAGGCGGGGCCCAGCAGGTCGAGCGCCGCGTAGGTGGTCACCAGCTTCATGACCGAGGCGGGGTTCGTGGCGACCTGCGCGCGGTGCGCCAGCCGCGGTGCCTGGCGGCCGGCCTGTGCATCCGCCACCAGCACGGACAGGGCCTCGCGGGGCAGGCGGGCACGCGCCAGTGCCGCCTCGACCTCGGCAGGAAGCGATGCCGGCGCCTGGGCATGGGCCGCACCACCCACGGACAGAAGGCACAAAAACCACCAGCGCACCATGGCCGCGCGGCAACCTACAGGAACAGACATCATCGGCCAAGTCTATCGCCGGGGTGCATTGCGCAGACCGGCCAATCCTGCAGCGCGCTGGTGCGCCCCTGATAATTGCACTCCGAATCCAGACCCACCCGGCCCCATGAACCTGCTTGCCTTCGACACCAGCACCGACACCCTCTCCATCGCCGTGCAGGCCGGAGATGCCTGGTGGCAGCACACCGGGCCGGGGGGCGCGCAGACCTCGGCCACGCTGGTTCCGGCCATTCGCACGCTGCTGGAGCAAGCCGGGCTGTCGTTTGCCACGCTCGACGCCATCGTGTTCGGCCGTGGGCCGGGATCATTCACCGGCCTGCGCACGGCCTGCGCGGTGGCGCAGGGGCTGGCTTTTGGTGCGCGCGGCGGCGCGGGCGTGCCGGTGCTGCCGGTGGACACCCTGCTCGCGGTGGCCGAGGAGGCCCGCCACCAGCATGGCTGCACCCAGGTGGTGGCCGCGCTGGACGCGCGCATGGACGAGGTGTACGTGGCGCATTGCGAATGGCAGCCCGCCCGGGGCGGCATGCCCGGCGTGGTCGGCCACTGGCGCACCGATGGCGACTTCGGCCTGTGCGCCCCCGAGGCCGTGCAGGTGCCCGCCGGCTGGACACTGGCGGGCAACGCCGGGGTCGCCTACGCCGGGCGCCTGGCCCCCGGCGCCCTGCACGCCAGCGCGCTGCCCACTGCCACTGCCCTGCTGCGGCTGGCCCCCGCCTTGCTCGCAGCGGGCGGCGCCGTGCCGGCCCGCGAAGCCCTGCCCCGCTACATTCGCGATAAAGTGGCATACACCGCTGCCGAGCGGGCTGCCCTGCGTGCAACCCCGCCCGCACAGACAACACCATGAGCGCCATCCTCTCTCCCCCCGCCAATGCCCCCGAGGTCCGCTTTGAGCCGCTCACGCTGTTCCGGCTGGACGACGTGCTGGACGTGGAATGCAGCGCCTACTCCCATCCCTGGACACGGGGCAATTTCACCGACGCGATGGCCTCGGGCTACCAGGCCCAGCTGCTGATGGCGGGCGACCAGCTGCTGGGTTACTTCGTGGCCATGATGGGGGTGGACGAGGTGCATCTGCTCAACATCACCGTGGCCCCGGCCTTCCAAAAGCAGGGCTGGGCCCGCGTGCTGCTCGACGCCCTGGCGCTGTGGGCGCGCGGGCGGGGTGCCCAATGGCTGTGGCTGGAAGTGCGCGTGAGCAACGAGCGCGCCCTGCATGTCTACCAGGCCCACGGTTTTCGCCGCGTGGGCGAGCGCAAACGTTACTACCCGGCCCCTGCGGGCCAGCGCGAGGACGCCGTGGTCATGAGCCTGCCGTTATGAGTCCGCTGCCATGAGCCTTCACCTCGATGCGCGCCAGCGCGCCATGCTGCAGGAGATGGGTGTCACCGTCTGGGCACCCGCAGAAACACCGGCGCCTGCGCCCCCCCCTGTGGCCGATGCCGTGCGCGCCCAGCAGACTGCGACCGCACCCGCCGCGCACCCGCCTGCAATGGCTGCGGCCGATGCCGGCTCCCAGCCGGCACCGCGTACCGCACGGGAACGTGCAATCCCCCCGGGCGTCGCCCCGGGCGTCCAGCCGCCCGTGCCGCAGGGCGGCAGCGCGCCTGCGCTGGTCCTGCATGCGCCGCAGGCGCTCTACCCCGCGGCCGACCCCGCGCAGACGCCGGCCGGGCTGGGTGCCGGCTGGCTGGTGGTAGCCGAAAGCCTCTCGCCCACGGAACCCCTGGCGGGCGAAGCGGGCCGCCTGCTGGACAACATGCTGCGGGCCATGCGGCTGCACCTGCACCCCCGCGTTTTTCTGGCGATCCTGGAGCGCCCCCCGGCCAGCGCCGCTGCAGGTGCCGCCGATGTATCCGTGGCACTGGAGGAGGCGGTGGCCACGCTGCGCCCCGCCATGGTGCTGGTACTGGGCCATGTGGCAGCCCGGGCGGCCCTGGCGCGCACCGAACCCCTGGGCCGCCTGCGCGCCGAGCTGCACCAGCTGGCGGGATGCCCCGCCATCGTCACCTACGACCCCGCCTTTTTGCTGCGCGCCCAAGGCAACAAGGCGGCAGCCTGGGCGGACCTGTGCCGTGCGCTGGCGCTGGTGCAGGCCACCCCCGCCAGCCCCTGAGAATCCGAGTGCCCGCGTCACACGTACGCCACGGGCCGGTGCCATAATCCGCGGCTTGCACATTGACGGAGAAAACCCCGTGGAAACCTACCCGAGTTGGTAGCTTTCAGCTCCCCGGCCTGCCCGTGGGGATGAAAGCACCCCCAAACCCCACTGCAGATGCCACCAACCAGGGAGTGAGCCATGCTCAATATCTTTTCGCTTGCCAACGGCCGTTTGTTCCAGGAAGAAATCGAATCCCTGGAAGAACTCACCCGCTTTCAGCCCATCTGGGTCGATCTGGAAAACCCCACGATCGAGGAAAAACGCTGGATCAAGCAGCACTACGGCCTGTCCATCCCCGAAGACGCGATGGACGAGGACATCGAGGAATCCGCCCGCTTCTACGAAGAAGACAACGGTGACCTGCACATCCGCAGCGACTTTCTCATTGACGACAACGATCAGCCGCGTTCGGTGCGCGTGGCCTTCATCCTGAACCTGACCAACCCCACGCTGAAAAGCAAGGGCGTGCTGTTCTCGATCCACGACGAGGACGTGCCCGTGTTCCGCCTGCTGCGCATGCGCGCACGCCGGGCACCGGGCCTGATCGAGGATGCCAAGGAGGTGCTGCTCGCACTGTTCGACGCCGACGCCGAGTATTCGGCCGACACGCTGGAGAACATCTACGACGAGCTGGAGAAGGTCAGCAAGCAGGTGCTGGCCGGCGACGTGACCGATGCCCGCGCCGGCGAGGTGCTGGCCGCCATCGCCCGCCAGGAGGACTTGAACGGACGCATCCGCCGCAACGTGATGGACACGCGCCGCGCCGTGAGCTTCATGATGCGCAGCAAGATGCTCAGCTCCGACCAGTTCGAGGAGGCCCGCCAGATCCTGCGCGACATCGAGTCGCTGGACAACCACACGGCCTTCCTGTTCGACAAGATCAACTTCCTGATGGACGCCACGGTCGGTTTCATCAACATCAACCAGAACAAGATCATCAAGATCTTCTCGGTGGCCAGCGTGGCGCTGCTGCCGCCCACGCTGATTGCCAGCGTGTACGGCATGAATTTCAAGTTCATGCCCGAGCTGGACTGGTCGCTGGGCTACCCGTATGCGCTGGGCCTGATGCTGGCCAGCGCGCTGGGGCCGATGTGGTACTTCCGCAAGCGCGGCTGGCTTAAATAGACTCCCCCTGTGGCGCTGCGCGCCTTCCCCCCTGCGGGGGGACGCCTCCAGCGGTCCGGCGGAGCCGGTTCCGCGGTGGCGCTGGCTTTGGGGCGCGCCCGTTGCAAACAATGATCGAATTGGCCGCTCGCGCTTACCTATCAAGTGCTGAAAGCTATTAATTTCGCAGTTTTTGTAGAAACGTTTGCACCATGTGGTCGGCATAGCGGCTGGCCACGGTCTGCACGAACAGCGCGAAGTCGCCATGCGCGGCATCGTCGGCGCGGTCGGAGATGGTGCGCACGGCGGCAAACGGCACACCGTAGTCCAGGCACACCTGGGCCACGGCGGCACCTTCCATTTCCACGGCCAGCACCTCGTGGCCCGCTTCGCGCAGCAGGGTGCGCAGCCGGTCGGACTCGTGCGCGGCCGATACAAAGCGGTCGCCGCTGGCCATCAGGCCGTGGTGCACCTGCAGGGCGGGGTTGGCGGTTTCTAGGTCAAGTTGCCCTTGAGCGCTGGCCACACAAGCGCGGGCGGCGTCCAAAAGCAGAGCCGACAAAGCCGCATCGCAGGCCAGGCGTGCCCGCGCATAGCCGGGCAGCTCCCAGCGCGGGAACAGGGGCGAGGCATCCATGTCGTGCTGCACATAGTCCTGGGCCACCACCACGTCGCCCACCCGCACGCCATCACCCACGCCCCCGGCCACGCCCGTGAACACGATGCGGGCCACGCCGAAGCGCTCGATCAGCGCCGTGGCCGTGGTGGCCGCCGCCACCTTGCCGATGCCCGAAAGCGCCAGCACCACGCTGTGGCCGTGCAGCGACCCGGTCCAGAAGGTACGCCCCGCGTGCACCCTGCGCTGGGGCTGCTGCAAGCTGGCGACAAGGCCGGATTGTTCTTCGGGAAGTGCGCTGAGGATGGCCGTGGTCATGAAATCGCCTCTGAAAAAAAGAAGGCGACCGAAGCCGCCAGCAAGGGTGAAGCAGGGCCCTGCGGCCTCACTTCTTGTCGCGCAGTTCGCGGCGCAGGATTTTCCCGACGGGTGTCTTGGGCAGCTCGGTGCGGAACTCGATCACCTTGGGCTGCTTGTAGCCCGTGAGCTCATGGCGGCAGAACTCGCGCACATCGGCCTCGGTGAGGTCGGGCGACTTCTTCACGATCACCAGCTTGACGGCCTCGCCCGATTTTTCGTCGGGCACGCCCACCACGGCGCATTCCAGGACGCCCGGGCAGTTGGCGACGACCTCCTCGACCTCGTTCGGGTACACGTTGAAGCCGCTGACCAGCACCATGTCCTTCTTGCGGTCCACGATCTTGAAAAAGCCGCGCTCGTCCACGACACCGATATCGCCGGACTTGAAATAGCCGTCCTCGGTCATGACCTTGGCGGTCTCATCGGGGCGCTGCCAGTAACCGGCCATCACCTGCGGTCCCTTGATCACGATTTCGCCGGGCTGGCCCACGGCGGTGACCTCATGGCCATCATCGTCGAGCAGCTTCATGTACGTACTGGGCAAGGGCACGCCAATGGTGCCGGTGAATTCCTTGGCGGTCACCGGGTTGCAGCTGGCCGAGGGGCTGGTTTCCGACAGGCCATAGCCTTCGCAGATGGGGCAGCCGGTCTTTTCGAGCCACAGCTTGGCCACCGCGCCCTGCACCGCCATGCCGCCGCCCACCGATACCTTGAGGTTCTTCCAGTTGACGGTGTTGAAGTCGGGGTGATTGGCCAGGCCGTTGAACAAGGTGTTGACGGCCGGAAAACTGTGGAAGGTGTGCTTGGACAGCTCCTTGAGCACGGCCGGCAGGTCGCGCGGATTGGGGATCAGGATGGTCTTGCCGCCCGTGCGCATGGACAGCATCATGTTCACCGTGAACGCGAAGATGTGGTACAGCGGCAGCGCGCAGATGCTGGTGGGCTGCTCGCCGGCGGGCACCTTCTTCATGACCGGATCGTTCCAGGCCTCGGACTGCAGCACATTGGCGATCACGTTGCGGTGCAGCAGGATGGCCCCCTTGCTCACACCCGTGGTGCCGCCGGTGTATTGCAGCAGGGCGATGTCGTCGGGCTTGATGTCGGGCTTCTTGAACGTGCCGCGGGTGCCCTGGGCCACCGCATCATTGAAACGCACGGCGCCCGGCAGGTTGTAGGCGGGCACCATCTTCTTGACGTTGCGCACCACGTAGTTGACCAACAGCCCCTTGAGCATGCCCAGCTGGTCGCCCATGGCGCACAGCACCACATGCTTGATGGGCGTGTGCGCAATGCAATGCTCCAGCGTGGAGGCGAAGTTCTCGATGATCACGATGGCCTTGGCACCCGAGTCCTTGAGCTGGTGCTCCAGCTCGCGCGGGGTGTACAGCGGGTTCACATTGACCACGACAAAGCCTGCCCGCAGGATGGCTGCCACCGCGACGGGGTATTGCGGCACGTTGGGCATCATGATGGCCACACGGTCCCCCTTGACCAGGCCCAGGCTCTGCAGGTAAGCCGCAAAAGCACTGCTCAGGGCATCGGTCTGTGCAAACGTGACCTCCTTGCCCATGAAGCTGTAGGCAATGCGGTCGGCGTATTGGGTGAATGCCTCGTCCATCAGGGCGACGAGGGAGGGGTAGTGCGACGGGTCGATGTCGGCGGGCACGCCTTGCGGGTAGGCAGCCAGCCACGGGCGGTCGGTCATTTGCGCGGTCTCCAGGTAGGTTTTATTGCGGCCATGAAAACACGCCGGCGTTTTTCAGCACGGTCGTGCTTTTTCTGCAAGGGCATTATGCCCGTCAGCCTTTGAGCACGGCGAGTACTTCATCGAGCATCTTTTTGGCGTCGCCGAACAGCATGCGGTTGTTGTCCTTGTAGAACAGCGGGTTGTCCACGCCGGCGTAGCCCGAGGCCATGGAGCGCTTCATCACGATCGAGGTTTTGGCCTTCCACACTTCGAGCACCGGCATCCCCGCGATGGGGCTGGTGGGATCGTCCAGGGCGCTGGGGTTCACGATGTCGTTGGCGCCGATGACCATGGCCACGTCGGTCTCGGGGAAGTCCTCGTTGATCTCGTCCATCTCCATCACGATGTCGTAGGGCACCTTGGCCTCGGCCAGCAGCACGTTCATGTGGCCGGGCATGCGGCCCGCCACCGGGTGGATGCCAAAACGCACGTTGACGCCCTTTGCACGCAGCGTCTGGGTGATCTCGTTCACCGTGTGCTGGGCCTGGGCCACGGCCATGCCGTAGCCGGGCACGATGATGACGCTCTTGGCCTCGCGCAGCAGCTCGGCGGTCTCGGCGGCGCTGACGGGCACCGCCTCGCCCTGCGGCTCAGCTGCATCACCCTTCTTGGCGGGCGTGCCGGCGCCCGAGCCGAAGCCGCCCGCGATCACGCTGATGAAGTTGCGGTTCATCGCATTGCACATGATGTACGACAGGATGGCGCCCGAAGAGCCCACCAGCGCGCCGGTGACGATGAGCAGGTCGTTCGAGAGCATGAAGCCCGTGGCCGCCGCCGCCCAGCCCGAATAGCTGTTGAGCATGGACACCACCACCGGCATGTCGGCACCGCCAATGGCCATGACCATGTGGATGCCGAACAGCAGCGCGATCACCGTCATCACCATCAACGGCACCATGCCCTGTTCTATCGTCTCGGCGCGCAAAAATTCGCGGCCGAACCAGACCACCACCAGCAGGCCGGCCAGGTTGAGCCAGTGGCGCCCGGGCAGCAGCAGCGGCTTGCCGCCGATCCTGCCGTTGAGCTTGCCGAAGGCAATCAGCGAGCCGCTGAACGTGACCGCGCCAATCAGAATGCCAACGTAGATCTCCACCTCGTGGATGATCTTCTCCGCGCCCTGCAGCTGGATCGAGGTATCGACGTAGCTGGCAAAGCCCACCAGGCAGGCCGCCAGGCCCACCAGGCTGTGCATGAGCGCGACCAGCTCGGGCATCTGGGTCATCTTGACAACCTTGGCGGCATACAGGCCGATGCCGCCGCCGACCACCAGCGCGCCCACAATCCAGGCAATACCCGAAGGGCTGACGCGCGGGCCGAACACCGTGGCCAGCACGGCCAGCGCCATGCCGACCATGCCCAGCAGGTTGCCACGGCGCGAGGTTTCCGGGTTGGACAGGCCACCCAGGCTCAGGATGAACAAAATGGCCGCCCCCAGGTAGGCAACGGTAGCGAGACTTTGGGACATGTTCGTCTTTCCTTGGCTTTGTCGTTGTTATTTGCGGAACATGGCGAGCATGCGGCGCGTGACCGCGAAGCCACCGAACATGTTGACGGCCGTGAGCACCAGTGCGGCAAAGGCCAGCCAGAGAATCAACCCATCAGGGCGCCCGTTGATGCCTGCATCGGGTGGCGCAATCTGCACCAGCGCGCCGATGGCGATGATGCTGGAGATGGCGTTGGTCACGCTCATCAGCGGCGTGTGCAGCGCGGGCGTGACATTCCACACCACCATGTAGCCGATGAAACAGGCCAGCACGAACACCGTGAAATGCCCCAGGAAGGCCACCGGCGCATAGGCGCCGATGGCCCAGAACAGCAAGGCCAGCACGGCAAAGACGATGGTCAGCATCTTGGCGGACATGGGTTCACCCGGGCCATGGCTGGATTTCTTCACGGCCACGGGAGCCGCCGCTGGCTTGGGTGCCGGCGCAGGCGCCTGCTTGAGCGGCGGGGCGGGCCAGGTGATCGCGCCGTCCTTGACCACGGTGAGGCCCCGGATCGCGTCGTCCTCCATGTTGACCACGGCCACGCCGTCCTTGGCCTTGCACAGTTCTTCAGTGAGGCGCAGCAGGTTGGTGGCGTACAGCGTGGACGACTGCTTGGCCAAGCGGGAGGCCAAGTCGGTGTAGCCGACGATGGTCACCCCATGGCGCACCACGGCCTGGCCGGGCACGGTCAGCTCGCAGTTGCCGCCCTGCTCGGCGGCCATGTCCACGATCACGCTGCCGGGCTTCATGCTCTGCACCATCTCGGCCGTGATGAGCTTGGGCGCGGGCTTGCCCGGAATCAACGCGGTGGTGATGATGATGTCGGCGTCCTTGGCCTGCTCCGCATACATCTTGCGCTGCGCGGCCTGGAAACCCTCGCTCATGACCTTGGCGTAGCCGCCGCCGCCCGAGCCCTCCTCTTCATAATCCACCTTGACGAATTCACCGCCCAGCGATTTGACCTGGTCGGCCACCTCGGCGCGTGTGTCGTTGGCGCGCACGATGGCGCCCAGATTGGCCGCCGTGCCGATGGCGGCGAGGCCCGCCACGCCAGCGCCTGCAATGAACACCTTGGCGGGCGGTACCTTGCCCGCGGCCGTGATCTGGCCATTGAAAAACCGGCCGAAGGCGTTGGCCGCCTCGATGACGGCGCGGTAGCCCGAGACACCGGCCGTGGAGGTCAGCGCGTCCATCTTCTGCGCGCGCGAGAGCGTGCGCGGCAGGCAGTCGATGGCCAGCACCGTGGCCTTCCTGGCCGCCAGCTGCTGCATCAGCTCGGGGTTCTGTGCAGGCCAGATGAAATCGATGAGTGTCGTGCCCTCGCGCATCAGCGCCACTTCGTCGCTGCTGGGCGGGCGCACCTTGAAGACGATGTCCGAAGCGGCCCACAGTGCGGCAGCGTCGCCGGCGATCTGGGCCCCGGCGGCGCGGTAGGCGTCATCGCTGAAATTGGCGGCATCCCCGGCACCCGACTCCACGGCAACCCGGAAGCCCAGCTTGAGCAGCTTTTCCACCACATCGGGCACGGTGGCCACGCGCTTTTCGCCGGGGAAGGTTTCCCTGGGTATGCCGATGCATTGCACCGGTGGAATGGGGTTTGCCTGCATGAATGGTCTCCTCCAAGTTGAGTGATCGTTGCGCGAGCCCCGCTGTGGCTTGCTGCGCTATCGAACCGGGCCGCGATGCTCCGTACACGCACCCGCGCGCGCTAACTGACCACGAGCTTACATGAAGAAAAAGCAAGGCCCGCCGTCTCCGGGACACTCTCGCCTGATCAGCCCCCCAAAACGCCAACCGGCAGCACAAGGGCTGCCGGTTGGCGCTGAAGGGGTGAGCAAAAAACGTCAGTTGACCACTTGGGCCAATGCACCTGCAGTGTATTTTTGGGCCATCACGGTCAGCGATGCGCCCTTGATCTTGCCCCCCTGGCCTTCGCAGCCGAACTCGATGTAACGCTGCTTGCAAATCGCCTTGGCAGCTTCGCGCGCGGGTTTGAGCCATTCGCGGGCATCGAACTTTTCGGGGTTTTCGGCCAGGAACTTGCGCACCGCGCCAGTCATGGCCAGGCGGATGTCGGTGTCGATGTTGATCTTGCGCACGCCGTGCTTGATGGCTTCCTGGATTTCGGCCACGGGCACGCCATAGGTTTCCTTCATCTTGCCGCCGTACTGGTTGATGATGGCCAGCAGATCCTGGGGAACCGAAGACGAGCCGTGCATCACCAGGTGGGTGTTGGGGATGCGGGCATGGATTTCCTTGACGCGGCTGATGGCCAGGATGTCACCCGTGGGCGGACGGCTGAACTTGTAGGCGCCATGGCTGGTGCCAATGGCAATGGCCAGGGCATCCAGCTGGGTGGCCTTGACAAACTGGGCCGCCTCTTCGGGGTCGGTCAGCATCTGGCTGTGGTCCAGCTTGCCTTCGGCGCCAATGCCGTCTTCTTCCCCGGCATCACCCGTCTCCAGGTTGCCCAGGCAGCCCAGCTCGCCCTCCACCGTGACGCCGTACTTGTGCGCCAGCTCCACCACTTTGCGCGTGACTTCGACGTTGTAGTCGAACGACGAAGGGGTCTTGCCGTCCTCCATCAGCGAGCCGTCCATCATCACCGAGCCAAAGCCCAGGTTGATCGCGCCCTGGCACACCTTGGGCGAAGTGCCATGGTCCTGGTGCATGACCAGCGGAATGTGGGGATACATCTCGGCCGCCGCCTGGATCAGGTGCTTGATGAAGGGTTCGCCTGCGTATTTGCGCGCGCCGGCGCTGGCCTGCAGGATGACGGGCGCACCCACCTCGTCGGCGGCGGCCATCACGGCCTGCACCTGCTCCAGGTTGTTGACGTTGAAGGCAGGAATGCCATAGCCGTTGGTGGCAGCATGGTCGAGCAGTTCGCGCATCGAGACGAGGGGCATGGTGGTGAAGTCCGTTCAGGGTTGAGGGAGGCGCTGACAGGCAGCCGGCGCGGTGGTAACCGCTTGGTAACCCGGATTTTACCCGGCCGCCACAGCGCTGGGTGGTGGGAAATCCAGACGGTAGCAAGTGGTGAATGGCGCCGGCGCAGCCGCCACGCCAAAGGTGCCGTTATGCATCTGCGCCACACGCAGCACAATTTCATGCCCCAGCTGCAGGCTGTCCGCCGGGCGCGCCATGCTGGCGTTGCCCGCAGCCGCCTGGACACGCCCGCCGTCGTCACACACCTGCAGCCAGACCGCCCCGGTGTCGGACTGCCCTATCTGCACGGAAATCCGGGTGCCATGCGGAGTGTGCCTGAGGGCGTTTTCGACCAGATTGCGCACCGCCAGGTCCAGCAGCACCCCATGGCCCGCCATGGGCAGAGCCTCGGGCGCCACCACGGCGATCTCGCCCCCCCGCTGCCATGCGGCCTGGGCATAGTCGACACACACAGCGCGCGCCGTGGCGGCCAGGTCCACCGGCGCCGTGGCTTCGTGCAGCTCGGCACGGCTGGCCCGGGCCAGCGCCAGCAACTGGTTCAGCACATGGCCCGCACGCAAGGCATCCTGCTGTATCCGCGCCAAGGCCTGTGCCTGCGCGTTCGGGTCCAGCCCACCGCCCAGCGCACTGGCCTGCAGCGCGATCGACGACAAGGGTGTGCGCAGCTCGTGTGCCACCTCGTTGGCCAGACGGCGCTCGCGCACCAGCGCGGCCTGCTGCCGCTCCAGCAGCGTATTGATGGAGGCCACCACCGATTCGAATTCGCTCCATGCGTGGCGCGACGCCAACCGCTGCGCGATGGCAGGGTCGAGTGCGGCCACATCCGCAGACAGTGCATACAAGGGCCGCAATCCCCGGTGCAAGGCCAGCCCCAGGGCCAGGGCCACCACCGGCAGCAGCCACAACCCCGGCTCGACCATCTGGTCTGCGATGTCCTGCGCCAGCTCGTCGCGCTCGCGCAACTCCAGCAGCACCATGACCTTGCGGGTTCTGGATACATCCCAATGCGAAAAACTGCGCCAGGCCACGGCCTGCGGTCCCAGGCTCAGATCGGCGAACCCCTCGGCCTCATTGAAGGCAGGCAATGGTGCGCTGCCGCTGTGCGCCAGCACATGCCCTGCAGCATTCCATTGCACCACGCTGATGGACTGCTGGTAGTCATGCGCCTTGAGCCAGGGCATGGCGGGGCGCTGCGTAGTGACGGCCTGGTCCACGGCTTCAAAAGCGCGCAGATTGATGAGCAGCGCAACCACACTGGCCAGATGGCCGTCGGTCAGCTCATCCGCCTCATTCACACCGGCGCGGTACCCCACGAACACGAAGCTGCACCACACAAGCACCAGCGCCCCCAGAGACCACAGCAGCAGATGCCGGGTCAGCGAGTGGCGGACCGGGCCCCGGGAGGGGTGGGCAGCGGAACCCGGCGCTGCCATCACAAGGCCTCCTGCGGCATGAAGTAACCCACGCCCCGCATGGTCTGGATGCACCCGCTGCCCAGCTTGCGACGCAAATGGTGGATGTGCACTTCGACCGCGTTGCTTTCAATGGCCGATTGCCAGCTGTACAGGCGCTCCTCGATCTGCTGGCGGGACAGCACCCGGCCCCGGGCCTGCAACAGCACGAGCAGCACGGAAAACTCGCGCGGCGACATATCGACCGGTTTGCCGGCCTGCAGCACCGTGCGCGCGGCCGGATCCACTTCGATATCGCGGTAGCGTATGGTCGGAGAGGCCCGGCCTGCCGCCCGGCGCAGCAGTGCACGCAGGCGTGCATCGAGTTCATCGACATCAAAGGGTTTGACCAGGTAGTCGTCGGCCCCCTGGTCCAGGCCGGCGATGCGCTGGCTGACCAGATCGCGGGCCGTCACGATCAGCACCGGGGTCGCAGGATCGGGCAGCGCTGGCGCGCCAGTGGCCGGCGGACTGGCGCGCAGCCGGAGCAACAGCTCCCCGCCTTCACCGTCGGCCAGCCCCAGGTCCAGCAAGACGGCGTCAAAGCGCTCGGCACGCAGGGCGCCCCAGGCCGACGCAATGCCATCGCACACATCCACGGCATAGCCACGCTGCTGCAGGTTGGTGCGCAGCCCGTTGGCAATGCCCGCATCGTCTTCGACCACTAGGATTCGCATGGCCCGATTGTCACCGCGACGGCCCCCAGAAAACGGTTAAGACCCCGTTAAGCGCACACGCCTATCGTGCCGAACATGTCGCAGTCAAGCCTTGCTTCCACCTCGCCACCCCACTCCCTGCGCGGAACCCTGGCCTGGACCCTTGGCACATTGGCATGCCTGCTGGCCTGGGACGCCCTGGGGCAGGATCTGGCACTGGCCCATGTTTTTGGCTCGGGCACCGGTTTCCCGATGCGCGAGCAGTGGTTCTTCACGCAGGTACTGCACGAAGATGCCCACCACCTGGGCTGGCTTGTGGTGGTGCTGCTGACCCTGGGCGTATGGTGGCCGGTGGGCTTGCTGCGGCGCATCGACCTGGGGGAGCGGCTGCAGCTGGCCGCCAGCGCGCTGGCGGCGCTGTTTGTAGTGAGCAGCCTCAAGAGCCTGAGCGCCACCAGTTGCCCCTGGGATCTGGCCGAGTTCGGTGGCGTGGCCCGCTACGCATCGCACTGGGCCCTGGGCATCGTGGATGGTGGAGGGGGGCGCTGTTTTCCTGCGGGCCATGCCTCGGCGGGGTTTGCCTTTATGGGCGGCTACTTTGCGCTGCGGCGGCGCCAGCCGCGCGCCGCGCGCCTGTGGCTGGCGGCATCGCTGGTGGCAGGCCTGATCCTGGGCGGCGCCCAGCAGGTGCGTGGCGCCCACTTCATGAGCCACACCCTGTGGACGGGCTGGCTGTGCTGGACCACCGGCTGGCTGTGCGACCTCGCGGCTGCCGCGCTGCGCCGGCGCCTGGCGCTTGCCGACAGCCCCCAAGCCGACGAGCCGCCACCTGCAGCCAGGTGACCTGGCCGTGGTTCACGCCGTGAACGGGGTCAGCTTGCGCGGCAGATTTTCAGCATGTTGGTGCCACCGGGTGCGCCCATGGGTTCGCCGCAGGTGATGGCATACACGTCGCCGCTTTGCACAATGCCGCGGCTCTTGAGGTGGCCTTCGGCCTGCGCGAGCGCCGTGTCGCGGTCGGCGCTGGTGTCCATGAGCAAGGGGCGCACATTGCGGTACATGGCCATCTTGCGCTGCGTGGCCACCTTGGGCGTGAGCGCGTAGATCGGGATATGGCTGCGGTGGCGGCTCATCCACAGGGCAGTGGAGCCGCTGTCGGTCATGGCCACGATGGCCTTGGCCTCCAGGTGGTGGGCCGTGAAAAGCGCCCCCATGGCAATGGACTGGTCGATGCGGCCAAAGGTGCGGCCTGTGAAGTCGGCATCCAGCCGATGGTCCTCGGCCGCCTCGGCGGCGGCGCAGATCTTGGCCATCTCTTCCACGGTTTCCAGGGGGTATTTTCCGGCCGCCGTCTCGGCGCTGAGCATCACCGCATCGGTGCCGTCGAGCACGGCGTTGGCCACGTCGCTCACCTCGGCCCGGGTGGGCACGGGGTTGGTGATCATGCTCTCCATCATCTGCGTGGCGGTGATGACCACCTTGTCGAGATCCCGCGCCATGCGGATCATCTTTTTCTGCAATGCCGGCACGGCCGCGTTGCCCACCTCCACCGCCAGGTCGCCGCGCGCCACCATGATGCCGTCGCTCACGCGCAGGATGGACTCCAGGTGCGGAATGGCCTCGGCGCGCTCGATCTTGGCGATCAGCCCCGGCTTGTGGCGGTATTCCGCCGCCGCCACGTTGCACAGCTGGCGCGCCATCTCCATGTCGGTGGCATTCTTGGGGAAACTCACGGCCACATAGTCGGCCTGGAAACCCATGGCCGTGCGGATGTCTTCCATGTCCTTGGCGGTGAGCGCCGGCGCCGTGAGGCCGCCGCCCTGCTTGTTGATGCCCTTGTTGTTGGACAGCTCGCCGCCAACCTTCACCGTGGTGTGCACGGCCTCGCCGCGCACGGCGTTCACCGTGAGAACGATCAGGCCGTCGTTGAGCAGCAGCACATCGCCGGGCTTCACGTCACGCGGCAGTTCCTTGTAATCGAGCCCCACGCCGGCCAGATCGCCCGGCTCGGTGCGGGAAGCATCCAGCACGAACGGCGCGCCCTGCTCCAGCAGCACCCGGCCTTCGGCAAACTTGCCGACCCGAATCTTGGGGCCCTGCAGGTCCGCCATGATCGCCACCTCGCGCCCGGCCCGCTGCGCGGCGGCGCGCACTGCCGTGGCGCGGTCGATGTGGTCCTGCGCCTTGCCGTGGCTGAAGTTCAGGCGCACCACGTTGACGCCGGCGCGGATCATGCGCTCGAGCAATTGCGGGTCGCTGGAAGCGGGGCCCAGGGTGGCAACAATCTTGGTGGCGCGGCGGGTGGACATGGAGGTGTCTCTTTCTCACTGAACGTGTAATTGAGTTTCCATTTTTACACGGAAGCGGTTACGAGCGCGGAACGATCGGTCGCCGCACCGCCTGGCCAAGGCACTGCAGGCGCCCGCTTCAGGCGCGCATCAGGGCCTCGATCTCGTCGGCCTGCACCGGCACGCCGCGCGTGATCAGTTCGCAGCCCGCCTCGGTGACGATGGCGTCGTCCTCGATGCGGATGCCGATGTGGTGAAACGCCTCGGGCACGCCCGCGGCGGGCCGCACGTAGAGGCCCGGCTCGACGGTGAGCACCATGCCCGGACGCAGCACGCGGCTGGGGCGATTGGTGATCAGCTCGCCCGAGAGCGGGTCCTTGCGCTGGCCCACCTGGCCCACCTCGCCGGGCTCCACGTAGCTGCCGCAGTCGTGCACGTCCATGCCCAGCCAGTGGCCGGTGCGGTGCATGTAGAACTGGAAGTACGCCCGCTGGTCGATCACGTCCTGCGCTGTGCCCACCTTGTTCCTGTCGAGCAGGCCCAGGTCCAGCATGCCCTGTGCCAGCACGGCCACGGTGGCGTCGTGCGGGTCGGTGAAACGTGCGCCCGCCCGGGTGGCGGCCACGGCGGCTTCCTGGCTGGCGAGCACCAGATCGTAGAGCGCACGCTGTGGCCCGGTGAAACGGCCATTGGCCGGAAAAGTGCGCGTGATGTCGCTGGCATAGCCGTCGAGTTCGCAGCCGGCGTCGATCAGCACCAGCTCACCGTCGCGCACGGGCGCGGTGTCGGCGCGGTAATGCAGCACGCAGGCATTGGCCCCCGCCGCGACGATGGAGCTGTAGGCGGGGTATTGCGAGCCCTGCTGGCGAAATTCGTGCAGCAACTCGGCATCGAGGTGGTATTCGCGCACCTCTTCGCCCGCACGCAGCATGCGGGCCGAGCGCTGCATGGCGCGGATGTGGGCGCCGGCGCTGATGGCGCTGGCGCGGCGCATGATGGCCTGCTCGTGTTCATCCTTGACCAGGCGCATCTCGTCGAGCAAGGTGCACAGGTCGTTTTGCACTGCGGGGCACAGCGCACCGTAGCGCACGCGGGCGCGCACGGCATTCAGCCAGCCCTCCACCCGGGCGGCCAGACCGTTGTGGGTGGCAAACGGATACCAGACGCAGGCCCGGTTCTCCAGCAGGCGCGGCAGCTGTGTGTCCAGATCGCTGCTGGCATGGGCGGCCTCCACACCCAGCGCGGCAGGCGCCGCCGCGGGGCCCAGCCGGTAGCCGTCCCAGATCTCGCGCTCCAGATCCTTGGGCTGGCAAAACAGCGTGCTGCGGCCTTCCTGCGTGAGCACCAGGCAGGCGCCCGGCTCGGTGAAGCCCGTGAGGTAATAGAAATAGCTGTCGTGGCGAAACAGAAAGTCGCTGTCCCGGTTGCGCTGGCGCTCGGGCGCCGTGGGGATGATGGCGATGCCGCCTTCGCCGAGCATCGAGGCAAGGCGGGCGCGACGCTGGGCATAGATGGATGTCGGTAGACTCATCCACGCATTTTGAGCCCTCCGGGCGAAGTACGGTCTGCCAGACGGCGAATTTCCTTTCACTTTCCGGCTTATCGGTGCCGCACGGGCACCCTCTTCCCTTTCTCCATCGCATGTCTGATTTGTTCACTTCCCTCTGGCAGTTCATCCTGGCCACCTTGGTCCCGTTGCTGGGGCTCGTGCTGATCGTCGCACTGCCCGTCTATGGTGTGTATGTGCGCTGGATCGACGTCCCCCGCAAATGGCTGCTGGCCCGGCGCACGGTGCAGGTGCTGCTGGCCGTGGCGCTTTTGTGCAATGCCTGGCTGGGCGTTCGGCTCTACCTGTCGCACAGTGCGCAACAGGCCCGGCAAGACGGCGCTTCCGTCCGCGCAAGCCGTGAGCGGTTTGTGCTGCCGCAGGACTTTGTGTATGGCGAACTGACCATCCCTGCGGGCAGCCTGATCAACCGCCGGGACCCTTTCGACAAGGGCGAACCGGGCCGCCCGCTGGCGTTGCATGGCCTGGAGGCCGTGCGCTTCGCGCAGCCAGTGCAGGTGGCTGGCGTGTGGGCCAGCGCGCTGCAAACCGTTCCCATGCGCGTGGAGCTGGCGCAGGACCAGAGCATCGGCCCGCTGCACCGCTTCGACAGCGCCAGCCTGAGCTGGGTGCCCAACACCGTCGTGTCGGCACTGAACTGCAAGAAGGGCCAGATCGCCCTGTTCCACGTGCCGCACATTGCCTACGACATCCAGGCGGAGCTGGACAAACCCGCACCCGACGGGCCGCAGGCGAGGTTTCTACCCAGCCAATGGCTGTTTCGCAACTGCGAGGCGGGCCCGGCCATCGCCGTGGAACCCGTGCCGCCATCGTCTTAGCGGTTGAGCTCTGCCAGCCGCTCGGGTGTGCCGACATCGGTCCAGCGGCCGGTGTAGAGCGAGGCCGATACCCGGCCGGCGTCCATCGCACGGCGCAGCAGCGGTGCCAGCGGGGCCTGGGTGCCACCGGGGTTGCCCGCCGGGATATCGCACCAGGGCGCCGCAAAAAGTTCAGCGCGCAACAGGGCGATGGTGCTGTAGGTGTAGCGCGGTGTGGGGTCGTTGGCAGGCAGGTTCAGCGCCAGGCCGCCGGCCGACAGGCCAAAGTCGCCACGCGGGTTGTGCGCCGGGTTGGGCACCAGCCACAGGTGGGCCAGATGGTCACTGGCGGCAAAGGCCTGCACGGCGGCACGGTCGAACATGAAGTCGGGCGCAAACACATCGCCCGCCGCCAGCCAGAAAACCGGCCCCAGCTGTGGCAGGGCGCGGGCGATGCCACCCGCCGTTTCCAGCGCGCCGCCAAAATCCACGCCCTCGTGGGAGTATGAAATCGATAGCTGCTCGCGCTTATTTGACATGCGCCACAAGCCATTCTGATTTGAAAAGTAGGCCGGAATCTGCTCACCCAGCCAGGCGGTGTTGATCACCACGCACGACACGCCGGCGTCGGCCAGCGCCTGCAGATGCCATTGCAGCAGGGGCTGGCCCTGCACCTGCAGCAGCGGCTTCGGGGTGGTGTCGGTGAGGGGCCGCATGCGTTCGCCGCGGCCTGCCGCCAGCACCAGGGCTGGCACCTGCACAGCAGTGGACTGCGTCATCGCACCGCCCCGGTGGCGGGCCCCACGGCGCCGCGCTGCAGGGCATGGCGCTGCACCTCGGCAGGGTCGAAAAGGGCCAGCAGCGCATCCATCAGGGCCTGGGCCCTGGCCGAATGGTCGGCGCCAAAGTTGCAGACATACACATCCAGCGTGACGGCGCTCTGCTCGGGCCAGGTGTGCACGCACAGGTGCGACTCGGCCAGCAACACCGTGGCGGTCACCCCGCCAGGGCCTTGCGCCGTGGCCGGGAAGGTGTGGAACAGCTGGCCTACCGCCTGCAGCCCCGCAGCGCGCACGGCATCCGTGCAGGCCAGGGCCAGGGCGGCGGCATCCAGCAGGCGCTGGGAAACGCAGCGGCAGCCACGCAGATCGGCGGTGAGATGCAGTCCTTGCATGGCGTGCACTGTAGTGCATTGCCGCCGCTGCCCCAGGCCTGCCACGGGCCAATTCAGGCGAACGAAAGCCGCCCCGGTAAAATGCGGGGTTTCCCCTGAACCTCCCACCCCTGAACCCTCCCCCATGGCCAACACCCAGCAATCCCACCAGATGGCCAACGCAATCCGCGCGTTGGCCATGGACGCAGTTCAACAAGCCAACTCCGGCCACCCCGGCGCGCCCATGGGCATGGCCGACATGGCCGTGGCGCTGTGGAGCCGCCACCTCAAGCACAACCCTGCCAACCCCCAGTGGTTTGACCGCGACCGTTTCGTGCTGAGCAATGGCCACGGCTCGATGCTGCTGTATGCGCTGCTGCACCTCACGGGCTACGACCTGCCGATAGGCGAACTGAAGAACTTCCGCCAGCTGCACAGCAAGACCGCTGGGCACCCCGAAGTGGGCCACACCCCCGGCGTCGAAACCACCACCGGCCCGCTGGGCCAGGGCATCACCAACGCCGTGGGCTTTGCGCTGGCCGAAAAGCTGCTGGCCAGCGAATTCAACCGCGAAGGCCACACCGTGGTGGACCACCACACCTACACCTTCCTGGGCGATGGCTGCCTGATGGAAGGCATCAGCCACGAAGCCGTTTCGCTGGCCGGCGCCTGGAAACTCAACAAGCTGATTGCCCTGTACGACGACAACGGCATCTCCATCGACGGCCAGGTCGCCCCCTGGTTTGCCGACAACACTCCGCAGCGCTTTGCGGCCAGCGGCTGGAACGTGATCGGCCCCATCGACGGCCATGATGCCGACACGGTGGACGCCGCCATCGAAGAGGCCAAGCAGCAGACCGAGCGCCCCACCCTCATCGTATGCAAGACGCACATCGGCAAGGGCAGCCCCAACCGCGCCAACACGGCCAAGGCCCACGGCGAGCCGCTGGGCGCCGACGAAATCGCACTCACGCGCGAAGCCCTGGGCTGGACCAGCGAGCCCTTCGTGATTCCGCAAGACGTGTATGCCGACTGGGATGCCAAGGCCAATGGCCAGGGTTTTGAATCCGTCTGGAACGAGCGTTTTGATGCCTACAGCAAGGCCTTCCCCGAACTGGCCGCCGAGTTCAAGCGCCGCATGGAAGGCAACCTGCCCGCCCGTTTTGCGCAAGTGGCCGTGGACACCGTGGTCGCCGCCCACACCAAGGGCGAAACCGTGGCCAGCCGCAAGGCCAGCCAGCTGGCGCTGGAAGCCTTCACCGCAGCCCTGCCCGAACTGCTGGGCGGCAGCGCCGACCTGACCGGCTCCAATCTCACCAACACCAAGAGCACGCCCAGCCTGCGCTTTGACCAGCAAGGCGCCGTGGTGCAGACCGAGGTCGAAGGCGGCAAGAAAATCGGTGGCCGCCACATCAACTACGGCGTGCGCGAGTTCGGCATGGCCGCCATCATGAACGGCATTGCGCTGCATGGTGGCTTCATCCCCTACGGCGGCACCTTCCTGACCTTCAGCGACTACAGCCGCAACGCCATCCGCATGGCCGCGCTGATGAAGCAGCGCGTGATCCACGTCTTCACGCACGACTCCATCGGCCTGGGTGAAGACGGCCCCACGCACCAGTCGGTGGAACACGCCGCCAGCCTGCGCCTGATCCCCAACCTCGACGTCTGGCGCCCCGCCGACACGGCCGAAACCGCCGTGGCCTGGAGCGTGGCCCTGAGCAACCGCGACAAGCCCACCGCCCTGCTGCTTTCGCGCCAGAACCTGCCCTACGCCCCCAAGCGCGACCTGGGCGACATCTCGCGCGGCGCCTATGTGCTGTCCGAGCCTGCGGACGTAGGCCTGAAGAAGAAGGCCCAGGCCGTGATCATTGCCACCGGTTCCGAAGTGCAGCTGGCCCTGAAGGCCCAGCGCCTGCTGGCCGACAAGAAGATCGCCGTGCGCGTGGTCTCCATGCCCAGCACCACCACCTTCGACCGCGAAGATGCCAAGTACAAGAGCAGCGTGCTGCCTGCCGGCGTGCCCCGCGTGGCCGTGGAAATGGGCGTGACCGACGGCTGGTGGAAATACGGCTGCGCGGCCGTGGTGGGCATCGACACCTACGGCGAATCGGCCCCGGCGCCTGTGCTGTTCAAGCATTTCGGCTTTACCGAAGAGAACGTGGCAGCCACCGTGCTGGCCGTGCTCCAGCGCAAGTGATCTGGCAAGGGGCCCCGCAGTGATGCGAGGCCCCTTTGAGTTTTGGATTTTCGGAAATCAACTTTGGAGAGACTATGACGATCAAGATTGGTATCAACGGCTTCGGCCGCATCGGCCGCAACGTGCTGCGCTCGGCCATCCAGAACTTCAGCGACATCGAAGTCGTTGGCATCAACGACCTGCTGGAGCCCGACTACCTGGCCTACATGCTGCAGTACGACTCGGTGCACGGCCGCTTCAAGGGCGAAGTCTCGGTGGAAGGCAACACCCTGGTCGTCAACGGCAAGAAGATCCGACTGACGCAAGAGCGCGATCCGGCCAACCTGAAGTGGAACGAAGTCGGCGCCGACGTGGTGATCGAATCCACCGGCCTGTTCCTGGACAAGGCCTCGGCCCAGAAGCACATTGATGCGGGCGCCAAGAAGGTGCTGCTGTCGGCCCCCTCGAAGGACGACACCCCCATGTTCGTGTTCGGCGTGAACCACGACACCTACGCCGGCCAGGCCATCGTGTCCAACGCCTCGTGCACCACCAACTGCCTGGCCCCCGTGGCCATGGTGCTGAACAACAAATGGGGCATCAAGCGCGGCCTGATGACCACCGTGCACGCCGCCACCGCCACGCAAAAGACCGTGGACGGCCCGAGCAACAAGGACTGGCGCGGCGGCCGCGGCATCCTGGAAAACATCATCCCCTCCAGCACCGGCGCTGCCAAGGCCGTGGGCGTGGTGATCCCTGCCCTCAACAAGAAGCTGACCGGCATGTCGTTTCGCGTGCCCACCTCCGACGTGTCGGTGGTGGACCTGACGGTGGAGCTGGAAAAGGCTGCCACCTACGACGAAATCAAGGCCGAGATGAAGGCCCAGTCCGAAGGCGCCCTGAAGGGCGTGCTGGGCTACACCGAAGACAAGGTGGTGGCCACCGACTTCCGTGGCGACACCCGCACCTCCATCTTTGATGCCGACGCCGGCATTGCGCTCGATGGCACCTTCGTGAAGATCGTGTCCTGGTACGACAACGAGTGGGGTTACTCGAACAAGTGCCTGGAAATGGTGCGCGTGGTGTCCGCCAAGTAAACGCTGCGGCCCCATGAAAAACGCGCCTTTCGGCCAATGCCAGTCAGTTAAGCTTGGCTTGATCTGATTGGCAGTAAAAAGGGAACGTGTTTCACGTTCCCTTTTTATTTTGTCGATCCTGCTGCAAAACACCTTGAATGAGACTCTGGCGGCCATGCCCG
>Ga0208516_100276_pt1 | contig 24982 bp, 17 predicted proteins | sample LakWasM117_HOW13_2_FD_183931 | JGI IMG/M metagenome (GOLD analysis project Ga0208516, IMG submission 183931) | Freshwater sediment methanotrophic microbial communities from Lake Washington under simulated oxygen tension - Sediment Metagenome... | ecosystem: Environmental > Aquatic > Freshwater >...
CAGCCGTCCCGACCCGCGCAGGCGTGTCGAGATCCTGGTGCGCAGCCATCAGCGCCGAGAGATTCTTGGATAAGACGTCATTGATTGACACAGGCCAATTCTGGACTGTCGTTTTTATCTCTTATGCGCGCATTAAACAATCTTTAAAGTCCAATAATTGAACCGTGCAGCAACTGCGGCACGTTCCATCTCGGCAGCGTCGCGAACTGTAAGCGCTGCCCATTACTGGTTTAGGTTGAGGAAGACGTCAAGATGAACAAGAAACATTTTCGGATGGTCAGCGGTGCGGCCCTGGCAATCATGTTGGGCGCCTGCGGAGGCGGTAGCGGCGATGAGGACACGTCACCGGCAACTCCCATCCCCAGCGTTCCCGTGACGCCTGGCACGCCCACTGTCCCGGGCGGTACGCCCACCTCCTATGGCCCCGGCACCGCCAGCTCGCTCATCTTCGAGGCTGTGAACAACGCCATCACCCAATGTGGCTACCCCGCCTTCGCGCCCGTCACTGACCTGACGAATGCCGCCAAGGGCCATGCGCGCTACGTGGCGCTCAACGGCTTCATCCCGACCCACGACCAGATCCCGGGCGCTGCCGGATTCACCGGCGCGTCGATCTACGACCGTGTGATGGCCGGCGGCGGCACCGCTGACCGTGCTTCGGCCGCCAGCGAAGGTGTGGGCACCATGGGCGTCATCCAGGGCCGTGTCGCAGCGGATCTGCTGGCCGCTCCGTACCACCAGGCGAACCTCCTGAGCCAGTGGAGCGAGATCGGCGTGGGCACGTCCTCCGAGTCGCTCAGTATGGCTGCGGACAACGCAACGGTCGTGCTCAACTACGGTGGCACCAAGCGCAATACCGTCCCGAAGAACGAAGTCCGCAACTTCCCTTGCCAGGGCAGCGAGCGCATCCCCGCCATGGGCGGTCCCGAGCGCCCCGATCCCCTGCCCGGCCTGAACGGCAATTTCGGTCCTGGCCTCACGTTCGAGACGAACAAGGAAGGCGTGATCACCGTGGACTCGATCTCGCTGCGCAACGAGGCCACGGGCGAGATGCACGAGATGCTGAACATCAACACCTACACGCTGGCCACCCAGCCCTGGCGCTCGGTCTGGGTGAGCAAGGGCTATCTGAAGGACAACACGAGCTACCGCGTCGAAGCGAAGGGCAAGTCGTATGCCACGACCAATGGCAACGAGGCACCGCTGGCCTGGGAACGCAACTACTCGTTCCGGACGTTCTAATAGCTATCGACCAGAATGAGGCATCCTGCTTCGATGGCTTTGTGCCGTATATGACCAGTCTGGTGCGCTCAGCTTCTGCTGCCGCTGCGAAGCAGGTATTCACAGGCTAACGAACCGCGCCCAGAGACATGCTGCGGTTAAGCCCCGGCAGCTGGCAGGAGAACCGGCGATGGGCATGTCGGGTGGCCCATCAGCTACCAGGAGCTATGACGCGCACGGGGGTGGAGTTTTTGCCGAGCGCACATTCGCTTCAGGCTGATTGTGGACGCGGTGCCTGCAAACGTAGGGGCTATTGGCTAGGCGAAATTCATTTCCCGGACCAAAAGCAACCCAGACAAAATTGGAGCCGCAAACGGTCGTCGGGCGCGCCCCGCGCAGGCAGTGTCGAACGCTAGCACCACGCATTCACTTCCTCCCTGGAGATGAAGCCACATGAAGAACACGCACTATGAGCATCTGGGCAGGCGCATGCGTGAGTACCATCGCACGCACCAGTGGCGCTTGTCAGAAGGCGGCCTATTTATCCCGCATGCCTACAGCAACATGGGACCAGAAAGCCTGTCCTACTGGGATGATGTGGGCTTCATCCTCAATGGGCGGCGCATCATCGTCTGGTGGCAACACCCCCGCCATGTTTATGCTGAAGCCATTGCGACCAAGGCCTGGGAAGAGGCGGGAGATGGCCCACGTGATAACTGGCTCCGTGACAGCTCCACCAAGAACTACAAGATGGTCGGTAAATCGGCCAGACGTAAAAAACTGAGCAGCTACACCTTCGGGCCACTTTCCGAGGCGCAGACGCAGCACTACTCCAAGCTGCACGAGATCGAGAAGCGAATGACTCAAGAGGGAATCGCGTTGGAGGTCCGCCCTTCCTGGAAATCGGGGCGCCTGCGTTGGGCGCTGGGCGTTCGCTTGGTGGCGCCGCTGGAAGTGCGAAACGAAAAAGAACTGGCGCAGGTCGCTCATCTGGCCCGTGCACTCCTCCTGCACAAGGCCACATTGAGCCAGGAGTTTCCAGGCTTTGTGTACGACCGGGACAGCTGGTTGAGCGACCAAGCTGTGCTGACTCCCGGCCTCGAAGGGCAATAGTGTGTTCCCACGTCTGCTCTACATCTGAAACCCGCAACCTAGCCCGTGCGGTCACAGTCCGGCCAAGACCAATCGCGGCCACATCAAACAAGACATCACCCCGCTCAGTAACAGCGGATGGATCTACCGTTCCACCGCCATTCCCTGCCTAGTTCCCAGTCAGGGGAAGCACGCCACTTCGGCATAAACGAAGACAGCTGCGTCGCCATACGTGGCGTCACTGCGGGGAAGGTAATAGCGCTGTGCTCCCTGCCGGCCAGGTGCCCGCATCGATGGCATTCCAGACGGCTTGGCTCACATCGCCCGAGATCATCAGCAAACTCCTCAGCGCGTTGGGATCTATCAGGGGTCGTAGCAGCTCATCCTCCTCGGGTGGAGCGCACAAGCGATAGCTGCTCCCTGATTCCGTTATCACAATTCCTCGCAATACCTCCACGCACTGTAGTTTGGTTGTCACCCGCAGAGATCCAGAATCCAGCTGCGCAGCCAAGTGCATATGCCCATTGCCCATTGCCCCGGACCAGGATGCGCCAATGCTGGAGTTCCACCGAGGGCTGCGACTCAACGTTTGGGGCCAAGCGATCATTCAAGAACTGAATCGTCATTCGCATGCTACCCACCACTGTGCAAACCCCAGCAGGTCCGGATGATCCGAATCCACCAGGTTCAGCACCTCCCCAGTGTTTGGACTCCCATTGGGTCCCCGCATGACCAAGGCCTTGTGAATCCCCGCATCCACCCCCGCAAAGTACGGCCCGAAGTCATCCACAAACGCCACGGGTTGCAGTGACCGCAGCGCCGCCGCCTTCGGACTTCCCTGCGGTACCCCATTGCCCGTGGCGATCACCCGCTCGATCGGGAACCCCAGCACCTCCAGGTTGCGCCGGCGCGCCGCCCCGAACTCTTCCTCCAGCGCGGTGACGCACACCAGCTCGTAGCCATGGCGCACCAGGAGTTCGCAGGCCTGCAAGGCACCCGGCATGGCGGGCATGGAACTCCAGAACTCTTCGCCAAACTGTTGGCGCAACCCGTCCAAATCAGGCCCTGACAGCCGTGGCACGCCCCAGCGCTCCATCGGCCAGTACGCGTGGGGATCGCGTTCCACCGGGTCGCTCCCGCAATGTCTGGCCCAAGCCCGTCCATAGGCCGTGCCGTAGTCCAGCAACACCCCATCTGCATCCAGCGCAATGGTTCCTCTCATGGGCTTCTCCCCATCTCAAACATCCACCAGGAAATCCGCCCGGAACGCTTGGTTCTCCATGCCGTTGCCCAGGAGCTTGTACCCCCGGGGGTTGGACAGGATGCGTGTTCCTTGCACCTCGTAATCCATGCTCTCATGGACGTGACCGTGGACCCACAGCCGGGACCTTCCCATCAATCCTTCCAGATTGCTGGCGTAGCAAGGTGACAGTCGATGTCCTCTAAACGCTGGCGGAATCGACCAGGGATGCGGGGCGTGGTGGGTGACCACTACGGTGTGCTCCGGATCTCCCTGGCCGAGTTGCTCCTGCAGCCACAGGCGGCTGGCTTCGTGCCGGCGCGCCGCCAGCGCAGGAAACAGCCGGTGCTTGCGCTGCTGCCCGTACATCTCGGGCAGCGGACTGATCTTGATGCACCGGTAGTCGTTCATGCTCTGGCGGGCGGTGTTCATGGCCTGGAGCTTGGTCTCGGCCCCTGCCAATGCAAAGTCCGTCCAGAGGGTGCAGCCCAGAAAGCGGACGCCGGCGATCGTGGCGCTGTCGTTCTCCAGGTAGTGGACCTCGCGCTCGGCGGCCAGGGTCCGCATGACATCCAGGTGCCGGTCCCAATGCTGGCCGTAGAACTCGTGGTTCCCGTCGACATAGACGATCGCGGTGTCCGGGAAGACCTCCCGGGCCCAGCGCAGCCCATGCGCCCCTTCCGCCACGTCCCCCGCCAGGACCACCACGTCGATGCCGCGCAGAACCTCGGGAGACAGCTGGTGCTCGAACGGATGGAGATCGAGGTGCAGGTCGGAGTAGACAAGCATTCTCATGGGGTGGCCTCCCCCGGCATGTCGCTGCGCACCCAGCGCCCATCGCGGGTCTGTTCCATCAGCAGCCCGGGATGGAAGTCCCGGTTCTCGTACCCGCCGTCGATCCACCCATGCGGATAGCCCCGCGGGTTGCAGACGACGCGGCATCGGCCTACCCGGTAGAGGTGCGAGGAATGCGTATGGCCATGGATCCACAGCCCGGCCTGGTCGAGCAGGTCGGCCGGCAATCGGGACGCAAACGCCGCGGTGCAGCGGTCGTTCTGGTACTGCACCGCGGTCGAGCGCTTGCTCGGAGCGTGGTGGGTCACCACCACGCGGTGGAGGCTCTCGCCGGGCCGCGCCAGTTCACCTTCCAGCCAGGCCCGGCTGGCCTGGTGACGCTCAACGGTGCGCTCGGGCGTGCAGCCCACGATCAATCGGTAGTCGATCATGAACTTGCGTGCCGCAGCCATGGCCTCCTCGATGGTGTGCTGCCCGAAGTACGCGAAGTCGGTCCACAGGGTAGCTCCCAGGAACCGCACACCGTGGATCGTGACGGCGTCGTTCTCCAGGAAATGCACCTCGTGGGTCAAGGCATCCCCACGGATCGTGTCGAGCGTGCGCTCCCATTCGCCCCGGTAGAGCTCATGGTTGCCCGCGACCAGGACCACCGGCTTGTCTTCAAACGTCCGGCGGACCCAGGGCACCACCTCGCGTGCCTTGTGGATGTCGCCAGCCAGGACCACCACGTCGGCGGCAGCGGTCGCGACCGGGTCCGGGGTGAAGGGAGAGAACTCCACATGCAGGTCGGAGAGGACGAGCAGCTTCATGCGTGGCTCCCGGGTTGGCTCATGGTTGGCTTCGTGCCAAGACGGCAGCGTGCGCGCGGTGCCAAGTGGTTCCGCTGGATGCGCGCCGAGAGCAGCCGTCCTTGGTACAGGCCGGCCGGACGTTGGCTGAGCACGATCCCTGGAAGGCCGGTTTTTTTGAGGGAGAAGTACACCCGCATCCCGACGGTCCAATCGATCGCGGGCGGCAATGGAACGCGCGAGCGATGGTCGATGTGCACCGTCCGCGTAGGTTCAGAGCGTGCCTTGAGCGTGCGTTGATTCAAAGGCATAGCAATCCTTGCGCGACATCCCAGCCGACATTGACGAAGTGCGTGCGTTCGGTGGCCGGCAGCACCTCGCGGTGCAGGTGCCCGTGGTAGTTCAAGAGTCGTGCGGCCGTGTGGTCCACCGTCGCGGGGTAGTGGGAGACAAACACCGTCTGGTCGCCCACGCCCTGCCAGTGCAGGAAGGGCACCACGGCCTCGAACAGCAGCGAGCCGTCCGAGGCCTGCTCATTGAGGTACAGGCACCGGCCGTCGCGCCGCAGGTCGTAGTTGCCCAGCACCAGGACCTTGCGGCCGGGGATGCTGCGGATCCACGCCATGGCCTCATCGTGGTCTCCCATGGCCAGGTCGCCCACGATGACGAGCCACTCCTGTGGCTCCACCTTGGCCAGCTGGGCTTGCAGGTGCTGGTTCATCCAGCTGACTCCGGCAAACGGCCGGTTGCAGAAACCGATGATGTTCCCGTGCCCAAAATGCAGGTCCGAGGTCATCCACACCCGTTGGCCGGTGGCCAGCGCCTCCTGCAGGGATTGGCTGATGCCGCCGACGATGGTGGGATCGGCCAGTTCGAGCATGGTGCCGTGCACCTGCGGGCGCGCGCGCTCGGTGGCCAGCGTGCGCTTGAAGAGCTCCAGTGCGTCGTCGTACGTCATCGCTGGCTCCTTCAATGCAGCCAGGCACCCGACGGGGTACCGCCGGCGCCGCTGCCCGGATCCTCACCATCCAGATCGGCCATGAGCATGTCGGGCGGCAGATCGTGCCGTGCGATGACACGCCGCCCACTGGCCAGTGCCCGTCCGTAGCCCTGTTCCAGGGCCTGGATCTGTTCACGTGCGGACAGGTGGGCGATGGCACTGACAATGCGCGGGCCGGGAGGATCGAACAGCTCGGCGCCCATGCGCTGGTGCACGGCAGCGGCCACCACCTGCGCAGCCTTCAAGGCGGCTTCGCCCGTGGGGGCCTCGATGGTGAACTCCCGGAAGCGCGAGCGCACAGGCGCAGGGACCATCCAGGGTTCGTTGGCCGTGGCGATCCACACGATGTGGCTGGCGTCGACCTCCATGTCGACACTGATGTCCCGCACCGCCTTGGCCGTCACGGGTTCCAGCAGCACGTGCAGCGGCGCGAGGGCGTTCACTTGATCATTGCACCGGGCCTTGTCGATCTCGTCGAGCAGGACGATGGGCGAGGCGGAGTCTCCGAGGGCCACCATGTCGAAGACCAGGCCGAAGGTGGTATTGGCCCAATGTTTGTCGTTGCCCAGAAGTGCCGCGTCCGTGACGCCGCTGTCAAAGCCATGGCGGCGCACGGGAATGCGCAGGGCCTTGGCCAACGCATGCGTGAAGTGCGTCTTGCCGATGCCGGGCGGACCCAGCAGCAGCAGCGGGGGGATCGCCATGGGCTTCTGCCGGGCAAACGACAGGTTCAGGCTCTCGCGGACCAGATCGAGCACGCCCCCGAAATGCGGCATCTGCTGGCGCAATTGTTCGAGCGAGGCCAGCACCTGGTCGTGCTCGCGCAGTGGATAGCCCATGGTGCGCAGATGGCCCTTGGTGGCCAGCTTGAGGTAGATCTCTTTGTTGCGCTTGTGGACCTCCCGGTCTGGGGTGCTGCCCTTGCGCAGGATGAGTTGGAGCGGATCGTCCCAGGCATACACCGGGACGCAGGGCATTGCCAATGCGCCGCGGGCCTTGAGGACACGTTCGAAGGAACGCTGGGGGCGCCTGGCAACGGCCTGGGCGCGCATGCGCAGGAATTCCCGCTCCACCTCTGTGTCCAGTTCGCTGTACGGCCCCGTGGAACGCTTGGGCTCAGCGGGGGACGAGACGGCCTTGCAAGCGCGAGGCTCTTGCGCGGCCGGCGCACCCTTCACCGGGTTTGCGATGCTTCCAGGCACAGGGTCGTCAGATGGGATGGTGGCGACTCCAAGCGCATTGACAGCTTGTTGGTGGCGGGCGCGCTCCTCGGCCTCGTCCATGACCTCTTGCGGCAACAGCAGGCGCAACTGGTGGATGGTCGTGCCATCGAAATGGGTCAGTTTGCGCAGCACATACCCAACGGGACCCGGGGGATCGGCCTGGCTGTTGTCGGTGGACTTGGGGGACATGGCGGGCTCCTGTGAAACGGATGGAGCCTGGGGGTCATGTCGTCGATCTGGGCCAGGCTCCGCTTGTGGGGACAGCGGGCTGGCGGGGGAAGGTTGACTAGGTGTTCACCAATCGCGCGCAGCACGCCGGAGTAGCTATGACTACTCGGATGACGGCGCAATTGGAGGGCGAGGTGAACAACATGGGATTCATGATGCAGCACGGAATTGGGACCGTCAAACACCGCGGCATACCCCGGCAAAGCTAAGGTGAACCTTTACAGGGACTGAATGCAGAGGCGCGTGGCGACTTGCGATTGACAGATGGATGCCTGAGGCTCGGAACTATCAGTTTCGATGGGTGGGTTCGATGCCGGTATTCGGCAGTCGACTTGGCCTTCTCGTTTGCAGCGGTTGCTGTCGCTCATTTCCGCAGGCCGTACTGACGTTGTCCGACATCAAGTAGTCAATAAGTTCGGACGCCGGGCGCTTTCGCGAACGGCAGCTCTACGGGGTTTTGCAGCCGTAGCAATTTTCAGGTCCCGGACCTCACCGTGCGAGCGACCCGTTCTCCCAGACTGAACTGAAGGTACTGACACAAAGCGGGCACTACAGCTTCAAAATTCACGACCGCGAAGCAGACATTTCTGGCGACTACGGCGACTACGGCGACTACATGTGCTTGGGACATTGCCAAACATGTCAGAATCGCCCAAACAAGTGGCTGGGGGACGGGTGGTTGCAGTTGTTGAAATTGATTTAGGCGCACTAGGCGTGCAGTTTCCACGCGGCGAGGTAGCCATGGTTGTGGCTCAACCATTTGCGGACATCGCGGTGGACTTCGCCCACGAGGAGCCATTCACCTGGACTGCGGCGTCGAAGACGCGGGCACTCGAATACATCGATGCGACCCTAGCTGTCTCCGTACAGGCACCCCAAGCTGCCGGGAAAACGCACTTCACCGTGTTTCCGGAGTGCATGCTGCCCGGCTTGGACGGCGTTGACCGCATCACCGCTGCGATGCAGGCGCCGGCATGGCCAACTGGAACAGTGGTGATCGGGGGTGTCGACGGTCTGACAAAGGAACAGTTCGCCGAGTTGGTTGCAAAGCCGGGAGCGACCTTTGATGCTGAAGGCAACGCTCTTGGCCACATCCTCGATCACCACTGGGTGAACTGCGCCGTCACGTGGGCAAAGCTACCTTCTGGCGAGGTTCGAAGCTGGGTGCAACCAAAGCTGCAGCCAGCGTTCGTTGAGTTGGACGTCAACTACATGTCCATGTACCGAGGACGATCTGTCTTCGTGTTCAAAGGGAACTATTCCAACCTTGACGCTACCTTTCGGTTCGCGACATTTCTTTGCTACGACTGGATCGGACAGAGCGAGAACAAGCGGCTTTGGGAGTGGCTACTCGAGGGCCTCACTGCGGTGGCAGGGCCAGCTGACGGTCAACTGTCTCTGACTTGGCTATTTGTCCCTCAGTGCAATCCGGCTCCATCGCATGCTTCCTTCATGGGTCAAGTGGCCCCGTTCTATGACTCTGCCAACTATCCGCGAGTAAATCGGGACGAGACTTGTTTGGTGATGGCCAACGTAGCCGGTATGGCTAAGCCTGGCCGAGCTGAGCGCTTCGGTCAGTCCGCGGTCATCGTTATGCCGAACCGATTCTCGGAGCCGGAGTGCATGCCAACCTATTGCAACGGTGGCAATCCGCTGCGTGGCGGAGCGCCGCTTGAAAACTTCCGAGATGCCCTGTTCCGCGAGCGAGGTGCTTGCATCCACTCATTCCTGGTCGTGCATCCGGCGTCGCTGCCCCCAGGTTCGGCAGGAAAGCGTTTCGCGGTGCGCGAAGCGATGGTGCACCCCTTCAACGGCTTGGTGGATCCAAGGGCTCCGGGCGGCGTGGTGCCTGCCGTGGTCAAGTGGGTGAACGATGAGCTTGATGACCCTAAGAAGTCGCTGGCCACGAAGTACGAAGATGCTCCATTGAACCCGGCCGCTGGTGCCGCTCATACGCGGACAGTCGCGCATCTGCGAGTGCTCAAGCCGCTTGGCTTGGATGCGGCTGTGAGGTTTGCGAGCCTGACGGCGAGCAAACGGTCTCCCGATGAGTGGGCGTCTGGCGAAGGTCAGGCCATGAAGCACATTCTGCAGACTTTCTCGATTTTCGACGTGGCTCAATACTCGCCGACATTTCATGGGAAGGGTGCGCAGGCGACCATCCTGAAGGGCGACTCCAGCATGGAAGTTATCGCGGTCCTTGGAGCCAGTCATGAAGACTGCGACAAGCACGTTATGGACCGTCTGCCAGAGCACAAAGGGAAGCTCGTGCTCGTGAGTCGGGACGAGGACAACACTTCTTGGGATCCGAGGCTGCGGAGCATCTACGACCAAGTTCCCGATGACCCCTCGGAGGAGTCGAAGATTACACAACCGACGAGTGCGATTGTGCGCATGGGCTACAGCGACCTGCTGGAAGCCTATCGCAGTGCCGCAAACGAAGCTGCTTTGAAGGAGGCGCTCGATGCAAAGCTCTCCTGAAACTCTGGGTCTGCTGACTAGGCTTCAAGCGACGTTGGCCGGGATGATGAATGGCGCGTCGTTCACTGAGGAGGTTCTTACGGAAGGCTCTCTACCGGTGGTTCTAATGCAGCGCCCACACGCACTAACGGCGTTCGCGCTGGGCGACCAGGAGGACTACCGCCCCTTATACGAGGCCTTCAAGAAGCACTATCTCAAACACAGTGCGCAGTGGTCAACGAAGGACTTAGCGTTTGTCTACTGCATCCCTGAACAGATCGACGTTGATCCGGACTTCTGCTCCCGCGTGGAAGTGGACGTGTATTTCTGCAGAAAGTATGCGGTTCGATTAAATGACACGCTCGAAGCCAGTTTGGCAAGGCTGCCTTTCCTCCCGCTTGCGCCGATTTCCCAAGGTGTCCAAACCAGACCACCGTCGGCCCAGACCTTACTTCGTCAGCGTAACCTCAAGGCAGACTTAGCCCGAGCGCTAGTGGTTCCGCAGGTCAGCAGTGCATCGAACATCTTGGCTGCCTGCCTCTCCGGCACGTACGGAAGCCCTAGTCCACTGGAATCGGCGGCAGAGCCGGCGGCGGCTTCCGTCGCGAAGGAAGAACGCGTCCAAGCAACACTCAAGTCCATCTCGATTCAGAATTTCCGGGCGTACCGCACCAAGAAGCAGTTCGAGCTCGGAACTGCGGTGACCGTTCTTTACGGTCCCAACGGCTTTGGGAAGACTTCATTCTTCGACGCCATTGATTTCGTGGTCACCGGTGGGGTTGGCAGGCTCAAGAAGGCGACCGGAGGCATCTCTCAGGTTGGCAAGCATCTAGACAGCAGCGATGAGCCGACCGAGGTTTCGCTGACGCTTGTTAGAGATGGTAAAGAGCACGTCATCACGCGCAATCTTGCTGACTTAAACAATGCCAAAGTGAATGGCAAGGTCATGCAGCGCAAGGACGTCCTAAGCCTCCTAACTGGCGGGACTGCGCCAGGCGCGGATCGCGTTGACGGCATGGTGGACCTATTTCGGGCTACTCACCTGTTTAGCCAGGAGAACCAGGAGCTGACGCGGGACGTTGCCTCGGACTGCAAACTTTCATCGGACCTCGTATCAAAGATGCTCGCATTCGAGGATTACGCGAGCGGGCTCAAGAAGGGTGAAGAGGTTCTGAGGCTAGCAACGCAGCAGCACGCAGAGGCGATTGCGGATGCTGCAAAGGCGCAACAGAACATCGTGCTCGAGCGAGCCGAGATAGAGCGCCTGCAAATCATGGCGGCAGTGGACGTATCGCCGTCGGTATTGGATGCGCGTTTTGCAGCGGTTGAGGAAGCAATCTCAGCCGCCGGCTTTGACATTTCTGCGCATGGAGTTCGAGATACAAGAGCGGTCCGGGCCACTCTTGAGTCTGCGGCTGTTCAGGCAGTAGCTCGGCGCGCAGCGCTTTCTCGCGCAGTCGACCAGGTTGGCATGCTCTCGACGCTCCGCGGCCAGCTTCAGCAAATCCAAGCACAGATGACCGAGCGGCAAACAGCTCTTCAGAAGGCCGAGGCGGCTGAATCCGTAGAGCTGGAGCGTCTCAACAAGTTGTCGACCAGTTTGGCGCAACTGAAAGCGCGAGAGAGCTCCCTTCAGAACCGGCTGGACTGGCTTGACTGGGCTGTTTCCGTACAGCCTGAGTACGCGCAACTGACCGAGCAGATTCAGGGGATGTCAACGGGTCTGACGACGCTCACTGCCGAGATTGCTTCAAATCGAGCAGCTCTTGGCCAGGCACAAGAAGTTCAACGCCAGGCTGCCTCAACGCTCCAGACCGCTGAAGCAGCGCTAAAGGCTTCATCGGACACGCGGGCGCATGTTCAGTCTGTGAAAGATGTGGCCACACTTTGGGATCAGTCCGAGCCTGTCCGTGCCGAGCTGTTGGCTAATCTTGCCAAGTCTGAAGCGGCCATTGAATCTCTTCGGGAACAACGCGATGCCGCACTGGCAGCTGCTCAGGCGCAGCAGCTTCAGCTCGACAGCGCGGAACGCGAGCTGAATGCAGCCAAAACCAGTCACAACCAAGTCAAAGCGCTCGTTGCAGAGCTCCGAAATTACGTGGATGGCCCGACCTGCCAGCTTTGTGGTCACGACCATGGCAGCACTGATGCTTTGTTGCAAGCCATCGACAGGTGCCTCGCACAAGACGAGCGCGTCGTGCAGCTCAGCGAGGCAGTGTCGAAGGAGCGAGCAAGTCTTCAATCGCTGCAAGGTCAGGTGCAGATAGCTGTTGAGCGCGTATTACTCGAGGAGCGGGGGCGAACCGACCTCCGTGCACAGCAGGCGCGGTTTTCGCAACAGCGAGCGAGCTATGAGGCGTCGCTAGGCACGCTCCGTCTCGCGTTGACGAGCGAAACGTCGCAGCACCTGCAGACGCTTAGCAACCAGGTGCACGACGGTGAGTTGTTGGCTGCGACAGCCGTTGGGTCTGCGAGGCAATCTATTGCTGCAGCCGACGCTGCGCTAGCGGCCGCTCAGGCCGTACTCCAGGCGTCTCAGCAACATCATCACGCGACTGAGGAGGCCCTGACCTCGGTGAGAAATCGTCTGAACGCCTTGCAGGCTGACGCGAATCGGGGTACTGTGAACTTAGCGGGCTCTCCGCAGGAATTGAAAGACGCCCGGGAGACCACAGTTGCTGAATTGGCCTCGGTGAGCCCTCAAGCAAACGGGATGAACGAAGAGGTTGAGCGTCAGAAGACCGCTCACGCCGCAGCCAAGGCAGCGGTGGTAGCTGCTCGAGCAAGCCAGCAGCAGGCGAGTCAAGCATGGACTGCGCATCAGACACGCGTTCAATCGATGTTGTCAGAGCTTGCGGCGGCACAGTTCGATGATTCGGTGACGCCGATGGAGCTGCGCGACCAAATGGAGGTCGCCACTGCACGCGAAGTCTCGGCCCTGAGCCTCAGGGACAGAGTTTCAGAGATAGAAGTGGCCGTCGATACAGCAACCACGTCCGCGGCCCTTCAAAGCATCCGTCAACGGATCTTGGTCAACGAGCAAATCCTTCAGCAGGCAACCACCCGCGCACAGTCGCTTGAGCCCTGGATGGGGTATTTCGCTGGGGTGACGACGCTTCTCAGTACCCAACAATCCTTCGCTACCGACCACTTCATCGAAGAGTACGGTCCCAGGACCGCGGTGATCCAGCAGCGGCTGCGCCCTGTTTATGGGTTCGGGGGGATCGAGGTCACGAGCAAGGACAAGGCCATCACCGTCAGTGTCCATAGAAAAGGGGCGAGGCTTCGGCCAGCCGACTACTTCAGCCAGTCTCAGCTCCAGACCCTCATCTTGGGCTTGTTCCTGACTGCATGCAGCTCGCAGACCTGGTCGGGCTTCTCGTCAATCATGATGGACGACCCGGTTACGCACTTCGACGATCTCAACACCTACGCGCTCCTAGACCTGATCCTCGGATTGCAGAGTTCAGAAGAGGGCGAGCGCCAGTTCGTAATCTCAACTTGTGACGAGAAGCTGCTACAACTCGCCCGGCACAAGTTCCGGCACATGGGACCTGCTGCGAAGTTCTATCGTTTCCAGGCGATTGGCTCTGATGGCCCGATGGTTTCCGAAATCTCCGCGTAGAGCTTCTACGTGTGGATCCCCGGGGTCTGGAACCATATTGCGACGTACATGCGATGGCAGAGCGCGTGCAAACGCTAGCCGAACGCGAAGGCCTCTGAGTTCGAAATGGACTGTCTGGCGAGACGTGGCGAGATCTTCGTTTCTCACAGTTCTCAGAGTGTTCCCATCTGTCTATATTTAAAACTGCAAGGTAGGAAGCGCAATGAGACTTGAGTCATTCCGAGTTCGTAACTACAGATCTATCAACGACAGTGGGGACGTCACTGTTTCTCGCATAACCGCTCTCCTAGGACGAAACGAGAGCGGAAAGTCGAACCTACTTCGTGCCTTGCACAGCCTGAACCCGATTGCAGGATTCGAGGCCTTGAAACCCATCAAGGACTTCCCGCGTCACAAACGTCTCGAGGAATGCACGGACGACACACCCGTCCTGTCAACAACGTGGATCCTTGACGACGATGACAAAGAGGCTCTTCTAGAGGTAATTTCACGAGCCACAGAGGTTTCCAAGGTCGTCATCGGGCGGAGCTACGGCAAGACGAGGACTGTGGGATTTCCGGAGCTCAATGCGATTCCTTTCGACGAGACTGACATCAAGAGCAAGGTAAAAAAGGCGGCTGCCGCAGTACGCGCTACCGCGCAGAAGCAGGAAACACCTGCCGCACTGGATGCAGCGGCCGATGCTTTCGAGACAGCGGCGTCCGCTACGAGGCTACGCGACACATGGGCCAATCAGACTGTGGCAGCGGCAAAGGCTCTGCGGACAGCTCTGGCCGGTGCTGACGCAGAATTAACTGACAAGCAAGAGGAAATGCTCTCCGAACTCGAAGAGCTTGCAGGTAGCATCGTGGGCGATAAAGACGCCCAGCAGCAGGCTCGTAACTGGGCTATTGGTGCAATTCCGAAGTTCATCTATGTCGATGAATACCCGGAACTCGATGGTCACCAAGACATCGCCGCCTACATCCAGCGAAAATCTCAAAACCAGCGGAACGATTCGGATAAGAACTTCGAGAAGCTGTGCAAGGTCGCAGGACTCAATCCCGATGAGCTACAGAAGTTACATGGGCAAAACGATCACGAAACGCGAAATCAGCTCGCGAACCGCGCCAGCGCTGTTGTTACGGGTGAGATTAAGCGGCTGTGGAAGGACCGCGCGCTCAAGATTCGCTTTAACCTCGACGCACACCATCTCGACACGATCATCTCGGACCCCACGAGTACGTACGACGTTGAGGTGAACCTCAACGACAGGAGCCGCGGTTTTCAATGGTTCTTTGCCTTCTACATTACGTTCTCCGCTGACACGGACGGAGGCCATGCGGAGAACGCTGTGCTCCTACTCGATGAGCCGGGTCTGTATCTGCATGCGAAGTCTCAATCAGACCTACTCCACCATCTTGAGGTGGACTTCTCCAATCAAATTCTCTATTCCACGCATTCGCCCTTCATGGTGCCAACACATGCGCTGGATTCCGTCCGGACCGTCAACATAGCCGAGGAAATCGGAACGACCGTCACAAACGATCCGACGGGCGATGCTCGGACCCTGTTCCCGTTGCAGGCCGCGCTTGGCTACGACCTCGCACAAAGCCTCTTCGTCGGCCCAAACAATCTCGTTGTCGAGGGGGTTACGGACTTCTGGATCCTGAGTGCTGTGAGCGCCTACGCGTCCGAGAGGGAGCGGATATCGCTAAGCCCGACGCTCACTATGACGCCTGCTGGTGGGGCACAGAAGGTTTCGTACATGGTTGCCTTGCTGACATCCGAGTCGCTCAATGTGTTGGTCCTCCTTGATACAGAACGCGATTCGAAGGCCACCAAGGATGAGCTCCTGAAGACGAAGCTCATTCGCGACCAGAACGTTGTATTCGTCTCGGAAGCCTTCGCGTCCTCTCCCAACGAAGCGGACATTGAGGATCTGTTGGACCCAGCGATCTACGAGTCTCTCGTGCGAGAGAGCTACGCTGCTGAGTTGAAGGATAAGACGTTGACACTCAATGCGAAAGTACCGCGGATCGCCAAGCGCATAGAGGCGGGATTGGCCGACCTCGGTATTCCGTTTCATAAGACACGGCCGACACGCTTGTTTCTCAAGAAGATGGCTGCGGAACCTGAGAAGGTGGTGCCCGACCAGAGCCTTGAACGATTCGAGGCGCTATTTGCGTTAGTCAATGGACGACTTGACAAACAGATTGCTCGTAATGCCAAACCTTTTGAAGGCTAGGCAAATCGTAGGTGGTATCGAGAAAACTGCCATCGGATGATCGCTCAACTCTGAGTTTGGATGCATTCGTTCAGGCAACTCACAGTGGAGCTATAACCCGCTACAAAGCAGTCTCTTGACGTAGCTTGCCGATTGACAGCCTGGGGTCGACAGTGCCTGTTGTTGCTCGTAGAAGCGCTCGTTCGAGCGGGTACGCTGCAAACCACACGATCGAGTTGCCGGTTCTGAGGAGGAATCGGCCATTCAGGACGGGCGGCAATTAACGACCGGTGTTGGCGGTTGCTACCGTTCAGACACTTGACCGCGAATGACACAGATCAGCCTGAAGCGGAAGCAGCGCGATTTAGGTTGATCGCCTTGTCTCGCCGAAATCGGTCTGCATCGATAACGTTAACCTGCAGCTCAAAGCCCCAAGCCCGGCAAGAACTCCACCCCCGTCCGCTTCACGAGTTCCGCGTAGCTGATCGGCCTGCTGACGCGCTCCCCCTCCCGGTTCTCCTGCCAATGTGCCCAGGCCCTGTGGGTCCGCTGGTCGTACACCAGCTTGAATAGGTAGTTTGGGACCCGGACGCCGTTGCTACCAATTCGAGGGCTCTCCTGCGTGAACACCGGCCCGGTGATCACGAACACATCCCCCTGGGCCCGGCGCACGTAGTGCCGCGTGTCCTGCTCGATCTTGGCCCAGGCGCCACCGTTGTGCTGGATGTCCTGCGGAACCATGTTGGCCAGGCTGAAACTCTGCGCCATGGCCGTCGGCGTGGGCATGTCGCCAGCCGGCGCCATGTGCCCACGGGAGTAGCCCGAACGCTTGTAGTCCTCCAGTTCCGCACGCTCGCCCCTGGGCAGGCGGGCATCGGCAAAGAACTTGGTCGCTCGCTTCTCGTCGGCGTCCTCGATGCTGCGGCGGTTCAGGCGCTGCGCCACATAGACCGGGGTCTTGGTCTCTCCACTGTGCAGCACGGCAAAGGCTTCGTAGCACAGCTCTCTCTGCTTGGGACGGGGCGCGACGGCGGGCGGCTTGCCGCTGGCGAAGAACTGCGGGCACTGCGCAAAGCTGGTCGGGTGTCCCGAGGCGCTGTCCAGGGCTTCAAACACCGAGACACGCGCCTGTGCCGCACTGGCTGCTACCAGGGCCAGGATTGCGGTCAGGCGCAGCAGGCGCGACCAAGGCGAGGTCTGTTTCATTGAAAACGGTAGGTTCATTGCGGGGTCAATGCATGGGGCGCAGTGCCCCATGCTGCTGGAATGGCGGCTTGGGTTCTATCCCACCCGCAGGCCCTCGGCCGGGAAAGGCCGCAGGAACTCCATGCTGCGGCTCGCGGGAGCCAGCAGCCAGTCGCCGAATTGCTCAGGCTCCAGGACCACCACCATGCGCTTCTCGTCGGTGGGCTTGTGGAACAGGTTCATCAGCGGATGCTGGTCGGCATTGATAGTCAGCATGGTGAAGCTATGCACGACCTCACCCCGGGGGGACTTCCACTGATCCCAGAGCCCCGCGATGCCCATGGGCTGGTCGTCGGCGCGGCTGATGCGGGTGGAGACGGCCTTGCCTGTGCGCCAGTCCGGTTCGTAGATGGCCATGGCCGGGATGATGCAGTGGCGGGCGTGGCGCCATGCGTCCCGGAAACTCGGCTTTGTGGCCACCGTCTCGGACCGTGCGTTGTAGGTGTGGCGGCCTAGCTTGAGATCGTCGGCCCAGTGCGGCACCAGGCCGTACTGTCCGATCAGGGCTTCATGGGGCGGCACCGCCTCATCGCCCACATCGGCATGCGGGTGCCTGCGAATGAAGCTGCCCTGGTAGCACGGCCACATGTCCTCCTTGCCTTCCATGGCAGGTGGCTCAGCCCCAAAGACCTTGCGGTAGGCTTCTTCCTGCTTGAGACCTTGGTAGTGACTGCACATGCCTTGTGTCCTGTCGTTCGGTGGTGCGATGTTGTCCCCAATCCATGGGGCCAAGGTTGTGGATAAATGCCGGGATAACCCGCACATGCCGCGCCAATGCTGGTCCGCAGCACCACGCTTAATCGATGGGCACTCCCCGTGCTCGGGATTGGCCCATGCATATGGGGCAGGAATATACTGTATCTAATAACAGTATTTGGTATCCACCTGCCTTGTCCCTCCGGGCTCTGCGACCATGATCCCCGTGCTCGATGTTTCCCGCTCCGCACCTGGCCTCCATGCCCGTGATGTGTGGACACTGGAGCACGGAAGGCGTGCCGATGCGCCAGGCCGTGCGGTCCCCAGCCTCTCGCCGTCCCTGAGCTGAGCGCCGCCATGCACATCCCCGCACGCCGCCGCCCTGAGTTCGACGAGGCCCGGATCTACGAATACCCGGTCCACCTGCGCGAGGCCATCGCGGACATGCCCTCGGCGCCCGGGGTCTACATCTTCCATGGCGAAGAAGGTGACCTGCCGCTGTACATCGGCAAGAGCGTCAACCTACGCAGCCGCTTGTTGGCCCACCTGCGCACGGCGGACGAGGCCCGCATGCTGCGCCAGACCCAGCGCATCAGCCATATCCGCACCGCCGGAGAGATCGGCGCCTTGTTGCTCGAAGCACACCTCATCAAGCAGATGCACCCGCTGTTTAACCAGAAACTGCGCCGCAGCCGCCAGCTGTGTGCGCTGCGCATGAACGGTGACCGGCCCGAGGTGGTGTATTCCAAGGACAGCAACTTCGCCACGGAGTCCGGTCTCTACGGATTGTTCAGTAGCCACCGCGCCGCGCAGGATGGATTGCGCAATCTCGCGGACCACCACAAGCTTTGCTACGGCGCTCTCGGCCTGGAGAAACTCCCACCCGGCAAGGCGTGCTTCCGGGCCATGCTGCGCCAGTGCGCGGGGGTGTGTAGGGGTGATGAATCGCCAGACGCGCACCGCCAACGGCTTTTTGCCGCGTTGCAAGATCTGCAGATCGCCACCTGGCCCTATCCCGGCGCCATCGGGCTGATTGAGCGCTTCACGCCTGAGCAGAGCGAATCCGCCCAGCCGCCCCATCCCCATGACTTCCAGATCCATGTGCTGCGCCACTGGTGCTACCTGGGCAGCGTGACCGACCGCCAGCAGGCTGCGGCCCTGGACTGCGTGAGCGCGGGGTTCGATGCCGACGGCTACAAGATCCTGTGTAAGCCCCTACTCAACGGGCGCGCCGAGATCATCCGGCTCTGATGCCGTGGTGCAGACCCCGCCATTCCCCTTATCTGAAATCCCGGCTCTCCGTCGCCAGCCTGCCCAGCAGTGGCGACAGATCCACCAGCCGGTAGGCGATCAGATTGCACACCTCGCCCTCGCGCTGCCACCTACCCTTGACGGCCAACAGCCGTGCGCCCAGCAGCACCTGCCGCTGCGCCTGCCGGACATGCTTCCACACGATCACCTGCGTGCTGCCGTGCTCGTCCTCCAGCGAGACGAACACCGTGCCCTTGGCCGTCTCGGGTTGCTGCCGCAGAGTCACGATGCCGGCCGTGCGCACAGTCTTGCCGTCGGGCATGCGGCGCAGGTCCTCGGAGGTCTGGAGCTTGTGCCGGTCGAGCCTGGGCCGCAAAAGCGCCATGGGATGGCTGCGCAATGTCAGTCCAACCGAGGCGAAGTCCCAGACCACTTCCTCGCCTTCGGGCGCGGCGGGCAGTTCCAGAAACTCCTCGTCCACCGGGGCGTCCTGCAACAGCGCGGGCGGCGCATGCAGGGCCGCCGCCTCCCACACCTGCTGGCGGCGGTGGCCCGACAACGTGGTCAGGGCGCCGGCGGCGGCCAGCAGCTTCATCTCGTGCTGCTCCAGCCGGGCGCGGCGCGCCAGCTCCTCGGCACTGTCGAACGGCGCCACGGCGCGCTCGGCCACGATGCGCTCCGCACTGGTGGTCTGCAGGCCATGGACCATGTGCAGGCCTAGCCGCACGGCGGGGGTATCGGGCAGATCTTCCAGCGTGGATTCCACCGCGCTGCCCATCACGTCCACAGGCCGCACCTCCACGCCATGGCGGCGAGCATCCTGCACCAACTGGCTGGGCGTGTAGAAGCCCATGGGCTGGCTGTTGAGCAGCGCCACGAGGAACGCCGCCGGTTCGTGCCGCTTGATCCAGGCCGAGGCATAGACCAGCAGCGCGAAGCTGGCGGCGTGGCTCTCCGGGAAGCCGTACTCCGAGAACCCTTTGACCTGCTCGAAGATGGCCTCGGCGAACTCCAGCGTGTAGCCCCGGGAGGTCATGCCATCGACGAGCCGGTGGTAATACTTCTCCAGCCCGCCCTTGCGCTTCCAGGCTGCCATGGCGCGGCGCAGGCCGTCGGCCTCGCCAGGGGTGAAGCCCGCAGCGAGCATGGCGACCTGCATCACCTGCTCCTGGAACACCGGCACGCCCAGCGTGCGGCCCAGCGCGGTGCGCAGCGCCTCGCTGGGGTAGGTGACCGGTTCCTTGCCCTGGCGCCGGTTCAAATACGGATGCACCATGCCGCCCTGGATCGGTCCCGGCCGCACGATGGCCACCTCGATCACAAGGTCGTAGAAGCACCGGGGGCGCAGGCGCGGCAGCATGCCCATCTGAGCCCGACTCTCGATCTGGAACACCCCGATGGTGTCGGCTTGGCAGACCATGTCGTAGGTGGCGCTGTCTTCGGCGGGGATGTCCTGCATGCTGAACACATACCCGCGCCGCAGGCCGATCAGGTCTAGCGCGCGCCGGATCGCCGACAGCATGCCCAAGGCCAGCACATCGACCTTGAGCAGGCCGGCGGCGTCGAGGTCGTCCTTGTCCCACTCGATCACCGTGCGATCGGGCATGGAGGCGTTCTCCACCGGCACCATGCGGCACAGCAGGCCTTGCGTGAGCACGAAGCCGCCCGTGTGCTGCGACAGATGGCGCGGAAACCCCATCAGCTGCTGCGTGAGCGTGATGAGCTGGCGCACGGCCAGATCGTCCGCCGTGATGCCCAGCTCCTCGAAGCGCTCCTGGCGCACACCGGAGCCATCGAACCACTTCTGGCCCTTGGCGATGGCATCCACCGTGGCCAGGTCGAACCCCAGGGCCTTGCCCACATCCCGGATGGCGGACTTGGGCCGGTAGCTGATGACCGTGGCCGTGAGGGCGGCGCGGTCGCGCCCGTACTTCTGGTACAGGTACTGGATCACTTCCTCGCGGCGATCGTGCTCGAAATCGATGTCGATGTCCGGGGGCTCGTTGCGTTCCTTGGAGATGAAACGCTCGAACAACACCGACATGCGTGCCGGGTCCACCTCGGTCACGCCCAGGCAGTAGCAGACCACGCTGTTGGCAGCCGAGCCGCGCCCCTGGCACAGGATGTGGCGCGAGCGCGCGAAGGCCACGATGTCGTACACCGTGAGGAAGTAGTGCTCGTAGTGCAGCTCGCAGATCAGGGCCAGTTCGTGCTCGATCAACGTCTGCACCGGGGCCGGAATGCCTTGCGGCCAGCGGCGCCCCGCGCCTTCGTAGGTCATCTGCCGCAGATAGCTGGCGGCCGTGTGTCCTTGCGGCACCACCTCGTCCGGGTACTGGTACTTCAGCTCGTCCAGGCTGAAACTGCAGCGCGCGGCGACACGCAGCGTCTCGGCCAGCAGCTCGGCGGGAAACGTCTGCGCCAGGCGCAGGCGCGTGCGCAGGTGCTGCTCGGCGCTGCGCTGCAGCGCGTAGCCGCATTCCGTGAGCGGCTTGCCGATGCGCGTGGCCGTGAGCACGTCCTGCAGCGGCTTGCGTGAACGCACGTGCATGTGGACATCGCCCACCGCCACCAGGGGCAGCGCCGTCAGCTCCGACAGGGCGCGCAGGCGGTGCAACCAGAGCTCATCGTCCAGGCGCCGCAGCTGCTCCACCCCAATCCAGCACCGACCCGTGAAATGCCCCAGCGTCCAGCGTCCCATGGCTTCGAGCTGCGCCGCGCTAGCCGAACGGTCCGGGCACAGCAGGGCCAGGCAGTCTGTCAGCTCTGCACCCGTGATGTGGTCCAGCGTGAGGCGGTAGCTGCCTTTCTCCGACGCACGCCGCAGCTTGGTGATGAAGGCGCACAGGTTGCCGTAGCCGTGGAGGTTCTGCGCCAGAACGACCAGCGTGAACGGGGCTTCATCCCCGTCACGCGGCTGGATGCCAAACTGCGACCCCAGCAGCAATGGCAGGCCTGCCGCCTTGGCAGCCACATGGGCGCGCACCACCCCGGCCATGCTGCATTCATCAGTGATCGCCAGCGCCTGGTAGCCCAGTTCCTTGGCGCGCCCGACCAGCTCCTCCGGCCGGCTCGCCCCCCTCAGGAACGTGAAATTCGAGACGCAGCGCAGCTCCACATAGTCCGGCAGCGATCGGGAGGGGCGGTTCATTGCCGGTGCCTCAGGCAAAGCAGCCATGCAGGAACCAGGCGGTCTGGTCCCGCGCCAGACGCTGCTGGAACACCCACAGCACACCCGCATGCGGGCTCAGGGCCAGCCAGTAGTCCCGCTGGACGTTGAGCGGCCGGGCGTCTTCTGCGTTGCTGCTGCGGTGCCACCAGCCGCCTTCGACCCGGTCCGGGCCGAGAAGCAGTTGCAGCGGCCCCTGGTAGTGCGGCCGGTGGTCGCGCTCGATCAGGCGCAGGGGCTCCTCCAGCACCCAGGTGGGCAGGGGCAGTGCATGCCGGGGCTCGGAACCCCGGGCACGCCGGACCCGATCGCTGTCCCAGTACTGCATCCATTCCAGCCGGTGGTCGGCGCACAGCACGGGGTGCTGCACGCTGGCCTGGCCCAGCCGCGCCTGGATACGCTCCAGCGCCAGATCGGTGTCTGCGCCCTGGCGCAGGGTCTCGGGAATGAGCGAGCGGCTCTCTTCGGTAATGGACGCGACCTCGCTGGCCAGCAGCTCGATGTCGCCGGCGGGCGCCAGCAGCTGGACCCTGGCCAGGTGTTCGGCCAGCAGGCGCGAGAAATGCTCCACGTTCTGCATGGGCTGGGCGGTGCGCACTGTGGTCTCGCCGCCCGTGCCCGCGTCCTTGGCGCGCATCACGTCGTGGCACCAGCGCAGCGTGAAGGCAGTGGCCCCCAGCCGGCGCGCGGCCAGCCAGCCTGCCATCTGCACGAGCAGGCGCCGGGCGCCGAACAGCAGGGCGGGCGCGGTCTCCACCCGCGACATCAGCTCCAGCCGCACATGGAAGGTCTCCGGCAGCGTTACCCATGCGTGGACCTCGGGCCGCAGACCGTATGCCTGGTCCAGGCCTGCCAGCAGGGCCTTGCCGAAACGGCGCGACAGGCCGCCGCGTGGCAGCGCACGCACATCGCCCAAGGTGCGGCAACCCACGCGCGCCAGCGTGGCCTGGTGCTGACCGACCGCCGTGATGGCGTGCAGCGGCAGCGGGTCCAACACCCGGGCCAACGGAGCCCGAAACCCATCCTGCCCCGCAGACCCCGCGCCCTGGCGCGCCAGGGCCAGGGCTGCCGTGGCCGTGGGGGCCCAGGCCACCCGGGCGCCCAGTTCATCGGCCCCCGCATGCACCTTCAGGCGCAGCTGCTCCATGCCACCAAACAGCCGCGCGCAGCCCGATATCTCGGCCACCACGGCATCCTCCAGCAGCGCCACCCGGGGGGTGAACTGCAAGGCCCAGGTGCCGAGGGATGCCGCATCAATGGGTGAGGGGCTCGACGGCAGGGAATGAGGGAACAACGCGGCCCAATGCCCGAGCATCAGTGGACTCCTTGTGTGATGGTGCCGCAGCAGGTGCAGGCAGGGTCTTGAGCCTGGGCGGTATCACGCCTTCCAGGTTCGCGGGCATGGCGGCCAGGTACAGGGGATCGTCGAACGAAGCGCCCCTGCGCTTGGGAATGCGGACCTCCAGATGCCACCCATCGGCCAGGGCGACGCACACCCGCAAGGGCGCGGGCGAGGCATCGTGCAGCGCAGCCACAGGCCGGAACAGGAAGACCGGTGCATCGCAAGACTGCGCATGGATCTGCAGGCGGCGGATCTGCTCGGGCCGGGCCTGGGGCAGCCAGGACAGCACGGCGCCGGCAGGATCGGACTTCACGATCTGCTCGGTGACCCAGAGACCATCCATGGGTGTGGTAGTCCGGACCCAGATCAGCTGGTCTGCCGAAACCCCCAGCTGTGCCAGCCCTGGTGCATGCGGCTGCTTGGGCGGCGCGATCAGGTAGATGCGCCCACCTGACGCCATGAGCGCCGGGAGCGCGGGTCCCAGAAGGCGCCATTCACACAGCGCCGCCTGCGGCATGAGCAGCTCCGTCAGGCTGTGTGTGGGCCAGCCGCCGCCGGGCAACTGGTCATCGAGTGCCCCGAAGCCGGTCGATATGGTGCGCGCCACAGCGCCACCGACTTCGCAGCCGCGCCAGACGGCATCGGCCACATGGCGCGGGAGCGCGCCAGGGTCGAAGCTGCTGGAGGCTGTGGAAACGGGCATGGATGGCTGCCTGGTGGGGCACGGTAGTGGGTGGCATGAACACTGTATGAAATAACAGTATATGCATCTCACTCAAGAACGTGAAGCCCCGAAAGAGCCGTGCCAAAACTTGTAGCAGCGTTGGTATGGGTGGTGTGGAGTTGAGCCCAGTGGGAGCGAATGGGCTTTCGCTGCGCTTGGTCTTTTAAGTGCGTTGTCGGCATTACCGCAGTGCGTCCGTGACGCGTGAATTCGTTCGCCCTTGAAGAGTTGCTTCGCAGCGATTGCACTCCTAAGGTTTGCAGGTTTCGACGCTCGAAAGCTGCCGTTCATCGTTCAACACATGAGGCGGCAACCGACTTGTTGAATCGCCCCGGGTTTCGTGGAGGCCAGTTGGTGTGAGTCAGGCCGGCGTGGCCTGACGGGTGAGTTGCCGATGGTAGTTTGCCTCGGCTTCAGCCGGCGGGATGTAGCCCAGGTGCGCCATCAGCCGGTGATGGTTGAACCACGAGACCCATTCGAGCGTGGCGAGTTCGACGGCTTCCTTGCTCTTCCATGGTGCCCGCCGGTGAATTAGCTCGGTCTTGTACAGACCGTTGATGGTCTCGGCCAGGGCGTTGTCGTAGCTGTCGCCCTTGCTGCCCACCGAGGGCTCGATGCCGGCCTCGGCCAGCCGCTCGGAGTAGCGGATGCTGACGTACTGCGAACCCCTGTCCGAG
>Ga0208516_100280_pt1 | contig 24897 bp, 30 predicted proteins | sample LakWasM117_HOW13_2_FD_183931 | JGI IMG/M metagenome (GOLD analysis project Ga0208516, IMG submission 183931) | Freshwater sediment methanotrophic microbial communities from Lake Washington under simulated oxygen tension - Sediment Metagenome... | ecosystem: Environmental > Aquatic > Freshwater >...
TGGAGCGCGTCAACGCCAGCGGCGAACGCCGGGTGGTGAGGCTGGCCGGGCGCGGCGATCTGATCGGCCTGGAGGCGCTGCTCAAGCAGCCCTATGGCAGTACCGCACTGGCCAGCACGCCGCTGGAGGTCTGCCGCATTCCGCGCGGCCTGGTGGCCGAGTTGAGCCAGTCGCATAGCGGTCTGGCGACCGCACTGATGCAGCGCTGGCAGCATGCGCTTGCGCAAGCGGAGGAATGGTTGGCAGAGCTGTCGATGGGTCCGGCGCAACGCCGCGTGCTGCGCCTGGTGCACAAGCTGAGCCAATATGCCCAGGGCGATCAGCATCAACCCTGGATCTGGCTGCCCACGCGTGGCGATATCGGCGCGATGCTCAATATGAGCATGGAGACGGCCAGCCGCGCCATCAGCGCGCTCCGGCGCCAGGGGGTATTGCTGCAGGTCGAGCCGCAGCGCGCGCGTCTGGATCTGGCGCTGCTGCAGGTGAGCCTGCGCAGCGACGAGAGGGGCTGAGTTTCCCCTGGTTCAGCGTGCCGCTGCCGGCATCAGCCGTTCCTTCACCTCGATCTCGGCGGCCGGATCGAGTTCGATCGCCACCTGGGTGCAGACGGCGCGGCACAGCGCGGCGACGCGCTCGCTCTGCAGCCGGTAGTAGATCTGCGTGCCCTCGCGGCGCTTGGACAGCACGCCGCTGCGGTAGAGCGTGGAGAGATGCTGCGACATATTGGGCTGCGTGGTGGCGATCGCCTCCAGCAGCTCCGACACATTCTTCTCGCCATGGCAGACCGCGCTGATGATCTTCAGCCGGATCGGCGTGGACAAGAGCGAGAACAGTTCGGCAACGGATTCGAAAACCTTGTCTTCGGGCGGACGGTCTTCCATGGCGGCAGGCTTGATGAAGTGGGCTGCGCTGATTGTATTCGCAAGAACGGATATTGCCGCCCTGCTGGCATTTCGCGGCCTAGAGTGACCTCACTTGAACTTGTAGTGCTGCTTGTTCAGCACCGCCGCCACCGCGCTCACCTCCTCCGGGAACATGCCCAGATTGAGCTCGGTATTGCACTGCTCGACCATGCCGCGCAGGGCCCCGGCGGTCTTGACACGCTCCAGCGGCCGGTAGACCGCCGAGCCATCGCCGCCGAACTTGCGCGCATGGCATTCGGCGCAGCGATGCTCTTGGATCAGCTTCTGGCCCAGCGCCAGATCGGCATCCTTGAAGAGGGTGCCGGCATCGTCGGCGGCGCGCGCCGCGGCGCCGGCCAGCAGGCAGATGGCTGCGCACAGGGCGCTAATGCTGATCATCTTCATGGCGTGCTCCCCATCGTCCGGAATGGACGGTGATGGTAGGACGCTTACTTCGCGCCGCCAAGCACCCAGGCGGCCAGCGTCTTGGCATCGGCGTCGCTCAGGGCGGCCTGGGCGGGCATGGGCACGGGGCCCCATTTGCCCGAGCCGCCGGCCTTGATGTTGGCGCTCAGCTTGTCGACCGCATCGGCCTGGCCGGCATACTTCTTGGCCACCTCGGCGTAGGCCGGGCCCACCAACTTCTTGTCCGCCGCATGGCAGGCCATGCAGGCGTTCTTTTGCGCCAGCGCCAGGTTGGCATGGGCCGACTGGCTGGCCGCCAGGGCCGCGAGGCTCAGCAGAACGGCGGCGATGTTGTGCGTCATCAGGTGCTCCAGATCAAGGTCAATTCATTTATTCGCACGCAATGATATTGCATCTGCGCGCGGGCTGATTCAGGGCAAGTCCGGAGCCGACCGGAAAGCCTGACGTCAGCATCTCAGCGATAGCGCGGCAACATCGCATCCAAGGACAGCGGGCGCAGCCGCTGTGCCTGGCCGGCGCAGCCGAAGGCCTCGAAACGCAGCTCGCACAGCCCGCGCGCGGCCGCGCGGGCGGCGGCAAAGGCCTTGCGCGGGTCGAACTCGGCGGGCTGCTGGCTCATCAGCTGGCGCATCGCGCCGAACATGGCCAGGCGGATGTCGGTGTCGATATTGATCTTGCGCACGCCGCTGGCGATGCCGCGCCGGATCTCTTCCACCGGCACGCCATAGGTTTCGCGCATCTCGCCGCCGAAACGGCGGATGATGTCCAGCCATTCCTGCGGCACGCTGGACGAGCCATGCATCACCAGATGGGTGTGGGGCACGGCGGCGTGGATCTCGGCGATGCGCGCCATGGCGAGCGTTTCGCCGGTGGGCGCGCGGCTGAACTTGTAGGCGCCATGGCTGGTGCCGATGGCGATGGCCAGCGCATCGACGCCGGTGGCGGCCACGAACTCGCGTGCCTGCGCGGGGTCGGTGAGCAGCTGCGCGTGGCTGAGCCTGCCGGCCGCGCCCACGCCGTCCTCCTCGCCCGCCTCGCCGGTCTCCAGCGAGCCCAGGCAGCCCAGCTCGCCCTCGACGCTGACGCCCACCGCATGCGCCAGCTCGCAGGCGCGCCGCGTCACCTCGACGTTGTAGGCATAGCTGGCCGGGGTCTTGGCGTCCTCCAGCAGCGAGCCATCCATCATCACGCTGGTAAAGCCGGCGCGGATCGCCTGCACGCACACCGCCACCGAGGCACCATGGTCCTGGTGCAGCACCACCGGTATGTCGGGATGGGACTCCACCGCCGCCAGCACCAGATGGCGCAGATAGGCCTCGCCGGCGTATTTGCGCGCCCCGGCGGAGGCCTGCAGGATCACCGGCGCCTGCGTCGCCTCGGCGGCCTCCATGATGGCTTGCACCTGCTCCATATTGTTGACGTTGAAGGCGGGCACGCCGTAGCCATGCTCGGCGGCATGGTCCAGCAGTTGTCGCAGTGAGATCAGGGCCATGGCCAGCTCCTTTAGATGGTCGTTGAATCGGGGGCCAGCACATGCGAGGCCAGCGCCTGCAGGTCGGGGAAGACGCGCTGCGGACCGGCCGACTGGATCGGTTCGCCGGCGTTGTAGCCATAGGGCACGGCCCAGGCCGCCAGTCCGGCATTGCGCGCCGCCTCGACATCGATGCGCGAATCGCCGACATGAGCGCTGCGCAGCGGCCGGGTGCCCAATTGCTCGGTCACATGTTTCAGCACGCTGGCATGGGGCTTCTTCTGCGGCAGGCTGTCGCCGCCGACGACCAGATCGAACAGGCCGTCGAGCCGGGTGGCCTTCAGCACGCGCCGCGCATGGCGCAACTCCTTGTTGGTGACACAGGCCGTGCGCACGCCGGCCGCACGCAGACGGCGCAGGGCCTCGCGTGCGCCGCCGTAGACCACCGCCGCCGTGCCGCTGGTCAGCGCGTAATGCTTGTCCAGGCTGGCCAGCACCGCGTCGACCTGCACGCGCTCGCTCAGCTCGGGCCGCTCATGGAAGATGCGGGCCAGCAGCTTGAGCATCAGCTCGCGCGTGCCGGCGCCGATCAGCAGCGTGATTTCGGCCAGGGGCCGGCGCGCCAGGCCATGCTCTTCCAGCGCCCGGTTGACGCCTTCGGCGATCTCGCCGGCGGTATCGACCAGGGTGCCGTCGAGGTCGAAGCAGATCAGCTGGTAGTGCTGCATTCAGAATGCCTCCTCGGCAAGGGTGCGGCGCACCAGCGCGGCAAGGTTGTCCGGCGTGAAGCCGAATTGCTCGAACAGCAGCCCGGCCGGCGCCGATTCACCAAAGCGGTCCAGCCCCAGCGCTGCGGCGCAGCCGTAACGGCCCCAGCCGCGCGTGCTGCCGGCCTCCACGCCGATGCGCGGCAAGGTGCGCGGCCCCAGCACCGCGCTGCGGTAGGCGGCTTCCTGACGCTCGAAGCGGGTGGCGGACGGCAGCGAGACCACCCGCACCGCGATGCCCTCGCCGTCCAGCAGGGCCTGCGCCGCCAGCGCCAGCTGCAGCTCGGAGCCGCTGGCGAGCAGCACCGCGCGCGGCGCCGGGCGCTCGCTCAGCACATAGCCGCCGCGTGCGATCGCCACCACCTGCTCGGGCGCGCGTGGCTGCGCCGGCAGGGCCTGGCGGCTCAGCAGCAGCGCGCTGGGGCGCTCGCGCTCCTGCAGCGCGGCGATCCAGGCCGCCGCCGTTTCGGTGGCATCGCCGGGCCGCCAGACCTCCAGGCCCGGGATCAGGCGCAGGCTTTCGGCCTGCTCCACCGGTTGGTGGGTGGGCCCGTCCTCGCCCAGGCCGATGGAGTCGTGCGTGAACACATGGATGAGCTGCTGCTTCATCAGCGCCGCCATGCGGATGGCATTGCGGCTGTAGTCGCTGAAGCTCAGGAAGGTGCCGCCATAGGGGATCAGCCCGCCGTGCAGGGCCAGGCCGTTCATCACGGCGGCCATGCCGAACTCGCGCACGCCATAGCTGAGATGGCGGCCGCCGAAATCGCCCGGCCGCACGCTGCCGCAGGCCGGAAAGTCGGTCAGATTGCTGGCCGTGAGGTCGGCGCTGCCGCCGAACAGCTCGGGCAGCTGCGGTGCCAGCGCCGCGAGCAGCTGCTGCGAGGCCTTGCGCGTGGCCACGGCATCCTGGCGCTGCGCGGTGGCCGCCAGGGTCTTGAAGGCCAGCAGCTCGAAGCCCGGCGGCAGCTCGCGCCGCAGCACGCGACGCTCGAACTCGGCCGCCAGCTGCGCATGCTCGCTGCGGTAGGCGGCGAAGCGGCGCTGCCAGTCGTGCTCCAGCGCGGCGCCGCGCTCGCGCGCGTCCCAGGCCTGGCGCAGCCCATCGGGGATCTCGAAGGGCGGGTGCGGCCAGCCCATGGCCGCACGGGTGGCGGCGATCTCGGCCGCGCCCAGCGGCTCGCCATGCACCTTGGCGCTGCCGGCGCGGCCCGGCGAGCCCTGGCCTATGGTGGTGCGGCAGATGATCAGCGTAGGCCTGTCTTCGCTGGCGCGGGCTTGCGCGAGCGCCTGGGAGAGCGCCGCCACGTCGTGGCCATCCAGCGGCCCCAGCACCCGCCAGCCATAGGACTCGAAGCGCGCCGCCGTGTCGTCGGCGAACCAGCCCTCGATCGGACCGTCGATGGAAATGCCGTTGGCGTCGTAGAGCGCGATCAGCTTGCCGAGCTTGAGCGTGCCGGCCAGCGAGCAGGCCTCGTGGCTGATGCCCTCCATCAGGCAGCCATCGCCCAGGAACACATAGCTGTGGTGATCGACAACGCGATGGCCCGGCCGGTTGAACTGCGCCGCCAGCAGCCGTTCGGCCAGGGCGAACCCGACCGCATTGGCCAGGCCCTGGCCCAAGGGGCCGGTGGTGGTCTCCACGCCCGGGGTCAGGCCTTGCTCGGGGTGGCCGGGCGTCTTGCTGTGCAGTTGGCGGAAGCGCTTCAGCTCGTCCAGACTCAGCTCGTAGCCGCTCAGGTGCAAGAGCGCATACAGCAGCATGGAGGCATGGCCATTGGAGAGCACGAAGCGGTCGCGATCGGGCCAGGCCGGGTTGGCGGGGTTGTGGCGCAGCGGCCCGCCCCATAGCGCCACCGCCATCTCGGCCATGCCCATGGGGGCGCCGGGATGGCCGGAATTGGCGGCCTGCACCGCGTCCATCGCCAGCGCGCGCAGCGCGTTGGCCTGCTGCTTGTGCATCGTGCTTGTTGTCATGCGGGCTCCTAACTTACAGGGAGAGCGCGCGCTGACGCCGCTCCATCATGCGCCAGATGAAGGGCGTGAAGATCAGCTGCATGGCCAGCTCCATCTTGCCGCCCGGCACCACGATGGTGTTGGCGCGCGACATGAAGGAGTCGTGGATCATGCTCAGCAGGTACTGGAAATCGATGCCCTTGGGCTGAGCGAAGCGGATCACCACCATGCTCTCGTCCGGCGAGGGGATATCGCGCGCGATGAAGGGGTTGGAGGTATCCACCATCGGCACGCGCTGGAAGTTCACATGCGTGTGGGCGAACTGCGGGCAGATGTAGTGCACATAGTCGGGCATGCGGCGCAGGATGGTGTCGGTGACCGCCTCGGCCGAGTAGCCGCGCACGTTCTTGTCGCGCCAGAGCTTTTGTATCCACTCGAGGTTGATGACCGGCACCACGCCGATCAGGAGGTCCGGGTAGCGCGCGATGTCCACCTGCTCGGTCACCACCGCGCCATGCAGGCCCTCGTAGAACAGCATGTCGGTATCGGGCTTGAGATCCTCCCAGGCGGTGAAGGTGCCCGGCGGCTGCCCATAGGGCGCGGCCTCCAGCGGATCATGCAGATAGCGGCGGCGCCGGCCCGTGCCGCATTCGCTGTAGCTGCGGAACAGCTGCTCAAGCTCGGGGAAGAGGTTGTTCTCGGGCCCGAAATGGCTGAAATGCTCGTTGCCGGCGGCCTCGGCGGCGGACTGGCGCTCGCGCATCTCCAGGCGGTCGTAGCGATGGAAGCTGTCGCCCTCGATGACGGCGGCCTTGACCTGCTCGCGGCGGAAGATGTTCTCGAAGGTGCGCGTCACCGAGGAGGTGCCGGCGCCGGACGAGCCGGTGATGGCGATGATGGGGTGTCGTTCTGACATGGCGGGGGCTTTCTAGTCTCGGAACAGGCTGCGCGGCGCGAACAGCGGAGCCGGTGCGACATCGGGGGCGGGCTCGTGGTGGTAGCGCTCGATGCGCTCCACCTCGTCGCGCGAACCGAACACCAGCGGGATGCGCTGGTGCAGCTCGGCGGGGCTAACGCCCAGCATGGGCTGGCGGCCGGTGCTGGCGCGCCCGCCGGCCTGCTCCATCAGCAGCGCGATCGGGTTGGCTTCGTAGAGCAGGCGCAGGCGGCCGGGCTTGCTCGGGTCCTTGCTGTCGCGCGGATAGAGGAACACGCCGCCGCGCATCAGGATGCGGTGCGCCTCGGCCACCATGGAGGCGATCCAGCGCATATTGAAATCCTTGCCGCGCGGGCCGGCCTTGCCGGCCAGGCATTCGTCCACATAGCGCTTCACCGGCGGTTCCCAGAAGCGGCTGTTGGAGCTGTTGATGGCGAACTCGCGCGTCTGCTCGGGCACCTGCAGGCGCTCGTGCGTGAGCAGGAACTCGCCCAGTTCGGGGTCCAGCGTGAAGCCCACCGTGCCCTCGCGCACCGTCAGCACCAGCATGGTGGCGGGCCCATAGATCGCATAGCCGGCCGCCACCTGGGCGGCGCCGGGCTGCAGGAAATCGGCCTCCTGCAGCCCGCGCGCACCCGCGGCCAGCTCGGCCGGCGCGCGCAGGATGGAAAAAATGCTGCCCACCGCGACGTTGACGTCGATGTTCGACGAGCCATCCAGCGGGTCGAACACCAGCAGGTATTTGCCGCGTGGGTAGGCCTCAGGTATCGCCTGCGGCAGCGCCATCTCCTCGGAGGCCAGCCCGGCCAGATGGCCGCTCCACTCGTTCATGCGCAGGAACAGCTCGTTGGAGAGGATGTCCAGCGGCTTCTGCTCCTCGCCCTGCACATTGGTCTGGCCGGCCTCGGGGGTGGCGGCCAGCGCGCCGCGCGCGACGATGCGGGCGATCGCCTTGCAGGCCAGCGCGATGTCGAGGATCAGCGCGTTCAGGTCGCCGCTGGCGCCGGGAAAGCGGCGGCGCTGCTCGATCAGATAGCGTGTCAGGGTCCAGCGTGGCATGTGGTCGTGGCTCATGGGATGGCGGTGCAGTTGTGGGATTCGGCGTGCCAAGCGTTCAGTCGCTCCGGCGTGAGGCCCTGCAGCGACTCCAGCACGCGCAGCGCGCCGCCAAAGTCGTGCCGGGCCGTGAAGGCGGTGGGCGTGATCACGGTGGCAAGACCTGCCCCCCCCGCGGCGGCCAGGCCGTTGGCGGAATCCTCGAAGGCCAGGCAGGCCCGCGCCGGCAGGCCCAGGCGCGCCAGGGTCTGGCGGTAGACCTGGGGATGGGGCTTCTTGAGCGCCGCGGTGGAGGCGTCCTCGATCACCGCGAAGCGCAGCGCCCAGTCGGGCCCCAGGGTGCGGCGCAGCAGCGCCGCGATATTCACCGGCGAGGTGGTGGTGGCGATCGCCAGCGCCAGGCCGGCGGCCGGCGCCGCCTCGATCAGGGCCTGCACGCCCGGGCGCAGCTGCAGCTCGCCGGCGTTCACGCGGCGCGCGTAGGCGGCGGTCTTGAGCTCGTGCAGGCGCGCGATGCTGGCGTCCAGCGCCAGCGCGTCGAGCGCGCGCAGGCCCGGCTGCACGCGCTGGCGGAAGGCGCGCAGCCGCTCCTGGCCACCCGAGATCGCCAGCAGCTCGGTGTAGAGGGTGGCACTCCAGTGCCAGTCCAGCCCGTCCTGCTCAAAGGCCTCGTTGAAGGCCTGGCGGTGCAGCTCCTCGGTGTCGGCCAGCGTGCCGTCGACGTCGAAGATCAGGGCCTGCAGGCGCTGCGTCGTCATGCTGGCTGCTCCTGTGCAAAAACGCGGCTGGCGCGGATGTCGGCAGGCTCCAGCGTGGCGAGGGTGTCGGCGTCGAGCACGCGCTCGCGCTGCGCATAGAGGCGGCTGGCCTGGCGCAGGCGCGTGCGCTCCAGCGCATTGCGCACGCTGCGCGCATTGGCGAAATGCGGCTGGCGCAGGCGCCGGCCCAGGTAGTCCTCGAAGGCCTGGCGCGCACCGGGGCCGAAGCGGTAGTGGCTCTCGGCCAGCATCTGGTCGGCGATCTGCAGCAGCTCGCCCTGGGCGTAGTCCGGGAACTCGATGTGGTGGGCGATGCGCGAGCTCAGCCCCGGGTTGGACTGGAAGAAGGTAAGCATCCGGTCCGCATAGCCGGCCAGTATCACCACCAGGTCGTCGCGCTGGTTCTCCATCACCTGCAGCAGGATCTCGATGGCCTCCTGGCCATAGTCGCGCTCGTTCTCGGGGCGGTAGAGGTAGTAGGCCTCGTCGATGAAGAGCACACCGCCCATGGCCTTCTTGAGCAGCTCCTTGGTCTTGGGCGCGGTGTGGCCGATGTACTGGCCCACCAGGTCGTCGCGCGTCACCGCCACCAGATGGCCTTTGCGCACATAGCCCAGGGCGTGCAGGATCTCGGCCATGCGCATGGCCACGGTGGTCTTGCCGGTGCCGGGGTTGCCGGTGAAGCACATGTGCAGCGTGGGGCTGCTGGTGGCCAGGCCATGGGCGGCGCGCAGGCGGTCGATCACCAGCAGTGCGGCGATATCGCGGATGCGCTGCTTCACCGGCGCCAGCCCGACCAGCTCGGCATCGAGCTTGGCCAGCACCGCCTCCACCTGGCTCTGCGCCAGCACTTCCGCGACCGTGCAGGGCGTGCTCATCTCAGTACCGCCCGGCCGTTCCGAAGGTACTGGGCGCCCCCTCGGGGGGCAGCGAGCAACGTGAGCGTGGGGGCCTCATATCAATACCGCTCGCCTTCGGGCTTGGCGGCGGCATAGCCGGCGATGGTGGTGCGCATCGTGCGGCCGTTGACCTCCTGGCGCTGCAGCATGAAGCCGGGCTCGGCGGCCGGGCGGTTGACGATGAAGCTCATCGCGATCGACTCGATGCCGCGCGTCGAGTCGAAGGCCATCAGGCGGATGTAGTGCTGCGGGAAGGCCGCGCGGCAGCCCTGCAGCTCCAGCATCACGCCCGCGGCGTCGCGCAGGTCGAACATGGGCATGCCATACATCTCCCAGTAGGTGTTGCGCGGATGCGGGTCGTCGGTGTACTCGACGCTCCAGGCATAGCCCTTGGCCAGGCCGTAGTCGATCTGGGCACGGATCTCGTCGTCGCTCAGCGCCGGCAGGAAGCTGAACTGGCCCTGGGTGATGCGGCCGGTGGGGTTGCTCATCATGGTTGCTTTGCTCCTGGCTCAGGCCACCGAGGGGGTGGTGGCGAAATCGCTGGTGTCGGTGGAGGCGTAGTTGAAGGAAACGTCCTTCCAGGTCTCCAGGGCCTGCCGCAGCGGGCCGCAGAACTGGGCCGCCTGCTGCAGGATCTGCGGGCCCTCGTGCCGGATGTCGCGGCCCTCGTTGCGGGCCTTGACCATGGCCTCCAGGGCCACGCGATTGGCCACGGCGCCGGCCTGGATGCCGTCGGGGTGGCCGATGGTGCCGCCGCCGAACTGCAGGATCACGTCGTCTCCGAACAGGTCCAGCAGCTGGTGCATCTGGCCGGCGTGGATGCCGCCCGAAGCCACCGGCATGACCTTGCGCATGTCGCACCAGTCCTGCTCGTAGAACAGGCCGCGTGCCAGGTCCTGCTTCGTATAGCTGTCGCGGCAGACGTTGTAGTAGCCCTGCACCGTCATCGGGTCGCCCTCGAGCTTGCCGACCGCGGTGCCGGTGTGCAGATGGTCGACGCCGGCCAGGCGCAGCCACTTGGCCATCACGCGAAAGCTCACCCCGTGGTTCTTCTGCCGCGTGTAGGTGCCATGGCCGGCGCGGTGCATGTGCACGATCATGTCGTGCTTGCGCGCCCAGTTGGCAATGCTCTGGATCGCGCTCCAGCCGATGATCAGGTCCACCATGATCACCACCGAGCCCAGCTCCTTGGCGAACTCGGCGCGCTCATAGATGTCCTCCATGGTGGCGCCGGTCACATTCAGGTAGCTGCCCTTGACCTCGCCGGTGGCAGCGGCCGCCTTGTTGACGCCGTCCATCACATAGAGAAAGCGGTCGCGCCAGTGCATGAAGGGTTGCGAGTTGATGTTCTCGTCGTCCTTCATGAAGTCCAGCCCGCCCTTCAGGCCTTCGTAGATCACGCGGCCGTAGTTGCGGCCCGACAGACCCAGCTTGGGCTTGGTGGTGGCACCCAGCAGCGGGCGGCCGAACTTGTCGAGGCGCTCGCGCTCCACCACCAGGCCGCAGGGCGGCCCCTTAAAGGTCTTCACCAGGGCCACCGGCATGCGGATGTCTTCCAGCCGCGCCGCGCGCAAAGGCTTGAAGGAAAACACATTGCCGATCAGGCTGGCGGTGATGTTGGCGATCGAGCCCTCCTCGAACAGCACGATGTCGTAGGCCACCCAGGCGAAATACTGGCCGGGAATGCCGGGCACCGGATCGACGCGGTAGGCCTTGGCGCGGTAGCTGTCGCAGGCGGTGAGGCGGTCGGTCCAGACCACCGTCCAGGTGGCGGTGCTGGACTCGCCGGCCACCGCGGCGGCGGCCTCGATCGGGTCCACGCCGTCCTGTGGTGTGATGCGGAACAGGCACAGCACGTCGGTGTCCTTGGGCTGGTAATCGGCATCCCAATAGCCCATCTGGCGGTACTTCAGCACCCCGGCGCTGTAGCGCTTCTTGGCGTCGGTGATGACGCCCTCTTCCACCGGCTTGTTCATCGCTTGCTCCATGTTGGTGTGTCGATGGCGTAATTTAAGTCTTCACTTAAGTAAAGAGAATTCAGATATTCTTCGCGTTCACTTCATGAATTGCTTAAGCCAATGCTGAGCGCCACCTTCCGCCAACTGCGCGTGTTTTGCGAGGTCGCCAAGGGGCTGAGCTTTGCGCGCGCGGCCGAAGCCCTGCACCTGACGCCGCCGGCCGTCACCATGCAGGTCAAGGAGCTGGAATCGCAGCTGGGCTTGCCGCTGTTCGAACGCCAGGGGCGCCAGGTCTCGCTCACCACCGCGGGCGAGTACTTCCTGGTCTACGCGCGCCGCCTGCTCGCCACGCTCAAGGAGGCCGACGACGCGATGGCGCGCTTCAAGAGCGCCGAAAGCGGCCTGCTCTCGGTCGGCCTGGTCAGCACCGCCAAGTATTTCGTGCCGGCCTTGCTGGCGCGCTTCCACGATGAGCACCCAGGGGTCGAGGTCAAGCTCTCGGTGTGCCAGAACCGCGCCCAATTGGTGGCCCTGCTGCAGTCAGGCGAGGTGGACTTGGCGGTGATGGGGCGCCCGCCCAAGGAACTGGCCACGCGGGCCGAGCCCTTTGCCGCGCATCCGCAGGTCTTCGTGGCCGCGCCCGGCCATGCGCTGGCGGCGCTGGACCATGTGCCCCTGGAGGCCTTGGCCAACCAGCGTTTCATTGCGCGCGAGGCGGGCTCGGGCACGCGCAAGGTGATGGATGACTTTCTGCGCGAGCACCATCTGGCGCCGCGCATCGCGATGGAGATGCCCAGCAACGAGACCATCAAGCAGGCGGTGATGGCCGGCATGGGCGTGAGCTTCTTGTCGCTGCACACGCTGGGGCTGGAGCTGCGTGCCGGCGCGCTAAAGCTGCTGGACGTCGAGCACACACCGGTGATGCGCACCTGGAACCTGGTGCGCATGCAGAGCAAGCTGCTCTCGCCCGCCGCGGAAGCCTTCCGCTACTTCATGCTGGAGCATGCCGAGACCCATCTGCTGCAGCACGATGCGGGCCTGCTGGCCCAGGCGGACGGGGGCTGAGTCCGACGCGGCCGCTGCCGGCGCCTGACTTTGCCCTGGCTCAAGGCGTGCGAGCCGTCGAGGCGCGACTATATGCGCCTTAGCTTATTTTTAGCCACGCGCCATGCCCAACAAGTCCTACCGCAACATCACCGCCGAGGTCTCGGCATCGCTGGCCAAGCTGCGTGCCGACATTCCCGACACCACGCGCGGCTTTTCGGCCCTGGCCCAGGCCGCCACGCGCGATGGCGCGCTGGACAAGAAGACCAAGGAGCTGATCGCCATGGCCCTTTCCGTGGCGGCGCGCTGCGACCCCTGCGTGGGCTTCCACGCCGAGGCCTTGGTGAAGCTGGGCTGCAGCCGCGCCGAGTTCGAGGACATGCTGGGCATGTGCGTCTATATGGGCGGCGGACCCTCGCTGATGTACGCGGCCCATGCCCTGCAGGCCTTCGAGGAGTTTGGCGGCGCGCGCGTCGAGGCCCCGATGCCGCTCAGCGCCTGATCAGTGCACGCGTCAGTGCGCCCTTCAGTGCATTTGGCAGTGGCAGTAGACGAACTGCTGGACCGCGCCGGCCGGGGTCTGGTGCGCCTCGCTCGCATGCTCCAGCAGTTCGAAGGCCCCACCGAACTCCGCATGCAACTCGCCTGGCGCATAGCGCCTGACCGGCAGGCCGCTGCACTGAAGCGGGCCATCGGGCCCGAAGGCCGCCACGATGACATGGCCACCCGGTCGCAGCGCGCGCCGCACCTGGGCCACATAGGCCTCGCGCTGCGAGGCTTCGGTGAGGAAGTGGAACACCGCCCGGTCGTGCCAGACATCGTAGGCCTGGACGGGCAGTCGCACGCTGGTGATGTCACCCACGAGCCATTGCGCCCGACTGCTTAGCGCACCGAGCCGCTGCTGCGCCACCGCCAGCGCCGCCGCTGAAATGTCGAGCACGCTGGGCTCGTAATGACCCAGCCCCAGCAGGTCATCCACCAGCGTGGACGCGCCACCGCCCACGTCGATCACGCGGCAGACCTGGCCCGGGTCGGCGATGCGGCCTATCAGGGCCAGTGATTGGCTGGCATGGGGCTGAAACCAGCTCACCTGCTGGGCCGAACGCGTGCGGTAGACCCGCTCCCAATGTGACGCTGCACTCATTTCATGCTCCTGCAGGCTGGACCGTCAAGACTGCGCCAGCCGCAGATAGCCCAGCACATCGTCCTCGAACATCTCGCCCGGCACCGCCTCGACCAAGCGCCCCTGACGGTCCACCGCCACGGTCATGGGCACGCTGCGGCGGCGGCTCAGCACGGCGGCCAGCGCGTCGGCGTCCAGGGTGTTGGGAAAACTCCAGCCGTGCGCGGCGGCATGGCGGGCCACGGCCGCCGCGTCGCTGGCGCGCACCACGCCCAGCACCGTCAGCCCGCGGCCCTGCGCGGCGCGCCAGAGCTTCTCCACATGGGCGTTGTGGCGCTCGCAATAGGCGCAGCCGAGCGACCAGAACACCAGCACCGCGGCGCGGCCCTGCGGGCCCTCCCAGGGCTGGCCATCCAGCAGGCGCACGCCGGGCCATGGCACCGTCTCGCCACGCGCCGCCGGCAGCGCCCAGGCCGCCGGCGTTGCCAGCGGCGAGGCCGCCAGCAGGCTGAGCAGGCAGGCGCGCCGCCTCATCGCCCCTCCTGCTCCATCAGCAGATAGGTGTTGTAGGCATTGATGCGGTTGGCGGCGGCAAACAGTGGCAGCTTGGCAAAGCGCGACCAGTCGGTGCGCGCATAGGCTTCCTCGAAGGGTTCCATATTGCGTGCCGCCTCACCCATGCGCTGGCGCAGAAAGGCCAGGTAGTCGCGCGTCATCTGCAGGTCCTCGCGCGCCGTGCTCGACACCGGGCCATGGCCGGGCACGATCACCTGGGTGTCGAAGGCCAGCAGCTTGTCCAGCGCGCCGATCCAGCGCCCGCTGTCGGCCTGGCCCACAAAGGGCACGCGGCCGCGGAACACGATGTCGCCGGCCAGCAGCAGCTTGAGCTGCGGCACATAGACCACCAGGTCCTCGGGCGTGTGGGCCGGGCCCACCGGCTGGATCTGGAAGTCCAGACCGCCCATCCGCAAGGTGAGTGCGCCGGCGATCCAGCGGTCCGCGGGCACCAGCGTGGTCTGCTCGTCGATCCAGGGGAACAGCTCCTCGCGGCTGGCCTTGAGGCGCAGGGCGGCGGTGTCGGAGTGCAGGTAGATCTGCCCGTCCTGCTGTGCGATCACCTGGGCACCGGCGGCCTTGAGGGCCTGCAGGCCGTAGATATGGTCGGCGTGGTAATGGGTCAGCACCACGTATTTGATCGGTGCCGGCGTGATCTTGCGGATCTCCTGGAGCAGTTCCTGCGCCAGCGCCGGCGAGCCCAGCGCATCCACCACCAGCACGCCCTCGGGCGTGACGACGAAGGCGGCGTTGGAGATGAAATTGCGATTGGCGGTGGAGCCCAGCGCCGATTCGCCCTGCACCATCCAGGTCTGTGGCGCCACCTGCACGGCGTGCACGGCCTGGGCCTGGGCCTGGCTCAAGCTTGCGCCCAGGGCGGCCACCAGCACGCCCAGGCGGGCAATCAAACTGTGTATTCGCATGCGCTGATATTACAGCGCTGGCCCGTCGCTGTCGACATCATGGTTAGTCCCGATGGGCCTGGGGCGCGCTTGTCGGGATGCTGGAAGGCCCGGCGCACCAGCCCGCTGGCGCCCATCCACACAGGAGACGCTCATGATAGGTTCAAGAGTACGCGGCGCATGGCCGCTGAGCCTGGCCTTGCTGGCCGGCGCGAGCTGGGCACAGGACCCCAAGGTCGACCCGCATCTGGCGCGCAACCTCGCGGCCACCTGCGCCAACTGCCATGGCACGGCCGGCGTGGCCAAGGGCGAGATGAAGACGCTCGCCGGCCGCAAGGAGGACGAGCTGCTCAAGCTGCTGGCCGACTTCCGCAGCGGCGCCCAGCCGGCCACCATCATGCACCAGATCGCCAAGGGCTATAGCGAGGAACAGCTCAAGCTGGTCGTGAAGCATTTCGCCGCGCTGCCGGCCAAGCCCTGAGGAGCACCGCATGACAACGCATCAACAATCCGAACTGCAACGTCGCCAGCTGCTGCTGGGCGGCCTGGCGCTGGCGGGCATGGGCCTGGCGGGCTGCGCGAGCATGAGCGCGGGCCCCTCGATCGGCCGGGTGGTGGTGGTGGGCGGCGGCTTTGGCGGCGCCACCGCGGCGCGCTATCTGCGCCTGTGGGGCGGCAACGTGGACGTGACCCTGGTGGAGCGCCAGGCCAGCTTCGTGTCCTGCCCGATCTCCAACCTGGTGCTGGGCGGCCACAAGCAGATCGCCGACATCACGCGCGGCTACGAGGGCCTCAAGGCCCTGGGCGTGAAGCTGGTGCAGGGCGAGGTGGTGGCGATCGACCCGGTGGCCAAGTCGGTGCGCCTGGCCGATGGCAGCGCGCTGGCCTACGACCGCCTGGTGCTCTCGCCCGGCATCGATTTCATGAGCGATCAGGTCGGCGGCCTGCAGGCCGCGCTGGCCAGCGGCCAGGTGCTGCACAGCTGGAAGGCCGGCCCGCAGACGGTGGCGCTGCGCAAGCAGCTGACCGACATGGCCGATGGCGGCGTGGTGGCGATGAGCATTCCCAAGGCACCCTACCGCTGCCCGCCCGGCCCCTATGAGCGGGCCTGCATGATCGCCAGCTACCTGAAGACGGCCAAGCCAAAATCAAAGCTGCTGGTGCTGGATGCCAACCCCGAGATCCAGTCCAAGAAGGCGCTGTTCGAGAAGGCCTTCAAGCAGCATTACGAGGGCATCCTCGAGTACCGCCCCAATGCCGAGCTGAAGGAGGTCGCCAATGCCGGCAAGCTGGCACGCCTGGAGTTCGAGGACGTGAAAGCCGACGTGCTGAACGTGATTCCGCCGCAGCGTGCCGCCGACTTGGCGCTGAAGGCCGGCGTGGTGAACATCAACCAGCGCTGGGCCGGCGTGCACTGGCTGAGCATGGAGTCCACCGCCCTGCCCGGCGTGCACGTGTTGGGCGACAGCACCTTCCCCGGCCCGGGCATGCCCAAGTCCGGCCATATGGCCAACCAGCAGGCCAAGCTGGCGGCCGCGGCCATCATCCAGCTGCTCAAGGGCGAGGCCGTCAATGCCACGCCGGTGCTGATGAACACCTGCTACAGCTTCGTCACCGCGCGCGACGTGGTGCATGTGGCCTCGGTGCACCAGTACGACGCCGCCGCGAAGACCTTCAAGCCGGTGCCCGGCTCGGGCGGCGTGTCGGCCGCCGCCAACCAGGTCGAGGGGCGTTATGCGCTCTCCTGGGCCGACAACATCTGGACCGATATGCTGGGGTAACCGTACGAAGCTGCCGATGGCCCAGTGGAGCCCATGGAACCGGCTCCGCTGGGCCATCGGGCTCGCCCCCTTGAGGGGGAGGCGCGAAGCGACTCGGGGGTGGGCCTAATTCAAGCTGGAGATGTAGGCCGACACGGCCTTCAGCTCCAGCTCGCTGAGCTTGCTGGCGATGGCGTGCATGACCGCGTTGTCGTTGGTGCGTTCGCGCCTGTTGAACAGGCGCAGCTGGTTCTCGGTGTACTGCGCATGCTGGCCGGCCAGGCGCGGCAGCTGGGCCGTGCCATGGCCCTTGGGGCCATGGCAGCCGGCGCAGGCGGCCACGCCGCTGTAGGGATTGCCGCGCAGGAAGACAAAGCGCCCCACCTGGGCCAGCTCGCTGTCGTCCACCGCATGGGCCACCGGCTGGCGCGATTCGAAGTAGCGGCCCAGCGCGGCAAAGTCCTCGGCATTCAGCTCCTCCACCATCGGCTGCATGGTGCCGCTCTTGCGCTTGCCGGCCTGGTAGTCGGCCAGCTGGCGCGCCACATAAGCACCATGCTGGCCGGCCAGGCGCGGAAACACCGGGCTGGAACTCTCGCCGTCGACGCCATGGCAGATGAAGCATTTGCCCTGCACGATCTCCTCGGCACGGGCGAGCTGCTTGTCCTGGGCCCAGGCCGCTTGGGTCAGCAGCAGCAGAGCCAGCAGCCAGGGCGACGAACGAAGGGGGGCGCGTTGCATGGCTTGACTCTAAACGCTACTGCAGCGGAATCGCGCCTTCGACCGGGCGCTTCTCCAGCGTCCACTGGTGCATCGAGCCGTCATACAGGCGCGCATTCTTGTAGCCCAGCAGCTCGGACATCACGAACCAGGGGCCCGAGGCCAGGTGGCCGCTGTTGCAGTAGGCGATGCTGGGCTTGTCGGCCTCGACGCCACTGGCCGCGGCAAGGCCACGGTAGGTGGCCAGGCTCTGCAGCTTCACCGCGCCGCCGGCCACCGGCTTGGTCAGCAGTTCGGGTGGCAGCGAGCGCGCGCCCGGGATATGGCCGGCCGCATAGACATAGTCGCGCTTGGCCAGACCGTAGAAGGAACGCAGATCGCGACCGTCGATCAGGGTCGCCGATTTGCTGGCCACCGCTGCGGCGACGGCCTCGCTGTCGGCGCCGTACTGCGCGCTGCGGTCGGCCAGGGCGCGCCAGCTGCCCGTCTTGGCGGCAACTGCCTCACTGCTGTGCGGGCGACCCTCCAGCAGCCAGTTGGCCATGCCGCCGTCAAGCACCGCGATGCGGTCTTCCCCATAGACCTTGAGCTGCCAGTAGGCACGCAGCGCGTCATCCAGATCGGCGACCTCCACCCCTACCGGTACCAGCACGATGGGCTTGTCGGCATCCATGCCGGCGGCCTGCATCACTTTCTCGAAGGCGGCCTGCTCGGGCAGCATGTACTTGACCGTCAGATCGCCGATCTTGCGATCGGTGCGCAGCGGCTTGGTGTCCATCAGGCGCGCGCCGGGGATATGCCCGCCCACTTCCACCAGCGTCTTCTTGCCGCTCTTGGCATCGGTCTCGAACTCGGGTGTACCGGCAAAGCTCTTCACGTTGGCGCGCACCTCGAACACCTGGACCTCGCCCAGATGGGCGGCCAGCCAGCCGGCGTCGACCACCGGGCCGGGGAGGCTGGTGGCGGCCCAGAGCGAGCTCGAGGCCAGCAGGGCGGCGCCAAGCAGGCAGCGCTGGGTGATGCTGTGCAGAACTTTCATAGTGAGTGTCTCCGTCTTGTCAATGGGTCAGGGTCAGGTCTTGCAGGCGCCGCGCCAGCGAGATCTCGCGTTCACTCAGCAGTTCAAGCCGGCGGTCCTGCAGCAGCGCCTCCAGGCTGCGGCCGCGCGCCGCGCGTGCCAGGGCCGCGTCGCGCTGCTGCTGCAGCAGGGCGAGGTCTTGGGCATGCAGGCGCACCATGGCTTGCAGCCAGCGTGCCAGCGGCGCCAGACGACCGCGCTGCACCAGGGTGTAACGCGGCAACAGTTCGCTCAGCGCGGGGGCCGCCAACCACTGTTCGCCCGTCACCCAGGCATTGGTGGTGAACCAGCGCAGCGGCCGGCCCAAGGCGTCGACCGAGAGTGCCGCGAGGTGATGAAAAGTGCCTGGCTGCGCGCCACGCTGGAACAAATGGAAATGCCCATGCTCGCCGATGCCACGCGCCTGCTCGTGGGCATGGAAGTAGAACTGGCTGCCATGCCGGGCATCCCGGGCATCGGCCGCGGGGTAATGCCGCCAATGCTCGAAACGCGCAGCGCCGCACAGCGCCAGCTGGGCCATGCTGCGGCCGCGCTGGGCCTGATACAGGGGAATCTGCACGGCATTCAGTGCGGCTTCGGCAAGCATGGCCTGATCCTGCTTGGGTGTCACGCGGCAAGCTACTTCTTGGCCGGGCCGCAGGGATTGGCGGGCCCGCAGGGGTTGCTGCCACTGCTCTTGTTCTTGCGCTTTTTCTTGGCCGGACCGCAGGGGTTCTCGAGGCCGCAGGGATTGGTGGCCGGCTTGGCGGCGCTGGCGCTGGATGCGGCGGGCTTGGGCGGCTCGGCGGCCTGGGCCGGCTGCAGCATCGCCAGGGCCATCGCGAGCGCCGGCAATGCCTGTGCAGCGGCCTGGCAGGCGCGGCGGGAGTTGCTGGTCTTGCCTTCTTTTCGCTTCATGTTCATCGTTTCTCCAGTTTCGTTCGATTCAATCAGGATGGGCGCCCTGCACCGCCTCGGCGGCGCTGACCGGGCCGCGGCCGCGGCGTTCCATGCGTCCGCCCAGCCAGTAAACGCCCACCAGAGCCAGCGCCATCGCCCCTACCGCCCAGAGGTCCGGAATGCCAAAGGCCTCCTGCAGCGTGTCGCCGCTCTCGAGCTCGCCGGCCAGGGTCCAGGCCTCCAGGCCACTGCTCCAGCCCCAGGCGAACAGGCCCGTGCCCAGCAGCAGGCCCAGCAGGAACACGAGCGCATCGAGGCGACCCGACATCAGGCCCACCACCGAGGTGCCGGGGCAGTAGCCGCCCACGGCAAAGCCGGCACCCACCAGCGCACCACCGATCGCGGCCGCCCCCAGATAGGCGCTGGGCACGAACAGGGCATCGGCCGGCAGCCAGCCCAGCGCACGCAGCAGCGCCAGGCCGCCGGCGGCCACCACGATGGCGGTGAACATGACCTTGAGCACCGACCAGTCGGTGAAGCGGAACTGCGCGGTCAGCTTGCAAGGGCTGCCGAAGCCGGCACGCTCCAGCACGAAGCCGAACAGCAGGCCGCAGACCAGGCCCGACCACATGCCGGCGTCGTTGAGTGGCAATGTCATCATTGTGTTCAGACTCCGCGCAGCAGACGGCTGGCCACGATGCCCACCGCAAAAAACACCGCCAGGAACACAAAGGCGGCCACGCCGAGGGTCGCCGCGCCCGACAAGCCCAGGCCACTGGTGCAGCCCGCCGCCACGCGCGCGCCATAGCCGGCCAGCACGCCGCCACCCAGGGCGCTGAGCAGGCGCCGGCCGCGGCCGACGCTGTGCTCGCCATCCAGCTGCACGCGCAGGCGGCCGGCCTGCCAGGCCGCCGCCAGGGCGCCGATGGCCACGCCCAGCACCTGCCAACTGATCCAGGATGCCAGCGGCTTGCCCTGCTTCACAAGCGGGCCGAGATAGCCATTCCCCTCGGTGGCCGCCGGCGCCACGCCATGGGCCAGGGCGGCGGTCAGGCGCGTGCTGGCGCCGGTGGCGCCCAGGCCGTGACCGGTCCATACAAAGGTCAGCAGCAACACCAGACCCAAGGCGATGCCGGCCAGCCAGCTGGGCCAGAAGGGGCGCGGTTGTAGCGAGCAGGATGCAGAAGACATGGCAGGGTTCGGTTTCATCGGGGGAAGGAACGGGAGAACTGGGGCACGGCCTGATCCAGCGCCGCGGCCGGCCGCGTGGACTGGCGCTCGGCCCGGCGGTCGAGCCAATGGTCGGTGAGTGCTGCCGCGGCCCACATGCAGGACAGCGTGATCCAGGAGGTGATGGTGAACACCGCCGCGCCCGACAGGCCCGCGCCCACGGCACAACCACCGGCCAGCATGCCGCCAAAGCCCATCAGCACCGCGCCGATCAGGTAGCGGGGCATGCTGGTGCCGCCGGCAAAGCCCTCCAGCTTCAGTTCACGGAACAGCGCAGCGGCCACGAAGGAGCCCAGAAATACGCCGGGCACTAGGCCCAGATCGAAGGTGGGCGGCTTGTCGGGCGCGAACAGCACCCGGGTGAGCACCTCGGCCGAGGGGCCCGTGAAGCTCAGCGCCTGCACCGGTGCGGCCTCGGCATCCAAGCCCAGCAGGACCACAAACGACGTGTACCACCAGGCCGCACTGATCGCCAGGCCCACCATGATGGCGCCGGCCCAACCCCAGACCGGCACGCGTTGATGCCAGGCCCAGCGGATGGCTGCCAGCAGCCAGACGGCGGCAAACAGCAGCGCGCCGCCGCGGCCGATGCCGGTGATGGCAATGAGGTCGCGCGCCGCGCCGCCCTCCACCGTCCACCAGGCAGACAGCTGCTCGCGCAGGGGCGCCAGCACGCCGGTCCAGGCGGCTTGCGCGGTGACCGCGAACACCAGACCCGACAGCACCGAACGCAGATTGCCCTGCGCCGCCAGCACCAGCAGGCGGCTGGAACAGCCGCGCGCCAGGATCATGCCGATGCCGAACAGCGCACCACCGATGGCCGCGCCCGAGAGGCTGCCACGCGCGGCCAACTGGCGCGCCGAGCTGACGTCGGCATGGCCCAGTGCGATCAAGGCCTGGGTGGCCAGCAGCGCGGTCGCAAAGGCGAACAGCCAGACCGTCAGCTTGCCGCCCGGCGCACCGCGCGAAAACTCGATGGTGGCCGAGCGCAGGCAGAAGCGCGAGCGCTGGGCGAAGAAACCGAAGGCAAAGCCGATCGCCAGCCCGCCCCAGGCCAGGGCCTTGGCCTGGCCAAGAGACTCGATGATCGCTTCCAGTTGCATGTTGGCGGCGTTTTGCTTGGCTGTTTGACTTTGGCTCTATGCGCGTTTGCCCCACATCAATTTGGGGCAATTTGTCTTTAAATCCTAATATGCGCAGTTGCTGATGTACAGCCCAGATCAACCCTGAAGGAGTGAGCCATGTCAATTCAACGTCGATTCCTTGCCCGCGGCCTGCTGGCCCTGGGCATGGCAGTCGCCCTGCCCGCCGCACCCGCCTTGGCGGCCGATGCGCCCGTCAAGGTGGTCTACCACCTCAGCGAGGGCGTGGCCCAGGCGGCGCGGGCGATGGGCAATATCCGCAACCACCTGGCGGCGGACCCGACGGCCAAGATCGTGGTCGTGACCCACGGGGCCGGCATCGACTTCCTGCTCGATGGCGCCACCACGCCCCAGGGCCAGCCCTTCGCCGGTGCCATCGGCGACCTGGCCGGCCAGGGGGTGGAGTTCAGGGTCTGCAACAACACGCTGACCGCGCGCAAGATCTCCGCGGACAAGGTGGCGATGGAAGCCAAGATCGTGCCCTCGGGCGTGGCCGAGGTGGCCAAGCTGCAGGCGCGCGAGGGCTACGTCTACCTGCACCCCTGATGCCACGCGACCCGGGCACAGACCCGGGTCGGCGCCAGCCTAAAACTCCCCGCTCGAGCCCTTTTCCATCATCTGCCAGATGGCCTCACGCACCTTCAGCGCATCGGCCTTGAGATCGGGCGGCAACTTGCGGCCCATTTTGATCATCATGTCCATATTGAGCGTGTACATCCACAGGCCATCGGCCTGCTCGACGACGCTGATGCGGCAAGGCAGGTAGGCCGCCATATGCGGTGAAAAGTCCACCATCTTGCGCGCCGTCTGCGGATTGCAGTAGTTGTAGACCTTGAGCAGCTTCTGCGGCTTGCCCGAACGCGCCTCCAGTTCCTTGGACAGCGGCAGTTCGCCGACCGGGCGTATGTTGGACTCGGTGGAGACGCTGGCCAGGGCCTGCTCGATCTGCTCCAGCGTGACGCCCGGCTTGACCTTGCGTTCCCAGGTGGTGGCCACGGCGATGTCGCCACCGCTGGCGACCCAGCGATCCCACATCTTGCCGGCCTCGGCGCCGGCGCCGTCCTCCAGCTTGCCCAAGGTGGCGACGGTGCCGCAGCCGCTCAGGCTGGCCGCCAGCGCAGCCAATGCCGCGCCGCGCAGCATCCAGGTTATCAATTGCTTCATGACTATGTCCTAATATTTAGAGGATTAAAAAAGACGACTCAGAAGCGCAGGCTGAACATCAGCTGGGCGTTGAACTGGCTGTGGCTGATGCTCACGCCCGAATCGGCCTGCACCACGCTGGCGGGTGCCTTGCTCACCGCCATATGGATGTCGGATTGCGCGCCGGCGGCAAGGCTGAGGCCGGCGCTGTAGTGATGCCGCACCGTGGCCGGGAACAGCGGCAGCACCGTGGCATCGGGAACGGGGTTGGAGGCGGTGTTGTAACCCGCGCGCAGCGTCAATGCGGGCGTGGCTTTCCAGGCCATGCCCAGCGCCGTCACGGTCTGGTTACGCCATTGCTGGGGCAGCGCGAAGCTGACCGTGCCGCCCATGCTGCCGCTCTCGTAGTGCATGCGCAGGGCCTGCATCACCGGCGCCCATTGCACGCGCTTGACATCGGCCGCCAGCGCCAGCGTGGGCGTGATTTGCCAGGCGGCGCCCAGCGCAGCTTGCGCCGGCATCTGGAGACCCTGCACCACCATGCGGCCGGTGTCGACAAAGCCGCCCGTGGCACTCAGCGACGCTGCGCCCTGCCCGGTCTTCATATCGCGCAACGCCGTCTTGCTGTGCCAGCTGGCACCCACCGTCAGGGCCGGCGTGAGCTTGTAGACCAGCCCCAGCTTGCCGGCCCAGCCCAGGGCCACGGCCTCACCCGAGAACTTGCTCTGGTCGCTGAAGTCGACGCGCGCCCAGGGCGCACCACCCAGGGCCGGCAGCGCCGCAGCCAGATTGCCGCTGGCGCCGGTGACCATCTGCCCGAGTTGCGCGCCAGTGGCCGCCATGCGGATGTCGAGCGTGGACCAGACCAGGTCCAGCGAGCCGCCTACGGAAAGCTTCTCGCTGAGTTTCCAGGCCAGCGGTGCAATCATCCGCCCGACCCCCAGCTCCGAGCGCACATCGCGGCCCGCGCCCATGGCCAGAAAGCTGTCGGCGCCGTACTCGGTGCCCATGCCACCCTGGGCGAACATGGCCAGGCCGTAGACCAGATCGCCACTGCGGCGCGCATAGCCAAAGGCCGGCATCTCGTAGGCGGTGCCGCCGGATTTGGCCGTCAGCGGGCCGGCGCTGGAACTGACGCGAGGCCCGAGGTGGCCGATGGCCAGGTCCAGGCGCGCCTGCTCGCCCATCAGGCCCAACGTGGCGGGGTTGGTGGCCGCGGCGGCCACGCCATGGTCCAGCGCCGTGGCGGCGCCCCCCATGCCGGCGGAAATCGGGCCGTAGCCTTCCAGCAGCATGCCGTTGGTGGCGTGCGCGAGCATCGGCAGGGCGAGCAAGGCCCCCGCGACGCCTTGATAGCGTTTCGTCGTCATGTCGTCTCCTGGTGGTGCGGCAGGCTCTCTGCCCCATGCAGGGCCTGCCTTTATGTCCCGCTGGACTCAGCGGGCCTGAGCCGGGCTCAAGAAGGGGGCTTGCTCGCGCGCCGTCGCGGCTGCGGACTTTCGCAGCTACCACTGCGTGCGCAGAACAGCTCGTAGAGGGTGGCAATGGTGGCCAGCGCCGCCGGGCTGCTGACGCTGTAATAGGCAAAGCGTCCGTCGCGGCGGCAGCTCACCATGGCTTGATCGCGCAGCACCGTCAGCTGCTGCGACAGCGTCGGCTGGTGGATCTGCGTGCGCTGCTCCAACTCGCCCACCGACAGCTCGCCCTGGCTCAGGGTGCAGAGGATGAGCAGCCGGTCCTCGTTGCCCAGGGCCTTCAGCAGCGCGGTGGCCTCGCGCGCATGCTCACGCATCTGCGAGACGTCGTCGGGGGCGGATGGGACCTTGCTGCGCATGATGATCCTGAAAGATTGATATCAAACTTTCGATACTGTTGGATCATGGTAGGGCGCAGGCCCCGTGCCGACAAGGGCCGCGGTCCGGGGACTTTCCCTTGATGTGGCGCAAACAAGCCGTTTGCGCCATGCACTCACTCAGAGTACTAGGCCCGGATTGCCCTGCATGCCCAGCAACCTGGGCGTGTTGAGCTTGCGCGTGCTGACGCGGCCCTGGCTCTTCAGCCACAGCTCGACCACGTCCCACACCATGCGCGTGCCCGGCATGCTGGCGGCCTCTTCGGCCACCGGGGCCCAGCCGGCCACCTTGTAGAGCTTGTCGGCATCGATGGGCTTGCCGTGCAGGCGCATGTCCTG
>Ga0208516_100288_pt1 | contig 24221 bp, 29 predicted proteins | sample LakWasM117_HOW13_2_FD_183931 | JGI IMG/M metagenome (GOLD analysis project Ga0208516, IMG submission 183931) | Freshwater sediment methanotrophic microbial communities from Lake Washington under simulated oxygen tension - Sediment Metagenome... | ecosystem: Environmental > Aquatic > Freshwater >...
GATCGACTGGTCCAGGTAGGCATTGGCGTGCGACTGGGCCACGGGGCGGGCCAGCTTGGTGAAATCCACGGCCGAACGGATGTTCGTCATGGTGTCGCCCAGCTTCACGGGGATACGGGCCTGGTCCACACGGGTGCGGGCCTTGTCGTATGCCAGGCCGGTGCCCTTGCCCTCGACCATGCGCGATCCCATGATGGGGCGCATCTTGGACGGCTGCACGAAATGGAATTCCACCTCGTCGCCCGTGCCGCGAGACAGGTCCATCGCCTTCACGATGGGGTAGTCCGAGCTGGACTGCTTGCGGATCATTTCCGCCACCTTCCCCTCGCCCTTGGGCAGGGGGCCGGAGAGCTGGCCAAGGCGCGAAAGGCGGTTCTCGGCCAGGGCAAACATGCCCGCCGACTGGACGAATGCGGCCTTGTCGGAACCGGCCGCCACATGGCTGTTCATGGTCATAGTGACCTCCTTCGATGGGATGGGGGCGGCTCATCACGAGCGGCCCGTTCAATTACTAAATGGCGTTCATCACGCGCTCGATCTGCTCGGGCGTCATGTCCTGCATGCGCTCAATGAGCGCGTTCGGGCTGGTGCCGGCCATGGCCGCCACCTGCTGCGACACGTCGGTGTGCTGCTCGCCCGCTGCCTCCGACAGCGAGTGGGGGACGCGGCGCTGCACCTCCGGTGCCTTGCCATCGCCCTGAGCACGCGGTGCAGGAGCGGCCTTGCCGGTCTGCGCCTTGAACGTGTCAAAAACTTCAACCACCTCCTGCGCCGTGCCACCCGTCTTCGGGTCCAGCACGCCTGCCACGGCTGCGCGCGAGAAGCTTGGGAGCGCCTGCATCCAGGCTCCGAACTCGGCCGACTGCACGATCTCGTCCGCATCGGGATGCTTCTGATAGATCGTGTTCAGGTGGCCGTCGCTCGCTTCCTTGGCCTGCTGCTCCTTGAGCGGCTTCAGCGCCTGGGCGCTTTCCTGGCGCAGCTCGGCGCGCAGTTCCTCGCGCATCTGGGCCATCATGGTTCCCAGGCCCTTGGCGATGGCTTCCTCGGAGAAGTCGCCGAACATCGAAATGTCAACGCCTTGCCCGATGGCCGCCTTTGCCGCTGCCAGGTTCTGGTCTGCCTGGGTCTGCGCCTGACCTGCGTCCGCACGGTCCTGCGCCTTCCCCTCGGCTTGGCCCAGATTGGCCTGCTGCTTGGCGGTCATCTCCGCAACTTGTGCACGGAGCGTTTCGTTCTCGCCTTCCAGCGTCTTCGCGTGGTTTCGCGCCTGTTCCAGCTTCTCGTAGGGGATGGTGTAGGCGCCGGACTTGCTGGCAATCGCAGCGCCTGCGGGTTCATCGCCCGTGTTCGGCTTGTCCTGTGCCTGGCCTTGAGCGCCCTGCCCTGCGGTATCCGCCGCAGTGCCAGCGCCATCGGCCGCACCATTCGTGTTGTCCTGTTCGCCCTGGATCACGGCGTCGTCGCTGTCCAGCGATTCGCCGTTGAGGGCCTTTTCGAGAAATTCCGCCGGAGTAAGTCCTGGCATGTTGCGTGCTCCATCCCAGCTATCCGGCTGGGCCTGAATGGGCATGCGGGTTGAGGGATGGGCCAGGACAGAAGCCCTGGCCGTCCGCTCTCCTGCTGCGGGAGGTGCTGCCTCATCACGAGGTGGCGTTTCGCCCGGCGCTTCACAGCGGGGGGCTTGGGGACAGTGTCGAAGGGATGCGCGGAAAGCCTTCGCCCTATACCGGGCGGGCGTGAAAAAGCCGCCTCGGTGGGCGGCTGGATTGCGTTACGGGCTTCGGGCTACAGCAGGAAGCCTAGCGACTGCATAAAGTCAATCGGGTCTTTGGCGCTCTTGGATAGATTGCACGGCGGGCACAAGAGCTGCAGATTGGTGCGCTGGTTTGTTCCGCCGCGCGCCAACGGCTTGATGTGGTCAAGGTGGTAAGGCCCTCCGGCGATTGACGCCTTGCATACCGCACACCTGCCGCGCTGCGCATGCATCAGGAAGCTGACCACGGTGGCATCAATTACGCCAGCTGCGCGCCGCATGGCCTTTGCTGCTTTTCTGCTCGGCCGCAAGCGGTCTTTGTTCGCGTGGTACCAGGCCCGGGTCGCCTTTCTGACGCGATCAACATTCGCAGCGCGCCACGCCATGGTCTGCGAATGCAGCTTCGCTCTATTTGCTTTCCTGCGCTCTGAGATCGCGTCAGCAGCTCTGGCATGGTGCTCTCTCGCGCGTCGCATTAGCCTATCCCGGTTCGCCTGGTAATAGGCTGCGGACTTCTCCTTGCGAACTTCTTCCGCACCTTCGGCGTAGTACGACTCTTTTTTCTTGGCCGTGATCTGCTCTGCGTGCTGGCGGTTGTAATCTGCCTGCTTTGCCGCGACGCAGGCTTTGCATTCACCTCTTAGGCCGTCCTTGCAGCAAGCGGCCTTATAGAACTCCGCGTGAGGCTTCTCGATCCCGCAGGTGCGGCACTGCTTCGCCGCGATAAAATCATTGCCAGCCATGACGACTCCTTCCCAGTCTGAATGGTTAGAGCCCGCGCCGGATTGCCGTCCGCCGTGGGCTCGCCTATTTTAGTCAGTTCGTAGCGTTTCGATTCCATCATTTCCACCTGCTGCCGCGCTCTGCGGCTGCATCGGTGACTGCGGCGTGGTCGGGCTTGTGTCTCCAGGCATGCCGCCCGGCTGTTCGACTGGAACGACCTGCTCTGGCACCGGGTAATTCGGGTCGGCACCTGCGGGGGTCGGCGGCTGCCAGCCAGCGTTTTGCATCACCACATCACCAATGGGCGCAATCATCGGGTTGAGCGCGATCTTCTCGCCCGCCTGCATCGCTGCAAATGCGCTGGTCACGCCGGTTTGCACCGCTTGTGCCACCAGATTCTTGATGCGCGCGTCGCTCTCGGCCTGCTTGATGTCCAGCTCGCGGGCCTTGAGGTCGTACATCAGCTCCTGCTTCACCTGCGTGCGGATCGCCTCGGGGTCGGCCTGGCCCTTCGATGCCCGGATGGCATCCACCACCTCCTTCTTGCGGGGCAGGTCCATGAGGTCGATCAGGAACGGCATCACCACCTGCTGAACCTCGGGCGGCGCGGCCTTGATGGACTCCGACAGCGCGTTGAGCTGCTGCGTGCGGAAGCTGCTGGACGTGGGCACGTCCTCCAGCGCCACCTTGAGCCGCGTGCGCTGCACGTCGTTGGACAGCAGCACGATGTTGGTCATCGGGTCCACCTCGGGGCGGTTCAGCACCACCGTGCGCGCCGGGTTGATGACATCGCCCTCGATCACCACCGTGGTTTCCTCCTTGCCCACGTCCTCGATGATGAGCGCCAGCAGCAACTCGCCCACCAGGGCGCGCGCCTCCTTGAAGTTGTCCATGAGGTCGGCCAGCGACACCTGGGACTGCTCAAGCTGGGTCTGCTCCTGCACGCCGCTGGTGGCCGTGCCAGTCTGGCCCTGGAAGGCCGGCGTCACGCCCGACACCCGGGCTGCCGCCGCGCGCGAGTCCTGCATGAGCTGGAATTGCTGCGCGTTGAGCTGGAAATCCCGGTTGCGCTCGAAGACGCCGCCGTCCTTCATGGCCTCGGGGTCCAGCACGAAATCAGCATCCACGCGCGAGGACATCTGCCGGAATTGCTGATCCGTCATTGCCACGGCGCCCTTGGTGCGCTTCGTCTCCACCGCCGACATGCCCCAGCGCAGCTTGGAAATGGTGCTGTTCAGGTTGTCCTGCGGGAAAAGCATGTCGCGGACCAGCCCGAACAGGATGCCGGTCATGTCTTCCTGGCAGCCAATCACCCGCACGTAGGGGAAATGGCGGTGCGGGTACGGGCTCGGGCCGTCGAACAGGCGATGCGGCCCCATCCAGTAGGCGCGGCGCACCACGGGCAACAGTTCCTCCACCAGCTTGCCACGGCCCAGCGCCAGCGCCGCCTGGTGCAGCTCGCTGGCCTCGTCGTACTTCACCGCGCGCCCGTCCTTCATCTTGAGCATGACGGTCGTCACCCAGCGGCGATACCACAGCTCCGTGATGCACACGGTCCTGTTTTCCTCGTTGTAGTAGTTGTCCTCCTGCACCGTCCAAGCGCGCTCGGCCTCGGCAGCCGACTGCAGGCCCGTGGACTGGCCGCCCTCCAGCTCCTGCGCCGCGAAGTGGGCCATCCACTTATCCGGCCCGCCGTGGGCGATCAGCGTGGCGTGCTCGGGGAACATGCGCGCGGCCCGCGAGCGGCTGATCCAGCGGCGGCGGTACAGCCAGCGCGCATCGCTCAGGTCCGGCTCGATGGCCTTCATGTCCCACCAGATTTCATTGCGGTGGATGTAGCGGCACTTGTAGGGGAACTCCAGGCTGTTCGATGCCCGCGCCACCTCCACCCAGCCGATGCCCACGGCGCACGCTGGCTTGAACGCCTGCGACAGCGCGCGGTCGGCCTTGCTGTGCCGCTCGGCCTGGTTCAGGCGGAAGTTGAGCGCGTCGGCCACGTCCTGGCCGCCGGGCTCGCCGTCCGGCGTCACGCGCCAGTCGGTGCGCGTCTTGGCCTCGTAGCCGCACACCGCCGCGATGGCCGGGCCGATGATGTTCTCCTTGGCCGGGGGGATGCCCATGGCCTGCATCTTGCGCAGCAGGTCCGTGCCGAGCTGGTTGCCGTCCGCGTAGTCGGCCTCCTTGTCGGCCTGGGCGCGCCACGCGGGCTGGCCCAGCGCCTCGCGCACGATGGCCGCGAACTCGTCAATGCTGATGGGCTGGTCGTCGCCGTCCTGCAGCTCGTCGGGGGTGGTGGTGGGGTTCAGCATGGTCATGCCCTCATCAGGTGCGCCAGTCGGGGGCTGGCGGCATTTCAAAATCGTTCTTGGTGCCGTAGGCGTCGTCGGTGGGCGTGTAGAGGCCCGATTCCTTGGCCTGTGCCCACTGGCGCAGGGCGTCGGCGGCCTCGGTGCACCCGTTGCTCTTGTCGGGCTCGTCAAGGAACTTCGCCATGGCCTGGCTGTACTTCTTGCGGTAGCCGCGCAGGCGCTCCAGGCCGAAGGAGCAGGCCTCCTTGTCGAACCAGGCGCCGCGCATGTGCTTGCGTAGCGTGTTCACCCCGGTCATGAGATGGGTCACGCGGGGCACGATCACGAACTTCTGGCCTGGCATCAGGCCCTGCAGAATCTGCTTGGTGGATCGGTTGGTATCGCCCAGGCGCTTGTGGTCCGCGTCGTGGGGTAGGTAGTGCTTGCCGAAGACAAAGCCCAGGAGCTGCAGTTGGCGCACGTAGTGCTTGAGGTCTTCGTCGTGCTCTTCGTAGTACCCGATGAAACGGTCCTCGCCGCGCAGTTGCTGGGCGAACCAGATCGCGCACCCGTCGCTGTTGCCGATGTCCCAGAACGTGTGGACAGGCAGGTCCAGCAGCGGCACGGCCGTGATTCCGCCGCGCTTGGTCAGCTCGGTGATGGCCTTGGTGAGGTAGTGGCCCTCGGTGGACTGCTGGAAGGCCTCGCGCGGCGTGGATGGGTACTCCTGCCACATGCGTTCCTCGCGCCCGGCGAAGTCGGCGGCCTGGGTCGCCACGTACCACGCGCGCTGCTCCATGTCGATGGTGGTGGACATTTCCACCTCGGCCTGCTCGAAATACTCGTGCTGCTTGGGCGTTATGACCACCGCGCTCGCGTCCATGCGGTAGTTCGGTTCCTGCCACCACGCATAGAAGTGGAAACGGTAGTCGCGCGGCGTCAGCTTCTGGTGGGAGTGGTGCAGCGCCTCGGCCTGCGTGCACAGGTCGTAGAAGTCGCCGTTGGCGCCCTCGGCAGTGCTCTCGATCACCAGGATGCCGGTGAGCGGCACGGCCGGGATGGAGCCGGTCATGACCTCCTTGGCCTTGTCCGGGAACTTGGCGCAAATCTTCCCGAACTCGCTGATGTGCAGCCGGTGGATGGTGCCAGAGCGCATCGACGTGGCCACACGGATGCTGCTGTTGTTGTGCGCGAAAAGCAGCTCTGTCGCACTGTCGCGGGCCAGCGGGAAGCGCTCGCGGATTTCCTCGGGCAGGCTGGTGTAGGCGTACTTCACCTTGTCCCGAAAGATCACCTCGGCCGCCTCGCGGTCCTGGGCGATGATGCCGCAGCGCTGGTCGGCGTTGAAAAGCGCGTGGTCCAGCCACAGGATGGCAATCAGGGTCGTGAACCCAAGCTGTCGGGCTTTCAGGATCAGGTTTCGATGCCACAGCCTGCGCATGAATCGCTTCTGCGCGCGGTTGGGCTTGAACGGCACACTGAACGTGTCCCCGACCTTTCCTCCCTTCATGTCGTCGCCCTTGACCATGATCTTGTAGAGGCAGCCCGAGAACAGCCGCCACTCAGGATCGGCCAGACACCGCTCCAGTTCCTCGGCACTGGTCGGCATCTGGTTGAGGGAGACACTCACGCGACGGGCCATGTCAATCCTCGTCGTCGTGGTCGTCCTGGCGCACCGGCAGGCTTGATGCCTTGCGCTCGGGGTCGTCCTGCACCGGTCCGAAGCCGTTGCTGTTGCCGGATGCCACGCGCGCCAGTAGCGCCGCCAGCGGGTCGGCCTTCTGCTGGTTGTCCTTCTCGTACAGCCCGACGTGCTTGGCCAGCTTCTCCAGCGCGTCCATCTGGGAATGCGTGAGCACCTCGATTCCGTACTTGGTGGTCTTGGCGCCGGCATACAGCGCCGCGCCGCGCTCGCTCAGGTTGCGGGTGTCCTTGAGCACTGTTCGCGGCTGGCCGTCGCCGCCGCATTCTGGGCAGTCGCGCACGGGCAGTAGCAGGGGGTTGAAGCCAATGCCGCCCTGCTCGTCAAAGTCGCCTGGGTTCTTGCCCTTGTCGATCCACACCTCGCGGTCGGTGTTCATTTCCAGCAGGGTGCGCTGGTACTTGTGCCCAATGCCATAGCAGCAGCGGCAGCAGCCGGTCTTCACTTCCACCAGCTCGCGCGGGTCGGCCAGGGCGATGTTGGCGATCCGCGTCAACACCAGATCGGCCGTGATGGCGGTGCGCTCCTGCTGCTTTCGGCGCGCATCTGCGATGGCGTGCTGAATCTGAGGTTTTCTGAGGTGGTCGTAGCCCTGCTCCGCTGCGGTATTCGGGCTATACCCGGCACGAATCGCAGCCTGGGTGGCGTTCAGGTCCACCATGTATTCCTCCACGAACCGCTGTTGCTTGTCCGTGAGGGGTGATGCTGGGGTGTCCTGCGATGCAGGCTCCACGAGTCGCGCAGCGGCCTTCGCGGGCGTTTTGCGCGGTGCGGTCTTGGTGGTGGTCTTGGCCGGTGCTGCAGCCTTCTTCGCGGGGGCAGGTGCTTTCCGTGCAGGCGCGGCTTTGCCTGCGGCCTTCTTGGGGGCTGCAGGCTTGGCGGCTGGCGCGGGCGGTGTCTTGCGGGGTGCGGGCTTCTTGCCCTGGGGGGAAGTGGCCATGCCCGGAGTGTTCCGGGCAGTGGCTTGGTGGCCTAACCCTATGCTGGGCGCGCCATTTCATTGGTCAATACCTACGGGGAGTCTGGCCCAGCAGCATCGCTATGCTCTGGTTTACTCACGGCTCCGACGTCTAAAGAATCAGGCGATTCATCAGGGATGGGCGCGGATGGCATATTCACTGCCAAGATCGCCTCCATCTGCGCGAGGTATCTGTCGCGCTTTTTTCTTGCAGACTGAAATGCAGCTTTTGCTTCGGCGAAAGCTGGGGCGTTTGCAAAGTCATACATCATTGACTGGGTGCCAGAGGTGCCGGAGCGACCTGCTCGCAATGACGCCTTTTCAGTCGAAGCCACGGCCATCTCGTCGCTTGCAGCATTTGCTAATGCGGTAAGTGCGGCGAGTTGCACTTGCACGGAACCGTTGGCCACCAATGCCTTTTGAGCAGATGCAGCCTCTTTTAGCTCATGGCGAGTCTCGGCCAACTCTTCCTTCTGCAGTTTCACGGACCTTGTGAGCCAGTAGAAGGCTGCGAATGCCACCACTGGATTCATAAGCCCACCAAAATAGTCGCCGAACGCTCCCCATTTATCGGCATTCTCTGCCAAGGGGAGGTTCATCAGCCAAGAGAAGTACACGAAATACCCTCCAACCAGCGCCGCGCCTATCGCAGTCAATGCGAACTTCCATTTATCTATCTCACTGTTCAATCCCCCGCTTTCGGCATTCGCTCTCTGCTTCTCCATCATCATGGCCTCTCCCGTGTTGTTTAGAACAACATGGTTCTACCTGAGACTTCCCTGTTTGAGAATGCATCCTGCTCAGTCCGCCGCGAGCAAGGTTCAACGCGCTGCCCCTTGCGAGCGAAGATGGTTGAACAGCTCCGCGTGGCGCTCCACAAACCGGCGCAGGAACTCCAGGCCGCGCCCGGTGACGCGGGCCACGGGGTCATAGCCCAACAGCAAGGTCAGGCAGGTGTCCTTTTCCAGCACGAATTCCTCGTAGGTCTGCCCGTTCTGGGGGTGTCTCCAGGTCTGGATGTACCCCCCGAACAGGGCGCCGAGCTGGTCACGCAAGGCGCGGATGTCGCGCATGACGTGGAAATGCTCCTTTCCAGTCAGGCCCGCAATCTCGCGGCTGCTCATGGTCAGTTGGTTGCCCATCAGGGGCATCAGTGCGTTCATGGCTTGCTCCCTTCACGGCTTTCCACATCCTCCGGCCCGGTCACGCCAAGCAGGTCCATCTGGCGGGCGTCCAGCTTGTCGCGCAGCAGCTCGCGCATGGACTTCAATTCGCGGTCCTGCTTTTCAACCTTCGCGGCCAGCTCCGTGGCCAGGAACAGGTGTTGGTTCGTGCTGTTGATGAGAATCGCCTGTCCGGCCGCGCCCACACTCAGTTGGGCCAGTGCACGGTCCTCGCTGGGCGTCAGGTGCAACACCACATCCTCGACGCCGGGCCGCCCGGTCATTTCGATCAGCACGTAGCCGCTGTCCAGGATGGTCTTGCTGATGTTGCGCGACGGCGGGTAGGTTTCCACCAACTCATAGATGCCGCGCAGAAGGCGCTTGAGCTTGGTTTCGCCCACCAGGTCGCGCAGGCGGTCATCCACGATGGACAGCTTGAGCCCCGTCAGTTCTGCCACCGTGTCGCGCGTGGCGGTCTGGCCCAGGGCGCGCAGGTCGCGCACGGCGTCAAGCACCCGCTGGGTGCTCGTGATGGCTTTGGGAGCGCTTGTCTCTGGCGCCTGCACGGGCTCCAGGGCGGCGGGTTGCAGGTGCTTGGTTTCAGTCATGAGGACTCGCAGTTCAGTTGGCGTTTCTTCGCGGCCGATGCACGGCCAGTGATGTGGCTCCAGTTCTGGCCGATTCGGACGGCGCGCACTGTTGAGCTTGCAACTCCAAGCAGAGGCGCCAACCTGAGAGAGGACAGCGGGCTCGCAAGGATGGTCTGCACCAAGTCATCAGTGAGCACGGCCTTTGGCGACTGCGATCCCGCGTTGGCGGTACCGTGCTTCCAGCGGTCCTTTGCGTTCCCGCTCGGCGTATCCCAACGGAGATTGCTCAAGACAGGGTTTGAACGGTCCCCATCACCGTGGCAAGCCTCCATGGCAGGCGAAGGGCGTGGCCCGACGAATGCCTCCAGCACCAAAACATGCACGTCGAGCTTTTTTGCAATGCCGCCATTGCAAAGGCGGACAAACCGATAGCCAGTGCTCTTCTTGTCAACGGGGGTAGCCTTCATGCGCCCATTGCGAACGCGCCCGATGCTGTCGATACGGTCAAGCGATCGCACACGTCCGAAGCTAGAAACCTCGTAGACCCCCTCGTAGCCTGAGATTGCCTTCCATTCCTCGTTCACGCTTCGCCTCCATTCGGGTGAAGGATTGGCGGCAGCGCCAATCCCCGTGGCCACATGCCAGCGCTGATGACTTGCGCTTGCGTTCTTGCAATCCATTCAGCTTCGCGCTGTCGGCGTTGATCCTTGGAAAACATCGCCCCTTGGTCAAAAAGCAAATGACAGCCTCGGCGTCCTGGTTGCGATGCACACAGAGGGAAGCTGTCCAGATCCGACACCTTGGTGCCTGCTCCCTTGCCTGTATTGGCGTGGGCACATTGGCTGATTCCGACGATTCCGCAGCAGACGCACGGCAGGCTGGCCACGGCGCGGCGGTAGCGCTCGCTGCGCAGCGGCGCGGGCTCCTTGGGCGCCGGGCCGCTGGTGCTCCCGCACATCACGGCGGCGCGAGGCACTACGTTTTTCATAGCTGCCTGCGCACGCTGGGCAAGCGCCGCATCCCGATTTGGCTCCCGTTTCACCAGGGCCATGCGCGGCTTGAAGCCGGTGCGCTTCATGGGCGTGGAGCGGGTCAGCATGCCGCAGCTCCTGCGGCGTCTGCCATGGCATCGGCCTGCAGCTCGGCCTCGGCCAGCGCCACCACATCGACCGCGATCTGGCGGCGGTAGCGCACCACGGCGGTCAGCAGGTAGCGGCGCTGGGCCGGGGTCAGCGGGGGCGGCTCCTGCATGGCAGCAGCAAAGGCCATGTCGCGCGCGAAGCGCTTGGTGCCGATGCCAGGGAAGAAGGTGCAGCGCTCCAGCGCGCGCGCCAGGGTCTTTTCATTCTCGGTCACCGGATCACCTGCCTCTCGATGCGGTCGGATGCCATGCGGGTCTGCCAGATTCGGATGGCGCTCTCGGCTGCCAGGAGCTGGAAGCGCAGGCGTTCTTCGATTTCCACGGCCGCGTGCAGGCCGTCCAGCAGCGCGATGTACTCGTCGTGGGCGTAGGCGTAGCGCTCCTGCATGGCCGCGCTCTTGTGACCGTCCTTCTCGGCTTCGATCATCAGCAGCGCCTTCTTGCTCTTGCGGAAGTGCTCCAGGCGCGTGCGGTCGGCCTTGGCCTGGGCGTATTGGGGGGACAGCTCCTTGAGCGCTTCCAGCGCGCCCAGCTTCCCGCGCGTGCCGTGGTCCAGGCCGTCGCCTTCGGGGTGCGGTGCGTCAGCCACGGCGGCCCCTCCAGTCTTGGCCCGTGAACTTGCGCAGGCGTGCCATGTGGTCTGCTTGCTCGCGGCGCGGGTCACGCGGCGGCGGCGGGAGGATGAACGGGCGCGACACCAAAAATCGCACGCCGTTGACGATGCCCAGCAGGCCCTTGTCGTCATCGGTCAGCGAGTCCGGGTCACGCACCTGGTGCACCTGCACCAGCGTGGCTCCATCGGCATCCGTGGAGAACTCAGCGACAGCCAAGCGGGCCACTTCGCGCCGCATGGCTTCCATCAACGACGACGGGATCACCATGACGAACTGTTTACGCATGGCGGCCTCCCTGGGAACGGCGGAACGGCCACGCCACCATGGCGGCGTCGCGCTCGTGCTGGTTGCTGCTGTGCGTCCAGCCGGTGACGATGGCGAAGTTCTCTGCCGCGCGCTTCGGGCCTTTGGCCGCCGGGCTCACGCCGTGGGCCGGAATGCCCAGCTCCACGCAGATTTCGGTGATGAGACGGCACCACGCATCCACCTGCCCCAGGCTGCGCGCTGTGGCCAGGGCCGCGCCGTATGCCGCCTTGGTGCGGGCGTTCCAGGCGCGCGATGCGAGGCGCGAATCCTCGAACACCACGCGCCCCGGCATGGCCTCGCGGATGGTGCGCTCGATTTCGTGGGGGGAAACCGTGTCCAGGCGCACCAAATCCCCGTCCAGGAAGTGGGCCACGCCCGTGCTCGCGCCCGGATCAATTCCGAGAATCAGGCTCATGCCGCAGCCCTCGCCTTCATCATCAACCCCGCGAACGGGTTGGGGGCGTAGTCCCGGTAGGTTTCGTGGCGCCGCGCCGAACCTACCACCGACTTGCGGCAGCCCAGCTCCTTGGCCATCTTGCTTTGGCTCAACGTGCTGGAGCGCACCAGCTCTACCTGCGCCGGCGTAAGCACGCCGATCTTGTCGCGCACGCTCGCCGACACCTTGCGGCCATGCTCCTTCGCCCACACCTCGCCCTTCGCGGCGAAGGCAATGCGCATGGCCGCGCTGCGCGTCACCTGTTTGTGGTGCGCGTGGTTGCAGCATCCAGGCGTTTCACAGGTGCGCACCAGGGTGTAGCCCGGCTTGAGCGCCTTGCCGTGCACGAACGTCCACAGAATCAGGTCAACGCGGCGCACGTTGCCATCGTGGCGCATCACCGGATGGCCCTGCGGGCTGCGCCCCCCGCTCCAGACCAGGCAGTCGCCCTCCTTTTCCTCGCAGCGAAGCAGGATTTCCCGACCGACTTCCTCGGCGCCCGGCTTGTAGTCCGGCATCGCGTAGGTCCAGCTACGGTCCTTGCCGATGATCTTCACCAGCCCTTGGCGGCGCAGCTTGTGCACCTCCGCGCGGACATGGAAGCGTCCACGCCCCACCAGCTCGGCCAGCAGTTCCAGCTTCACCGGCTGACGCTCTGCGATCAGCTCCAGCAGGCGCTCGGGCTTTACGGCGGGCTGCGGGCCGGCCAAATGGCCCTGGCGTGACGCTGGCACCCATTTGCGAATGCCGCTGAAGGCCATCTGCTTGATCTGCTTGCGCGCCTGCATGTCCAGCAGCAGCAGGCGCATGGCGTCTTCCGTTCCGCCCGACAGCTTCGCCAGCTCGCGCGTGGAGCACTCTTTCTTGCGGACTGCTTTCAGCACGTCGGCGCGGCCCCAGGGGCACAGCGCAATCGCGTCCTCCACAGTGATCCAGCGCGGGTCCGCCAAGTCGCGGCGGCGGCTGACGGGCACAGCCAGCATGCGCTTGTGCGCAGATTCCAAGACGCGCGCAAGGTATTCCGCGCCCCACCCCGTGGCCTCGCGCAACTGGCTCTCGTGAGCCTTTCCATCCTGCAGCAGGTCCACCACCAGCCCAATGTCTTGTTTCAGCGCCATGCCTACGCCTCCATGCCCAGCGCCTGCCGCGCGAACAGCACCGTCGTAGGCGACTTCTTCACCCCGGCCTGCACCAGCGCCAAGATGCGGCGGGCCCAATCGCGCCCGTCACCCTTGGCGTCGAACGTGAGCGGCACGGGGGGTATCACGTTGGGCGGCGGCAGACGCTTGTAGCCCTCCAGCTCGGCGTGGGTCTTGCGCGGCGTGATGGCCTCGCACACCTTTTCCATCTGCGGCAGGTTGGGCGCGAACTCCGGGCTCTCGCTCATGAGGCGCTTCGCGGCGGCCTCGATGACATCGGGCGAGAACTTGGCCAGGGCCGAGTCCCACACCAACATCGCAGCGGCCACGCCCTTATCGCCACCCGCTTCGCTTTTCTCGCCAGTGGCGTATTTCGCCAGGAACAGGCTGCCGTAGGCGCCGTGCAGCAGCACGAACAGCTTGCGCACCGTCACCGATGCCTCGCGTTTGGCGCGCGGCTGGGCTGCAGCCTCGCGCACGGCCTCATGGGCCAGGGTTGCAACATCGTTCACAGGTTCACTCCGTCGTAGATCGTTGCGGCGGCTGCCGCGTATCGACCGCCGCTGGCAGGCGCTTGGTGCGCCGCCTTGCCTTGCCGGTCGGCATACCACCCCGCGTTGAAGCCCTGCCAGCCAGCCTCGCAGCAGTACGCCAACGCCGTCTCCAGCGCCACGCCTGCCTTCTGCGCCTCGCGCATCACCCCAGCCAAAGCGGTGTCGGTCAGCGGCGCACGCTTCTCGCGGCGCAGTCGCTGAAAGTCCTGCCAAACCGGCTCCGAAACGTCATCGGGGCGGGCGGCCAGTGGTTGCGCGCTGCGCTTGCGCTGCGCTACACCTTCGTCAGAAGGTGTTTGGTTATTGGTTATTGGTTCTTGGTTAGGTGGCGCTTCGTCACCAGCCTTGCTTGAGTCGTCTACGGCCGGTGCACGTTTCGTGCTCTTTTCTTTACGCTTCGTCTCGCGCTCTTGGGCGATCCGTGCATTCACCTCGGACTTGACGCGGTACTCGCCAATTTCCTCCTGGATGCGCTTTTGCACGTACCGGCCGTCCTCCAGCGTGAAGAATTTGCGCAGTACAAACTCAACGGCTTCAATCTCAGCCGTGGAAGATGCCCACGTCCAGTCGATTGCTTCCTCCATCGTGGGGAACTGTTCACGGTCGTAGCACGCATCAATCAGGAGCGTGTACGCACCGTGCTGCAACATGGACAGTCGGCCCGCTTTCTTGGCGTAGTCGCCAAGGTTGCGCTTGTAGTAGTGCATCGGCCTTGTTCCTACTCGCACACGACGGCGCGCCGGCCGCCGACACGTTGCGTCGCTTCGTCGCGCGCGAAATGGGCCGCGTGGATTGCGCGTTCCGCTTCACGCGCTGATGCGTCAGGCCTGTTCTCGGGCTTTGCGCCAACGCGGCCGAAATGCGGCGGCTGGTTGAGGGGCTTGCGCGGGTTCCATAACGTGGTCATGGCGGCCTCCTAGATAGTGCAGCCCGGATGCAGTTCACGCTTCTTTGCCAAATAGGCGGCGTGCGCGGCTTCTGGTGAGTCAAACATGCCGACCTCGATAGCGCGACCGTTCAACTTGATGCGTGAGCGCCACTTGTTTTGCCAAGCGAAAACGCCCAGAAATCCGCACTTGTTAGCTTTTGTTGGGCCGCGCCTGTTCTGTTGGTTTTCGGATGGGCTGACATCACGCAAATTGACAATACGGTTGTCATCCCGAACACCGTTGATGTGATCTACCTGCCCCGTTGGCCACACACCGTGGACATAGAACCAAGCTAGGCGGTGGGCGCGAAAGTCAGTTCCGAAGGCGCCAATAACGCGATAGCCTTTTTTATCGAGCTTCCCTTGAATCGGCCCGGATAAATGTCCTCGAACGGCAGTTTTTCTAGAGAATCGACCCGTTTCTTGGTCGTAGTGCAGGCGCTCCAGCAGTTGCGCGTGAGTGATTGTTTTACTCATTCCGCAACCTTTCCAGCATCGCCGGATGCCAGCGGATTGATGCCAGCGCAGCGCAGGAGCACAGTGGCCCTATGCAGCTCGTAGTTCAAAGCCTTTTCAAGAATCGGCACCACGTAATCCGCACGGGCCTTGAGGCCGTCCACCATCAGCATCGCATCAATACGGCTGGCCAGCTCTGGCGTGATGTCCACGCGCAGCTCAACTTTGTCTTGGTTTGCCATCTATGTGGACCCCCCTGCCTTGGCGGGCTCCTTGGCCTCGGTGAATGCGCCGTTGCGCACCAGCGCCCAGTTCACCTTGTCGTTCAGTTGCTCACAAGGAACACCTGTGGCAGCGAACACATCAGGGCACCGCTCTGCGGACACGCGGCCCACTTTCAGCCAGTGCTCAACGTGTTGGCGAAGAACTCCGCGGCCGACTGCATCTGCCAGCTTGGACGGGCTGCCATCGAACGAATCGACAGCGCGCTGAATACCTGTTTTGTTTTCCATTGGGGATACTCAAATGCAAAGTAGTTTGCAATGTACCACGCAAACCAGCTTGCAGGCAACTGGCGCAAAATCGTTTGCAATGAAAAAGACGCTTGCTGATCAGGTCAGGGAGTACATCCAGTTCATGGGCAAAGACTTCACGCCCGGGAAGCTAGCTTTGGAGGTCGCCAAGCGCCAGCGCGACCTGCCAGAAGGAAAGCGCTGCAAGAGGCAGAACATCGAGCAGCTACTCGAAAGTGATTTCCGAACTGTTCGCTACATCGCCGCACTTGCTGCAGCAATGGGGACCACGGTGGAGACGCTGGTGGCGGGGGCATTCGTACCGAGCGCGGATACAACGCCAAAGGCACGACTGACGCCCGCCCCCGCCCCGCACGAGGCACCATCAGATGCGTCAGGCGCCCCGCCCGATCTGGTCATCGCAGAGTTCGATACCGGCGGCGGCATGGACACCACAGGGCGCCTGCTGCTGGACGATCAGCCAGGCATCATCAAGAGCTGGCGCGTGTCCCATGACTGGCTCCGCCTGAATGTGCCATCGCACACTGGCATCCGCAATCTCTGCATCGTGACTGGCTTCGGCCCATCCATGCGGCCCATGTTCAACCCTGGAGACCCGCTGCTGGTGGACACAGGGGTGAAGACGGTTACCCACGAGGGTGTCTATTTCTTCCGCGTAGGGGACGAGGGTTATATCAAAATGATCCAGCGGGTTCCCGACCCCCACGGGGACGGCGTGATGCTCAACATCATCTCCAAGAACCCTGATTTCCCGCCCTACCCCATGTCGCCCAAGAACCCTCACTTTGAGGTGCTGGGAAAGGTGCTGACCGTGTGGCGCAGTGAGCAGTATTGAAGGAACGGAGAAACGATGTCCCTGTTGAGAATGGTCACTGGAGCACTGGACACTGAGGTCAACTCATTCACCAAAATTCTCCAGCGGAGACGCTCTCCATTGCAGATAGCGCCAAGTGGGTCGGGCCAGGGCCTCCTGTACGGATTTGGCCTCTCTGCAATGGGAAACGCAGCCTCTCCAGAAGCCGTACTTGCCCGCGTCCTCAAAGAGTGGGTTGGGCTAAAGCAATGGTCTATTGATTCGCAAGTTTCTGTCCTGGAAAGCCGCGTGCTTGGGAACAAGTACGTCGCACCAGACGGGATAGCAACCTTGGAGCAATGGCTTCAATGGCGCCTTCCTATCGAGTTCCCGCAGCATCAACTTATCCCTGCAAATGGATGGACGTCAGAGTTCTATTCTTGGGCTGTAGCACGCGCGGATGAGCACTTTGCATAGTGTCTGGATATGTACGGCCATGGTCTTGGTTGTGGCATCGCCGTGGAGTGCGGAAGCCAAGATTCCTCGCGACCGCGCCCAGGTGCGCGCCTTCCGAGCAGAACAACCCTGCCCCTCCACGGGCCGCACGCGCGGCGCCTGCCCGGGCTGGCACGTTGATCATGTGACCGCGCTGTGCGCTGGCGGGGCCGACCACCCCAGCAACATGCAGTGGATCACACGAGAGGACCACCGGTTCAAGACTCTGGTGGATGTGAGGGAATGCCGGAAGGACCGGCGGAAAGGAATTCGATGAGCACTTGGTACAAACTCGATCTGGGAAACGGGGCCGCAGCTTTTACGCCAACACGCAGAATTCAAGAGTCCTTCACGGCGCTACAGATTGCCCATGGCGTACCAAGACCAGAGTGGGCGCTGTTCTCGCGATATGACCTGCGCGCAGACAATGTGGAGATGTACTTCACACCCGCAACCACCCCGCTTGCGCTCCAGCTTGGAGCTACACCATGCGACAAGCCAACTCACAACGATTTCAGTCTTGGCCTACTTTGCGGGGAGGCTGACGGATTGCTTTATCACTTCCCCGATCATCCGCGCATGCGCAGCTAGCGCGAAGTTGGACACGATCGTGCCCGCAGGGAATCCCTCGGTCCTGCCATCCAGGTAGAGACGCCAGACATTCCCATCAGGGCCGCGCAGCTCGAATAGAAGTTCGTCACCCTGCATCACTACTCCATACCGCCCTTGAGGCGGTTTTTTGTTGCCCGCCCGGATTGGGCGTGGGGGCAGTTTACCGTTAATGCAAACTATCTTGCAAAAAACTCTTGCTCTATTGCAAACTTGTTTGCATAATTCATCCATCGCACCAACAACGCGAAACGAACCGGCCCAGACGCACACAGGGCCACGCCGACCGGAGACGCGAGGGGTTCCAGGCCAGATGGCTGCAGCAAGTTGGAGGCGATGGGGTCAATCCATCGAGAGCAGCCCTCCACGTTCATGCAGCCAGGCACGGCTGGGTAAACGCAGGGCCTCCGCGGGCGGTAGCGGACAAGAAAAGATCGTCGGTCGCTCAAGTCAGTAGCGCTCTGCCCCCGGATGGGATCGGCAACGCGAACATCAACCAGCCACGCGAAATCCATCCGCTGGGATCTGTACGGCGGTGAGGCAAACAGGGAGGCCAAGAACAGAAACGACCAGCGCGCAAGCGCTGACAGCTCGGAAAGACACGAGCACGAGAGGACAGAAGGCGGCTACCTGCTGCCGGGGTGATGCCCGGTTGCAATGCGCGAGGCTGCCACAGGGGTGCGCTCATGGAGCGGGCGCGCAGAGGGCCGAAGGCCAGACCAGCCCCTAGGCCGACTGACGATCAATCAGTTGGCCGCCTTCTGTCCTCTCCGATGCCCTCTCACGAGGGCCATCACGCATGCAGGCTTGAAGGGATGAGAACGCGCGATTCAGTTCGTTGCCCAACACGCCCGCTACTGAGCCTGCAGCCGTGATGGCGAAACACCTCTCGGCACTGTCATCGAGCAGTGAACCGAAGAAGCCGGAGTTGGTGGCCCGGCAGCCATCTTCAATTCGCCCTTGTTCACAGGGGCTATGCAGAGTAGCGAACGCGGCTTTCTGCTGACGAATGTAGCCCGGAAGGGTGAGCGCGACCACCCCGGGAGAGCAGCGGGGACATTTTCGGGGCGGCAACTGCAGTCGCCATGCGCTGGTCGGGGCCGCATACCTCGTAAGAGACCACACACATACCAGCGATAGCGTTTCCAGTGCGGGGTTTGTCCTTTCCACCGCAGCCGCCCCACCCCCCTCTCCCATACCAACACACATCAGTGCTTGCCTCGCGGGTCGGGGCATGGGCTGACGATGTTGTCAGGCACTTAGCAGTACCACCATGGGAACCGACATCCACGGCGTTTTTCAGCGCCACGACGCCACCACGGGAATGTGGCAAGACATCCCCAGCAACTACGAGCAGGACCGCCACTACCAGCTCTTCGCGGTGCTGGCCGATGTGCGCAATGGCACGGGCTTCGCTGGCGTCAAGACGGGCGATGCCGTGACACCCATCGCCGAGCCGCGCAGCTACCCCGAAGGCTTCGAGGTGGACGATGGCGATGACTACCACCCGATTGCCGCGCTGGAGCACATGGACCCGCGCCGTCGCAAGTACCACGACGAGAGTGAAAAACTCGTAGTCTGGATGGGCGATCACTCGCATTCCTGGCTTGCGGCCGAGGAAATGTTGGCGTGGTTCAAGAGCGCTCCGGTCGTCGTGAAGACTGGCATCGTGGGCCGCGAAATCTACGAGCAGTGGGACCGCAAGGGCGCCCCCCGGAGCTACTGCGGCGGCATTTCTGGCCCCGGCGTTGTCATCGTCCACGACAACGAGCACGAGCGCAATGCGATCCCGAACTGGACCCACATCCGCTGCGAGTGGGACAGCCCGTTGCGCGCCGAACTTGCCTACTTCTTTGACGAGGTGGCGCGCCTGCAGGCCGAGCACGGGCAGGTGCGTTTCGTCTTCGGCTTCGATTCCTGACAACACCAGTGCATGCCCTGCGCGCCAGGGCATGCGCGGGGCTTGTCGCCGCCTGCCCCAGCGGCATTTCTCAAGGAACACCATGAAATTCACCCTCATCGCCGCCGTGCTCGCCGCGGCTGCCATGGCCGCGTGCGGCGGCAAAGACGTTGCCCCGCCCGACCGCATGGAGGAAGCCCGCCAGACGGCCAAGGCCAACGCCGAGTTCAACGCCGCGCTTTACAAGGCGCAGAACCCGCGCTTCACCTCGGATTTCGCCATCGTCAGCCGCAGCGACGACGCGCAAAACCCCGCATGCCCCCAGGGCGACGGCTGGGCCGAGCTGTCGATCATGCGCGTTGAAGGCAAGCAGGTGGACAAGACGGTCCTCATGTGCTCCACCTACTCGGCCAGCGTGGGCTGCTACCGCAAGGACGATTTCGACAAGAACACGAATCTCGCCAAGCAGAACGGCAGTTGCAGCCCCCAGGTGCCCTACCCGCTGCCCCGGATCGCCAAGTAGGCCATGGCCATCCTCACCGGCCTCGTCGGCGCCGGCCTGCTGGCCTGGACTGCCGGCACCTGCTACGCGGCCTACCGCCTGGGCCGCTGGGCCGAGCGCCGCGCCTCGAAGTGACAGCACCAGCAAGAGCCCCGCGCGCGGGGTTCTGACGGGCTTTGTCCCGCATCTTTCCGCCGCGCCAGGGCGCCTTCTCCTCCCTCCCCTCTCTTCTTCCCCTGGCAGGCCCTGACGGGCAGCGGTTTTCTTTTCCCACAGCCCTCCCCCGCGAGGGCTTTTTCACGTCCACAGGAGACATCCATGGCAGCGAAGACGACGCACGGAATGTCCAAATCACGGGCATTTGTGACTTGGCACAGCATGGTGAACAGATGCCATCAACCCAACTGCAAAACCTACCGCGGGTATGGCAGCAAAGGCCTCTCCGTGTGCGACCGGTGGCGATTTTCCTTTGAAAACTTTCTGGCCGACATGGGGGAGCCCCCAGACGGATGTTCGATTGATCGCATCGACAACGCTCTTGGCTATCAGCCAGATAACTGCCGGTGGGCAACAAGGCGAGAGCAGCAGATGAACCGCCACAACACGGTTTTCCTAACTCTGGGAGAGCACGTTAAGGCGCTGGTTACGTGGGCAGACGAACTCGGAATAAGCCCCATCACCATTGCCACACGCCTCCATCGTGGCTGGTCACATGAGCGAGCGCTGACAACCCCAGTAGCGAAGAAAGGCAAAAGCCATGAATGACCACATCCACCCAACCATGCAACAGGCCCTGGCAGGCATCGTGCCGCCAGGCTTTCGCAGCGCCCCGGTGATGCACGCCACGCAGCACCTGCAGTCCATCAATGAGGCCCAGCGCGCAGCGCTGGCCAGCTTCGACGCTCCACGCTGCCCCGCCGGTCAGTTCCTGCACGTCCACAAGCACCCCACGCTGGGTGCGCTGGACTGCCACCTGGAGTGGGAGGACGCGGCACCCGAATGCGGCTGGGCCGAACAGGTCACGCTGTGTGCCGCCTACATGTGCGGTCGGGACATCTATGGCCGCCTCACGCCCTCCGAGGTGGAGGCAATCGAAATCGAAGCCACGCGCCAGCCCAAGCAGGCTGTTGAACCAGCATGAGCAAGAAACATACGCCTGGACCGTGGGCAATGCACCCAACTGCGACACACCCCGCAGTTCGCTCCGTTGGGACGCCAGAGATTGGGCCGCGCCGAATCTGCACTGTTGGAACCATGAACGGCAACCCCGTTGATAAAGCGAACGCCCGCCTTATTTCCGCTGCGCCTGATCTGCTGGATGCGCTGCAACGCGCCGTCAGCAGCTACGGCGCGCCCGGTGGGCCGTGGAATGTCCCTTCCGAACCCGGGAGCTGGCTGGAACGCGCCCAGGCCGCCATCACGAAAGCAACCGGAGAACCCGCATGACCACCCGCCCCAACCTCACCACCTTGGCCGCGCTGCTGGCCGTCTTCGCCGTGTTCTTCTGGGCGCAGGCCGACGACGCGCGTCATCTCGGCAACCCGCCGACCGCAGCAGCGCAAGCCGCGCGGGAAGAAGCCGAGGCCATCGCCAGCCGGGAATGGGCCGGGCAGCAGGTGTGCGGCCCGCACGCCACGCCGGAATGGATGGACTCGAAAACACTTCAGTGTTTGCGGCATGTTGACCAGCCGACGCGGGTCGCTGGCGGGGCGCCATGAAAGCCGCCATCGCCTTCGGCGCCTGGCTCGCCACAACCTCCGCAGCGCTCGCCCTCTACATGGCGTGGCTCCACCAACCTTTCATCCACTGAGGACCGCATGAACTCCCCCACCCCTTCCACCAGCACCGCCCTGGCCGTGCACAGCGCCAGCAGCTACGACCTGCTCATGAACGCCGACAGCCTGGAGCGGCTGGAGCGCATCGCCGATCTGATGGCCAGCGGCAAAACCACCGTGCCGGCGCACCTGCGCGGCAGCAAAGGCGACTGCTTCGCTATCGTGCTCCAGTCCATGCAATGGGGCATGAACCCCATCGCCGTTGCGCAGAAAACCCACCTGGTGAACGGAACGCTCGGCTATGAGGCCCAGCTTGTGGCGGCCGTCATCAACAGCAGCGGCGCGGTGAAAGACCGCTTTGCCTTCGAGTTCTTCGGCCCCTGGGAAAAGGTGATCGGCAAGTTCACCGTGAAGAAGGGCGAGAAGGGCGAATACCGCGTGCCCGGCTGGACGTTCGCTGATGAGGAAGGCTGCGGTGTGCGCGTGTCGGCCACGCTCAAGGGCGAGACGGCGCCGCGCGTGCTGGAGCTGCTGCTGGCACAGGCCCGCGTGCGCAACTCCACGATGTGGGCCGACGACCCGAAGCAGCAGCTTGCGTACCTGTCGGAAAAGAAATGGAGCCGCCTGTACGCCCCCGACGTGATCCTGGGCGTCTACACCGCCGACGAACTGGCTGAGCCCGGCGAGAAGTTTATGGGCATGGCAGACGAGGTGCCGCGCGCTCAGCCACATCAGTCCGCAGAACTCCCTGCATACCCCGCAGACCAGTTCGCAAAGAACCTACCGGCCTGGCGCACTGCCATCGCCGCAGGCAAGGCCACGGCAGACGCCGTGATCGCCAAGGCCAAGACCAAGGGCACGCTGACGCAGGAGCAGATCGACGCCATCCGGGCACCCATCGAGCAGCCTGTGACGGACGTGCGGCCCAAGGGTGACCCGGCGCCCACGCTGGCGCAAGACTTGGAAAAGCGCCTGCGTGACGCCCCGGACCTGGACACGCTGTACGGCGTGGCCGACGCCATCGGCGAGGTGGACGACCCGCAGCAGCGCGCCGACCTCACGGCGCTTTTCGAGCATCGCCAGTTCGCGCTGGAAGCCGAATAACGCTACCTTTTTCATAGCATCGCACGCTTTCTGGCAAAGCGCTGCATGCTGATTTTGTAGGATTTTCCATGTACCAAGTTCTCGAAAATGCCCCACAGGGCAGTGCCGCCTGGCATGCCGCCCGCGCCAAGCACTTCTGCGCTTCCGAAGCTGCCGCAGCGCTGGGCCTTTCCAAGTACACCACCCGCGACGAATTGCTGCGCCAGAAGGCCACCGGCCTGACCGAAGAAGTCAGCCCGGCCAAACAGCGAATCTTTGATGCGGGGCACGAAGCCGAGGCGCTGGCCCGCCCGATTGCCGAGGAAATCGCAGGCACCGAGTTCTACCCCGTGGTGGCCACGCGCGAAGTGGAAGGCATGGCGCTGCTGGCCAGCTTCGACGGCATCGACATGCTGGACGTACTGATCTGGGAGAACAAGCTGCTGAACCAGTCCCTGGTGCAGCAGGTGCAGGCGGGCGACCTGGAGCCGCACTACTACCTGCAGTTGGAGCACCAGCTTCTGGTCAGCGGCGCACAGCGCGCCCTGTTCACCACCAGCGACGGCACGCCAGAGGGCACGCACCCGCTGTGGTACGAAAGCAAGCCCGAGCGCCGTGCGCAACTCATTGCGGGCTGGAAGCAATTTGCCGCCGACCTGGCCGCCTGGAAGCAGCCCGAGGCCAAGCCTGCCCCCGTGGTGGCCGAGGCCATGGAAAGCCTGCCCGCCGTTTCCCTGCGCCTGGACGGCAAGCTGGCCGTGGTGTCCAACCTTCCCGACTTCTCCACCGCGCTGCGCGCCTTCATCGAGCGAATCCCGGCGAAGCCCGACACTGACCAGGAATTTGCCAACGCCGAGGCCGCCTGCAAGTCCCTCAAGCGCGCCGAGGAAATGTTGACAGCGGGCGAGGACGCCGCCCTGGGCGAAATGGTGGACTTTGAGGCCATGCGCCGCCAGGTGCGCGACCTCAAAGAGCTGGCCCGCACCACCCGGCTGGCCACCGAGAAGCTGGTGGCAGCGCGCAAGGAGCAGATCCGCGGTGAAATCGTGGCCGGGGGCATCGCTGCACTGCGCGAGCACATCGCCGAGCTGAATGCGGCCATGCCCGCCAACTACATGCCCCAGGTGCCTGCCGACTTCGCCGGGGCCGTCAAGGGCAAGCGCACGCTCGACAGCCTGCGCGGCGCCGTGAACGACGAACTGGCCCGGGCCAAGATTGCCGCCAGCGAAATCGCCAACCGCATCCATGCCAACGTCAAGACGCTGCAGGAAAGCGGGCTGGTGGTGCACGATGCCGCCGCGCTGGTGCTCAAGCCCCCCGACGACCTGGCCGCCATCATCGCCAACCGACTTGCGGCCGAGCAGCAGCGCCAGGAAGCCGAGCGCGAACGCATCCGCCGCGAGGAGTTCGAGAAAGTTCAAGCCGCGCAGAAGGAAGAAGACGACCTGATCGCCCGCATCTGGGAAGCCGCTCGCCGCATCGAGGGCCCTCGCGTCGGCTATGTGCAGAAGGCCATCGGCTACTTCGAGTCGGGCGCAGGCAAGTACATCGACGATCACCGCCCCCGCGTGGTGGCTGCTGTGACCGCCGCGCGTGCAGAGATGCAAGAGAAGCTGCGCGAAGCCCAGCAGCGCGAGGAAAACGAGCGCGACGAATATGCGGCCCGGGAGAAGCTGGAAGCCGAAGCGCGCGACGCTCAGGCCGCCATCGCCCAGGCCGTGGCCGGGCTCGACGCCCGCCAGGTCATCGGGGCGGCCCAGGCCAGTGCAGCTGCTGC
>Ga0208516_100291_pt1 | contig 23855 bp, 21 predicted proteins | sample LakWasM117_HOW13_2_FD_183931 | JGI IMG/M metagenome (GOLD analysis project Ga0208516, IMG submission 183931) | Freshwater sediment methanotrophic microbial communities from Lake Washington under simulated oxygen tension - Sediment Metagenome... | ecosystem: Environmental > Aquatic > Freshwater >...
AGCTGCCCGAGCACCTGATCGACTGGCAAGGCAAGGACTGGACGCCCCAGATCGCCAAGGAAACCGGCGCCAAGGCCGCCCACCCCAACGCCCGCTTCACCGTGGCCGCCACCAACAACCCGGCGCTGGACGCGCAGTGGGACGACGCCAACGGCGTGGCCATCGACGCCTTCATCTTCGGCGGCCGCCGCTCCACCACCGTGCCGCTGGTGACGGAAGCCCGCACCTGGATGGAAGGCGTGTACATGGCCGCCACCATGGGCAGCGAAACCACCGCCGCCGCCTTCGGCGCGCAGGGCGTGGTGCGCCGCGACCCGTTCGCCATGCTGCCCTTCTGCGGCTACAACATGAGTGACTACTTCCAGCACTGGCTGGACATGGAGCACAAGCTGGAGGAATCCGGCCACAGCCTGCCCAAGATCTTCTGCGTGAACTGGTTCCGCAAGGGCGAGGACGGCAAGTTCGTCTGGCCCGGCTACGGCGACAACATGCGCGTGCTCAAGTGGATGATCGACCGCATCGAAGGCCAGGCCCAAGGCCAGGACACGATGTTCGGCGTGGCCCCGCAGTACGCCGAGATCAACTGGACCGGCCTGGACTTCAGCGCCCAGCAGTTCCAGACCGTGACCCACATCGACAAGGCCGCCTGGGTGGAAGAGCTCAAGCTGCACGCCACCCACTTCGAGCAGCTGGCCTACCACCTGCCCCAGGAGCTGCTGGACACCAAGGCGGCCATCGAGCAGCGCCTGGCTGCCCTCTGAGCGCCTTCTGAGTGCCCTGCCGGGCACGCCTGCGCGCGCGCCCACCCTCTCCGCACAAGCCGCCCGGCCCCGGCCCGGCGGCTTGCTGCGTTGGAAGCACCGCGCCACGCCACCCCACCCGCTGTAGGCCCATGGCGGGCCGCCCGGGCTGCCGGGGTACGATTCCGGGGTGCCGCTGCCCCCGGGAGCGCACCGCCCCATCTCCGCACCCCACCCACCGCCATGCCTTTTGCGCTTTCCATGAACTCTTCCCTGGCACTCGCCCTGACCACGGCCGCCACGCTGGCGCTGACGCCCGCCGCCTTCGCTGCCAGCCCCAGCCAGGGCCAGGCCCACTTCGTCCTGCTCAAGTCCCGCGACGAACCCCTCGTGGGCGTCAAGCTCAGCGGCACCTGCAAGTCGGACGACGGCGCCTTCTTCGGCGGCAAGAAGATCGAGAGCCCCTGGTCCTGCACCAGCGATGCCGATGGCGTCTGCAGCGCCGAAATCACCCTGCTGCCCCGGACCGACAGCGACAAGACGAACCAGTGCAAGGGCACGGCCCCGACCGAAGTCACCGAGCCGGGCAAGGGCGCGGAGAAGAGCAGCTACTTCACCTTCTTCGCCAACGGCGAGCCCAGCAGCTACAACCTGCTGCAGAAAATCACCTCCTGGAAGCATGGCGACTACCATTTCAAGTCGCTGGGCACCAAGGAAATCTTCGAGGCCATCACGCAGCGGCACGCCCCGGCGTTCTACCGCAGCCGCCTGGCCACGGAAGGCGACGCGGCGGCGGCAGCGGTCACCCTCAGCACCAGCGCAGCCCATGTGCCCGAGAGCAAGGACTACCCCAGCGTGGAATTCCTGCAGGCCCGCATCGACCGCAAGTCCCTGCAGCCCACGGTGCAGGTGGTGGTGAAGGAGACCTACATCGACTTCAGCTACCGCACCCCGGTCACGGCCCGCTACACCGCGGCCACGGGCCCCAAGAGCAGCGAGGTCACCCGCGTGGCGCAGAACGTCCTGTGCAACCTGCGCGACCTGCTGGAACGCAAATGCACGCACCAGGAAACCGTGGCCTTCGACCTCGACATGGACAGCGTCCGCCAGGCCGCAGCCGCCTACAAGCCGGGCGAGCGCCAGCCGTGGAAGTTCCAGATCATCGCCAAGTCCGGCCACGAGCGCAGCCTGGCACTGAGCCCGGCCGAGTTCCTGGCGCTGACCGAGGCGATCGACGCATTCATCGCGAAAAACCGCAAGTAAGCGGCGGCACCTCCCGCCCGCTGCCCATGAAAAAGCCGCGCAATGCGCGGCTTTTTTGCGGGGGCCGGCATACGCCGGAAAGACTCTCAGCCTTCGTCGCGGCCCAGCACGGCCTGCAATTCGGCCATCAGGCGCGGCTCCCGGCGGGCCATGTCCCACATGGTGCGCTCGGCCTCTTCCTGGGCCCGTTGCTGCCGCCATTCGCCCAGGGCGGCCAGCGTGCGCCGCGCCATGCGGCGCGTGGGGGTGCTCAGCAGCGCCAGCGCGGCGAAGCCCACGGCCCACAGCACCATCCAGGCGGCCAGCAGATGGCCTTCGCTCCAGGTGTCGATGACCTGGTTGGCCACCACCAGCAGCGCCGAGACCACGGCAGCCATCAGCCCGGTGGCCGCGCCGCGGGCGCTGTCGAAGCCGGCGGCGGCCTGCTTCAGGGCGGCAATGGCGTTCTCGGCGCGCACCACGCCGGGGTGTTCGGTGGGATAGGGGACGTTGGCGAAGCTGGTCATGGGGAACTCTCTTTCAAACGCCATCGGCAAGATGGCCTGGCGATGGGCGAATACTAGGGTTTACCCTTTACTTGTTCAAATTTATATTTTGAATCTCTTCCATTCACACCAGTGATAATTCCAGGCCATGCCCGCGCTGAACTTCCGTTCCCTGGACCTCAACCTGCTGCGCGTCTTCGATGAAGTCATGGCCGAGCGCAGCCTCACCCGGGCGGCCCGCAAGCTGTCGCTGACCCAACCCGCCGTGAGCAATGCCCTGCGCCGCCTGCGCGAGGCCGTGGGCGACGATCTGGTCGTGCGCAGCGGCCAGGGGGTGGAGCCCACGCCCCGCGCGCTGGCCCTGTGGCCCGCGGTGCGCGACGCCCTCACGCTGCTGCAGGATTCGCTGGCACCGGGCAGCTTCGACCCGGCCACGGCCCGCTCCACCCTGGTGCTGGCCATGGCCGACGCCACCGCCTCCACTTTGGTGCCCCCCCTGGCGCGGATCATCGAGCAGGAGGCGCCCGGCATCTCCATCCGCGTCGTCCCCCTGACCACGCGCGACCCGCGCCGCCTGCTCGAAGAAGACGCCGCCGACATGGCCGTGGGCTATTTCCCGTTCGTGCTGGCGGACCTGACGGCGCAGGCGCAGTCGGGTGGCATGGTCGACTTCGACAGCCGCCGCCTCTACGAGGGCCAGTACATCTGCGTGATGCGCAAGAGCCACCCGCTGGCCGAGGCCCCGCTGACGCTGGACGCCTTCTGCGCGGCGCGCCACCTGCTGGTGAGCTTTTCGGGGCGGCCCTTCGGCTTCATCGACGAGGCCCTGGCGGCACTCGGGCGCAAGCGGCGCGTGGTGCTCACCGTGAACCAGTTCTTCACCGCCGGGCACGCGGTGGCCGGTTCGGACCTGCTGACCGTGCTGCCGCGCCATTTCGTACCGGTGACCGGCATCGCCGACGCACTGGTGCAGCGCCCCCTGCCCTTCGACGTGCCAGCGGTGCATGTGGACGCCCTCTGGCCCCGCCGCGGCCCGCAGCAGGAGGCCTGCCACTGGCTGCTGCAGGCCCTGGCGCGCTCGGCGCGCGGCGCCTTGCCATAGCGCCTGCCATCCAATGGCCCCCCACGCGCCCGCCTGGGACGACACGCCCTACACTGCCAAGCCCATGAGAATCCAGCTGCTGTCCGATCTGCACCTTGAAGCGCACCCCCACTTCCAGCCCGAGCCCGCGCCCGGCGCGGACCTGCTGGTGCTGGCCGGCGACATCGGCTCCTACCAGAACGGCTCGCAGCTCGCGGGCGAGGACTTCGGCCTGGAGCGTTTTTCGCCCCTGCCGCGCGGGGCCGGCTGGCCGACGCCGGTGCTCTTCGTGCCCGGCAACCACGAGTACGACATGCAGGACTTCGACGCCGCCCACGAGCGCCTGCGCCGCACCTGCGACCGGCTCGGCCTGCAGTGGCTGGAGCGCGAGTCGCTGGTGCTGGACGGCGTGCGCTTCGTGGGCAGCACGCTGTGGAGCGACTTCGACGCACTGGCCGATGCCGAGAACTGCACCGACCTCGCACGCCGCCTGCGCCTGCGCGAGAAGGCGTTCCGCGCGGCCAATTTCTACCTCGCCAAGACCGGCACCACGCGCGCCGGCACGCCCTGGCTGGCCGAGGCCATGCGCGCGCAGGCCCTGGACAGCCATGCCTGGCTGGAGGCCGCGCTGGCCCGGCCCTTCGAAGGCCGCACGGTGGCCGTCACGCACTTTGCCCCCAGCCTGCGCAGTGCCGACCCGCGCTACGGCCTGGTGCCGGGCACGGCGGGCTTCTGCAACGCCCTGGACCGCCTGCTGCCCCGCGCCGACCTGTGGCTGCACGGCCACCTGCACGCGCCGAGCGACTACACCGCGCAGGGCCGGCGCGACGATGGCACGCCCTGGCAGTGCCGCGTGGTGGCCAACCCGCTGGGCTATGCCCGCAAGAACGAACAGGGGTTTTTCCGGCCGCATTGCTGCATCACCGTATGATCGGCACAGGTCTGGCGGGTTCTACCGGCCGGAGTCCATTGAATCGCTCTCACCCGGAGAAACGCATGAATATCCTGCTGGCTGTCGATGGCAGCGCCTACACCAAGAAAATGCTGGCCTACCTCACCACGCACGAGGAACTGCTCGGTGGCAACCACAGCTACAGCATGATCCATGTGCAGGCCGCGCTGCCGCCGCGCGCGCGCGCCGCCCTGGGCAAGGAGGCCGTGGCCCAGTACTACGCCGATGAGGCCGACAAGGTCCTCAACCCGGTCGCAAAGTTCCTGGAGCGCCATGGCGCCACGGCCAAGCGCATCGTCAAGGTCGGCCCGGCGGGCGAGACCATCGGCAAGGTGGCCGACGCGGGCAAGTTCGACCTGCTGGTGATGGGCTCGCATGGCCACGGCGCCCTGGCCACGCTGGTCATGGGTTCGGTGACCACGCAGGTGCTGGCCCACAGCGGCGTGCCGGTGCTCATCGTCCGCTGAGCGGCGGCGCGCATCGAAGGCCCCTGCGGGGGCCTTTTCTTTTTCTGGAAACTCAGCGCGCGGCCAGGCCGTCGAAGCAGGTGCGCAGCACGAACTCGACAATTTCCGCATCCGAGTACTGCCCGCCTTCCTTGAGGAAGCTGACCACCGGGTCGCAGGCCCGGGCGTACAGGGTGTAGAGCACCACCAGCGGCGGCAGCGAGGCGTCGATCCGGCCCTGGGCCTGGGCCTCGGTGATCCAGTGGCCGACGCGGTCGCTCACGACGATCAGGCGGTCCAGGTACTCCTGGTTGGACATGAGCACGGCGCGCAGCGACGAGTTGCGGCTGGGCAGCAGCGGCAGCTCCTCGCTGATGAGGCGTTCGAGCGACCAGCGCACCAGGGCGCGCAGCTTGTCCACCGGCGCCATGGCCTCGGGCAGGTCGTTGAGGTAGACCTGCACGCGCTCCAGGATCTGCACCATGGCCGTGCAGCACAGCTCTTCCTTGCTGGCGAAATGCTTGTACAGGCTGGCCTTGGCGATGCCGACGTCGTTGGCCACGTCGTCCATGGTCATCGCGTCGAAGGCTTTCTCTCCGAGCAGGCGGCAGGTGGTCTGAAGAATCGCGTTCTCGCGCGCCTGGTGCATCTGCTCCTTGAAGGAGATCTTGGGGTGCTGCGTCTGCATGCCCTCCATCTTATGCACTGCGGTAGAAAAATAAATGACCGAGTTGTTTCACAACCACGCCGTTCATTTTCTGACGCGTTCTTTGATGCAGTGCAGCATCGGAGCGCCCGTTTTACGCGGCCAAAGTCCGCTCGGCGGCCTCGGTCAGCGCCTGGGTGAGGTGATCGAGCACCTCGGACTCCAGGTTCCAGCAGTGCCAGTAGAGCCGGATGGGCAGCACCTGCCCCGGCGCCACATCCACCAGCGAGCCATCGGCCAGGCCCTGGCGCACCAGCAGCTCGGGCAGCACGCCCACGGCCCAGCCGGCCCGCACGGCGTGCAGCTGGCCCTCGGAGCTGGGCACGAACAGGTGGTTCAGCGCCACGCGCTTGAGGCCGAAGGCCCGGGCCACGAATTCGACGGCCATGTCGTCCTTGCGGTTGAACGAAAGGTAGGACACCTCGCGGAAGTTGTGCGCCGTGAGCCCGCCGGGCAGGTGCTTCTCGGCGAAGGCGGCCGAGGCCACGGCCACATAGTGCATGGCGCCCAGCGGCACCATCTTGCAGCCGCGCAGCGCCTGCTTGAGCGTGGTCACGCAGCCCAGCACCTGGCCCGAGCGCAGCCATTCCTGGGTGAAATCCTGGTCGTCGGCAATGATTTCCAGCGGCAGGCGCTGGCGCACGAGGTCGTGCAGCGCGTCGAGCGCCCAGGTGGCGATGCTGTCGGCGTTGATGGCGATGGAAATGCGCTCCTCCTCGCGCCCGCCGCCGTGCGCGCTGGGCGCCAGCTCCTGCAGGTCGCGCTCCAGGTCGGCGCGCAGCAAGCGCAGCTGCTTGGTGTGCTTGAGCAGCAGCTGCCCGGCCGAGGTCGGCCGCAGCGGCCGACTGCGCACGATGAGCACCGAGCCCACCTGGGCTTCGAGCGCGCGCAGGCGCTGCGAGACGGCCGACTGCGTGACGTTCAGGCGCTGGGCGGCGCGCTCGAAGCCGCCCTCCTCGACGATGGCGGCAAGGCATTCCAGGGCAGCGGGGTCGTAGGTACTCATGGTCTCCTCACTCGGGTGGCTGGGCGGCGGGGTTGGCCCGGGACGCCCATATATATTAGAAATACTGATGTTTTTTGATGAAGTTTAATTTCACTTTTATTCGAACGCAATGTCGCGCACACTGCGCTCCCATGAAAACCATTGTTCTCGGCGCCGGCATCATCGGCATCAGCACGGCGTGGCACCTGCGCGAGCGCGGCCACGAGGTCATCGTGGTCGACCGCCAGCCCGGCGCGGCGCTGGAGACCAGCTTCGCCAACGCGGGGCAGATCTCGGTGAGCTACTGCGAGCCCTGGGCCAACCGCGAGGCGCCACTCAAGGCGCTCAAGTGGATGCTCGACAAGGAGGCGCCCCTGCTGTTCCGCCCGCAGCTGGACTGGCAGCAATGGCGCTGGGGCATGAAGTTCCTGGCACAGTGCAATGATGCGGCCTTCGAGCGCAATGTGCAGCAGCTCGTGGCGCTGGGCGCCTACAGCCACCGCGCGCTCAAGGAGCTGGTGCGCAGCACGGGCATCGAATACCACCGCCTGGAGCGCGGCATCGCCCACTTCTACGCCGACCAGAAGTCGTTCGACGCTGCCGGCCTGGCCGTGGAACTGATGCGCAAGCACGGCGTGCAGCGCCGCCTGGTGACGCGCGACGAGCTGCTGAAGATCGAGCCCGCGTTCCGCGCCTATGGCGACCGCATCGTCGGCGGCACCTACACCAGCACCGACGAGAGCGGCGATGCGCGCGCCTTCACCCAGCAACTGGCCGAGCGCTGTGCCGAGCGCGGCGTGCAGTTCCTCTACGGCCACGACGTGCTGCGCCTGAACAAGGTCGGCGGTGCTATCGAATCAGTAGCTGTTCGCGCAAACCAGCCGGGCGCTGCAGGCCAAAAAGACCAAATACTCCAGGGTGACGCCATCGTTGTCGCATGCGGCTCTTACAGCGCGCCGCTGCTGCGCAACGTGGGTGTGGACCTGCCGATCTACCCCGGCAAGGGCTACAGCGCCACCTTCCCCATCCTGCGCCCCGAGGCCGCTCCCACGGTCTCGGCGCTCGACGACGGCCGCAAGATCGCCATCAGCCGCCTGGGCAACCAGCTGCGCGTGGCCGGCACCATCGAGCTGGGCGGCTTCGATATGGCGCTCGACACCCCGGTGGCCAAGGCGCGCTGCCACATGCTCTCGCGCCGCATCGAGGAAGTGTTCCCCGGCGTCTGCGACACGCGCACGCCCGAGCAGGGCGGCGACCCGCAGTACTGGACCGGCCTGCGCCCGGCCACGCCCACCAACATCCCGTTCATCGGCCGCACGCGCCTGGGCAAGCTGTGGGTCAACGCCGGCCACGGCACGCTGGGCTGGACGCACGGCGCCGGCTCGGGCCTGGCGCTGGCCGAACTCATCGACGGCGCGCGCCCGGGCATGGACTTCGGCTTCTACGGTTTCGATCGCGCCAGCGACAGCGCGCGCCTGCACCCCGCACGCGCCTGACGGCGCTACGCTGCGGGCGGGAACGTACCTGCCGCCCTTGGCAAGGCGCGCCAACTACGCCACGGGCAGTGCCCAGGCCAGCGACCGCCGCGCAAGGGCCGCCCCGCCGCGCTGGCGGTGTCCCCCTTCCCGGCGATAGCCGAGAGAAGGGGGAAGCCGCGCAGCGGCTCAGGGGGTTGTCTCATTTTTTGCGCTGGACGATGAGATTGCGCTTGGCATCCTCGGGGTAGGCGAAGGTCACCGCGCCGCCCTGCACCTTGCCCATCACCAGCATGTTCTGCGTGATGGCGTCCTTGTCGTCGCGGCTGAAGGGGTGCTCGTAGGTGGCCACCACGCCGTAGTAGATGCGCGGAATGTTCTCCAGCGCATGCTTGACGGCCGGGCCGTCGAGCTTGCCGTCGCGGATGCCGAACAGCGCGTGGGTCAGCAGGTAGCTCGCGTCGTAGCCCTGCGCCGCCGCCATGGGCACGGCCATGCGCTTGCCGTGCTTGCGCGCGAAGGCGCTCAGAAAGGCGGCACGGCGCTCGTTGCTCGGTTCGGCGATGAAGGTCTGCGCCATCAGCGCGCCCTCGGCGGCGTCCTTGGCGCCCTCGATGAAGAACGGGAACGACAGCGGCCAGGCGCCCACCTGCGGCACCTTCCAGCCCAGGTCCCTGCGGCCGTTGGCGATGACGGCGTTCTCCTTGCCCACGGTGTAGCTGAAGACCACGTTGGCCCCGGCATCGCGCGCGGCCTTGAGTTCCTCGCGCAGGTCGGCCACGCCCAGCGGGAAGCGCGTGACGTGCACCGCCTTGAGCTTGCGCGCCTCCAATGCCGCTTCGACATCCTTGAGCCCGGCCTCGCCGTAGCCCGTGGTGTCGGCGAAGATGGCCACCTTGGTCCAGCCGCGCTTGACGATGTCGTTCACCACGAACGGCGCCTGGATGCTGTCGCGCGCGGCGTTGCGGAAGATGTAGCTCTCGGGCGCGGGGTACTTGGCCGTGATCGGCGAGCCCGTGGAGCACGGCACGATGAGCGGGATGCGCGCGGTCTGGAACACGTCCAGCGCCTTCACCGCCACGCCCGTGTTGCAAAAGCCGATGGTCGCCACGACCTTCTGCGCGGCCAGTTCCTGCGCGGCCTGCAGGCCGGTCTCGGGGTCGCCCTTGTCGTCCTTGACCACCAGCGCCAGCGGGCGCCCCAGGTAGCCGCCCACGGCGTTGATCTCGTCGATGGCGAGCTGGATGCCCTGGAGCATGGGCGTGCCGAAGTCCGACGAAGGCCCGCTGAAGGGCCCGACCACGCCCACCGGCACGGTGTTGCCCTGCTGGGCCGATGCCAGCGGCAGCGCCGCCAGGGCCACGGCGCCCAGGCCGGCGGCCATCCATTTGCGAAGCTGTGTCATGGGGAATGCTCCTTCAGAACGTCAAGGTAAGAACCTGCTCAAGAACGTGTTTACGTTCCAAGAGCGCAGCAGGGTGCCAGTTGCGCGCCCGGCCGGGCACCGCATTTTCCCTGCCCCGGCCCCGCACCGTCAGCCGTCCGTCAGCGCGGGGCGCCCGGCTACCATTGCACCATGACGGCCTCCCCCCACTATCTTTTCCTCACCACCTCCACGCGCGAGCCCGGCATCGTCGGCAACACCGAATGGCTGGCCCGCCAGGCCGCCGCCGCCCTGCCCGCCGGCGCCACGCAGACCTGGCTGTCGCTGGCGCACATGGACTTGCCCCGCTTCGTGGACCAGCGCCACACCACGGGCAGCTACCCGGCGCCCGAGGGCGACATGCAGACCCTGCTGGAGGCCACGCTGGCGGCCGACCACATCGTCTTCGTCGCGCCGGTGTACTGGTTCAGCATCCCGGCGCCGCTCAAGACCTACCTGGACCACTGGAGCGCCTGGATGCGCATTCCCGGCCTGCCGTTCAAGGAGCAGATGGCGCGCAAGTCGCTGCAGCTGGTCACCACCAGCGGCGACCGCGCCAAGGCCCAGCCCATGATCGACTCGGTGCAGCTGTGCGCGCAGTTCCTGGGCATGCGCTGGGGCGGCGCGCTCTGGGGCAAGGGCGGGCCGCCGGACGCCGTGCAGGCCGATGCGGCGGCCCGGGCTGATGCTGCTACATTTTTAGTAGCTTGAGACGCTTGTTTCTATTGGCCTAGAGGCATTTTTCACGCCTTATTTCCGGGCCTGACCCGGTGCCCCGGGATCGGGCCGGAGCAGGCGCGCGTCCATCCAGCGCAGCAGGTCGTCCCACATGGAGCGCACCTCGGCCTCGCGCGGCATGCGCAGCGCGTGGTCCAGCTCGATGGTGACCACCGGCATGCCCTGCTGCACGCCGCCGTAATGCCCGAGCGAGCCGGGGAACACGCCCACGCGGTCCAGGCGCAGACGCCCCAGGCGCTGCGGCGGTTCGTGCGGGCCGTCGAAATCGAGCACGCCGTAGGGCGCGTGGATGCTCACCACCAGCTGCGGGCGAAACGCATCCATCTGCGCGTTCAGGAACTGCGACTCGGGCTCGGACAGCGGCGCCGGGCCAGGCCAGCGGCGCGGGTCCTTGCGCGTGCGCTTTTCCCAGTAGTGCGGCGCGTCCTGCGCCCAGCGCGGGGTGTTGAAGTTGCGGTTCAGGTCCACACCGCGCGCGTTCACGCGCGTGGGCTGCCGGGCCAGCAGCCCGTCGGGGTTCAGCACGGGGATGAAACGCCAGTGCACCGGCTGGCCGGCCTTCTCGGCCAGCGCGATCCAGTGCAGCGCCAGCGAGGCCGAGGTGAGTTCGTCGCCGTGCATGGCGCCGACCACGAGCACGCGCAGGGGCTCCGTGGCCCCGACCGGCGGCAGGCCGGCCACCGGGGCGGCCGGCAGCACGTCGCGCCAGAACAGCGGCAGCCCCTGGCGCGAGCGGGCGCCGCTGGGTACCAGCTGCGCGGCTTTGCACAACTCGGGGCCCACGCCGGGCAGGCGCGGCCGCAGCAGGGCGCAGGCCGAGGCCTCGCGCGGTGCGGGCACGGGCGCGGGGGAGGCCCGCGCAGCCTGCGGGAGGGCGCCCGCCAGCAGGCCGGCGGCGCACAGCGCGACGCGCAGGCACCGGGCGAGGCAACGGGGCGGGCGCGCGCTCAATGCAGCACCCGCGTGGTGGCCAGGAAATCGAGCAGCGCGCCATCGAATCCTTCGGGGTCTTCCAGCTGCGGCCAGTGCCCCACATGGGGCAGGCACACATGGCGCGCATCGGGCAGCACCTGGGCCAGGGCCTGCAGGGCGGCGGGCGGGGTGCAGCGGTCGCCCTCGCCGCTGACGAGCAGGGCCGGCATGTGCAGGTGCGCGAAGGCGGCGGCCCCCCGGTCGAAGCCGGGCAGCGCCTCCAGCGCGCGGCGGTAGGCACCGGGGTAGACCTGGGCCAGGGCCTGGGTGGCCAGATGCACCCCCTCGGGCAGCGCGCCGCTGCCGATGAAGCGCGGCACGAGCCGCTGCGCCAGGGCGTCCATGTCCGCCCCCTCCTCCAGCGCCTGCTGGCGCGGCGCCACCCAGTCCTGCACGGCCTGGGCATCGAGGGCCGGGCCGCCGGCGCACAGCACCAGGCGCCGCACCCGGGCCGGCGCGCGCACGGCCACCTCCAGCGCCAGCATGGCCCCCATGCCATGGCCCACCAGCGTGACCGGGCCGCACTGCAGCGCCTCGATGAGCGCCAGGCAGCTCTGGGCCAGGCCCTTGAAGGAATACGGGTCGATGGGGGCGCTGCGGCCGTAGCCGGGCATGTCCCAGGCCACGGCGCGGTAACCCGCGCTGGCCAGCGTCTCCACCTGCGGGGCGAAGCTGAGGTGGCCGCCATCGGCGTCGTGCAGCATCAGCACGGCGGGGCCGGAGCCCAGGGAGGTGAAGGTGGGGATCAGGGGCATGGCAGTATTCGGAGCGCGCCAGCGGGGCAAAAACCGCACGGCTGCAAGATTCGGGGACCCGGAAGATAATAGCCCGACCCACCTTCCCCTGCCCGTGTTGCGCCCTCTCCTGCCCCGCCCTCCCTGCTTTTCGCCGCGCGAATTCCGCACGGCCCTGGGCATGTTTGCGACCGGCGTGACGGTGGTCACGGCGTGCGATACCAACGGCCGGCTGATTGGCCTGACGGCCAACTCCTTCAACTCGGTCTCCATGGACCCGCCGCTGGTGCTGTGGAGCCTGGCACGGGGTTCGGCCTCCCTGCCGGCCTTCACGGCCGGCGCACACTACGCCATCAACGTGCTGGCCGCCGACCAGGTGGCCCTGGCCGAGCAGTTCGCCGCGCGCGGCGTGGACCGCTGGGCCGGCGTGGCGCACCAGCCCGGCATCAGCGGTGCGCCGCTGCTGGCGGGCGCCGCCGCCACGTTCGAGTGCTTCAACCGCAGCCGCCACGAGGAAGGGGACCACGTCATCTTCGTGGGCCAGGTCGAGCGCTGCCAGCACCGCGACGGCGCCTCGCCGCTGCTCTACCACGGCGGGCGCTTCTACACCGAGCATCCGCTGTAGGTCCATGGCCCTGTATGTGCACAGCCTGAACCTGGGCACCGCCCGGCGCATGCCCATCGGCGAGCGCCAGATCCTCACCGCCATCGGCAAATCGCCCGTCACCGGCCCCGTGGCCGTGGGCCGGCTGGGCCTGGATGGGGACGAACAGGCCGACCTGAGCGTGCATGGCGGTCTGGACAAGGCGGTGTATGCCTACCCGGCCACGCACTACGCCTTCTGGCAGGCGCAGCGGCGCGAACGTGGCATTGGCCTGCCGGACGAAACCCTGCCGCCGGGCTTCCTCGGCGAGAACCTCACGGTGGAGGGCCTGCTGGAGCACGAGGTGTTCGTGGGCGACCGCCTGCACTTCCCCGATTGCGTGCTGCGCGTGACGGCGCCGCGCGAGCCCTGCTACAAGTTCAATGCGGTGATGGGCTTCGCCCAGGCCGGCCGCGCCATGGCCATCGCGGGCTGCTGCGGCTACTACCTGGCGGTGGAGCAGCCCGGCACGCTCTCGGCGGGCCAGCAGGCGGCGCTGGAGCCGGGGCAGCGCGGCCTGAGCATCGCCCAGGCGTTCGCGGCCAAGTTCGCCAAGCACGCGCGCTGAGCACGTATCCACGATCCAATCATCCTAAAAACCGCAGTTGGATGCGCCTGCCAGTGCCGTGATCGGCGTGCCAGGCAAGGCGCGACGACGCGGCGCACGCCTGTGCGCAAGGAGAAGCAACGCGGCATGGCGCGCCGAGCGCGGTGCTGGCAGGTGCAGAGCGCTTTCACCCCCAAGGTGAACTGCCACGCCACGCGCATCGTCAGGTTTCATGGGGCTTTTTCAGCGAATCACAGCGGTCAACTGCGGTTTTTAGGATCATTGCACCCGCAATGTGGTGCCCAGTTCCAGCGTACCCTGCGACGGCAGCCATTGCACGCCCGTGGCGCCATCATCTGCATTGGCAAAACGCAGGGCATAGGCCGGGTTGGCCGCCAGACTGGCCGCTGCATCGGGTGCGCCCAGGTGCACGCGGTAGGTTCCCGCCGCCAGCGTGGCCGGCAGCGCCAGCACCCCACCCAGGTGTCGGGGCTCGCCGGGCGCGGCCTGGCGCAGATCAGCGTCCGGCAACGGCAGCACTGTGGCCTGGCCTTGGGCATTGACGAGCGACAGCACCAGGCTGCGCGCATTCAAGGGCCGCGCCCAGCCCCGGTTGACCAGGGTCACCGACCAAGCCAAGGAGCCCCCCTGGGTCGCCGTGCTGCCGTGCTCCACGGTTTGCAGTTCCAGCCGGTAGCCCAGTCGCCGGGACACTTCGGCCAGGCAGCCACCTGCCTGCCACTGCGCAAAGAAGCCTTCGTAATAGTCGCGATTCAGATAGCTCATGTGGTACGCCTCCCCTTCACGCAGGATGTCGGCGCAGGTCATGCGGGCATGGGCGGGCTCGGGTGGCGCACAGGTTTCTCCGCCAGCCCCTGTCACCGCACCGGCCTGTTGCGCATAGGTACGCAGGGCCTGCGATGCGACAGTGGTTTCAGCAAAGTAGGTGCCCACGTCGTCCGGACTCGCCAGAAAACAATCGTTGTGCAGCCCGATGCGTGCCACGGCGGGTGGCGCGGGCGAGAGCCACTGCGCCAGGGTGACGGGCTCGGGATACCAGCGGGCCAGATCCGCCGGGTAGCGCACCTGCAGAAGGCGCTGCACCGGCACCGCCTGCAGGAGCGCATCGCGCACGGCGGCCTTTCGCGCCGGCGTGGTGAGGTTGTTGGACGAGGTATGCCATTCGCCCCAGGCGCCAATGAAGCCTCCCTGCACCACGGCGATCACGTCGGCATTGCGCTGCAGCACCGGCTGCAATTGCTGGATGTGGGATTTGACCCGCGAGAGCGTGGCGTCCTGTGCGTTCAGGTAGTCTGCCTCGGTTTCCGGGTAGTTGTAGGCGAAGCGCAGCACCGCCTTCAGCCCCTGCTTGCGCAGGTTGGCAAAGCCCGCATCGAGCTTGGCAAGGTAGCTCGACGGCAAATTGCGCGTGCGGTAGGCACTCAGATCAGCGGGGGTATAGACCAGGCGCTGCCCCTCTTGCGCCACGTAAAGCAGCGAGGTGGCCGTGATCTGCGAGGGGTCCGTGGCGAATCGGTAGAAACCGCGTTCGGGGCTGGGAAAGTCCAACGCGGTGGGTTGCAGGGTCACCTGCACCATCGGAGCGTCCAACGCCAAGCGCGCCATAGGGGCGGATGCGACCTCCCCGGAACGCGGTGAGGCCGGTTCGTCCTCCCCGCCGCCACAGGCCGCCAATCCAGCCACGCACAGGGCCAAGGCACCGCGTTTCAGAGTCCATGCCTGCATCGCACATACTCCTGTGCGCCTGCACACGGTCAGGCGTGGGCGCATGCTACGGCGGCGGCCGGGCACTTTCAAATACGCAAGTGCAACACCTTGTGGGCAGGTGTTACGAAATGCGCCGATCGCAGGAACTCAGCGCGCCGCCTCGGGCAGCTCGATCTTGACTTCGAGCACTTCGAGGTTGTCCTGGCGCTCCAGGTGGACCTTGAGGTCGTCGGGGTTGATCTTGACGTACTTGGAGATCACGGCGACCAGCTCGCGCTGCAGCGCGGGCAGGTAGTCGGGCTCGGAGGCGTTGCGGCCGCTGCGCTCGTGCGCCAGGATGATCTGCAGGCGCTCCTTGGCGACGCTGGCGGTCTTCTTCTTTTCACCGAGCAGGAAGGACAGGAAGGAAGCCATGGTTTATTTGCCTCCGAACAGGCGCTTGAAGAAGCCGGGTTTTTCGGCGTCGATGAAGCGCAGGGGCTTGTCGGTGGCGCCGAGGAAACGGTCGATCACGTCCTTGTAGGCCTCGCTCACATCGCTGCCCTGGGCGTGGATGGCGGGCGTGCCCTGGTTGGACGACTGCAGCACCACCTCGGACTCGGGGACCACGCCGATGAGCTTGATGCGCAGGATGTCCTGGATGTCCTCCAGGCTCAGCATCTGGCCGTCCTGCACGCGGCTGGGGTTGTAGCGCGTGATGAGCAGGTGCTCCTTGATCGGGTCGCCGCCCTCGATGGCGCGCTTGGTCTTGCTGCCGAGCATGCCCAGGATGCGGTCGGAGTCGCGCACCGAGGAGACCTCGGGGTTGGTGACCAGCAGCGCCTCGTCGGCGAAGTGCATGGCCATGAGCGCGCCGCTCTCGATGCCGGCGGGCGAGTCGCAGATGATGTATTCAAAGCCCATGTCGGAGAGGTCCTGGAGGATCTTCTCGACGCCTTCGAGGCGCAGCGCGTCCTTGTCACGCGTCTGGCTGGCGGCCAGCACGAACAGGTTGTCGCACTGCTTGTCCTTGATGAGGGCCTGGTTCAGGTTGGCCTCGCCGTGGATCACGTTGATGAGGTCGTACACCACGCGGCGCTCGCAGCCCATGATGAGGTCGAGGTTGCGCAGGCCGACGTCGAAGTCGATCACGGCGGTCTTGTGGCCGCGCAGGGCGAGGCCGGTGGCGAAGCTGGCACTGGTGGTGGTCTTGCCCACACCACCCTTGCCGGAGGTCACGACGACGATTTTGGCCATGTGATGCTGTTTCTCAGTGGGTTGATAGGGAAAATCAGGCGAGTGGCTCGATGAGGAGCTTCTCGCCGTCAAGCCGCACCTGGGCCGGCTTGCCGCGCACGTTGTCGGGCAGTTCGGTCTCGGTGGTGCGGTAGATGCCCGCGATGGAGACGAGCTGCGGCTCCAGGCAGGTGGAAATGATGCGCGCCTCGGTGTTGCCGCGCGCGCCCGCGATGGCCCGGCCGCGCAGCGGGGCGTAGACGTGGATGTTGCCGTCGGCGATGACCTCGGCGCCAAAGCTCACCACGGCCATGACGATGAGGTCGGCGCCGCGCGCATAGACCTGCTGGCCCGAGCGCAGCGGCTTGTCCACCACCACGGCAGCGGGGCCGGCCACGGGCACCTCGACCGGCACCTCGCGCACCACCTCGACCTCGCGGATGACTTCGCGCACCTCGGCGGAGGCCTCGGCGCGCGCCGGCGGCGCCTCGGGCGCGGCGATCAGGCCCACGGCGTGCGCCGCCGCCATCTGCGCCGGGCTGCCGCCGCGCACGGCCACGGGCAGCGTGCGGTGCTGGCGCAAAAGCGCCGCCACGGCCGCGAAATCGATGGGTTCCACGGCCTCGCGCACCGGCGCGAGGTCGATCAGCACGGGGTCGTTGTCGAAAAAATCCGGGTCGTCGGCCAGGCGCTCGGCCAGGTCGGCGGCGAGCACGGCGGCGTCGGTGGTCTTGAGCACCACGGCCACCACGGGCAGCGAGGCACTCTTGAGGTCAAAGCTGGTGCGGGCGTGGCCCGCCGTGTCAACGGCCATGAAGTGGGGGGAAAAGAGGCAAAAGAAGCGCTTGCGCAAACGGTTCCAGAAGCCGCGAAGTGTACCGTGCCCCCGCCATCGCACGGGTCGGGTGCGGTATCCGCGCCGGCACGGCCGCCGGCCATGGTGCAAACCCTCGTGCAGTGTTGTGCGCTTGATGGCACAAATCACGGATAAGCCGCCCCTGTGCGGACCCATGCGCCAGGAGGGGCCTTTGAAGCAGCGCAAGCATTTCCTGAGCAACCTGGCTCTCCAGGACGAGCTCACCCTGTTCCGGAGCATGCTGGAGCATGTGCCCGTGGGCATCGTCCTGTTCGATGCCGACCTGCGCGTGACCGCCATGAACCACCTGCTGGTGGAAATGCTGGATTTCCCCCTGGACCTGTTCGTCCCGGACATGCCCACCATGGAGCGCCTGGCCTTCTTCAACGCGGCGCGCGGCGAATACGGCCCGGGCGATCCCCACGAGCAGACGCGCCAGCGCATGGAGCGGGCCTACCGCGGCGAGGCCCACCGCTTCACGCGCGAGCGGCCCAACGGCACCATCCTGGAGATCATCGGCGCGCCGCTGCCCGGGGGCGGCTTCGTCAGCATCTACACCGACATCACCGAGCGCGAGCGCACCGCCATGGCCATGCGCGAGCAGGCGCTCTACCTCTCCAGCGTGCTGGCGCACCTGCCGCAGGGCATTTCGGTGTTCGACGGGCAGCTGCGCCTCAAGTGCTGGAACGACAAGCTGCTGGAGGTGCTGAACCTGCCGCCCGAGGGCGTGTACCCCGACGTGCCGTTCGAGGAACTGATCCGATACCCGGCGCGGCGCGGCGAATTCGGCCCGGGCGACCCCGAGACCTACGTGCAGCAGCGCCGCGACTGGGCCCTGCGCTTCGAGCCGCACCGGCTCGAACGCCAGCGCCCCAACGGCCGCACCCACCTCGTCGAGGGGCAGCCCATGCAGGCGGACGGGCGCACCGTGGGCTTCGTCACCAGCTACACCGACATCACCGAAAACAAGGCGCGCGAGGCCGCGCTGGCCGAGAAGAACGCCCTGCTGCAGACGCTGGCGGACAACCTGCCCTGCGGCGTGAGCATTTTCGACAAGGACCTGCACCTGGTGCTGATGAACGACGAGGCCATCCGCCTGCTGGGCTTCACGCGCGCGCTCGTGGACCAGCGCCCGCACTTCGCCGACCTGGCGCGCTTCAACGCCGAGCGCGGCGAGTACGGCGCGGTGGACGTGGAGCGCTTCGTCGCCGAACTCACGGCCAAGGCGCGCCACCCCACGCCCCACCACATGGAGCGCGTGCGCCCCAACGGCGTGGTGATCGACCTCGTGGGCGCGCCCATTCCGCACGGCGGCTTCGTCACCATCTACTCCGACGTGACCGAGCAGCGCCACGCGGCGCAGGCCATCGAGCGCCTGGCGCACCACGACACCCTCACCGGCCTGGCCAACCGCTACACCCTGGAGGCGCGCCTGGACCAGCTCGTGGCCGACGCGCGGCGCCACGGCCGGCGCCTGGCCGTGCTGTTCCTCGACATGGACAACTTCAAGGGCATCAACGACAGCCTGGGCCATGGCGTGGGCGACGAGTTCCTGCGCGCCACGGCGCACCGGCTGCGCGAGACCGTGCGCGAGAACGACATCGTGGCGCGCCTAGGCGGCGACGAATTCGTCGTGGTACTGCCCGAGGTGCGCCAGCCCCAGCACGCCCTGCGCGTGGCCACCAAACTGCTCGACCGGCTGGCCCAGCCCGTGGAGCTTTCGGGCCACGTTCTGCACGCCACCACCTCCATCGGCATCTGCTTCTACCCGCAGGACGGCCAGGACCGCGGCAGCCTGATGCAGAGCGCCGACATCGCCATGTACCAGGCCAAGAGCATGGGCAAGGGGGTCTACCGCTGCTTCGACACCACCATGATGGCCGTGGCCGCCAAGCGCGCCGCGCTGGAGCGCGCGCTCAAGCAGGCGGTGGCGCAGCAGCAGTTCGAGGTGCATTACCAGCCCCTGCTCGACTGCCGCAGCGGCCAGGTGCGCGGGCTCGAAGCCCTGATCCGCTGGCACGGCCCCGAGGGCCAGTGGATTGCCCCGCTCGACTTCATCCCCCTGGCCGAAGAGCTGGGCCTGATCAACCAGATCGGCGAATGGGTGCTGCACACGGCCTGCGGCGCGTTGGCCGCGTGGCACCGGCAGGGGTTCCCGCAGCTGGCGGTCTCGGTCAACCTCAGCGCCGTGCAGCTGCGCAACCCGCAACTGCCCGAGCAGATCGCGCAGGTGCTGCGCGCCCATGGCCTGCCGGGCCCGTCGCTAACGCTGGAGGTGACCGAATCGGTCGCCATGCAGGACCCCCAGGCCAGCATCCAGCGGTTGGAACAGATCCGCGCCCTGGGCGTGCGCCTGGCCATGGACGACTTCGGCACCGGCTACTCCTCGCTGGCCTACCTGCAGCGCCTGCCGCTGGATTGCCTCAAGCTCGACCGCACCTTCGTGCGCGACCTGGAAACCAACCCCGGCGACGCCGCCATCTGCACCGCCACCATCGGCTTGGCGCACAACCTGGGCCTGGCGGTGGTGGCCGAGGGGGTGGAGACCGAAGGCCAACACGCCTTTCTGCAAAGCCTGGACTGCGACATGTGCCAGGGCTACCTCTTCAGCCGCCCGCTGCCGCTAGAAGCGCTGCGCCAATGGCTTGGCAGCATGCCGGGCTGTAGCGCGGCGTAAGCACAGGGCGCGGGCCTGACTTGCCCTGATCTGCTCCAACGATACAGCGATACAGATAGAAACGCTGTTTTCAAATTAGCAGTGTTCCAATCGCACAGCGCACTGCAGCCCCCCCCCCAGCGGAGTGCGGGCGCATCACTCGTTTTCAAGAAAGATGTTTGAGATGGCCTGTACTTCCGGTTGGAACCCCGCGCGATGGCGCGCCATGAACCCTTTTCGCACCACTGCGGCCCTGGGCTTTGCCATGGTGGCCCTAGCGGGCTGCGGTGGGGGCTCTGACGACACGGCGCAGCCGCCCGCGCCAACCCTTGCAGCCCCCACCAACTTCTCGGTGGAACTGGGGAACCTCGCGTCTTTCCAGTGGAGCGCCACACTTGGCGCCACCCGCTACGAGCTGCATGCAGATCCGGACGGATCGGGCCCGCTGGCGGAAACCAAGCTCAAGGACCAGGAACAATCCTCGGGGACTGGCTTCGGATACCAGTCCAGCGATTCGAAAACATTTATCGGCGGCGTCTATGGCCTGGATGTCCTGAACCTGACGGCACGCCTCAACGCAACCTACCGCCTGCGGGCGTGCAATGCCACCGAATGCGGCCCGTTTACGCCCCCCCAATCCCTGGACATTGTCCATCGCGTCAGCAACGAATTTCCCTCGGGACGGGTACCACTCAAGTCAGCCACAGGCCTTGACAACCTTCCGCGACTGTCCAAGGACGGTTTGACGCTGGCCATTCCTTCGCCCGCTGCCGACGCATCATCCGCCGTGCTTGTTTTCACACGCAGCAGCAGCACCCAGCCTTGGCAGCAGCAGGCCGTGCTGGCATCGGGCAAGCGCAACTTCGGCATGCAGATCGCACTGTCTGCGGACGGCAGCACCCTGGCGGTGAGATCCCTGGAGCAAATCGACGCCTACCCCAACACCAACACGAGCGTGGTGTACGCCTTCCAGCGCAACGGCAGTACCTGGAGCCAGCAGGCCTATTTCGAGCCGCCCAGCGCCCCATCGGCCTGCCCCCAGCCCTGCAATGTGGTCATGCCCAGTACCAGCCAGATGGCCCTGTCCGCCAATGGCAACGCACTGGCCGTATCCGTGAGCTATTTTTCCCCCGGAAACACCGAAATAGGCGCGGTCCTCACCTACATCCGCAACGAATCGACATGGAGCCAGCAAGTCTTGCTGGAGGCTGGTAACGCGGCGGTCTCGGCCATGGCCCTGTCGGGCGATGGCAGCACCTTGGCCGTGAACGAAGGTGCTGAAAACGGCAATTTCGCGTCGTTGAAGACCCCCTACGTGCGTATTTTTGCCCAGCAGGGCAACGGCCCCTGGAGCCAGCAAGCGCGCATACCCGCCGGGATCGCCAGCATTACCGGCTTTTTCAACCCCAACGGAGGACCGCACAGCGCCATGGCACTGTCCGGTGACGGCAACACCCTCGCCGTCCACGCCCTGAACGCACCAGGACACCCCACCCCAGAGCTGGACCTCAAGCCAGCGGATCTGTCCTGCGGAGGCATCGCGACAGACGCCTGGTACATCGCGCTGTATGCGCGCAATGGCAGCACCTGGCAACGCCAGACTGCCATCTCGCGTGGCATTGCGGGCACCTGGGCACTGGCCAGCGATGGCAATGCCCTGTTCTATGGCAACACGCTGTTCTCGCGCAGCAATGGCGCCTGGGCATGCCCTTGACCAAACGGTCAAACCCAGTCAGCGGCATCCCGCCCGGGGTGCCGTGGCTACGGGTTGGGCATTTCGCACACACAAGGTTTTGAAGAAAAGATGCCATTGAAGATGCCTACCATTCCCCGTTGGATCCCCGCGCGATTGCGTTCCATGGCCCCTGTACGCACCGCCGTGGCCCTGGGCTTTGCCCTGGTGGCGCTGGCGGGCTGCGGTGGAGGCTCTGACGATACTGCACCGCCACCCACAGCCAGCCTCGCAGCCCCCGCGAATTTCAAGGTTGTTGACTTCAGCGCCTTCCGTTGGGATGCCACGCCCGGCGCCACCCGCTACGAGCTGCATGCGGACCCGGACGGATCGGGCCCTCTGGCTGAATTCAAGGTGAGCGATCACGACAAGGCCACCGGTTCTGGTTTTCGATACGAGTCATACACCGGTGAACGAAATTTCAACGGATCCTTCTCCGGTATCGATGGGCTCAAACTGCCTGAGGGTGTCAACGCCTCCTACCGCCTGCGTGCGTGCGATGCCAGTGGTTGCGGCGCCTTCACGGCTGCCAAAGCGTATGACATTGTCAATGCGGTCAGCCACGCATTCCCTTCCGGATATGCACCTCTCGATCAAGTTCAAATGTCCCCACTCCAGCTGTCCAAGGACGGCCTCACACTCGCCGTGGGAGTCGGAAGCAGCGATGCCGATTTTGCCGTGTCCCTGTTTGGGCGCGCCAGCAGCTCCCAGCCGTGGCAACCACAGGCCCTGCTGCGCAGCGGCAAAGGCGGTTTCAGGTGGAGCATCAGGTTGTCTGCAGACGGTGCGACCCTGGCTGTACAAGCCAGGGAACCGGACAGCAAGGCCCCTGGAGAATTCAGGTACGTGGTTTACACCTACCAGCGCAGCGGTAACACCTGGGGCCAGCAAGCTTCTCTGGACGTTCCGGGCGCCCCATCGGCCTGTCCGGCACCATGCCACGCGACAACCCGCAATCTGGCGCTGTCCGCCGATGGCAATCTGTTGGTCTGGTCGATGGATTTCCAAAGCACCTCCGCAGGCGGTGATTCCACATCCATGGGCGCCGTGGCAACCTACATCCGCAACGGCACAACCTGGTCTCAACAAACCTTGCTGGAGACGGGCGGCAAAGCTGTTGATCTCTTGGCTCTGTCAGGAGACGGCAGAACCTTGGCAGTGAATCAAGGTGCGTTCTATCGCTACGCTCCACCTCAGACCCCATATGTTCTGGTCTTCACCCAGCAGAGCAACGGCACCTGGAGCCAACAAGCCCGCATCCCCGTCGGAATTGCGTACATCCAGGATATTGCGGCGGGCCGCTATAGCACCATGAACCTGTCCGACGATGGCAACACCCTCGCAGTTCTCGCGCGCAATTCGCCTGGGTTCCAACCCCCTGAACTCGATCTCAGCGCCACGGACCTCTCATGCGGTCCGATGGCGGGGGGTATGTACATGGCACTGTTTGCACGCACCGGTTCTGCATGGCAGCGACAGGCCGCCATCTCGCGCGGTTACAGCACCTCTTGGGCACTGGCCAGCGATGGCAATGCCCTGTTCTACGGCAATGCACTGTTCACGCGCAGCAACGGCGCCTGGGCTTGCCCTTGATCGGCTAATCCACGCAAGGGTGGATGGAGGGACGAGGCAAGGCACGGTGCTTTAGCATCGGCGCCATGTCCCATTCCCGCAAATCCCACCTTGACACCCTCGCCATCTCCCTTCTTCTGGCCTGCTGCATGCTCTGGGGGGCGCAGCAGGTGCTGGTCAAGGCCACGGTGGCCGAGGTGGCGCCGGTGTACCAGGCCTTCGTGCGCTTTGCCATGGCGACGGTGGCGGTGGCGGCCTGGTGCTGGTGGCGCGGCGTGCGCCTGGACAGCGCGGGCGAGCCCCGGGGGGCGCTGGGCGCGGGGCTGCTGGCGGGCGCGCTGTTCGCGGGGGAGTTCGCCTGCATCTACACCGGGCTGCAGTACACCACCGCCTCGCGGCTGACGGTGTTTCTGTACTGCGCGCCGTTCTGGGTGGCGCTGCTGCTGCCGCGCTTCATTCCGGGCGAGGGGCTGCGCGGCTGGCAGTGGCTGGGCCTGGCGGGCGCCTTCACCGGCGTGGGCTTGGCCATGGGCGACGGGCTGTTCGGCCCGGCCAACGCCGCCCTGCCGCGCGCCTGGCTGGGCGACCTGCTGGGCCTGCTGGGCGGGCTGCTGTGGGCGCTGACCACGGTGGTCATCCGCACCACGCCGCTGGGCCGTGTGGCGCCGGCCAAGCAGCTGTTCTACCAGGTGGCGGTGAGCACGGCGGTGCTGCCGCTGCTCTCGCTGGCGCTGGGCGAGCGCTGGAGCCTGGATTTCAGCGCCTTCGCCACGGCCTCGCTGCTGGTGCAGGCGCTGGTGGGTGCGTTCGCCAGCTACCTGGCCTGGATGTGGATGCTGGCGCACTACCCGGCGACGAAGATCTCGGTGTTCGTGTTCCTCACGCCGGTGTTCGCGCTGCTGTTCG